>Ga0070739_10001566_pt1 | contig 33698 bp, 31 predicted proteins | sample Coa_R1_7_FD_66445 | JGI IMG/M metagenome (GOLD analysis project Ga0070739, IMG submission 66445) | Surface soil microbial communities from Centralia Pennsylvania, which are recovering from an underground coalmine fire - Coalmine... | ecosystem: Environmental > Terrestrial > Soil > Unclassified ...
CCATCCCCACCGGCGCTGTGGGCTCCAGGATGTAGATCCCCCCGCGGTCGTCGGACAGCCCTAGCTCCGCGCCGGAGCAGAGCATCCCCTCGGAGACCACCCCATCGAAGGCCCGCGCCTCTACCGGCCCGGTCGGCAGCGCGCCGCCCGCCAGTGCCACGGGGACGTGGTCTCCCGGCCGCACATTGGTGGCCGCGGTCACCACAGTCACGCGGCGCTCGCCGCTATCGACCTGCGCGAGCCACCAGGCGGGGTTGCGGGGATGGGGCAGCAGATCGTCGATGCGGCCGATTACCACGCGCTGCCAGGCCGCCCCCACCCGCTCGATGCTGCTCACCTCGACCCCGGCCATCGTCAGCCGCCGGGCGAGCTCCTCGACGGGCAGCTCGACCGCCACGTACTCGCGTAGCCAGCTCAGGGGGACGCGCATGGTCGCTCCGTCAGCGGAACTGTTCCAGGAAGCGCAGGTCGTTGCTGTAGAACAGCCGGATGTCGTCGATGCCGTATTTCACCATGGCGATACGCTCGGGCCCCATGCCGAACGCGAAGCCGCGCACCCGCGCCGGATCGTAACCGGCGTTGCGCAGCACGGCGGGGTGCACCATGCCGGCGCCCAGCAGCTCGATCCAGCCCCCGCCCTGGCAGACCCGGCAGCCCTGCCCGCGACAGACATGGCACTGGATGGCCATCTCCATCCCGGGCTCCACGAACGGGAAGTAGGAGCAGCGGAAGTGGCACTGGACGTCGGGCCAGAACATCTGGCGGGCGAACTCCACCAGCACCCCCTTCAGGTCCGCCATGGTCAAGCCCACGTCCACCGCGAGCCCCTCCACCTGGTAGAACATCCACTCGTGTGAGGCGTCCTGGGCCTCGTAGCGGTAGCAGCGCCCGGGCACGACCACCCGCACGGGCGGGGGCATGCGCTCCATGATGCGCACTTGGTTCGGCGAGGTGTGCGTCCGCAGGAGCACATCCGGCGGCCGTAGGTAGAACGTGTCCCACATGTCGCGGGCAGGGTGGTCCTCCGGGATATTGAGGGCGGCGAAGTTGTAGTAGTCCAGCTCTACCTCGGGCCCTTCGACGACGCGGAAACCGAGGTCGCGGAAGATATCCAGGATCTGCTCGACAACGAGCGTTGTGAGGTGCAGCCCCCCTAGCGCCGCGGGGCGGCCTGGCAGCGTGACGTCCACCCGCTCGCGCTCGAGGGTGGCCGCCAGCTCGGCCGCCTTGAGTTCCTCAGTCCGCTTCGCCAGGGCGGACTCGAGCAGCGTCTTGAGGGCGTTGGCCGCCTGCCCCGCCGCCGGCCGCTCAGCAGGGGGGAGGCTGCCCAGGCTGCGCAGCACCTCGGTCAGTGCGCCGCGCCGGCCGAGATACTCCACCCGCCAGCGCTCCAGCTCTTCGGTCGACGCCGCCACGGCGAGCGCCGCGAGCGCCCGCTCCCGTAACGCCTCGAGCCGCTCGATGATCTCCATCCCGCCCTGCTAGACCACGCAGGCCCCGCCGGCTGGCGGGGCCTGTTCTACCTGGAAATGCTCCAGCCCACGCGGTGGGATCGCCCTGCCGCTCCAGCCGCCCGCCGGGCGCCCAGCCGCCTACCAACCGCTCTGCGCCCAGGCGATCAAGCGCGCGGCACCGCCTCGAGGTGCTCACGCGCGAGCGCGGCCAGGCGCGCGAACTCGGCCGCGTTGTTGACCGCCAGCTCCGCGAGGATCTTGCGGTTCAGCTCGATGTTCGCCCGCTTGAGCCCATTGATGAACCGACTGTAGCTCAGCCCGTGCTCACGCGCCGCGGCGTTGATGCGCACGATCCAGAGCCGGCGGAAATCGCCCTTGCGCTCCCGGCGGTGGCGATAGGCATAGGCCAACGCGCGCATCACCGCTTCGTTGGCCGTCTTGAACAGCTTGTGCCGCGCGCCCCAGTAGCCCTTCGCCATCTTGAGGATCTTCTTGTGGCGGCGGCGCGCGGTCACTCCGCGCTTGACGCGTGTCACAGTACCTTCCCCCGTCGCAGGCGTGGCTCACCACGCCCCGCTCACTTGGGATACTTCTTGGCGTAAGGCAACAGCCGGCGCACGCGGGGGCGGTCAGGCGTCGCTACCGGCAGCATCTCGTCGTACTCGCGCTTGGCCCGCTTCGAGCGCTTGCGGCGCAGGTGGCTCTTACCATGGCGAGTGCGCAGCAGGAGGCCGGAGCCGCTGACCTGGAACCGCCGCGCGGTGGCCTTGTGGGTCTTCTGCTTGGGCATCGCTGCTCCTCACAAGCAACCGCGGGGCGAGAACTCCACCGCGGTGGCACATTCTACCACACGGGTAGCCTTGCTACCAACAGGCGGCTATCCACCGCCACTGCAATCGGGTGGACCCAGCCGCTCGAGCGGCTGGGTCCACCCCCTACGGCAGCCGGACGCGTGGTCCCGCACGGGACGGCCTCGCGGGGCTGAGGGCGGTGGGGCGTTGACAGCGCGGGGCGGTCGGGTTACAGTGAACGCACCATGCAGGGTGGCCTGCGCCATTGCCGGCATACCGGCCAGGGCAGATGGGCAGGTTGGTAGCGGTGCGCTGCCGCACGACCGGCTGGCGGCGTCTTGTTCCCGCGTCCCGCAGCGGCCGCGGAGCCGGCGCCGGATTCGCCCCCTGCTTGCGCGCTACCCCGCGGCGCCTGGCGCCGGGGTAAGTGCCTGTGGAGCGCCTCCCCGGCATTCGCTAGAGCACCCCGGTAGGCCCTGCCGACGCGGGGCATGCCCGGGCCCGCTAGCCGGGCCGTTTCCCGATCGCCAGGGGTGCGCCCTGCCAGCCGCGCGGGGCGGTGGAGGAGAGGCCATGGATTTCGAGCTGCCACGCGAGCTGCGGATGCTCCAGAACTTGGTCCGCAAGTTCGTGGAGCAGGAGCTGATCCCGATCGAGATGCAGGTTAACCATGAGGAGGAGGTGCCGGAAGAGGTCCTGCGGCCACTGCAGGAGAAGGCGAAGCAGCTGGGCCTGTGGCTGCTCGACGTGCCCAAGGAGTACGGGGGCCAGGGGCTAGGGCTGCTGGCGCGCTGCGTGGTGCAGGAGGAGCTCTCCAAGACCAAGGCCCTGCCGTTCCGGCACAACGAGCTCTTCGGGCCGGTGGTGGGCCCGATCCTCTACTACTGCAACGAGGAGCAGAAGCAGCGGTTCCTCTACCCGGTCCTGCGGGGCGAGCTGCGGGTCTGCTTCGCCCAGACCGAGCCGGACTCGGGCGCCGACCCGGCCAGCATGCGCACGCGCGCGGTGCGCGACGGCGACTATTACATCCTCAACGGCACGAAGCGCTTCATCACCGGTGCGGGCGAGGCCGATTACGCCCAGGTCGTCTGCGTTACCGACCCCGAGAAGCGCGCCCGAGGCGGGATCAGTGTGTTGATGGTCGATCTGAAGTCGCCCGGGGTGCGGCTGGTCCGCCAGTGGCCCACGATGATGGGCGACAAGCCCTGGGAGATCAGCTTCGACAACGTGCGCGTGCCGGTGGAGAACCGCATCGGCGAGGAGGGCCAGGGCTTCGCGCTGGCCCAGCGCTGGCTGACCGTCGGGCGCGTGCAGGGGCATGGCGCGCGCTGCGTGGGCATCGCGCAGCGCGCGCTGGAGATGGCTATGGACTATGCCCGGCAGCGGGTCACCTTCGGGCAGCCGCTGTCGGAGCGGCAGGCGATCCAGTTCATGATCGCTGACTCCGCCATCGAGATCGACGCGGCGCGCCTGATGGTCTACCGCACGGCCTGGATGTACGACCAGGGGATGGACACGCGCAACGAGTCGTACATGACCAAGATCTTCTGCACCGAGATGGCGAGCCGCGTCGTGGACCGCGCGATCCAGATCCACGGCGGCGTGGGGCTGACCAAGGAGCTGCCGCTGGAGTACTGGTACCGCCAGCTCCGCAGCATCCGCATCACTGAGGGGGCCACCGAGGTGCTCCGCTGGCGCCTGGCCCGTAACCTGCTCCGCGCCCGAGGCTAGGGGATGAGGCGGAAGCACGCCGCACGCCACGGCGAGGTGGTCGTCGTCCACAGCTCGGACCTGCATCTCGACGCTTCCCCGGGCTACGCGGGCCGCGAGGCCGGGCCCGCGGCGCTGCGCCCGCTCCGCCAGGTGCTCCAGACCGCCCGGGCCGTGGGGGCGCAGGTCGTGGTGCTGGCCGGCGACGTGTTCGAGCACAACCGTCAGCCCGCCGCGCTGCTCGACCAGGCCGCCCAGCTCCTTGCCGCAAGCGCGCTGCGGGTTGTGATCCTGCCTGGCAACCATGACCCGCTCACGCCCGACTCGGTCTACCGGCGCGGTCTCGCGGCGCTGGCCAATGTCTGGGTGCTTGGCCTCCACGTGGAGCAGGCGGTGGTCTTCCCCGAGCTGGAGCTGGAGGTGTGGGGGAACGCCCACCAGGACTACGGCGACATGGCGCCGCTGCGGGAGCCGCGCGCCCGCACCACGCGCTGGCAGATCGCCACCGCCCACGGCCACTTCCAGCCTGAGCCGCTCGACCCCACCCGTTTCTACGGCTCCTGGCTGATCCGCGAGGCCGAGCTGCTCGCCACGGGCGCGGACTACGTGGCCCTGGGCCACTGGAACCGGCCGGCCCGGGTAGGCAACGGGCGCGTACCGGCCTACTACTCGGGCTCGCCAGACCTCGCCGGCACGGTGAATGTCGTTCGGCTCTCGCCCCAGGGAGTATGCGTCGTGCGCGAGCCCTTGCCACCGGACGACAGCGCGGCACCGTAGCACCGCAACGCAGGGAGAAGGCAACCGTGGAGCTACTCGCCGGCTACTGTGCGCTGGACCTGACCGATCTGAAGGGCCAGCTCTGCGGCAAGCTGCTGCGCGACCTCGGTATGGAAGTGATCAAAATCGAGCCGCCGGGTGGCGATCCGGTGCGCCGGCTCGGGCCCTTCGCCCACGACCGGCCCCACCTGGAGGGCAGCCTGCGCTTCGCCTACCTCAACGCCGGGAAGAAGAGCCTCACGCTCGACCTCGTCCATCCCGAGGGGCGGGCGCTGCTGCTGCGGCTGGTGGAGCAGGCCGACGTGCTGCTGGAGAGCTTCGCACCGGGCGAGCTGGACCGGCTGGGGCTCGGCCCGGATGTGCTGCGCGCGCGCAACCCCCGCCTGGTGATCACCTCCGTGACCGGCTTCGGCCAGAGCGGGCCCTACCGCGACTACCTCTGCCCGGACCTGGTGGCGTTCGCGATGGGCGGGCTGATGTACATCAGCGGCGACCCAGCGCTGCCGCCAGTCAAGGCGCCGGAGACGCAGGCGTTCTACTACGCCAGCGTGTGCGCGGCCCTGGGCACGCTGCTGGCGCTGTGGCACCGGGCGCAGGGCGGGGAGGGCTGTGCCGTGGACGTTGCGGCGCAGGAGGCCATCGCCACCCACGAGCATCTCATCCGTGCCTTCGGCTTCGACGGCCACAGCATCCGCCGCCACGGCAGCCAGCATGCGTACGTGGCCCCGGCAAACATCTTCCCCACGCGCGACGGCTACGTGTACCTCTTTGTCAGCCGCCCGCACTGGCCGCTGCTGCTGGCCCTGTGGCCTGACCACCCGCCGGAGCTGGACGACCCCAAGTGGGAGCCCAACGAGGCCCGCCGCGCTCAGGCCGATTGGATCAATGAGCAGCTTGCCCAGTTCACCCGGCAGTTCACCAAGGAGGAGCTCACGCGCCTGATGCAGGAGCACGGGGTGCCCTGCCTGCCCGTGAACACGCCGGCGGAGTTCATGCAGGACGAGCAGGTCCGCTACCGCGAGCTGTTCCGCCCTGCGGCGCACCCGGTGCTCGGTGAGTACGTGCAGGTCGCCTTCCCTGTGCTGCTGGACGGGGCACGGCTCCCACCGGCCCCGCCACCGCTGCTCGGCCAGCACACGCGCGAACTGCTCACCGACCGTCTTGGCCTGTCCCCAACCGAGGTCGAGCTGCTCTTCGCCCAGGGTATCGTCTGAGGGCACACTCGCCCGCTACTGTGGCGGGCGGCCAGGCACCGGCCGCGGGCCCTGCGCCGGCCGCCGGCTCCCGAGCATGGCCGCGGCATAGAGGGCCACAAGCAAGAGCGGTACCACCCGGAACATGGCCTCTAGCCCGGCGACCTCCGCCACCATCCCGCTCACGGTGGGCCCCACGATCTGGCCGAGGTCGGTGGCCGCCGTGAACAGGCCTGAGGCCACGCCGCGACTGACACGCCGCTCGTCCACGTCCTGGGCGAGCCCCACCGTGTTGGCCACGAAGGCCACCGCGCGGCAGACGCCCGTAGCGAGCACTGCGGCCAGCAGCGGCCAGAAGCTGGTGGCAGTGGGGACGAGAGCGATGCAGACCGCCTGTCCCAGTACCCCGCTGTCCTGCACGCGCCGGTGCCCAAGCCGCCGGATAGGTGGTCCGGCCAGGCTGCGTGTGACCGCCTGCAGGATCGAGAAGGCGCTGCGGATGAAACCGATCTCGGTGAGGGTGATGTTGACCGCCAGCGCGTAGAGCGTCATGTAGGTGCTGAGCGTGCTGACGAGGAAGGCCAGGAGGAAAGCCGCGATGGTGACCGCGCGTGTGCCCGGGTCCGCGGCCGCGGCCCGGAGCTGGGCGCGGTAGTCGCCGGCCGCCGGCGCCGCGCGCTCGCGGGCGGCCGCGGGAAAGCGCCCGAGGAGAGCGGCGGCGAGGGCCACCAGATAGAGGCCGCTCGCGCATACAAATCCTGCCGTATAGTCGAACCAGTCGACGATCAGCCCGCCGGGACCGTTGCCGATGGCGAACCCCGTGGCCAGCGCGCCCGCATAGAAAGCCATCGCCTGTGAGCGGTCCCGCTCGGGCGGCAGCTCCTCGACGAAGCACGCGAGGTTGACGGTGGTGGCCACCCCATAGGCCAGCCCGCTAACCGCGCGCACGGCGGCGAAGGCCACCAGCGCCGTAGCCACCGGGTAGAGCAGAGTGACACCGCCGGCCAGGGCCAGGGCCGTCACAAGCAGGAGGCGCGCGGTGGAGCCGCGATACAGCAGGCCGGCAGGCAGGCGGGAGAATAGGGCCATCCCTGGCGCGAGCCCCACCAGCAGCCCGATCAAGCCGATCGGATAGGCCAGCGCCTGGAGGTAGGGCGGCAAGATGAGAGCGAGCAGTGCCTCGGCCGCGGTCGTGCCGCTGGCGATGATGTAGCCGCGCAGGGTGCCCTCCCCGAGCCGGACGACCACCGCGCCGGCCAGGCCCGCGGCCGGCGGGCGGCGCTCCGGGGTCGCCGGTAGCTTACCGGAAGGCTGGTGCGGCGAGCTAAAAGTTGACAGCTAGAGAGCGAGTGGGTATGGTCACTACGGCGCCTCGTATCCATCAGCCGGGCCGCTCCGTCCAGCGAGTGGAGCCGTGTGTCCAGAAAGGCTGTGCCGATGAGCTTGCTCATCCGTCTCGGTGTTGCTGTCCTCCTGGTGCTGCTCGCCGCTCACGGGCTTGGCGTGCTCCCCCCGCGCCTGCCGCTCCCCGAGTTGGTCCAAGCCGCAGGGGTGCTCGACCAAGCGCGGGGCGCCGACGCCGCCGCCGTAGTCTACGACGCGGTGGCGAGCCGCGTGGCCGAGCTCCGTGGGCTCACGCCGCGCCAGCCGGTGCAGCGCACGGTGCTCACCGCGGAGCAGTTCCGGGCGCGGCTCATCGACGACCTGAACAAGGAGGACTCACTCGAATCCATCGAGAACAGCCGCAAGCTCATGGTCGCGCTGGGGCTGCTCGCGCCGGACGTCGATCTCTACTCGCTAGAGCTGGAGTTCCGGTCGGGGGTCGTGCTCGGCCAGTACGACCCGGAGACCAAGCAGCTCTACGTGATCAGCAGCGCCACGGAGCCCGGGCCTCTCGAGCGCGTCACATACGCACACGAGTACACTCACGCGCTGCAGGACCAGTACTACGACATCCGCGCGCTGATGCCGAAGAACTCCGACAACTCGGACCGCGACCTCGCCATCTCAGCCCTGCTCGAGGGCGACGCACTGATCATCGAGGAGATGTACCAGACCCAGGCGATGACGCGCGCGGAGCGGGAGGAGAAGACCCGGCAAGAGCGCGCCCTGGGCAGCAGCCTGAACCTCGACCGGCTGCCGCTCGTGATCCTCGAAGAGACCTACTTCCCCTACCAGGAGGGGCCACGGTTCATCGTCAACGTCCTGGGCCGCCCGGCGATCCAGGAGGCGCTCCAGAACGGCACGGGCTACGGCCCGCGCATCAACCGGCTGTTCGAGAACCCGCCGAAGTCCTCGGCCCAGATCCTCCATCCCGAGAAGTATCTCAACGGGATCGATCCGGTCGAGGTCCGCCTGCCGGATCTGGCCGCCGCTCTGGGAGAGGATTGGAAGCAGCTCCGCACCGACCTGCTGGGGGAGATCGACCACCGGATCCTGATCCAGCAGTTCCTCAGCCGTGACCTCGCCGAGCGCGCGGCCGCGGGCTGGGCCGGCGACCGCTTCGCGCTGCTAGGCAGAGGGGACGAGGTGGCGGTCGTGGTGAGTAGCCGCTGGGAGTCGGCGGCCGATGCCCAGGAGTGGTTCGACGCCTACGCGCAGGCCGTGCGCGCGCGCTACGGCAGCCGCCTGGCAGTGGCCGACCAGCGCGCCAACCGCATCGTGTGGCGCACCCCTGATGGCCTGCAGCTCCTGAGCGTGGCGGGGACGAGCACGACCATCCTGATCGCACAGACGCCCGAGCAGATCGCCAGCCTCGAGCGCGCGCTCGGAGCGAGCGAGGCGAGCGGGCTAGGCCCCGCAGGTATCCCGGCGCCGGCCGCTGTGCCTGGCCGCTGAGCGCGGCTGAGCGGGACGCACGCCTGCAGAGCAGCTAGCCGGGGATGAGGAGCGAGCGATGACGGACCGCAAGCAGGCGATCCTGGAGGAGTGGGATCGCGCGCATGCCGAGACGTTGGCTCTGCTGGAGAGCCTACAGCCCGAGGATCTAACCCGACCGACAGCCTGCGAGGGGTGGACGGTGTTCGACCAGGTGGCACACCTGGCCGCGGCCGCCACCGTGCTGCCGCCGCAGATCGGCCGCATGCGCCGCCGCGAGCCCAACCCGGGATTCGAGGCGCTGCAGCGGCGCAACGCCGAGGGCGTGGCCCTGCGGCGGAACCGGAGCCTCGCGGAACTGATCGCCGAGTTCCGCCAGGCCCACATCAACAACCGCGAGCTGCTGCTCGCCCTGCCCGAAGCCGAGCTGGACATCGAGGGGCCGCTCGTCTCGGGTGAGCTCATCACCATCGCCGAGCGGTTCCGCCGCGCCGGCCTGCACTACCGCGAGCACGCCGACTACATCCGGCGGGCGCTAGGCCGCTAGGGGCCGGGCGGGGTCGGCGTGCAGCGGGCCCGGCTTCGGTCACTTAGCGCCGTCCCGCTTGCCAGCCGTGCCCTGCGCCGCCGCGGATGGATAACCGATGATCTCGTCGATGACCCCGTAGTCCTTCGCCTGCTCCGGCGTCATGAAGAAGTCGCGGTCTGTGTCGCGCGCCACCCGCTCGATCGGCTGGCCGGTATGGAAAGCAATGATCTCGCGGATCCGGTTCTGCAGCCGGATGATCTCCTTGGCCTGGATCTCGATGTCCGCTGCCGTGCCCTCGAAGCCGCCGGCCGCCTGGTGCAGCATGATGGTCGAGTTGGGCAGGGCGTAGCGCTTCCCCTTGGTGCCGCCGGCGAGCAGCACCGCGGCCATACTCGCCGCCATCCCCACGCAGATCGTGCTCACGTCCGGCTTGATGAGCTGCATGGTGTCGTAGATTGCTAGCCCGGACGTGATCAGCCCACCGGGCGAGTGGATGTACATGTGGATGTCGCGCTCTGGGTCCTCGCGGTCGAGGAACAAGAGCTGGGCGATGATGAGATTGGCGACATGATCGTTGATCGGCGTGCCAAGGAAGACGATGCGCTCCTTAAGCAAGAGCGAGTAGATGTCGTAGGCTCGCTCGCCCCGGTTAGTCGTCTCGACCACCATGGGCACGAGCTGGTTACGTGGGTCCCACATGGGTACCTCCTGTTCGTGCCGTGTGCGCGGCGCACACGCGGCGCTGTCTGCTCACAGCTTATCATCCGATAGCGGGGGACCAAAAGAGCGGCGCCGTGCTGCCGTGCGCCGCGCGGGGCGAGGCCCCGGCCCACCCTTGACGCGGGAGGAACCTGTGGCAACACAGAGCGAAGGGTTCGTCCGTGTGATTCGCTACCGGTGGCTGCCCGGCCATACCGCCGAGGCGCAGCGCCTGGCCCAGGTCCTCGTTGAGAGCGCGCAGGGCCGGCCCGGCTGTCGGGGAATCCGCGTGCTCACGGTACTGGAGGGCGGGACCGAGGGGCTTGTGGTCTTCGAGTGGGAGACGCGCGCTGCTATGGAGGCGCACGCGAGCACGGCGACCATCGAGCGTCTGGCGCCGTGGGCGATGCCCTTCCTGCGCTGGCGGACCGACCAGCAGTATGCGCTGGTGGCCGTTTACCCCCGCGCGCCAGCGCGCCCCGAGGTGGGCGGGTAGCGCCGCCCAACGGGAACGAGTAGGCCACCGCGAGCCCGCCGCCGAACCCGCAGGGGCAACTCTGGCCGGGAACATGCCAAGCCGCGCGGCGAAACGTGTAACGCCGGGGCACCGGCCTCGTTTGACTGTGTGGAGGGGGCAAGGGGGGCACGGCAGGTCGGCCGACCTGCCGTGCCTCCTCAAGGAGGGGGCCCTAGCCGTGCCGGCGGCTAGGGCCTCTACTATACCAACAATCGCCCCCTCTCTGCTTCCCCGCTCCCCGTCCCCTCGGCGCCCTGTCCGAGCGCGGTACCGGCTCGCCCCCACGGCTGTGACCTCTCCGTAGCAGTTCCGCTCTTGCCGGCGCCATCCGCGGGGGGCGTAGGATGCGCCCGGATGGCGTGAGTGCTGCTGCGAGCCCGGGCGGCGCACCACGCGATGCACAGTGGGGGACAAGGGACGTGCAGCGGTGGCATGCGCTCCTACTGAGCGCGATCGGCGTGCTACCCCTTCAGCTGGCCGCCGTGCCGGGCGTCCTGGCGCAGGCATGCGACGTGCAGCTCGTCCTGGACCAGCCGGCCGAGGGCGCGGTGGTAGGCCCCGGCCAGCGGATCGTCTCCGGCTGGGCGGTCGATCAGGCAGCGGCGGCGGGCACGGGGATCGAGGCCGTTCGCCTCGCTCTGGACATGGCGCCAGAGCAACTAGACGACGCGGCTGCGGTGCCAGTACGCTACGGCCTGCCGCGGCCCGATGTGGCCCAAGCGCTGGGCCGCCCCCAGTTCCTGGAGGCCGGGTTTGCGCAAGGGTGGGCGAGCGGGGACCTCGCCCCCGGCCTCCACCGCCTGCTCGTTCAGGCGAAGAGTGCTTGTGGCTGGACGAGCGTGGTGCGCACCATCCAGATCGTGAACGAGGCGCGCGAGGCCCGCCCGGCGCCTCCTCCGCCTCCGGAGGGCGCGCTCCCGCTGGCCCGTGTGCCGGCACCCCCTTATCAGGGCACCCTTCGCCTCGCCAGCTTCAGCCTCACCGCTACCCCCGCCGGCCCGACCGCCGTCGCCCTGACCTGGCCGGCCGTGGCGGGCGCTGTGGCCTATGCGGTCTACCAGGCGGAGGAGAGCGCGGCCCCGCCTGGCCTGTCGGCCACCGCGGTGCGCCTGCTGGGAACGAGTGCGCTCCGGCGAGTGCAGGGCGATATCGCTGGCACCAGCGCGATTGTGGCCGGCCTGAACGCCGGGGCCACCTACCGCTTCGTCGTGCGCGCCCAGGCCGAGGGCGGCCGCGAGGTGGCAGAGTCGGAACCGGCCCGTGTCACGCTGCCGACCGTAGCTCCCCCGACCTTGACCGTAACCTCGGCCCCTGGCGCCGCCGTTCTGAGCTGGGACCCCGTGCCGGAAGCCGCGAGCTACACGGTGCTGATAGCCGTCGGGAACGGTCCCCTGGCACCGGACCCGCTCCGCGCCAGCCTCACCGCCACGACCACGACAGTGGATCGCCTCGCGCCGGGCGCGTACGTATTCCAGATCGAGGCCCACGATGCCGCTGGTGGCCGGCTGGCGCGTTCCAACCCCGCCCAAGTGCTCATCGGGCCCACAGCGGCCTTCGGGCCGCCCGCCCCGCCGGCCGCCGCGCTGGCGCCGGCAACCGGCCCCTCCGCGCCCGCGCCGAGCCCGGCCACGGCGTCGGCGGGGGGCACGCCGGGCTTCGTGCTTACCCTCGTCCGCACGGGCCCCAGCGAGGTCCGTTTGAACTGGCCGCCACTTCACGGCATCGGCAGCTACGCTGTCTACCAGGCCCAAGGGGATACCCCACTCAGCTTCGCTTTCACGACCGGCACGCCCGGCACCACCCTCACCGGGCTGGCACCAGGAACGTCCTACACCTTCCAGGTGCGCGCGCGCGACGCGGCGGGCCGCGAGGTTGCGACGTCGAACACCGTCACGCTCCAGCTCGGCCCAGGATAAACCCGGCCCGGGAGGAACGTTCCCTACCGGCGAACGCTCCCGCTATACTCTCGGTGATGAGAGCACGATGGTTATGGCGCCTCTTGCACAGTCTGGCTCTTGGCCTCGTGGGGTTAGGCTACCTCTCCACAGCGCAGGCATCCGATGCGCCCGCCACCGCGGCCGGCCCCAGCACCGAGGTCTGGTACGTCATGGACCGCGAGGGGTGGCTGCGCACGGACGACGCGCGCCTCGTGCTGACGACGTACGACCTCCGCAACGGGCCCAACCTCGCGGCTGTGCCGTTGCAGCTCGGAGACTGGACGGGGCAAGATCTACCCGTCACCAACCTTGAGACCTTCCCCACGCTGAACGCGGACCACCTCGTCTACCGCGGCTACACGAACTCCGCGGGGCGCATGCTGATCCTGAGCCTGGTGGGGAGCACGCGCGGGCAGAGCTTCCACCACCCGCTGATCTGCTACGCCTGGGCCTCCTGGCCGGCCGAGGACCGTGGGACGGTCGCGCTCCCCGTGGGCGACAGCGACGTGGTCCTGCGCTACGTCGTTGGCTACGACCCTGAGGGGCCCGCCCAGGTGGACCTCCACTGGTACCTGTGGCCCAACGACCGCCGCGACTGGGGCGATGGCGCCACGCAGGTGCGCGTGACAGCGCTCGCTACGGTGAGCGAGGAGCAGGCCCTGGCCGACGCGCGCGAGTTCGCCCAACTGCTCTTCGCCGCCGCGCGCCGCCTCGACGCGCCAGCGGAGGCGCCCGAGGAGCCAGCCGTGGCCCCTTCGCCGGACCAATCGGCAGAGCCTCTCCCCGCGTTCTCCCGCTAACGGCCACCGCGCGCCGAGCGCGGCTCTCAACCCGGCAGGAAGTCGAGGAGCGGGTAGCTCGCACCGAGCACCGGCTCGACCGCGGCGCCGAGCCAGCGCTCGAGGAGCGTCGCGTATACCGTGCGGAAGTCGACCTGGTAGCGCAGGTCCCCGTTGTCCAGGTCGTCGAGCGGAGGCTGCTGGCCGTAGATCCCCCCGCGCAGCGCGGCGCTCAACAGGAACATCGGCTCGGCCGTCCCGTGGTCGGTGCCCTGGCTGCCGTTCTCGCGCACCCGCCGCCCGAACTCCGAGAACGTCATCACCAGCACCTCATCCGCCCGCCCCATGGCTTCCAGGTCTTGCTGGAAAGCCTCGAGGCCACCGGCCAGCGTCTCCAGCAGACGTGCGTGGGTATTCTTCTGGTTGGCGTGGGTATCGAACCCACCGAGCTGGACGTAGTAGAGGCGCGCGCCGAGATCGCCGGCGATAAGCTGCCCCACCAGCCTCAGGCTCCGCGCGAAGGGGGTGGCGGGGTACTCTACCGGCGTGGCCCAGCCCCCCGCCACCCGCTGCAGCGCCTCGGCGCTAGCCAGCGCGTTCAGCGCCTGCTGGCCGAGGAACTCGGCGTAGGGGCGCAGCGCCTCGTGCCGCGCCTCGAGTTCGCGCAGCGCCTGCAGCTTGGCGGGGCGGTCGGCGGGCCAGCGCGGATCGGTCTGGACACGGTAGGCGCCCAGGTCGGTCAGCGCGGGCACGAACAGGCTCTCGGTCCAGAAGGCCCGAGGGAGAGCCTGCGTGACGCTGACCGCGGGGGCGATAGCTTGCCCCTCGCAGGCACAGCTGGCCAGATAGCGCCCGAGCCAGCCGCTCCGGGCATAGGCGGCCGGCTCCGCTGTCTGCCAGATATCCATGGCGCGGAAGTGCGAGCGGTCCGGATTGGGGTAGCCGACGCCGGTCACGATCGCCAGCTGGCCCGCATCGTAGCGCGCCTTCAGCGGCGCCAGCGCAGGGTGCAGCCCCAGCGCGGCGTCGAGCGGGAGCACCTCGGCTGGCGACACGGCGAGCTGGGGCCGGAGCTGCGTGTAGAGCGGGTCGGCATAGGGCACCACGGTGTTCAGACCGTCGTTGCCGCCGCTGAGCTGCACCACGACGAGGATGCTGCGGCTCGCCCGCGTGCGGGCGGCGCCGGGGAGCGGCGTGGCCAGGCCGGTCTTGGCCAGGAAGGCGGGGGCGGCAAGCCCCGCGCTGATCAGGAGTAGTCCCCCGCGCAGGAAGTCGCGTCGCGTAACCATCGTCATCCCCCTAGCCCAGCTGATAGAGCGGACTGGCCAGCACCAGATGCACCAGACCGCGGATCTTCCGATCGGCCGCATCGGGATCGGCGGCCACAGCGGGGCCATCCTGCATGTAGGCCAGCAACGTGGCTCGGCTCGCAGGCGGCAGGTCGCCGTCGAGGAACAGGTCGGCGAAATGGTCCACCAGCGCCTCAGGGGTGGGATGCTGGCGGACGAGGGAGTCGATGTCGAGGTAGCTCGTGCCGTGCTCGCCGCGGGCCGAGACCAGGCGGTTGGCGAAGTTGAACCGCTCGAGCAGCGTCGTGGCGTTGATCCAGGCGGGGCCGCCGTCCCAGCCCTTGACGCTGGGCGGGTTGAGCAGGTCCTGCCCCATGCGGCGCAGGCTGGCGGGCAGGTCACGCGGGACCGCTTCGGCGCCGAGGAGCTTCAGCGTGCCGATAGCGAACTCGACCGGGCTCTTGATGTGGGCGCGGTAAGCCCGCTCGGAGCGGAACTCGGGCGAGCGCAAGATGGCTTCGACGAGCACGCGGAGGTCGTAGTCGCTGTTGCGGAACCGTGTCGCCAGCCGCTCGATGACCTCGGGCGCCGGATCGTCGTAGGCGAAGAAGCGGAACAGCCGGGCGGCCAGGAACCGGGCCGCCGCCGGCTGCTCGAGGATGAGATCGATCACGTCGTCGCCGGTCCAGGGGCCGGTGCGCCCAAAAATCGTCTTGAGCCCGTCGTCGTGCTGGCGGGCGTTTAGCGTGAAGCGGCCCTCGCGGTCGAGGGTCCAGCCGGTGAACGCTCGCGCCGCCTCCTGAACATCGTGCTCGTCATAGTTGCCGATACCGAGCGTGAACAGCTCCAGCAGCTCCCGCGCGTAGTTCTCGTTGGGGGCGCCCTTGCGGTTCAGCCGGTTGTCGAGGTAGACGAGCATCGCCGGGTCGCGGCTGATGGCACGCAGCAGCGCGCGCCAGTTGCCCAGGGCGTGCTCGCGGAAGAGCGTGAGCTGCTGGTCGAGCAGGGCCGGCGCGCGCCGGGCGCCGAGCTTGGCCGCTGCGGAGGGCAGCTGCCCGTGCCAGAACAGCACCAGCTTCTCCTGGAGCGGCCGGCGGGTGTGCAGCATGCGGGTAAGCCAGGCGAGGCGCAGCCCCTCCAGCGGCTGGACTGTCTCGTCGAGGTCGGCGAGAGGCGCCTCAGCGTCCTCGACGGCCTCGGGGTGTAGCAAGCGGTCTACCACGGTATCGTAGCCCAGCCGCACGGCGGCGTCTAGCTCTGCCGGGGTGGCTCCAAACCCCGCGCGCCGTAGCAGGTGGGCCAGCTCGCGACGTGCCTGGTCCATAACCAGCGCCTCCTCTCGCCCCCTCGCACGCAATCCGCTGGCGCCGTCGGCGTTCCATGCCGCAGGCGTGTTCCCGCCATGATACGGCATAGGGCGCCCAGCCGGCTGCTAATATGCGGCGCACTCAGCAAGCGCCGCCGACCAGCGCTCCTGGCTGGCTCGCGGGCAGCGAAGCGGCAGCGGCGCGGCCGAGCGCGACCGCCAGCCGGTCGGCGGGAGGGTGGCTGACACAGGCACTTCCGCGGGGGCACGCTCACCGCGCGGGATAGTAGATGGCGCCTAGCACGAGCCCATAGATCAGGTGGAGGAACAGCGTTGCCAGCAGCAGCCGGCCGCCCCCGTGGGCCCAGCCGAACGGCCCGGCGCCGGCCAGCGGGAACACGAGCAGGTTGAGCAACACGACCCACACGACGACACCGTAGCCGGCGCCGGCCAGCAGGCGCCAGAGGAGCGCGCCGTCGCGCGCCGCCCAGGGGTAGACAGCGCCGGCATAGAGCAGCCCGAGCAGCGCGCCGTTGAACAGGTGGGCGAGGATCCCCACCACCCACCAGCCCGGCCGCTCCCCGCCGAGGTATCGCTTGCCCCCTTCGGCCAGGTCGAAGCGGGGAAGCCCCCAGAGCCCTTCGAGCCAGTAGCCCACGAGTGCTTGGACGTAGGCGCCCGCCAGGCCGGCGAAGAGCGCCAGGCCGATGGCGACCTCCGGCACCCCCTCCTCCCTCCGCTCGCTTACCAGAACAGCCCGCCGCGCCGGATGGCGCCTTCGATCTGGAAGCCCGGCGGCGCGTGGTGGAGGCGGCTCTGGACCCGGCCATAGGAGCGCGTCAGCTCCACGTCCAGCTCGCCGCCGCCCACGCGCACGCCCGAGAGGCGCAGCCGGCCGATCTTGGGCGGCAAGAAAGGACGCAGGACGATGCGCCGCCGCGGGGTGTCGACCGCCAGGCCTAGCAGCGTCGTCACATAGAGCAGGATCGCCCCCGCCGACCAGGCCTGGGGGCTGCAGGCGACAGGGTACTCGACCACGAAGCCGTACTCGGCGCGGCTGTGGCCCGAGAAGAGTTCGGGCAGCCGGTAGGCCGGGAACTGCGCGGCAGCGGCCAGCTGGGCCTCGATGATCTGACCGGCGTGGCTGTAGAGTTCGTAGCGGGCCAAACCGGCGGCGATCAAGGAGTTGTCGTGGGGCCAGACGGTGCCGGTGTGGTAGCCGATCGGGCTGTAGCCGCCCTCGGCCGCCCCCATAGTCCGCACCCCCCAGCCGCTGAACAGCTCCGGCCCCAGCAGGTGGTTGGCGACCAGCGGCGCGCGGGCGGGTGGAACGATCCCCGCCCAGAGCGCCTGTCCCGGATTGGAGGTGAGGCTATCCACCTGGCGCTTCGCCCCATCGAGGGCGAGCGCGTAGTAGCTCCGGTCGGGCAGCCAGAAGTCGCGGTCGAAGCGCGCGGCCAGCGCGGTGGCCTGCTGGCGCAGCTCGCGCGCCCGCGCCGGCTGGCCCCGGGCTTCGTAGAGGTCGGCCATGGCCAGGCGAGCGGCATACGCGTAGCCTTGCACCTCGCACAGCGCGATAGGCGCCCGGGCAATCGTCCCATCGCGGAAGCGCACGCTGTCCCACGAGTCCTTCCAGCCCTGGTTCACCAGGCCGACCTCGCCGGACCGGCAGTACTCCAGAAAGCCGTCGCCGTCGCGGTCGCCGTACTGGTCCATCCACTGGAGCGCCCGTTCGGCGGGCGCCCACAGCTCGCTGAGGAGCGCCTGATCGCCGGTGTAGCGATAGGTCTCGGCCAGCACGATCAGGAACAGCGGGGTGGCGTCGATCGTCCCGTAGTAGGGGAACGCCGGAATCAGGGCCCGCGGCGCGGCGAGGCTCTCGGGCCGGTACTCATGGGGGATCTTGCCTGGCTCCTCCTCGGTGAGCGGGTCGACCTTGGTGCCCTGGAGGCGCGCGAGGGCGCGCAGCACCCCTGGCGCGACCTCGGGGTAATAGGGCAGCGCCTGATATGCCGCGATCAGGCTATCGCGGCCGAACAGCGCCATGAACCACGGGATCCCTGCTGCCAGCACGAGCTCGCCCAGCGCCTCGCCCTTGAACTGCAGCGCCCAGAGGTCGCGCAGGGCGCGGTCGTAGGCCTCCTGAAGCGGGTAGTAGTCGGTCTCGAGGCGCGGCGCGGCGGCGATCGCCTCCCCACGCCGCTGGTGCTGCGCGGCCAGCACCTCCGGCGAGGGGGGGCGCTGGCAGCTGTAGGTGGGGCGCCGCAGGTCGGTGACGCCGACCCGGGGGAGGACATCGACACAGAGCCGCCAGTTCCCACGCGGACCGAGGGTGACGCGGAACTGCGCACGCCCCGGCTGCGGGAACGTCGGCGGTTGAGAGAAGTGGAGCTCGGTGCAGGGGTACTCCTGGTCCGCGCGGTAGGCGAGGCGCAGGCCCCAGCCGTGCGCCAGGGGGTGGCAGACGGCCGCGCCGTCGGGCGCGTGCGCCTCGCGAGGCCGGATGTGGCCGCGCACCTCAAAGATGTGCCAGTAGTCGGCCGCGATGCGCAGCTCCAGGACGAGGACAACCGGTTCGTCGAGGTGGCTCTGCAGCTCGAGGTCCTCGTGGAGGCCCTGGCCGACCAGCCGGTGGCGGATCAGGCTGAGGCTCTCGGCGGCCAGCTTCTCGCTCACCGGGTTGCTCAGCAAGTGCACAGCATGGTAGTGCTCCAGCGCGCGGGCGGCCAGGAGCCGCGGGCGATGCCCATCGAGGCGCAGCTCGTACTGCGAGAGGAAGCGGCTATCCTGGTAGTAGAGCCCGAGCTCGCTGCCCGGCTGGATGTCCCCGATCTCGTCGGTGATGAGGAACGTGGTGTCCTCGTTGATCGTGATGGACACGCTTCCCTCGGTCCCGCCAGCGCGCGGCGAGGCGACTTCCTCGTCCCCGGCGGGCTCTGATGACTGCTCCTGAATGAGATTTTAGGCTGTTTTCCCGACCAGTACGCCAGGGCGCCCCGCGCCTCAAGCGTCGATCGTCTGCCCACCGTCGATCACGAGCGCGTGGCCGGTGACAAACGACGATTCGTCCGAGGCGAGGAACAGCACGCCGTAGGCAATCTCCTCCGGCCGTGCGAGGCGCTGCATGCAGCGGTTGAGCGCGGTGACCCGAGCGCGGTACTGCGCCGGGTCCGCGGCCGCGGCGATGTTCTGCAGCATGCGGGGGGTCTCGGTCGCGCCGGGGCAGACGCAGTTGACGCGGATGTTCGGCGCTAGATCAATCGCCAGCTGGCGCGTGAGCAGGACGACCGCCCCCTTGGATGCGCAGTAGGCAGGGTAGCGCTCGGTTGCCAGCAGCCCGAAGGTCGAGGCCGTGTTGATGATGTTGCCCCGCCCGCGGCGGAGAAAGTGCGGCAGCGCGGCGCGCACGCCATGGTAGATGCTGGTCAAGTTGGTGTTCAGGACGAACTGCCAGTCCTCGTCGCTGAGCTCGTCGATCCGACCGCGAATCCCAGTGCCTGCGTTGTTGAAAAGGATGTCGAGATCGCCGTAGGTATCGAGGGCCGCGGCGATCATCCGGTCGCAGTCGGCGCGGACCGTGACGTCGGCCTGGACGAACACTGCCTCCCCGCCGTCCTGCTGGATGAGGCGGTCGATGCGCGGCTGGCCGGACTCGCGGATGTCAACGCACACCACGCGCGCGCCCTCTCGCGCAAAGAGGCGGGCGGTCGCCCGCCCGATCCCGCTGTCCGCCCCGGTGACTACCGCGACCTTGCCGCGCAGTCGCCCCAGGCCTGGGCCCATACCTGGATGCTCGTCCCCGATGGGCGCTGTCATAGCGCTCCTCCTTGCCAACGGTTTCGCAACAGCCCACGGTAGCACGCCCCATCGCCGGTCGCAAGCGCGAGCGCTACGCCCGCGGCAGGAAGCACCCGGCGAGCCTGCCGGTCGGCCGCCGACAGCCCAGCGCGTAGCTCTACGTAGGAGCCCCTCGCCTGCGTTTTGACGCCCCCTCCCCCGGGTGCTATAACCCCGTCGGCGTCTAGCCGGCGCGGCAGGTCCCGCGTCACCAGCGTTGCACGCGGGACCCGCACCCCCTCAGAAGCGGCCAGAGACCCTCTTCCTTGCAGAGAGACGGAGGCCGTTGAAGGGCGGCAAGCGGCACAGTTCACCGCTCCGCCCAGCGTGACGTCGTCATTGCAGGGCACAGCATCCAGCGGGCGAACAGGCCCACTCCAAGCCCGACAGGGAGGTGGCCGATGAAGGACGGGTTCCTGGTTATCGATGCCGACCGCCATGTTATGGAGCCCTCTGACCTCTGGGATCGCTACCTTGACCCGCCGTACCGCGGCCGCGTCTGCATCGAGGGGCCCAGCCAGAGCCGCCGCCTCGTCGACGGCCAGCCCGTCTCCGACGCCGATCGCCTGCCCGGGATCGCCGGCCCCGACGGCACTGCCCGCGAGGGCGCGGTGTTCTCCGCCGATCCCATTTACCGCACGGTGTTCGCCGACGCCTTGGCGCACCAGTTTGACCCCGCCTCCAACCTGCGGGACATGGACCGCGAAGGTGTGGATGTCGGGGTGCTGTTCCCCACCCTTGGCCTGTACATCATCTGGAAGGACGGCCTCGACCCTCAGCTCGCGGCGGCCATCTGCCGCGCCTACAACAACTGGCTGGCGGAGTACTGCAGCTACAACCCCACCCGCCTGAAGGGCGTCTGCCTGCTCCCGCTGCAGGCCCCCCGTCTCGCCCTCGCGGAGCTGCGGCGGGCGCGGGAGGAGCTGGGGCTGGTAGGCATCTTCTGGCGCCCCAACCCGCTGGAGGGCCGCACCTTCGCCCACCCGGACTACTTCCCCATCTACGAGGCGGCCGCCGACCTGGGCATGGTGGTCTGCGTGCACGAGGGGGCGCGCACAGTGCTCCCCCAGGCCGGTGCCGACCGCTACAGCGAGTTTGGACGCCACGTGGCCTGCCACCCGCTGGAGCAGATGCTCGCCTGCCTGACGCTGTGCGCCGACGGGGTGCTGGAGCGCTTCCCGAAGCTGAAGGTGGCCCACCTGGAGTCGGGCTGCGGCTGGCTGCCCTACTGGCTAGAGCGGATGGATGAGCACTGGGCCCATTACTCGCTGGGGCGCGCGCGGACCACGCGGGAGCCGCCCAGCACCTACTTCAAGCGGCAGTGCATGATCAGCTGCGAGGCGGGCGAGGAGCTGGTCGCCTGCTTCGTCGAGCACGTGGGGGATGACTACCTGGTGCTGGCCACGGACTACCCGCACCCCGACGCGGTAGAGAAGTTCCCGGAGCGGACGGTGGGCGATCTAGTGCGGAACCCGCGGCTGAGCGCGGAGACGAAGCGGAAGATCCTGTGGGACAACCCGGCGCGGCTGTATGGCATCACGGAGGTGCCCCGCTCGGCGGCGGCTGCCTCCGAGGGAGCCGGCGCCGGCTAGCGCCGGCCCGCCGGCGGGTATAGGGAGCGATGAGCACACCGCGGGGCGCGCTGGGCGCTACCCTCCATACTGGCGACCTTCCCATCGAGGACCTGCTCCGCTACGCCCAGGAGGCCGAGGCGCTCGGCTATGAGGGCTTCTGGCTCACGGAGGAGTCGGGCAAGGAGGCGTTCGCGGTCCTGGCCCTCTTGGCGCGGGCGACCCAGCGCATCCGTCTCGGCACTGGGATCGTCAGCGTCTACACGCGCACGCCCACCCTCCTGGCGATGGGCGCGAGCACCATCCACCGCCTGAGCGGCGGGCGCTTCGCCCTCGGTCTGGGCACGGGCGGCATCGGCTTCGTGGAGCGCGGCCACGGCCTCCGGCTCGAGCGGCCGCTCGCCCGCGTGCGCGAGACCGTCGCCATCGTGCGCGGGCTGCTCACCCAGCCGCGCTTCTCCTACACCGGCCGCTGGTTCCACATCCGCGACTTCCGCCTGCGGGAGGGCCCGCTCGACGGGACGCTGCCCATCTACCTCTCCGCGCTCAACCCACGGATGGTCGCCCTGGCGGCCCGTATTGCCGACGGCCTCATCAGTAACTGGCCCACCGAGGAGTCCATCGCCGAGCTGCAGGCCATCATCCAGCGCGAGGCGCGGGCGGCCGGCCGCGACCCCGGCGCGGTAAAGATCCTCACCCTGCTCATGACCTGCCCGGATCCGGCCGACCCCGCGGCGGTAGACGCTATGCGGCGCGGCGTGGCGTTCTACTGCGCCTCGCCGCACTACCACCATATCGCCGAGGTCTCGGGGCTCGGCCCCGAGGTCAAGCGGGTGTATGAGGTCTGGCAGACGGGCGACTTCGCCGCCGCCAGCCGCCTCGTCAGCGACCACATGGTCGAGAAGTTCAGCCTGACCGGCTCACCCGAGGCCTGCCGCCGCAAGCTGCGCTGGCTGCTGGACGCGGGCGTCTACCCGATCGTCTACCCGATCCCGCGCCGCGACCGCATGGTGGAGGACCACCTCGCCGCTATCCGGCTGGTCGCCCGCTACGCTGCCGAATAGGGATCGGCGCCGCACCAGCCCAGCGCCAGCAGGGCCCGCCGCTTGGGGGCATCCTCACGGGCCAGCGGCCTTTACCCGAGGAAACGGCCGCGCGCTGCACGGCCCCGGTTGCAGCGCGCCAGCCGGTCTGGTAGCTTGCGAGCGTGGCCAGCATGCCTTCGCCAGCACCTTCCACCCCCACCACGGCCGAGCCGCCCGCCGACCGGCCGGCCGCGCTCGGCGCCCTCGGGCAGCGCGACTTCCGGCTGCTCTGGCTCGGGCTGATCGTGTCTAACACGGGCGCCTGGATGCAGCAGGTGACCGCAAGCTGGCTGCTCTGGGAACTCACCCACTCCCCGCTGCTGCTCGGCGTGTACGGCCTGTGCCGGAGCCTCCCTTTCATCGCCACCTCGCTCTATGCGGGCGCGCTGGCCGACCGCGTCGATCGGCGCCTGCTGCTCCTGATCGCCAACGCAGTCAACGCGCTGTTCCCGCTCGCGCTCGGCATCCTGGCGGCGCTCGGACGGGTCGAGCCCTGGCACATCTACCTCGCAGCTGCGCTGAGCGCGATGGTCGACAGCTTCGATCTCCCTGCGCGCCAGGCGCTGATCCCCGCGCTGGTGCCGCGCGCCCAGCTGATGGCCGCGATCGGCCTAGTCGGCAGCCTGCGCCGTGCCACCTCCCTGCTCGGCCCCTCGCTCGGCGGGGTGGTTGTGGTCTGGATGGGCATCGCCGGCGCCTTCTTCCTCAATGCGGCGAGCTTCGGCGCGGTCGTGCTGGCCGCCGCCCTCATGCGCACACGGCCACCGCGCACCACCGCGTCCGGCAGCGCCCTGGCGATGATCGGAGAGGGCCTGGTCTATGTCGCGCGGCACCCCCTCCTGGGAACCCTGCTGGGCGTCGAGGCGCTGGTCACGCTCTGCACCTCCTATCAGGGCATCCTGCCGGTGTTCGCCGACACCGTCCTGGGCGTCGGCCCCGCAGGGCTGGGGCTCCTGATGTCGGCGCCCGGGCTGGGAGCGATCCTCGGCTCCGCAGGCCTGGTGAGCCGCGGCGATGTGGCAGCGAAAGGCCGGTTCCTGCTCGTGACGGGCGGGTTGTTCGGCCTCGCCCTGCTCGTGTTCGCCACCTCGCGCGTGTTCGTGCTCTCCGTCGTCGCGCTGGCCGCCGTTGGCCTCCTGGACACCGTCTACGGCGCTGTGCGCAACACCATCGTTCAGCTCGCAGCGGCCGAGCACTTCCGCGGGCGCGTGGTGAGCCTGCAGACCCTCACGCAGCGGGGGCTGGGGCCCAGCGGCAACTTCATTACGGGCAGCCTGGCCACGGTGGTGGGCGCCCCGGCGGCTGTCGCCATCCTGGCGTTGGTGGCTACCGGGCTCGTGCTCTGGCGCGGCTGGCGCTTCCCCGCCCTGCGCGACTTCCGCGCGGGCTGAGGCCCGGTGGCGATCAGGCCGTCGCCTGGGAGGCCGGCGCAGCCCACGGCAGCGTGAAGGAGACTGTCGTGCCCTGGCCGCGGCCGGGCGAGGTGACCCAGATGTGGCCGCCGTGCGCATCAACGATCCCCTGCGCGATGTACAGGCCCAGCCCACTGCCCTCTGTCGCCTGCGAGGCGCGGTAGAAGCGCTCGAACAGCCGGGTGAGCTCGGGTCCCTCGAGCCCCTGGCCATAGTCGCGGATGGTCACCGTTAGGCCTTCCTCTGGCGCCTCGACCGCGACCTCGATCGGGCTGTCGGACGGGGAGAACTTGACCGCGTTGGCGATGAGGTTCTCCAAGACCGATTCCAGCCGGCCGCTATCCCACAGGCCCGGGCGAGTGCTCTCAGGCGCGACCCGGAGGCGCAACCGAGAGGCTACCTCGGCCGGCAGGCGGCTCACGACCCGCTGGAGCACATCGGGAAACACGGTGGGCGCGGGCGTGATCTCGAAGCGCCCGAGGCGCATGCGGGAGGCATCCAGCAGCTCCGTCACTATGGCTGCCAGCCGATCGGCCTGGGCATCGATCTGGCGGAGCCCTTCGTGGAGGCGGCGGAGATCGGGATGGGGGCTGCTTACCTGGCGCGCAAGGAGCTGCGCTGTAGCCTTGAGGCTGGTGAGCGGGTTGCGGAGGTCATGAGCGACAGTGAGCAAGAATTCCTCTTTGAGCTCCTCGATTACCTGGACGAAGCTGTTCAGGCCCACTCCGATAGCGCCATCGATCGCGTCGTTGAGGAGGAGCTGCGTCGCGAGCACATCGCTGGTCGGCACGCTGTCAGGCAGCTGCTCCCGCATGGCGCGCCAGATCTCCTGCCGCAGCAAGCGGAACTCGATTACGACATCGGCCGCTTGTAACCCCTGCCGATAGCGGGCGGCAGCGTGCTGCTGTGCAGCCGCCACGACCGCCGGATTGGCCAGCGGCGAGTCCGGCTCTAACCAGCGGGGAGCACCCTGCTCGAGGGTGTCCAGCAGGGCGTCGAAGAGCGCCGGGATGTGATCGGCCACGGCGCTCTCGCGGCGGCCGCGATGAAACGGCTGGTGGACCACGACTTCCAGCCATCGCTCCAGCAGCTCGTCGCGCCGCTGCCGTAACGCGGCCAGCGCCGGCCTGAGATCCGCCTGCTGCGCGTAGTGCAGGGCGCGCTCTTGCGCCTCGCTTTCCGGCGGCTTCATGGCCCCCTCGGGGATGGCACGTCGGAGGCACTATAGCAGAAACGCGCGCTGCTCGCCCCACCCGCGCAGTGGCCCGCACATCTTGGCAGCGGACGCGGCGCGCTTGACATTCCCGCGGGCCCGTGATAGCCTGGTTAGGCCAGAGGGTTATAGATTTTTGTAGGTTTGCCCCGCCCCCTGGCCCAGCGCGCTAGTCCAGCGGAGTGCAGCAGCGTGAGCGGTATCCCTGTTCGTCCCGCGTTCCCATCGGAGCGCTCCGCGGAGGGGGTAGCCGCCTCTCACCTGCCGCCCGCCGAGCGTTCCCCTGGCCACGCAGCGTCTGCGCACGACCACCACTGGCTGCCGATCGGGCGGGCTGCGGCGTTGCTCGGGGTCAGCCCGGCAACCTTGCGCCTGTGGACTGCCGCGGGCAAGGTGCCCGCTAAGGTGACGCCGGGCGGGCACCGCCGCTACGCGGCAGCCGACCTGCAGCGGCTGCTGGCCCAGCGGGAGGGGGCAGCATGGCAAGAGGCGGCGGCGCAGTTGGTCGAGGTGCTGCGCGCACGCTACGCCGAGCTCGCGCGAGACCGGTTGCAGCGCCAGGCCTGGTTCCAGCGCTTCGATGCCCAGGCGCGAGCACGCGCCCATGCGCTAGGGGAGCTGCTGCTCGCTCAGGTAGCCCAGCTCATCACCGCACGCGGCGCGCCGGGGGAGAGCCAGCGGCGGGCGCACCTGCTGCGCAGCGGCCGCCGCATCGGCACAGCATACGGCCGTGAGATCGCCCGGCGCGGGCTCACCGCCGCCGAGGCAGTGGAGGCTTTCCTGTTCTTTCGCACCCCGATCCTCGAGAGCGTCAACGCGACCGCACGCGCGCACCCCGACCTGGCGCTGCCGGCAGGGGAGGCGCTGGCGGCCGTGACCCAGTTCCTGGACACGGTGCTGCTGGCCTTAACGCGCAGCTACGAGCGCTGCGCAGCGGCACAGCGCCGGCCGCACGGCACGCCGGCTCGAAAGGACGCCCTATGACGGTCTACTACCCGGTCTATCTTGACCTGCACGACCGTCCCTGCGTCGTCGTCGGTGGAGGAACGGTTGCTGCGCGGAAGGTCGACGGCTTGCTGGAGTGCGGCGCGCGCGTGACGGTGATCGCGCTCACGCTCGTCCCGGCGCTGGAGGCGCTCTGGCACGCGGGGCGCATCGCGGTCCGTCTGCACCCCTTCACCGCGAGCGACCTGGACGGGGCGGTGCTCGTCATCGCCGCTACGAACGACGCAGCGGTCAACGCCCAGGTGGCGCGCGAGGCGCGCGCCCGCGGCATCTGGGTGAATGTCGTCGACGACCCGGTGCACTGCGACTTCATCTTGCCAGCCGTCGTGCGCCGCGGCGACCTGCAGATCGCGGTCTCCACGGGCGGCCGCAGCCCGGCGCTGGCGCGGTGGGTCCGGGAGGACCTGGAGCGGCGGCTCCCGGCCGAGTACGGGGCGCTTCTCGCCCTCGTGGCCGACCTGCGGCAGGAGCTCCGCCGCGCGGGCGTGACGGTGCCGCCGGAGCGCTGGCAGCGTGCGGTGGACGACGAGGTGCTGGCACGCCTGCGCGCCGGCGACCCGGCGGGCGCGCGGCGGCGGCTGCGGGCGGCCCTGCTGCCCGCCCCGGCGCACCCCGGTCCCCTTTCGGAGGCCTGAGCACAATGCTGGTCATGGTCCTGGGCCTGAGCTACAAGACGGCCCCCCTCGCGCTGCTGGAGCGCGTAGTGTTTCCGTTGGAGAGCCTGGCGTCCGCCTTGACCGCGCTGCGCGAGTACGTCGCTCACGGCGTCATCCTCTCCACCTGCAACCGGGTCGAGCTCTACGGGCTCGTCGGCCACTACGAGAGCGGGCGCCGCGCGCTCCTGCGCTACCTGGCCGACTACCACGGGCTCCGCCCGGCCGAGCTAGAGCCGTACCTCTATGTCTGCACGCAGGCCGAGGCGGTGGCCCACCTGTTCCGGGTGGCGACGGGGCTGGACTCGATGATGCTGGGGGAGACCCAGGTGCTGGGCCAGGTGCGGGCAGCCTACGTCGCCGCGAGCGAGCAGGGCACGCCCGGGGCGGTGCTCGCCCGCCTCTTCCGCCAGGCCCTGGAGGTCGGCAAACGCGCCCACCGCGAGACCGCCATCTGCCACAGCGCTGCGTCGCTCAGCGCCGCCGCCGTGGGGCTCGCCCGGCAGACGCTCGGCGACCTCCGCACGCGCACCGCCCTGGTCGTGGGCGCTGGCGAGACCGGGCGCCTTGCCGCCCGCACCCTCCACGCCAGCGGGGCCGGCACCCTGCTCGTGCTGAACCGCACCCTCGAGCAGGCCGAGGCGGTGGCCCGGGCCGTGGGCGGGGAGGCGCTGCCGCTGGAGGCGCTCGAGCCGGCGCTCGCTCGGGCCGATGTGGTCATCAGCTCCACGGGCGCGCGCCACTACGTGGTCGAGGCGCCGGCGGTCCGCGCTGCCATGGCGGCCCGGCCCGAGCGCCCGCTGTACTGCATCGACCTGGCGGTACCGCGCGACGTGGATCCCGCGGTCGCCGAGCTACCCAACGTCTACGTCTACAACCTCGACGACCTCCAGCGCGTGTGCCTCGCTGAAGCCGACGGCCGTGCGGGGGCCGTGCGCCAGGTGGAGCGCATCATCGAGGAGGAGGTGGCACGCTTCTTCCACTGGTGGGACACGCGCGAGGTCGTGCCCACCATCACCGCGCTGCGGGCACACGCGGAGGCCATCCGCGAGGCCGAGCTGGCCAAGGCCCTGGCGCGGCTGGGTACGCTCTCGGAGCGCGAGCGCGAGATCGTCCGGGCGTTTAGCGTCGCGCTCGTCAACAAGCTTCTCCACCGGCCTATCGTGCGGCTCAAGGAGCGCTCGCCCGACTTCGACGGGCGACGCTACGCGCCCGCAGTGCGGGCCCTGTTCCAGCTGCCTGAGTGATGGCACGCCTCCTGCGCCTTGGCACCCGCGGCAGCCTGCTGGCCCGGCGCCAGGCCGAACAGGTGCGTCAGGCGCTGCTGGCCGCTCACCCGGACCTCGCTGTCGAGCTCGTGATCATCACTACCCACGGCGACCGGGCCGCCGAGGTGCCGCTGCACCTCCTGAGTGGCCAGGGGGCCTTCGCCCGCGCGATCGAGGAGGCGCTCCTCGCGGGCACAATCGACCTGGCGGTGCATAGCCTGAAGGACCTCCCCGCGGCGGAGCGGCCAGGGCTGCTGCTCGCCGCCTTCCCGCCGCGCGAGGACGCCCGCGACGCGCTGGTGAGCCGCACGCGGGTACCGCTGGCCGGCCTGCCGCCGCACGCGCGAGTCGCGACGGGCAGTCCGCGCCGCGCCGCCCAGCTCCGCGCCGTGCGGCCAGACCTCCAGATCGTCGACATCCGCGGTAACCTCGACACGCGCCTGCGCAAGCTGGAGACGGAGGGGCTCGACGCGCTGGTCGTAGCAGCCGCCGGGCTGCACCGGCTGGGCCTCGTCGAGCGCATCAGCGAGGTGCTGCCCACGGCCATCTGCCTGCCGGCGGTGGGCCAGGGAGCTCTCGCGGTCCAGTGTCGCGCCGACGACACGGCCACCCGGGCGCTCCTCGCGCCCCTCGACGACGCAGCGACGCGCGCGGCCGTGACCGCCGAGCGCGCGCTCCTCGCCGCGCTGGGGGGTGGATGCAAGGTGCCCATCGCGGCCTACGCGGAGCACCGCGAGGGGCAGCTCTGGCTCGACGGCCTCCTGGCCGCGCCGGACGGGCGCCGCCTGGTCCGCGATGCCCTGGCCGGCTCCCCCGACGCGCCGGCCGCGCTCGGGCGCGCCCTGGCCGCGCGCCTCCTCGCTGCCGGCGGAGCGGCCCTCCTCGCGGCGCACCAGCGCGCGCCGGCAATCGAACACACGACGTCGTAACGGTATTGATGCGCCTTGACAGCCCCCGAGCGCTCCAGGAGAATGGAGCGGCGCTGGGGGAATGCACGAGAGGGTGAGAGCGATGCAGACGGCGGTAGCGAGCAACGTGGCGCTCAAGGAGTGGGCGGTTACCGTCCAGGCTCTGGCTCAAGGCAAGCAGATCGTGCTGCTGCGCAAGGGCGGCATTCGCGAGGAGAACCGCGAGTTCCGTGTCGAGCACCAGCAGTTCCTGCTCTACCCCACCTACGAGCACCAGCGCGCCGATCTCCTCCAGCCGCCGTATCGCCCTGATCTCGAGGCGGTGCTGCAAGCAGCGCCCCCTGCGGACCACGTGCGCCTCGAGTACTGGGCGGAGATCACCGACATCTACGAGACGTTCGACGCCGCAGCGGTGGAGGCGCTGGCGCCGCACTACATCTGGACCCCCAACTACGCTGAGGAGCGGCTGCGCTGGCGCCCGAAGAAGCCGCTCTACGTGCTGCTGGTGCGAGTCTACCGGCTGCCCGCGGCCCAGACGCTGCCGGTCCTGCCCAGCTACGGCGGCTGCAAGTCGTGGGTCGAGCTGGAGCGCCCACTCATGCTCGAGGGCCTGGCGCCCGTGCTCGACGACGCCGCCTACGACGCGCGGCGGGCCGCAGTGCGGGCTGCGCTCGGCCGCTGAAGGAGAGGGAGGCGAGGCATGCCCGCGGGAGAGGTCACGCTCTATTGGCGCAGGACCTGAAGCACCTGCCGCAAGGCGAAAGAGTTTCTTTCGCAGGCCGGCGTTCCCCACCGCGAGCGCGAGCTGTTCAAGGAGCCGCTGAGTGTGGCAGAGCTGCGCGCCCTGCTCCGTGGCCGCCCGGCGAGCACGATCTTCGCCACTCGCAGCCCGACCTTCAAAGCCCTCGGCCTGGCCGACCAGGAGCTGGACGACGAGGCCCGGCTGCGCCTGATGGCCGAGCACCCACAGCTCATCCGGCGCCCCCTGATCACCATCGGCGACGAGCTGATCGTCGGCTTCGACGCCGCCCGGCTCCAGAGCGCCCTCCGCTGACTATGGCTAGCGAGGACCCCCCATCCCAGGACCCCGCGCCGCTCGCACCTGAGGCCCGCTCGGACGCTGCCACGCCCGACCTCCGCCTCTGGGGGCTCCGGGGCATCGGGGAGGTGCGGCCCGGCGACGACCTCGCCGCGCTGATCGCCGCCGCGGCCGCCGATGGGCCCGGCCTGCGCGACGGCGACATCGTCGTTGTGACCCAGAAGATCGTCTCCAAGGCCGAGGGGCGCCTGGTCGACCTCGCCACCATCGAGCCCTCGGCGTTCGCGCGGCAGATCGCAGCGGCCTACGGCAAAGATCCCCGCCATGTCGAAGTGGTCCTGCGCGAGGCCCGGCGTCTCGTCCGGATGGACCGCGGGGTCGTGATCGCCGAGACGCACCACGGCCTGGTGTGCGCCAACGCCGGGGTCGACGCCTCGAATGTGCCGGGGGCCGCGGTGCTCGCCCTCCTGCCTGTGGATCCGGACGCCTCCGCGGAGCGGATCCGCCAGGGGCTGGCGGCACGGCTCGGCGTGACTGTCGGGGTAGTGATCTGTGACACATTCGGGCGCCCTTGGCGCCTCGGCCAGACCAACGTGGCTATCGGCGCCGCCGGCCTGCGGCCCCTGCTCAGCTACGTGGGCCAGCATGACCCCTATGGCCATCCCCTGCGTGTGACCCAGATCGCCGTGGCCGACGAGATCGCCGCGGCCGCCGAGCTGGTCATGGGGAAGACCGCCGGCGTGCCGGTGGCCATCGTGCGCGGCCTAGCCCACCTGCTGGGCGAGGGCACCGCCCGCGCCCTCGTCCGGGCGCCGGAGGACGACCTCTTCCGCTAGCGCATGCCCCCGTGCGCGGCCAGCTCTGTCCTGCTACGACCGGCAGGACACCTCGCTGCAGAAGAATAGCTGGAGGAAGACCTGCTCGCCGATCGAGATCGGCTGGTTGCCAGGCTGGACGCGCATGATGCCCGCCTGATGCTCTACCTGTGCGACGCTGAAGTCCCAGGTCCCCACATGTGCGCCGGTCACCACGGACCAGACGCGTCCCACGCGGGTCCCGTCGGGCGCCTCGATGACGACATGGAGGTCGTCACCGACACGGCCCCAGTACAGCCCCGCCGTGCCACCCATCACCAGCTCCGCAGTCCACCGCAGGCCGCTCACCGTGCCCTCTGCGCGTGCGCCCTGCACCACGCCAGTCAGCTCGGTTCCGTCCCCGGCCCGCGCCAGCAGCCGGCCGTTGGCGTCCACGGCCCCCTCGAACCACTTCGAGTACTGGCGGTTCCAGGCGTCGTCCTTGCTGCAGAGATACACCGCCGCCTTTCCATCAGGATCCACGACCACCGCCACCAGCGCATCCAGGCTCTCGGCACCAGCCACGCGCCCCACAAAGATCTGGGCCTCTGCCTGCGCGGCCCCCAGCCTCGGCCCCACCCCCACTAGGAGTCCCACCACCGCCACAAGCGCCCACCAGCGCCACCGACCGCCCCGCATCACCCACCTTCTTTCCCTGACGGCTCGGCATACCTACCGCCTTCCCGGTGGGTAGCGGCAGCATGCGCGCCTACTCCCAGATGGGGCCAGTCTAGCACACTGTCGAGGCCGGATCTGTCACCTAACGGACAGTGCTAATACCCCCTGCTGGACGCCGCTCACCCACGTTGGCCATGATATGTACACAGAGCGCGGTGCCGTAGCAGCCGGCCCCCAGTGCCTGGGAGCCGAGGAGGTGCAGCGATGGTGATAGCACGGGACCTGCGCGCGGGCCAGACGCTCCGCATCGGCGCGGACCTCTACCGCATCCTCTCGGTGACGATGCAGTCCGCCACCGCCCAACTCGGCGGCGTCGTACGCGCCACCGCCCGTAACCTGCGGACGGGCCACGTGACCGAGCTGCGTTGGACGCCGGACGAGCGGTTAGACGATGTTCCCCTCGAGCACGCCGAACTGCAGTTCCTCTACGCCGACCCGGACGAGATCGTGCTGATGCACCCCGAGACCTATGAGCAGTTCTCCCTCCCCCGCGCGGCGCTCGAGCGCTACCTGCCGTTCCTGAAAGAGGGCGCGCTTGTGCGGACCTGGCTCTACGACGGCCAGCCGGTGGACCTGGACCTGCCCAAGACGGTGCCCCTGGTCGTTGCCTCCTGCGGCGCGGGGCTGCGCGGCGCAGGGGAGAACACGATGAAGGAGGCGACGCTCGAGAACGGGATCGTCATCCTGGTGCCCCAGTTCATCCAGCCCGGCGACACCGTCCTGGTCGACGTGGAGACGCGCGAGTACCTCGAGCGCGTGCGGCGGAAGTAAGCCCCGGCCCCCAAGGGCTCTTACTGCGTGGGCGCGCTCCGCCCCCAGGGAAGACGCGGCCCCCGGCGATCAGGCTTCCGGGTGCAAGGGGCAGCGGCACCGCGACGATCGCAAGGACGCAGGGGGGATCCGCTGCTATACTGTGCCCGGTCACCGCACTCGGGCCAGCAACTGTGCACCGGGAGGGTATCGTGGTAGCGCAGCTCACCGTCGTCGGTCGGCCACTGGGACGCATCGAAGGGGAGGCAAAGGTCACGGGGCGCGCGCGCTACGCGGCCGACATGGTGCTCCCCGGCCAGCTGTGGGCGAAGTGCCTGCGGAGCCCGCTGCCGCACGCCCGCATCCTGCATATCGATACGAGCGCCGCGCGCCGGCTGCCCGGCGTGCGGGCCGTGCTCACCGGCGCCGACTTACCCCCGGTGCTCATCGGCCTACGCCTGCGCGACATGCCGGTCCTGGCCCGCGACCGCGTGCGCTTCGTGGGCGAGCGCGTGGCCGCCGTCGCCGCCGAGGATCCGGACATCGCTGAGGAGGCGCTCACCCTGATCCGGGTGGAGTACGAGGAGCTGCCGGCGGTGTTCGATGCCGAGGCCGCCATGGCCCCCGACGCGCCCCTCATCCATCCCGAGCTGCCGAGCTACCCCGGCCGCGCCTGGGACCTGCCGGACATCCCAAACGTGCACGCGCGCTTCGTCCACGACCGCGGCGACCTGGCGCGCGGCCTGGCGGAGGCCGATCTGGTCATCGAGCACACCTTCCGCACGGCGCTCCTGCACCAGGGGTATCTCGAGCCGCAGGCCTGTGTGGTGGCGCTGGAGGGCGACGGCACCACGCACGTCTGGATGTCGAATAAGACGCCTTTCCGCGCGCGCGACGAGATGGCGGCAGCCCTCGACCTGCCCCCAGAGGGCGTGGTGGTGCACCACGTGCCGATCGGCGGCGACTTCGGCGGCAAGGGCTCGCCGGTCAACGCTATCCTGGCCTACCACCTGGCGCGCGCGAGCGGCCGCCCGGTGGCGCTGGTGCTGACCTACAACGAGGAGCTGACCGCCACCCAGCCGCGCCACCCCGCGACGATCTACCTCAAGAGCGGCGTCAAGCGCGACGGCACGCTGGTCGCCCGGGAGGGCCGCGTGATCTACAACCGCGGCGCCTACGCCGCCTTCAATGTGTCGCCGAACGGCATGCTCAACGGGGTGTTCAAGCTAGGCGGCTCGTACCGCATCCCGCACGCCCACATCGAGGGCCTCGCGGTCTACACCAACCAGGTGCCCTGCGGCTACATGCGGGCGCCCGGCCAGCCGCAGGTGATCTTCGCTGTCGAGGCCCATATGGACCTGATCGCCGCCGAGCTGGGCATGGACCCGCTGGAATTCCGGCTCAAGAACGTGCTGCTGGAGGGCGACGAGCCGGTGGTCGGGGCGCGCTGGCAGGGCATCCGTGCCCGCGAGGTGCTCCTCGCCGCGGCCGAGGCGATCGGCTGGGGGCGCCCCAAGCCGCCCTACGTGGGGCGCGGCTTGGCCATCTCGGAGCGCGGCACCGGCGGGGGGGAGGCGCACGTGGAGGTCGCGCTAGACGCCGAGGGCCGGGTGACAGTCCACACCGG
>Ga0070739_10001567_pt1 | contig 33654 bp, 28 predicted proteins | sample Coa_R1_7_FD_66445 | JGI IMG/M metagenome (GOLD analysis project Ga0070739, IMG submission 66445) | Surface soil microbial communities from Centralia Pennsylvania, which are recovering from an underground coalmine fire - Coalmine... | ecosystem: Environmental > Terrestrial > Soil > Unclassified ...
TTCCTATCGCATTGCAATCTCACCCACGCATCTCGCTGCCGGGGTGAGCCGGCATTCACGTTAGAATACCGTAAGGATAGAGGGCATTGGCGGCGAAGTCTACGGAGATGACAAAATCTATCGACTGTAGCGATTATGCGGCCCAACCGCTACCATGAGGACTTCCCACCAGCCCGAAGCGTCAGCGAGGGCGGCCCTCGCTGACGCTTCGGGCTGGTGGGAAACGATTTCTCCCGGAAAGGTTTCGCTTCATGACCGCGGCGCCCCTGGATGTCCTGACCGTTGCCGAATTACAGCGGCTCCTGACGCAAGCTGAGCCGGCTGCTCTGTTGGTCCCTCCGCGCATTCTCCGCCGCGTTATCAAAAGGGACCGCGAGCTGACGGGTCCGGGTCTGCAAGTGCCGCATCGCCAAAGCTACATCGTGACGCGAGGCCGCTTGCTTCAGATTGCCGCCGAGGATGAGCTGGGACTCGAACCGGGCCGCGAGCTGCCGCCGACTCTGATACTGTTGCCGCAGCCGGATCGGCAGCGCCTGGCGGAGCGCGACCGCGCGCGAGCTTTGCTGCGCTACTGGCGTCTGTTGTTTCATTCACGCGTTCACCTCGCCGTCCAACAAGCCCGGAGCGACAGCGACGGGGCCGGCGACAGGCTGCGTTCGCGCATCCAGCGCATCGGCCTGACCGAATTCAACGAGGCGACGGCAGTGCTGCGGCAGGAGCGTTTTCTGCTACCGCCCGGCGATGCGGAAACGGCCTATGAGGAGTTTGCCGCCGTTTACCTGGAGCTGCGCCATTTCGCGCCGCATGAGCTGCCTCTGTACTTTCCCGCCTGCTCCTGTTTGGAGGCAATCGAGGCGGTTCTGGCTCAGGACGTGGACGCTGCCGGCTTGTTCGCCGCCACACGCCTAGAAGGCGCTCCCGACCCCACTCCTCCGCCGATCCCTTCGCTCACGGATGAGAAGGAATCTCTCGTCCAGAGCGTCAGCGATGAGGTCGAGGAAGCTCCCTCGCTGGCACTCTGGGCGAGTGATGCTCCGCGCGCCTGTCTCCGATTGCTCCAGCGCGCGGACAAAGCCAGCGCCAAAGGCAACATGGTCCGTGCAGCCATTTTCCGTATGCGGGCCGCCCGGCTGGCTCCGTCGGGCCAGGCCAATCCCACCCGCGCCGCCGCAAGCCGCGAGATCGAGCGCTTCAGCCGACGTTTGCAGAATGCTCTCGGCTACTCCGATGAGGTGGCCGCCGATTGGCGGCAAGCCTTGTTCGCCTTGTTGGAACCGGCGTCGCGCGGCATCTGGCCCAGCGAAAGCCGGATGCTCTACGATTTGCAGAAGGCGTGCCTCGATCGGGAGCGGCCGGTCTACGCCGTGGATCTCATCGAATGGTTCGCCTCCTGGGGTCGGCGGCCCATCAAGCGCTTGCTGCCCTTCCATGATTCCGTTTTACTGGTCAAGCACCTGCGCAGCGCTCTGCATCGGCTGACGCTCATCCGCATTGATGAGCCGATCCGTCGCCGTCTCATCGAGCTGATAATCGCCTCCACACATCAGGCCGAACATCGCTTGCGCCAACGTCTACGGCCTGTCGTCGGTAACGCCCTGGACAAGGTTGGTCTGACGCCACACAACATCGCCGAAGACGTGGCCCGCGACAAGGTGGTTGAAGAATTGATCGACCTCGTTGTTGAGCATGGCTTTCTCCGCATGGGCGATTTGCGCGACGCCATCGCCCGGAATCGACTCAAGCTGCCGGACCTAACGGGTGCAGAGGCGAGCGGGGTCGCGTCAGCGCCCCGAGAAGAAGCCCTCGGGGCACTGACGCGACCCCGCTCGCCCTTGCGTTGGGGACTGGCGCATATCGGGCGGGGATTTCGCACTTTCTTCCTCGGCGATTCGCTCATTCGCGCCAATCGCCAGCTAGCTGCCGATCTGGACGGCGTTTATCACCGCGGCGAGATTTACCTGCGCTGGCTTCAGCGCTTCAGCGCCGCCGCCTTCGGTACACACATTGGCCGGCTCCTGACGCTGTACATCGCATTGCCGTTCGGCTGTTCGCTGGCCGTGCTGAAAGTTTGGGACGAAATACTGGAGCACCTGCCCGGCGGTCCATCCGAAGACAGCGAAGCGGTGCGCGAGGCGGCCAAGCACATCGACCTCTATGCGTTCACGTTTCTGGGCTTGTTCTTCCTGGCTCTGTTTCACGTCCGTCCTTTCCGGCGCGGCTTGCTCTGGGTCTGTCTGAAAACTTGGCACGGCCTGCGTTGGCTCTTCCACGACCTGCCTGCCTGGTTTTTGCGTTTGCCCTGGGTGGTTCACATCCTGCAAAGCAAGCCGTGGCTGTTCTTTTATCAATTCCTCCTAAAACCATTGCCGTTGGCTGTTCTCTGTACGCTTGGATTGCACTCTTACGGAGGCAGTCCTTTCGTATCGCTCGTTACCGGAGTGGGAACCTTCGTAATCAGCAGCCTGCTGTTAAATTCTCGTTGGGGCGCCTATGTCGAAGAAGTGGCCACCGACAATATGATGCGCACCTGGCAGCTTATCCACGCCGATCTCGTGCCCGGTTTGGTGCGCGGGATCATCTATTTCTATCGGCGTTTGCAGGAAGAGCTGGAGCGCCTGATCTATACCGTGGACGAATGGCTGCGCTTCCGTCCGGGTGACAGCCGCTTGTCACTCGTTGTCAAGCCGATCCTCGGTTTGTTCTGGTTTGTCGTCACGTACCTGTTCCGCGTGATTTTCAATCTGTTCGTCGAGCCGACGTTCAACCCTATCAAGCATTTCCCTACGGTGACGGTCGCGGCCAAGCTCCTGCTGCCACTCGATCCGATATTGCTGCACACGTTCCGCGACCATGTCCAGCCGGTCGTGGGCAAGGCGATGGGCAACACCGTGGCCTTGACGGCCATTGGTCTACTTCCCGGACTGGCCGGTTTTTTGGTCTGGGAGTTCAAGGAAAACTGGCGGCTGTATCGCGCCAATCAAGCGCCGACACTGCGTCCGGAGATTGTCGGCCATCATGGCGAGACCGTGCTGCGCCTGATGCGTCCGGGCTTTCACTCCGGCACACTGCCGAAGTTATATGCGCGCTTGCGTCACGGCAGGGGCCGGTCGCCGCGTAAGCAATTCGAAGCGCTGCACCATCTCCGCGAGCGCTTGCGGCAATTCGTCGAGCGCAACCTCTTCGCCATCCTCGCCGGCAGCAAAAGTTGGGGTAATGCTATGCCCCTGCACGTCGGCGAAATCCACATCGCCACCAATCGTATCCGCATCGAATTGGCTGGCCCGGCTTCGAGCATCCATGTTGATTTCGAGGAACACGGCGGTTGGCTGCTTGCCGGCCTGACCTGTTCGATGGCATGTCCGCAAAGTTGGCTGTCGCATCTCAGTCCGCAACAGGGCATGGCCTTCCGCGATGCGCTGGGCGGTTTTTACAAACTCGCCGGTGTGGATGCGGTGCGCGAACAAGTTGACTCGCAATTGCCTCCGGGAGTGATTTACGATTTGACGGAGCAGGGGCTTGTTGTCTGGTCGGGACCGAATGGGAACGGCGAGGACGTTTATAATCTGAAGGCCGGTCCCACGGCCGATACGTTGCTCTACTCGGCGACACCCATTCGCTGGGCGGATTGGGTGGAAACGTGGCAACGCGATCATGACGGCAAAGGACATGACCCCTTGTTGCCCTTGCGCGTGCGGTTGCTGCCGGCCGACTAGTGGTCCGTTGCAGGTGAAGTGTTTCGTTCCCGGCGAGCGGGGGCGTAAGCCCCCTGATGCGAACCATCAGGGGGCTTACGCCCCCGCTCGCCTTCTAGAGCGCGTTTGAAGTGGATGTAGCGGTTGGGGGTGCCGCTCGGCTCGCGGCACCTACCGGTAGGTCCGGCGAGCCGAGCCGGACCCGCTACAACAGCCTCAAAGGCGCTCTAGCGAACACTTCAGCTGCAATAAACCACTAGGTTGGCGATACCCTTCTTCCATTGATCTGCACGGTGTCCGGGCTGTAACGGACGATGTAACCAAGCCACTCCAGGTTCCAGAGGATTCGTCTCGCCTCTTCAAGAGAGCCTTCGGGTAGGCATGCCCTGGCAATCTCATCGACTGTGGACAGTATGCGGCTGCGGAGATAGCTGAGAACTCTCGTTTCTTCCGGGGTCATCATTGTCGAATACTTTCATCCTTTTCAACTTGCGCTGGCATCCTCTTAAAATGCAGACTGTGTTCCGAAAAAGACAGAAAAATCTGTGAGCAGCCGACTATCCCCGTCTCCATCAATCGTTACAACCGGACTTTTCGGCAAACCTCTACAACCAACATCCGGTGCTGGACCTCCTCAGCCAACTTCACGGTGCACAACTGCGAGAAGCTGAACAGGCCCGGTTTACTTTTGTCTTGAGGCAGATAGGGTTATCGCGCTGCGCTCGACCCGCAGATCATCCTCCGCCCTCAAGTCGTTCAAAGCACGCGCAGCCTACAGAAGGTCGCTGATTCGCGCGGTAAGGTTTGCGTTTATTGGGTGCGTATTCAAGCATTTTTCTTGGAAAATTCCTTGAAACCGCTATTTCACCGTGGTACTCTCAACCCTTAGTTTTCTATAACAACTAAAAGAACTCGCTTATTGAGAATCATCGGCTCATAGAATCGGCTTCTCGCATTGAGCGGACAGCGCCCGATCCGTCTACAAGGTGCCGAGCTATGCAATAAGCCGATGAGGTGCTTTCCTGGAACGTCGCGATCCGTCGAGTTGATTCCAGAGTCTGTTCGATGTTTTGTGGAGGGTGACCATGTTGTCGCAAGATCTGCTACAGCTGTGGCGGTGCTGTTCGCGCCGCCGATTGTTCGCCGCCGCAGGCGAACTACTGATCCTGGCCGTGTTCATCTGGGGAGTCGGGCTTGCTATTCCCGCCCTCGCTCAGAAAGACGAGAACAAGCAGTCGGAACCGAAAAAAGACAAAACCACCAAGGAAGAGACGAAGAAAGAAGAACCGAAGAAGGAACAGACCGACAAGGACGAGACAAAAAAGACCGACGCCGACAAGGAGATCGATGAGTTGGTCAAGGAGATAACGAAAAACATGCCCAATCCCAATCCCGCCACGCTCAAGCAGATTCGCGAGCAGGTCCGAAACATGCCGGCGCCGCAGCGGAAAAACATGCTGAGCACGATGAAGAACCGCAAACAACCGGGATTCCCCGCCCAACCACCAGGGGCAGGAATGGTGCCTCCCGGCTTTGCCTTTCCCGGTCAGAATGCCCGCCTGGGCGTGTTCGTTGATCCGCCAGCGGATGCTCTCCGAGAACAATTGGATCTGCCGGTGGGACAGGGTCTGGTAGTTCGGCAAGTCTTGCCGGACTCGGCGGCGGCCAAGGCGGGACTGAGAAGCCATGACGTGTTGTTGGAGTTCGACGGCAAGCCGATTCCCAGCCGCGTCGATGAGCTTACTCGCCTGGTGACCGCTGTCAAGCCGGACACGTCGGTTGAAGTGGTGGTGATGCGAAAGGGAAAGAAGGAAACGATCAAGGATGTGAAGTTGCCGGAGGCCAAGCCGTTGCAGCCGGGCTTTCCACAAGCCGGCTTCCCTGGCGCCGGCCAACCTCCGGGTGGGTTCGCACAACCACCGGCTGGCTTGCAACCGCCCGGTGGCTTGCCGCCGCCGGCGCTCGGTCTCAACGCATCGGTGGTGACGACCCTGGTGCATACCCAAGATCAGTTCACGGTACGGCATCAGGAAGGCAATGTGGTTATCACGCTAATGGGTAAGGAAGCCGACGGCAAATCGAATGTCAACCAGATCCGCGTTCAGGAAGGCTTCAAATCGGAGCAGTACGAGAGCGTGGACAAGGTGCCCGAGAAATATCGCAACAAGGTCAAGACTTTGATTGAGCTGAGCGAAAAAAGCAACGTGAAGGCCGAGAACAAGCCTGCGCCCAAGGACGACTGATCTAGAGCGCCTTTCCAGACGGCGTAGCGTCTGGCTCGTTGTGCCACGGCTGTGTCAGCCGTGGCACAACAACGCTACGTCAACTTGAAATACGCACTAGCTGAGCGGGACTCTTAAGAGGTCTGCGCGTGTCCTCAATGGGGCTATCCGGGCGGTTCCCGGCCGGCCCCTTCTGCTTTTATCTTTTCGTCGCTCGCCGCAGGCGAACTGCGGACACTCCCTGATTGACCAGCCGGCTTGATGGAGGCGAGCATGGGATTCCTGAACGCGGACGTAGGTCCCACCCCAAGCAGACTACGGTTTGCAATCGAAACAGTTGAAAAGTACATAAAACCTGCGATCGAGCTTCTCCCGGAACCGCTCCGGGAGTATTGGCTGGTCCTGATAGGCACGGCTGCTCTGATCGTCTTGCTGCCGCTGGCTTGGTACAAACGCCGGCTTCTCCGTCGATTGATCGGTTTGCCCCCGCGGCCTGTCGCAGAGGAACCCAAGCTCGACGAGGATCTGGTCCGACTGGAACCTCCACCCGACCTGCCGAGTTCCAGGCGGGTATATGTCGAGGGAGCGCCGGCCCGCTTACGTTTGGCCGTCGTGGCTCCTTTGGGCAAGGGAGAGAAAGCCATTGAGGAGGCGGCTGCACGAGACTTGCTCGATCAGGTGCGCTGGGGCCTGAAAGCGCTCGCCGAGCAGGATCAGACGGTCATCCGCCTCTGGCCCTGGCAACGTAGCGTCCGTGGTTTCCCTGCGGTCTTTCACCGCCACATGCACAAGCCCGAGCCTCCGGGACAACCTTCTCATTGGGTGCTGCTAGCGGGCCTAACCCCGCCGCGGCCGCTCTCTTATCTGCTCGGCCTGGCCTTGTGGACGGAGGATCTCACCACGATGGGCATGCTGATTATGGATCCCAGCCAGTGGATGAAGACTTTGCATATCGAGCATGTAGAGAAGTAGGCAGGGTTGGCCACTGAACTGCCAACCCTGCTCCGCCACCGAGATAGTGGAGTATGTTGTTGAGGCACAGATAACGCACACGTTCAGGGGACTGACAGGATAGACCTCACTTCCCGGCTTTTATGTCATAGCACAAGAGTACAGGTCCATCACGCAGGTAGAGACGACCGTTTGCCACAACGGGATGGGGCCACGCAGGACGGTCGCCATGATCCGGTTGCTGGAAACGCCCTTTCTCCTTGTAGCCATCCGGCGAGGCTTCCACCAGCGCCACCCATGACGGGCTTTCCTTGCCGAAACCATTGCCGCCTTGCCCGCGCACGTAAAGCATTCCATCGGCATAGCACAGCGCTGCTAGGCCTACCGAGTTGTGCTGCCACTTGGTCTCCCCGGTCTTGAAATCCATGCAGACCAACTCGCCCTTCTCGTTGGTGCCGTAGACGTAGTCTCCCACACGCACCGCACCCCCGATACTGTTCAGCTTGATCCGATTGAAGTAGACTTCCTCGCTGCCGACTTCCTCTCCGTTGACTTTGATGCGATTTAGGCCGGTGCCATTGCGCGAGGTCGAAGTGAAAACACAGCCATCGTGGAACACCGGGGTCGGAATGTTCGCCGCCGGATCTTTGGTCTTGTCGTAGCGCCACAGAAACTTCCCGGTCTTGGCATCGACACCGATCACGCCTCCCGCCACGAACTGCACGTACTGACGGACGCCTCCAACGTCCACGGCGATGGGCGACGCATAGCCGGCCGCATCTCCCTTGGGGACCGCACATACCCAGATGGTCTCGCCGTCCTTCTTATTGAGGGCGACCATCGTCGCTTTCTTACCGCCCGGTGTGCAGATCAGTTTATCGCCGTCGAGCAATACCGATTCGGAATAGGCCCAGGCACCGGGTTTGCCTTCGAAAGTCTTCTTCAGGTTCTTCGACCACACCACCTTGCCTGTGTCCTTCTCCAGGCAAGCGAGGTCGCCGTCCGAGCCAAGAACATAGATCCGATCCCCTTCCACCGTCGGAGTCGAGCGTGTTCCCGGATATTGGGGACCATTATTGGGTCCGACCTTGCCGATAGTCGTGGACCAGATCTGCGAGCCATCCTTTACATCGAGGGCCAAGGCATATTCCTTGCCCTCGCGGTTCACCAAGAGGTAGAGGCGATCTTCAACGACGGCGGGAGTCGAGTAACCGGCGCCGATATCCTTACGCTCCCACAGCAGTTTGGGACCGCCCTGCGGCCATTCCTTGAGTAAGCCTGTTTCCTGAGAACAGCCGGTGCGCTGCGGTCCGCGCCACTGTGGCCAGTCTTCGGCGCAGGCACACGTAACCATAAGCAAGCATGTCACAAAGCAGACGGGCAGAGACCGGGTAATCACGGGATTCCTCCAATGAAGTGAGTGGAAGGGCGTAGTTCCTCTCGTCGTCCGACGATTCCATACGAGTTGTATCGTTATCGCTCTGTAATGATACTGTCCGATCAAGAGATAGCAATCCTCGGTGTGAGCAAGACGGCGGTATCCCGACATGATCGCTCGGCTGCTCACCAGCGCAAATTGGGAGAGGGCAAGTTGGAAATGCTTCGAAAGCGTGAGACCGTCGAGGACGCGCCCGTAGCCGCAGACCGAAGCCAGCGGCTACGGGCGCGGAGGCGATTACGTAAGAACCGCGTCGCCGGAAGTTTGCGGGAAGAAGCCAGTGATAAGAAAATCGATGGCCCCGCGTTCGATTGCCAAACTTCCGAGTCTTTCAATCTGAATGAATTGGCTCGACGGAATGGCCGGGAACGTATTAAAACCATCGAACACGAGTCGTAGGCCATCCACTACAAGCGCGTTATCAATCTGGAGCCGGCTGGGAACGGCGAAATTGGATGCACCTAATATAAGAGTAACAATATCATTGGAAACGGTGTTTATGTTTGCTTTAACCGTGTTGAAATCCGTCGGTCTTGGCGACAAGCTCGCTTCCAGATTGTTCATGTCGGCGGGCAGTGCGTGGAAGGCCGCACTCACGTCGGCCGGGGAAAGAACATCCCGCCTTTCCAGTGATTCGAGCGTGAGTCGAACGGTAGGGCGTTCGGGGCGTTTTTCCTTGCGAGGACGAAACAGTTTTCCAAACATCGCGGCATCCTCCTCGAAGCAAAACAGGGTTGCGTTTCCTACGGGCGTCCCAACGCGGAGCGAAAGGACGAAGAATCGGAGTCCGAAAAACTGGGCTTTCCATTCTCTCTAAAGAAAAACATAGCATGATATTTCGTTCCGACTAGACTTTTGGAGCGTTATGCAATCTGGCTGCGATGGCCGACGATGAGATATTGCCGGGTCCACAAGCCCCGCGCTCGACCGGCTGTCAACACGCAGAGCAATTCGCGCCACCAGCTGCGACGGTAGCGATGGCCTACATGCACGATGGTGAGATTCGCACGGGCAAACAAGTCGTGGATGCTCTTCAATGTGAAGAATCGTAGATGGCCAAAGTCCAAAATGCCGCGCTCGCGGTAGTCCCAACGGCCCAGAAACAGACGGCGTAGCACGTCAATGTTCTGCACATTGGGAATGCTGGCCACCACCACGCCATCAGCGGCCAGGACCGCGACGGCTTCGCGCAACACCCGCCAGGGATCGACCAGATGTTCCAGCACGTCGGCGAAGATAAGCGCATCAAAGGAAGCAGGCGGAAATGGAAAGCCGTCTCTTTCGACATCCGCCGTCACCACGCGATTGAGCCAACGGCGCGCGCGTTGGGCCATTTCGGGCACCAGTTCGATGCCGGTCACATGATGGCCGCGGCCCCGCAGCAATCGCCCTAGCTCGCCACTACCGCAGCCAACTTCCAACACGCGACGGCAGTGCGGCGGCACCAGTTCTGCCACTTCCGGACGCGCCTGATCGTAGTAATCGTCCGGTCGGCAACCGGACTGCACGGCGGCTCCTGATCGTCTCCAGGCGGCGCGGGGGAGCGAGCATTTCTGAACTCTCATGGCCGCCTAAATTACTGTTTTCATGCGGCCGCTGCCAGATGAACCTGAAGCTGCTTTGCCGGAATGACATCGCTAGGTGCCGAAGCGGCTGCGCAGAAGAAGTACAGCCTTGCCGGCCCACCAGACCAACAACGCAACGAGGAGCGCAACGGCGAGGTTGCTAACGAAACCTGTCACCCCAACCACGACGGCCACAATCCAGTGGAAGGGATGACGCAGATCCTTGAGCAGAGCGGTATGTAATAGACCCGAGACGGCGAGCAAGCCGGCGAGAATCGGCAGGGGAAAACCCGCCAGTAATGTGGCCAAGCCGGCACCGACGACAAAGGCGAGAACCAGAAGCACCGTCCCCAACATAATGGGTGCCCCACCCGTTCGCGCACCGAAGCTGCGGTGGGCGGTCATGCCTCCGGCGCCGTGACAGACGGGCATTCCGCTCAGCGCTCCAGCGAGGAGATTTGCAAAGCCCAGGCTCAACGCCAGTCGCCCTGGCCGCACTCGCTCCGCGGCCGGGCCGAAATAGGTTCGGGCCGCATCCGCGGTGGCCAAGCAGGCGTTGGCAAAAGTTAACGGCAGCTGCGGCAACACCAGCGCCATTGCCGCTGTGGTGAATGTCTGAAGGCTCAATTCCGGTAAGTGAATCGCAGAGGAGCCGAGCGCTAAGGGACCGTGGAATCCCAAGACGATGCCCGCGGTTGCCAGTGCAACCAAGAATAAGCTGACGTTGCGATGCCGTAGCAGAAAGGCAGCTCCGATTACAACCACCGTGCCTCCCAGTAGCCACCACGTCGGCCGTGTATGATCGCTAAATTCCACCGGAGGCGTCGTGGTCAAGGTCCAGGCGAGACGGCAGAACAGCAAGCCAACAGATAGCTGGATGCCCCGTATGATGGGGTGGGGAAAAATCCGTGCGACTCGATCCAGCCAACCGGAGATGCCCAGCGCCACGAACACAGCGCCCATCAGGAGCGCGCCAGCCGCGATCTCATTGGAGCCAAGTCCCTTCGCAATGGCGATTGCCCCAAATGCCTTGAGCGGTTGGACCGGCACGGGAACCCGGTAGAACAGGCCTGCTAGGACATAAAGTAGGCCGGCGGGCAGGAGAACTGCAGTTGGGCTTAAGCCGTTCTTGACAATCAATGCCACAGCGATCGGCACAAACACGCCTAGATCGGCTACAGCCCCAGCCATCTCGGCACGACCAAAACGCAGCCGGCTGTGAACGTCTCCCACTGGCTGCTCCGAAATGGAAGAGGAAGGGGGAGATGTTGGAGCAAACTCAGGCGGAAGGCTTCGCGTCAAAGTCCGATTTGGCCGACGGATCATCGAGATCTCCAAGCAATGCAAGCATGGTAGGGAGCCGTTAGGGCGCACTGAATATAACGATATGCAAGGTCCAACAGCCATGCCAGTAGGCGAAGCGGACGCTCCAACATTCTGCCCGACCCTAGAGCCAGCAAGAGCACCCCTTGTTTGTGCTAGGGGTCGGGAAGGGGTTGTCTTAAACTAATCGCTCTCAGGAAGAGGGAAGTGACTTCAGGAAATTGTCCACTTCTTGATCGACAAGCTGATCGAATAACTCTCCGTCGGCAGGATCAAACTGCGGATCGTTTCGATAGGCGCGTTTGACCTCAGTGCGTTTGCGTTCGACCTGGTTTCGGATGTCGTCGGGTGTCTGGCGGTCCAAGAGATCGCTTCGGATCTGCTCCTGTTCCGCCGCCTTGGTGACGCCGAGTTGCTGGAAGAGCACTTGCAACTCCGCTTCTTGGCGCGAAGCGAGCTGTTGTTGATCGCGGAGTTGTTCAAGTGCTCGCGCCAAGAACGTGGTTAGCGAATGAAAGGCCGGACTACCGCGGAGACGAGCGATGCGTTGCGCTCGTTCGGCGGCTCGGCGTTCGGCAGCCAACCGTGCGACCTCACGTTGAGCTTGACGTTTTCGCAGTTCCTTCGCCAGGTTCCGCCGCAGCGTTTCATGGAAAAAAAACCGTGTCGCTTCCCTGTGCAGTCCATCATCGACCGTGAGTTGTCCCTTCTCGGCGAAAATGCTCAGCTCTTCATCGGACAGTCGCGCCAGCAGGCGCGCTGCTTCCTCGTTGGACAGAGCGCGTTCGATTTCTTCGCGCAGCAGACGAGCACGACCGAGGCGGCCTGCCTGAGGATGTGCCAGATAGGCGCGGAGCAAGCGCCTGGTATCGTCTAGCTGTCGGTGCTCAAGAGCGATGCAGGCCGCATCGAGTAACGCCTCCGCTTGGCCGCGCCGTGCTTCTTCTAATAATGGATAGACGACATCGCCGTTGGTTGCATCCTCCACTTCGAGCGCAATCTCAAGTTCATGGATGGCTTCGTTCCAATGCTGTTCGCGAAGATACCCACGAGCCGTTGCGATCTTCTCTTCCACAAGTTCATTGGCCCGAGTCGTGCGCCGCACCTGACGGCACTCGCTCAACCAAACATATTCCCCAAGGATCAAAAGCGAAGCAAAAACTAGGCAAGGAACAGCGATCTTCCAGGGAATCGAACGAGCGCTCATGGGTTTTCCTCGACGAAGAACGGTTCCCAAGGAGGCGCCCCCCATGAACCCTCAGCTCGACGAAGACCGCCTTCGCCGTCTGAGGGTTGGTGGGGGAGACGCTTCAACCACCGACCTGAACGACCGGCGCGGTGGACACTTTTTCGTTGAGGATTTTCTCGAACACCAGCTTGTAGACCTGCTCCAACCGAGGCAGCGGCGCTGTCGTTAACAGAAGATGCACTTTTCCTTCATTGTTCAAGTGCAGCCGGCGGTGTAACCGGCCCAATTTCGCAACGTCTACCTGATGCTCGCGCTGAAGACGTTCGCTGTGCGCCTTGCGCCACATGGTTCGCGACCGTCCGTCGCTTTTTCCACCGTCCAGGGCAGTCAATTTCGCGGTTTCGACTACCCATCGGGCCTCGCGCAGGAGCACGTCGGCGTTGACTGGTCCGGCGAGGACGTGCAAGACGCGGCCCTCCGGCGTGCAGAAGTAGCTGGCCACATTGCCGCCCTGCTTTTGTCCGCCGTTGATGGTGAACGTGCCGACTTTCTGATAGGTAGCGATGAAGTTGTCATTGAGGTACTTGCCGGCTTCGGCATTGGCCAATGCGTTCGCACGGAACGCTTCGGCGTTGTTTCAGGTGAAACAGGAGTCTTCAAAGTTGCCGGAGATGTGCATCACAAACATCAGTTTGTGTTCGTGCCGGGCTATCTCGGCCGCAGTCTCTTGGTTGTTGAGGAACAACACTTGAGTGCCGTAGGTTTCACCGGCGGGCCTCTTCAGTTGAGGGGACGACGGTAGCTGCGGCGGCGAAGCATTCTCTGCATCAGAGCTTTTGTACTGCTTCGACTGAGCAGACGGCGGCGGCAGCGGCGGAGACTCTACTTCTAGTGATGGAGCCGTGCAAGTTTTTACTTCGCGCGGAGTGTGATGGATCGCGGGGGTCGCCGAGAATAGAGGAGCTTGCGGCGGTTCTGGCGGCGCGAATAGAAGTGCAGGCGTTTCGATGGCGGCCAGGCGCAGCGATTGGAGTGGCGGAGAGTCCCTGTGCGGATGCGTGACAATCCACGCCAAGATGCCGGCCACCAGTGCGAACGATGCGGACACTGAGGCGAAAATGATCGGCCAGTTGAGCCGGTACGGCTGGCCGGAGCAATTAAGCGATGATTCTCGCCGGAGTGTCAGATGCAAAGGCGAATGCGGCAGAGGGGGAGCTGTCGAGGTCACTGGGTCATCCTCCGGAAAAGATGCTGCGATTACCGAACACCAACGCCATCGATAAAGAGGCTTTCGCGCCTCTGTGATGAAAAAACCCAGGCGAATGGAAAATGTTGGCGCGAGATAGAGCCGGAAAAATCAGAACAGACCGGCACCTGGTTTGCACTTTGTCGTCTTACGGGAATTGACTCGAACGCGATCTCAAGAAAGGAGCATCGCCATGACACGCGCAACCATTCCCAAACCTGCGGTTCTTGTCCTCAACGCTCAGACTGCGGAAGAGCTGATGGTACCTAATCCGATTTCCCTGCGCGCAGACGCCACCATTCCCGAAGCGCTGGCCTTGATGACCGATCGTGGCTTCACTGCCGCTCCGGTGATCGATGAGGCTGGCCGGCCCATCGGCGTCCTCAGCCGAACCGATGTTCTGATTCACGAGCGCGAGCAGATACGCCACGCCGTGCCGGCTGAAGACGTTTATGTCGAGGGAGGGCGACCTCATCGCGAGGGATTTTCGATAGAGGTTGTGGATTCGGCGCGCGTTCGCGACATCATGACGCCGACTATTTTCACCGTCAACCAGAATTCGTCTGCCGCGGAAGTGGTCAAGCGCATGTGCGAACTTAAGGTGCATCAATTGTTTGTGGTGGATGACGATGACTCGTTGGTTGGCGTCATCTCCGCACTCGACATTGTGCGCAGCCTGGCACCGGCGACAGGATAATGCGTGCGGATCCGCATCGTCTCTGTGCGGATCAGGTACAGTCCAAAGCATTCTCCGTCGCATCAGTGCTGGATATTTTCATTCCAGCGCTGATGCGACGACCTGGATTGCTATAGGTGCAATTATTGTTCTGAGCATTTTGTTCATCCGATTGACTCTGTCATTTCTCCCGTTGCCTGGGAACGATGTACTGTAGTAATTGCAAAGCGAGAAACAGGACGATGGGTGCGATGAACATCCAGCCGATGATGGGCCAACCCAAAAACCGCGTCATCAGCAGATCGCGTGGCAATACGGCTGCCAAAATCAGCATCAGAAGCATGATCCACAACAGAGAGCACCCAACCAGCGTCATCGTGCCCTTGAAGCCGACTTCTTCGCTTGCTTCCTGAAACTCCAGTACGCTGGTTCGCCTTTTCTCGATGCTACGGCGCGCGGCATCGTCTAGCTCCAAGGCGCGGATAGTGTCTAACCAACTCGGTTGCGGTCGAATCTGCCCGACCGGCGAGACGCTGGTCCCACGGAGTTGCAACGCTTGTTCGAATGCCTCTAGCAACGCTGTCCAGGGATCCCACTGCTGCCAGTATTCTTCGTGCGCCTCGCCGTTGGTATCGCGCGAGTCGAGGATAGCTGGACCATTCCAGCCCTGCGGGAACAAGAGTTCGGCGCGACCGAAACTGCCGATCACAGTCAGACGCCAGCTCGGCTGGCGCTCTCTCGGCAGCAGATGGACGTTAAACAACCCACCTTGCTCAAAACGACCGGCGACGAGCACCGGCTCTCCTTCGCGGAATTCCTCCAACTCGGCAAAGGCGGATACCTCCTGGATCTCGCCGCCGATTGTTCGGAGAATGTCCCAGCCAGGGAAGGAGGGCTTGTGGCCGGCGATCCAGACGCCGTCGAGCACTTCGCCTTCGGCGCTGCGCTCGAGGGTCAGGAGACGGAAGGTGCCAAGAGGCGAGTTACTTCCATCTTTGCGACGCACGAACTCGGCGATGCGGCGGATCGCAGGGTGGGTCGCTTCCGGCAATAACGGCAGCAACACGCAGCCGGTATCGTTACGGATCATCGCCGCCTCGTAGGCGATCTCCGGCGTCTGATCGGGCGGATGCACGCAGAGGACATGTCGTTCCGATTGCAGCGCGCGGCGGAGCTGCGCCGGTCGCACGCCCTCATGACCCGCGACGATCACAGCCTCGACGGCGGGGTCGGCCAACACTTCCTCAACATCGCTGACACGACGAACTTCCCCGCCGAGACGACGCTGCACGTCCGCGCTCAACGAAGTGGTGCAAACAATGAGACTATGGCGCCCGCTCTCAACCAGAGCGCAGGCCATGTCAACTCCATCGGGATGATCTCCCAAAAGCGCGAAACGCATGCGTACATTCCATCCATTATTCTGCTCGTCGGCGAGCCGGTTTACCTCCCGCGCGAAACGATAAACTTTGGGGTGGGCAGCTACTTGCGCGGTGTCTTGGACTTGGGCTTGCGCGACAGGCCGAACCTCTCCAGATTGGCGCCCGGAGCCTTCCAACCGGCCAGCCGCTGATCGAGGGACCAACGATCACCGTCGAGAGTACGGTACACGAGCAGATCGAGCTGGGCGCGTCGCAGCCCCGGCGATCCCCAGAGCGCCAATCAGGAAGCGTGATCTTCCGGCTTGTCGGGCAATGGCTTGTCCTTGCAGACGGCCCCGAACCACAGGCGGCGATCAAAAGCATCATTTTCGCTTTGCCAGATGAGCAGCCCATGCGCCAGCGCATCCCCTTCGTATTTTACGAGGCTCGGTCGAGAAGTGCGGCCGGCGAAGAGATTGACAAAGCCGCAATCGTGGCTCTGCACGATCACCGGCTCTTCCAGTGGTCCCGATGGCTTCACATCGGGCAAATGGAGCACAGCGCCGCGTGCAGAAATCGTCGCATGATCCAAGAGGCATTGCGCGTTGGCCTTGCCGGCGGCCTGTGTGCCGCCGCTTCCACTGGAGCTGCCTTGTTTTTGGGTGAAGTCGGGATCGAGTGTCAATCGAATGGCATCATCGCCGGCAATCAGGAGCGACTGCGCGATCAGCACGCGGGCACCCATGTCGGTCTGGTTGAGGTCCAATTGAGCGCCATGAAATAGCCCGTCCCCAGCGATGGGAATCTGCGGAGGAGCGGAAAAGTCAGGCACGGCGGGCGATTGAACAGCGAAAGTATCGAAGGTCAGTGACAACCATTTGTCACGCGCCGGTTGGAAAGCCTGACTTACGGCTTGGGGCGTCTGTTCGGTTCGTGTCCTTCCTCGATTCCCTCGGCGCATCATTATCAAGACGACAACGAGTGTGACAACAAGGATAATCACGGCGGAGCCGCCGAGAAAATACAAGAGATACGGAGGAGTAGATTCGGGTTCTTCAATGGGAAGTTCCGCGGTGGATTTGCCGCTCTTGGTCGGCAGTTCCTCGCTGGACCTTCTCCTTCGAGTTTCCGAGCGTGCACGACCGGATGTGGCCGACTTGATCTGCGAATCGGAGGGCCGTCGCCGAACGATAATATCACTATCGGATGCCGAGGGTGAAGGAGTGCGCCGGCTGTCGCTCACGCGCCGATTTTGCTTGGTAGGCGACTCCACCGACTCATTGGATTCTTGGGCGAGAATCTCCAGCGCCTGCCGAGGGGTCAGCACCGGTTGCCCGTGTTTCAGGGCGTCTAGATCGCGCATCAGATCGGCAGGCGTCTGATAGCGCTGCGAGCGCTTTTTGGCTAACAGGCGATGCAGGACGGATGCCATTGCCGAGGAGACGCGCGGATTGAACTGGCGCACGTCGGGCGCCTCCTCGTTCATAATGCGGTGCAAGCGCTCTCCCAGTCCGCCCTTTGGAAACGGCGCGTGTCCGGTCAGCAGGTGATACCAGGTGCATCCCAGCGAATATAGGTCGCTGCGAACATCCGCCAAGCCGCTGTCGCGCGCCTGCTCCGGCGACATGTAATCCAACGTGCCGATGGTCGTGCCTGCGCGGGTAACGCGGAACTCCTCGTTGCTGGCTTCGCGAGCCAGGCCGAAATCGGTCAGTTTAATCAACAGCCGTTCGCCCTGACGCGCCACGAGAAAATTGGACGGCTTGATGTCACGATGCACGACGCCCTGCTGATAAGCGTGATCGAGGGCACGGCAGGCTTGCCGGATGATTTTGAGCGCTTCAACGGGATCGAGCGGTCCTTGGCGGTTGAGATATTCAAACAGATCGATGCCATCGACGAATTCCATGACGAGGAAATGGATGTTCTGAGCCTCGCCGAATTCGTGAAGAGTGACGATGTTTTTGTGGCGGAGCTTGAGGGCGTGCTTGGCCTCGCGGCGGAAGCGTTCGACCATGGCCGGCTTGGCGGCCATCTCCGGAGACAGCACTTTCAAGGCGACATCCAAGCCGGTCTCGGTATCGCGCGCTTTGTAGACTGCACCCATGCCACCGGTGGCGATGTGCGATAAGACTTCATACTTGCCGATCCGGATGTTTCGGCTCGGCTCCTTGGCGGCGGCATCCGAGGACATGACGCTCTCGAGAGAAAAACCGTTGCCTTGACTCGATCCGAGCCTGAAGCGTAAGCGAAGGCGATTCGCTTACGCTTCAGGCTCGGATCGAGTCAAGGCGCCCCTCAATTTTCCGGCAGTTTGTCCTCGCCAGAAACCAACTTGGCGATCGGGTGAATAATCATGTTGCTGACTTTGTTGCCCGTGTGGTAGCCCCACATTCCTTGAATCAGCTCAAAGCTCATCAAAGTGACGATGAACAGGAAAATCGTGGTTAGCAGAGATACCAGCGGAATGGCGACTCCCCAATCGGCCGGAGGCGCGGCGGCAGCCGGAGCGGCAACCGTTTCGACTTCCTCTTCGGCTGCGGGCGCCTCGTTCAAATCCTCATCCAACGCTTCGCCGAGATCTTCTTCGGCTGCCGCAGCACCGCCGGCCTTGCGCTGAACCGTGGCCGCACCCTCATCGAATTCCTCCTCGTCCTCCAGCGGCACCACCTGACTGCCGCTCTCTTCTCCCTCCAGCGAGAGATCGAACTCGGAGCTTTCCAGGTCGGTCTCGCCCTCGTCTAAGGCCACTGCCTCGGAGTCGGACTCCTCATTCAACGAGGCCACATCGAAGTCGCTACTGCCGGACGCATCTTGTTCGACGGAAAGGCCGCCGCTGTCGTCGAGCGTCAGTTCGAACTCGCTATCGCTGTCGGCGCCGGCCGCTGCCTCGGCCCCTTCCGCATCGAGGCTTAATTCAAACTCGCTGCTGCCCTCGGTCGGCGAGGCGTCGTCCTCTTGCAAGCTCAGCTCGAACTCACTGCTGCCCTCGGACGGCGAGCTTTCATCGCCTACACTCAGGTCGAAATCGCTGCTCGAATCCGTCCCTACCTGGTCGCCGGGAACTGGTTTGGGCGTGCTGCTCGGCTCGAGGCTGAGGCTCATATCCATATCTTCACTGGAGCCGGGTTCGAGCGAGATACCACTGTCGGCAGGGTCGCGCAAGTTGATGCCGCTGGCACCTTTGCCGCCGGTCATTTCGCCGAGACTGACATCGTCATCACTCTTGAGCGCGAGCATCTCGTCGCTACTCACTTCTATCGGCGAGGAGGAGTCGCCCGTCGGCCTCAGCTCGATGTCGCTGCTGCTATCGGTATCGGAATCGCGGCCATGCCCAGCGCCCGGGCCATTGACGTCGAAATCGCTTTCGGATAACTCGAACGGCGATTTGGTGGGCAGCGCGGGCGAGCTGGCGGGCTTGGGCCGATGATGGCCGGTCTTGGACCGTGCTTCGGCTGCCTTGCGTTCCTCGGCATCCAGGTCGATCTCTTCGGTCACGTTTTGATCAACCCTACCGCTGTGACCGGCTTCTTCAATGCGAATGTCGCTGTCGGACGCTCTCTTGGTCACTTTCCGACCGGACATGGGAACCGCGCTATCGTGCGGTGAGGCAGGCTCAATCTTGACATCGCTATCGCTGGGTTGGTCGAGCGGAACAATACGGACACCGCTGTCATCCTTCACCGGCGGGGCCATGCGCGATTTGCTCGAACCAATCTTCGGCGCGGGAGAAATCGGCCCTTTGGATGAGGACCCTTTGCTGCTGCCTGCATCGGCCGCGAGATGCGATTCGCCGCCCTCGATGACCAAGCGAACGTCGCTGTCGCTGGACGCTTTGGGCGGCGGCGATTTGCTCCCACCTGTTTTGCGCGAACCCGATCCCGAGCGCGACGGCTTCTCGGTTGCGGCTGGCGGTTTGCCCAACGGCACCTCGTCGCTATCGTCCGAATCCAGACTGAAATTGAAGACATCATTGCCGCGGCCGGAATCGCCGGGCTTGGCTTTCGCCGCTTCGCCCAGCGGCAACTCGGGATCGCTGCCCAGGCCGCGCTCGCGTGCCAGCTCATCGATTTCTTGCGAGCGGAAGCGCCACCCGCTCCGGTCCTGGAAGGCACGAATCTCTTTTTTTCGTGCCATTTCTTTGAGTTGTTCCGGATCAATTCGCATGATCTGCGCGGCCTGTTCCAACGTGTAGTATTGCTGCGGCATAATATGTTCACCCCAAACGAACCGAGGCAGAGATGGCCTCTCGCAAGCGTAATGTGCGGCAAATGCTCCCTCTACGTCTCATAATCGATTGTAAACGATTGGGCCTTGAATGCAAGGTCCGGAGAAGCCAGGAAATGTAGCGGAAGACGCGCGAATATCCCGACGGCGCCCATTGTCCCAAAGATGCGGGCAATCCAAGGGAGGTTATCGACCTTCCAAATCTGAATCGCGCAGATCGGTCACGAACATATGGCCTGGCTTGTGCGTCAGCAATAGCGACGGGCGTGCTTGCATGGCGACGGCTTGCGGGGTTACGCCGCAGGCCCAAAAAACCGGTTCCTCACCGGCGCGGATTTCGACGGGGTCGCCGAAGTCGGGCCGGTTGATGTCGGCAATGCCGAGGGCAGAGGGGTTGCCGACATGCACCGGCGCTCCGTGCGCCAGCGGAAAACGCTGGCAGATGCGTGCCGCTGCCTCCGCCTGAGCAGACGTCAACGGTCGCATCGATACGACCATTGGTCCTTTGAAAACGCCCGCCGGCCGGCAAGCAATGTTGGTTCGGTACATCGGTACATTGCGGTCTTGCTCGATGTGCCGCACCGGAATGCCGGCCTTCAGCAATGCGTTCTCGAAGGTAAACGAACACCCGAGCAAAAATCCCACTAAATCGTCACGCCACCAACCAAACAAGTCGCTCGGTTCCTCGATCAGCTCACCATAGCGATAGGCACAATAGCGCGGCACATCGCTGCAAATGTCGGCACCGGGCGCGGCGTAGCGCGGCTCCGGGCAGCCGGGGTCTGTGACATCGAGCAGCGGACACGGTTGCGTATTGCGCTGGCAGAACAGCAGAAAATCGAAAGCAATATCGCGCGGCACGACTACGAGATTAGCCTGGACATACCCCAGCGCCAGCCCTGGCGTCGGTCCCGTCAACTCGCCGCTGCGGGCTTGCCTTCTCACCTCGGCTCCGGTCACTCGTCGTAGGTCAGGCATTGCTCTCTCTCCAGAATCTCACCGATCCGCCGTAACGGTTCAGCGTAATCGTCAAATGCGAGTCCGTCTACCGTCACGGTCGGTTTTGCGGTGACGCCATCGACCAGCGGCCCCTGCTCCACCATGATGCGGAGCAGCTCACGCTCGCGCTCAACATCGAACAACGACGCCGGCAAGCGTTGGCGTCGCAGCACGGCCACGCCAGCGGCCAAGGCGTATGCTCCCCAGTTGCTGATGCCGGCAACGATCAGGTAATCCGTCGGTGTACGACAGGCGATGCGTGCGCCGTGCGGGATGTTACGGGCAATCAGGTCCACAGGGATTTTGCCCATGCCGATCTCGTTGCCGCCATCGCCGATGCCGATGGTGCAGAGAGGCGGCGTCTGTCGAGCAGCACTCTCGAAGAGCAGATGAGCAGGATAGTTCTGGGCCGTGACTTCGAGGCCGCGCATGTTGCGACAGCGGCCATCGAAGCCTGGTCCTACTCGCTCCAGCGCGAGAAGATGGGTGAAGCCCATGCGATTGCTGAAATGTCGCCAAGTGACTTCCAGAAAAGCGGTCCAGTAAATCATGGGCGGCGGAAAGGACTTGACGAGAATTGAAGGGCCTAGCCCGCAAGAGTCGAGGCCGTTTTTCAATGCTCGAAGGCAATACAGATCAGTTATAAGTGTTGCGGAGATGCCAAGCGACCTGAGCGCTCGCGCCAGAAAGATCGCTCCGAGAGGACCGTCGGTTTCACCGCACGGCGGTTGCGAGTGCGGAATGAAAAAGCCGGTCACAATGCAGAGCACGGGCTGCGGAGTCTCGGCGATGCTGCGGCAGGCGTTGGCGAAATTATCACGGCAAACCGTGAAAAGGTTCTCGTTCGCATCGCGGGCAAGACCACGATTGTTGACATCGCGCTGGATCACTTCACGGATCTGGTCGAGCAGAGCATCGCTCATAGCTGTCCCTCGCGCAGCAGGTAAGCGAATCGACCGCGCCAAGATCGCGGCACATCCGCCGTCAGCGTGATTGGCTCGTGGCGGATCGGATGCAGGAAAGTCAACGCACGAGCGTGCAGGCCGATGCCCCGGCCAAACGTGCGAATGGCCCCATACTTGGCATCGCCATAAATTGGATGGCCATGATGCGCAAGCTGCACGCGCAACTGATGCGTGCGGCCGGTCTGCGGGCGGACCTCCAGCCAAGTCAATCCGCCATGCACGCCACGGCGATGATAGTGCAAGAGCGCCTGCCGAGCGCCTTTATCGCCCTGCTCCACAACCTCGACGCGGCCGCGGTTTTTGTCCTTGCGCAGCCAATCTTCGAGGGTGCCGGCAGCCTGGCCGACCTCGCCCTCAACGATGGCCCAATAAATCTTCTCGACCGTGCCTTCACGGAACTGCTGGCCAAGACGGGCCGCTGCCTTGCTGGTCCGCGCGAACAACATCACTCCCGACACCGGACGGTCGAGACGATGGACAATGCCCACGAACACATTGCCGGGCTTGTGATACTTCTCTTTGAGATACGCCTTCACGGCGCGATCGAGCGTTTCTTCGCGGCCTTCGTAATGGGTGCTCAGAACGCCGCTCGGCTTGACGACGGCGAGGCAGTGATTGTCCTCGTAGAGAATCTCAAAGGATGGATCGCTCACGTCTCAACCTCCGAGATTCATTGTAGCCGGAACGGACACGGCTCACTTGAGCGGCACAGGGCGGAGCATCTCGGCCAGCGGCGGTTCCTTGTTCGATCGGGAAGTGCCGAGAAAAGGTCCAGGAACCGCGTCGGAAGGAGGCGGCGCGTCGGGTGTATCAGGCTTGATGAGTTTCGGGGCCGGCAACAGCGTCGGCCCGTTATCCTTCGCCGGAGGCGGCGAGGGCGGCGGGGTGGGTTCGGGATTGGTGTTCGGCACGGCTGCCGGCCGCTGATTGGCAGGTATCAAGCGAACGGTGACATCGCGGTCCGCCTCGAAGACGCGGCCGTCGGGAAGTTGGAACTGAGCGGTGACGCGCAGTTTCTCAGTGGTTGGCCAATTCTTCCACGGCAACGTGAACAGATAGCCGGTGGTTAGCAGGCCGTTGACCCATGATTTTCGCACCGCCTCCGGCGGAATCATCCACGACGACAGAGGACGCTTGATCCCTTCCGAAGTGATTTCCTGCGCCAAGATGAGAATCTGTCCCGGCGCCTTGATGACTTGGTTATCAGGATCGCGCGGCTCGACCTGCACTTGCAGCGAGTCATCGCCGGGCGCAATGTCATTGCTGCGCCCACCGGTCTGACGACCGAGCGTAAGCGCCTGCACGGGGTAAGCAGCCGGCGGCGGACCATGCAGGGGCACTCCTAGCTGACCGCGAAGTGCTTGCACTTCTTGCTGCAAGGTCTGATTGTAAACGCCGCAGCGATCTAGTTCGGCGCGCAACTCGCGGACGTCATTCTCGCGGGCCTGCAATTCCCGTTCGACGCCATCGCAGCTGCGGCAACCACTGACCGCGACCAAAAGCGACAGACCTAAACTACAAGCCACGAGGCAGCGCATGATGCCGAATCCTTGGAGGCTGTCCTAGTCCGTGATCCGCGATCCGCCGTCCGCAACCCGCGACCGCCTTTTCTATGTGGCGGATAGCGGATCGCGGGCCGCGGATCGCGGACTAAGTTGGCTTGGGGACGGCCTGTCCAGGCGGCAAACGCTCCAGAACGACATCGACCAGGCCATATTCCTGAGCTTCACGGGCCGACATGAAGTTGTCGCGATCCGTGTCGCGTTCGACTCGTTCCAACGGCTGTCCGGTGAGCTTTTGCAGCAGCTCATTCATGAGCTTTTTCGTGCGGAGCAGATGGCGGGTTCGGATCTCGATATCGGTGGCCGCGCCGCGCGCGCCGCCGAGCACCTGATGGATCATTACCTCGGCGTGCGGCAGGGCATTGCGTTTGCCCTTGGTGCCGGCGGCTAACAAGGTCGCGGCCATACTGGCGGCCATTCCGACACAGTAGGTCGCCACATCGCAGGTGATGTAGTGCATCGTGTCATAGATGGCCATGCCGGCCGTCACCGAACCGCCCGGCGAGTTAATGTACAGGTGAATGTCCGACTTCGGATCGTCAAACTGCAAGAACAACATTTGCGCCACGATCAAATTGGCGCTGTAATCGTCGATTTCTCCTTGCAGGAAGATGATCCGATCTTTGAGGAGCCGGCTGTAAATATCGAAAACCCGTTCTTCACGGCCGCTCCGCTCCACAACATACGGTACGGGTGGCATGGGATAAATCTCCAGGCCAACCCGGCTTGCCAATGTTCATCGGCAGCCGGGTTGAGGTAAAATAAGCAAATCCGGGAAGTTCATTTAGCCTCCGGCTTGCTGGGGGCAATCATCTCGACCCCCGGCAAGCGGGAGGCTAATTTATTTTTTCTCGCTGGTTATCTTGGTCAGTACTTCATCGACAAGCCCAAATTCCTTGGCTTCCGGGGCCGTGAAGTAGCGATTGCGTTCGGTTTCCGCTTCGATGTCGCTGAGGGATCGACCCGTGTGATGGGCCAATATCTCGTTGAGCCGCTTCTTCTCCTTGAGAATCTCTTTCATTTCGATCTCTACGTCGGAGGCCTGTCCGCTCATGCCCTGGCTCCAGGGCTGATGGATCATGACCTTGGCGTGCGGCAGAGCGAAGCGTTTGCCCTTGGTGCCGGCGGCCAACAGGATGGCCGCCCCGCTGGCGGCAATGCCCATGCAGTAGGTGTTGATGGGGCACTCCAAGAACTGCATGGTATCGTAAATGGCCAATGTCGCCGTCACCGAACCACCCGGCGAGTTGATGTAAAAATGGATGTCCTGGTTGCGGTTCTCGAATTGCAGATAGAGCAACTGCTGGATTACGAGATTGGCCGTCATATCGGTGATGACCGGCTCGTAAATATTGCCGCTGGAGCATCCGAAAAAGATGACGCGGTTATCCAGCAGAATGTCATTGGTGCCATACTGCCTTTGCCGCGTGTAATCGCGGTAGCGCTGGCCGAGGGGGCCAGGAGGAAACGAGTGATCGAAATTAAACATTGTAGGCTCCAAATAGTGAACGCAGAGCCGCGACCGTGAGGGAGCGGTAGGGAAGGCCGCTCCCTTACGGTCGCGGCTCTGCATTTGTGCTACTCATTCGCAGACGGCTGATTCGCTTCTTCTTCCGCCGGGGGTTCCGCCGTGGGATCGTGAATCTCGCCGGGTACAGCCTGCTCCTCGACCATCGACACGGCGGGGTGATCTTCCTTACCTAACGGCACATCCTCGTATTCCGCGCTGTCGAGGATGAGATCAAGTGCCGCGCGCTCGATCATCTCGGCGGCAAGAGCGTCGATGAGATCTTCGCGTTCCAGACGAGCCCGAACACGACGCGGCGATTCGCCTTCCTGTTCGGCAATGCGCTCGATCTCTTCGTTCAGATCGTCATCCGTAATGTCGATCTTCTCATCCTCGGCAATTTTCTGGAGGACGAAGTGCTCCTTAAGCGCCTGGGCCGTGCTTTGCAGAATGTCCTGCTCGAGCAGTCGGCGTCGGGCCTGGATTTCCTCGTCGGAGATGCCGTCGGCACGCATTTCCATGATCTTGCGTGCCATGGCTCGATGAGCCTGGCGGCGCAGCAGATCGGGCGGCAATTCCCAGGTGGTGGCCGCGGTGATAAGGTCCATGACCTGCTTGCGGGCCGCCTGTCGTTGCTGATGCTCCAAACGACGCTGGAGAATGACCCGGATCAGCTCATGGAGTTGCTCCGGCGTATGGACGCCGAATGTGTGCAGGAACTCATGCGTAAGCTCCGGCAGTACGACCGTTTTCACGTCCTTGATCGTGAGCGTGGCCTTGACCTTTTGACCACGCAGCGACGGATCAGCGACGGCGCTGGACAACTGAATGTCCACTTCGCGCGTGTCGCCGGCCTTGGCGCCCTTGACCTGTTCGGCGAAGTCTTCGGCGATGCCGTCCTTGAAGGCAAGTTGCTTGTTCACGCGCAGCGTTGCCTCGTTCAGCTTGCCGATCTCGCGGTCGCCGGCCTTGATGACGGCATCGACGACGAGCAAATCGCCGATTTGTGCATCTCCCTCCGGCTTAGGCACGATCTGTCCATAGGGCGTCAGCAGCCGGCGTTCCTCCTGAGCAACTTCTTCATCGGTGAAGGTGTGGACGGGCCGGCGGATCTTGAGTCCCTTGTAATTGGGCAGATCGAAGTGAGGCCGAACCTCAACCTCGAACTCATAGACCAGCGGTCCCTGGCGCGGCAGCTCGATATTGGCAGGATCAATGTCCGGGGCGCTCAACGGCGCGATGTCGTGGTCCTCGGCGAGCTGTTGCAGGCTAGCCAACAGCACTTCGCTCTTGACCTGGTCGGCGACCTCTTTGTGATAACGGCGTTCGACGATGCGGCGCGGCGCCTTGCCCGGTCGAAAACCAGACACGTTGGCATCGGATACCAGCTCACTGATTTTCTCGCTGAATCGATCATCGATATCCTTGCGTTCGACCGTGACTTTGATGTGCTTCTTGCACGGCCCAATGTCGCGGATCTCGACGTTTTGTTGGAGCTTGACCGGCGCTTCGGCAGTCGTCGTGGTCTCGCCTTGTTCCTGCTCGGCAATGTCTTGAGAGGTTTTTTCGTCCGTCATGATGTCCTACCTTCTAGGGTCGCCGCACCAGGGGCCGAGTGCCCCGTTGGCAGCGCGGCTAATGTATTCTAGGCGTCCGCGGGTCAGAAAGAAGTCCTCCGCATCGGGCTTCCTGGTGATACAATATTTAACACCAGCCCGACACGTGAGCGAGGGCCGCCCTCGCTCACGCTTCGGGCTGGTATCGAGGGGAGATTCGCCATGCCACGCTTTGCTGTCATTCTGCCGGCCGCCGGCAAATCGTCGCGCTTCCGCGATCGGGAAAAGAAACCTTTCGTCAACCTCGACGGCCGCGCCGTCTGGCTCCGCTGTGCCGAATTGTTCATCACCCGCGATGATGTGTGCCAGTGTCTCATCGTCGTCGCGCCCGAGGACCAGGAGACGTTTCGCCGCCGCTACCAGGCCAACCTTGCCTTCATGAACGTACAGATCGCCGACGGCGGCAAAGAACGCTTCGATTCCGTGGCCAACGCCCTGGCGAAGCTCAAGGAGGAAAGCGAGTTCGTCGCCATTCACGATGCTGCGCGCCCCTGTGTGACGGCAGAGATGATCGATAGCGTGTTCACCAGCGCGGTCAAGACGGGAGCAGCGATGCTGGCTGTGCCGGTTACGGACACTATCAAGCGCGCCGATGATAAGGGAAGAGTGGCGGAAACCGTGCCCCGTAACGGGTTGTGGTTGGCGCAGACGCCCCAAGTGTTCCGCCGCGACTGGCTGGTCGAAGCCTACGCCAAGCGAGCACAACTGGGTCGGGACATTACGGATGATGCGCAGTTGATCGAGGCAATCGGTCATCCGGTTTATCTGGTTCAGGGATCAACCACGAACGTCAAGATCACGACGCGCGAGGATCTGACGTTGGCCGAAGCGGTCTTGAAAGCTCGGCCCAAGCCGAAAGCAGCTCGTCCGATTCATCCGTTCGAGGATGAGTACAAATGGTGAGCCGTTTCTTTTCATTCTTTGGCGGCACTTCGGGCTGACGGCCTTCTACAATAATGGGCATGAGTGCCGTGTTGTCCGATTATTGGCCGCATATCGCTGCGCTGTTCTCCGCGCTCAACGTCGTAGCGATCGTGGTATTTCTTCCTTGGGTGCTGTTGAGCAAAAAGGATGCGACGGCCACGGTGGCCTGGTGTTTGCTGGTCCTCTTTGTGCCGTTGTTGGGAGCGTTGCTCTTCTGGGGTTTCGGCTACAACTATTTGCTTCACCGCGTCCGCCATCGGCGCGTCGAACGTGCCGGCCATCGCAAGCAACATCCGCAGCCCGATGGCCCCCCCTCTCATGCGGATCGAGGCGAGTACGACCTCGGCGAGCTAGCCGAGCGCGTCAACGCTTATCCGTTGCGCCGCGGCAATGCTCTGACGGTCTACCACGAAACGGAGCACGCCTACAACGCCCTCCTCGACGCGATCAGTGCGGCACGGCACTATGTCCACCTGGAGTTTTTTATCTTTCGTTCCGACGCCACGGGAACCCGGGTGTTGGACTTGCTGACGCATAAGGCCAAGGAAGGGGTCGAAGTGCGTCTGCTGTACGACGCCATGGGAAGTCTCCACCTCAAGAGCAGCAGCTTGCGGCCTCTTGAGAAGGCGGGCGGCCAAGTTGATGGCTTCCTTCCGCTCAATCCCTTTCATTCTCTGATCCGAATTAATCTGCGCAATCATCGCAAGATCGCCATCGTCGATGGGCGAATCGGCTTCACCGGCGGCATGAACATCGGCGACGACTACCTCGGCAAAAACCCAGCCCTCGGCTACTGGCGTGATACATTCGTTCGGCTGGAAGGACCGGCTGTCTCCGACTTGCAGAGGGTCTTCAGCGAAGATTGGGAGTTCGTCCGCAACGAGACGCTGAGCGACGAAAAATATGCTCCGCCGCAGCCGGAAGCCGGCAACGTGTGCGTGCAAATCGCCGATTCGGGGCCGGACCAAGAGATAAACACGACGCGCGAAATATTTTTTCTTGCCATCACTAGCGCGCGCCGCCGCTTGTGGATTTCCAGCCCGTATCTTGTGCCGGACAATGGGCTGTTTGACGCCTTGCGTGCGGCCCGCTATCGCGGCGTCGATGTCCGTATTCTGACGCTTCTGCGGCCGGATCACTACATTTCCTACTATGCAGGCTTGTATTATGCTGCCGATTTACTTCCTTACGGCGTGAAAATCTATTTGTATCGCAAAGGGATGATGCACTCAAAAATGATGATGGTTGATGGCCGCTGGGGCATGGTAGGCTCGGCCAACCTCGATTATCGCAGTCTGCATTTGAATTTCGAGATCGGTTGCATTCTGCATGACGCCGAGCAGGTGACGCAACTGGAAGAGACTTATCAGCGCGATCTCGACGATGCGATCCCACTCGACCAAAAGGCGCTGGAATCTCGAACCCTGATTTCACGCGCTCTGGAGAATGCCTGCCGGTTATTCACTCCTGCTTTATAAATATCCAAAAAGGGAACGATCATGAGCAAGTTGTCGGGAAAAACCGTCCTGGTGACGGGCGGCGGAAGCGGCATTGGTTTAGCGACGGCGCGGCTACTTCTCGATGAAGAAGCGCGGGTCGCCATCAGCGGGCGCAACGAGGACAAGCTGCGTCGCGCCGCCGAGGAATTGAACGCTGGAGAAAGGCTGCTGTATCATGCTGCCGACATCACCGATTTGAGTCAGGTCGAGACGCTCGTACAGGAGACGACACGCCGACTCGGTCGCATCGATATCTTGGTCAACAACGCCGGCCTGAACATCAAGGAACGCACCTTCCGCGAATTGACCCCGGAGAATTGGCATCTGCTGCTCGGAGCGAACCTGCACGGGGCCTTTTACTGCATCCGCGCCGTCTTGCCGCAGATGCGGCAAAACCACGAGGGGCTGATTATCAACATCAACTCGATCTCCGGTAAACGCTCCAATCCGCTGGGCGGCCTGGCGTACAACGCAGCAAAGTTCGGGCTTCGCGGCCTGGCGATGGGCTTGGCGGCGGAAGAGAAGGACAATGGAATTCGCGTGTGCAACATCTATCCCGGCGAAGTGAACACACCGATTCTGGATGTGCGCCCCACGCCCGTCAGCGAGGAGCGCCGGGGGACCATGCTGCAACCCGAAGACGTGGCCGCGGCCGTGCTGTTCATCGCCACACTGCCACCCCGTGCCAGCATCCCCGAGTTGGTTATCACGCCGGCCAATGCGATGTATGTGTGAGAAACAAACGGAACCGTTCCCTTACTGTCGCGGCTCCGCTGACGTAGTGGATACCGGTAGCGGTGGACTGCCGGCATAGAGCCGCACATCCACACGCTGCGCTTTCGAGAGATCGATGCCTTCGTGCGCCAAATCGAACTCCAGGCGCGGCTCCTCGCTCAATTGCAATGGCAGCCGAACCGTGAACGTGCTGCCGCGGCCCAACTCGCTTTGCAGCGATACTTCGCCGCCTAGCAATTTCGACAATTCGCGGACGATGGACAGGCCCAAGCCGGTACCGGCGTGCTGGCGCGTCAGCGGATTGCCTGCCTGCCGGAACTTCTCGAATATCAGCTCTTGCTCTTCCCTTGCGATGCCGACGCCTGTATCGCTGACGGTCAGCACGATGTAGCCGCCGCCGTTCCAGCGTACCGCGGGAGAAGCGGCCGCGGGCGGCGCTCCCAGCGGATCGATCTCGGCCTTGAGCTGCACCCGGCCGCCCTCCGGCGTGAACTTGATGGCATTCGATAGCAAGTTCGACAAAATCTGCTGCACCTTGACCACGTCCTGACGCAACAGCGGAATCTCGGGAGCAAACACGCCGCGCAGATCGATGTTCTTTTTTTCCGCCATCGGCCGAAACATTGCCAACATGCCGTCGCACACATCGTAGATGCTGAATTCCACCAGCCGGACTTGCATCTTGCCCGCCTCGATTTTGGCCAAGTCGAGGATATCATTGATGAGGTTCAAGAGCTGCTGGCCGCTCGACTGAATATTCGCGACCCAGCGCGACTGTTTCTCGCTCAGGCCGCTGCTCGTCAACAGCACTTCACTGAAGCCGAGGATGGAGTTCAGCGGCGTTCGTAGTTCGTGGCTCATCGTGGCCAAGAAATCGCTTTTGAGCCGGTTGGACTCGTACAGCGCCATGTTGGCCTGAGCCAGTTCATCGACCTTGCGATCGAGGTCGGCGTTGACCTTGCGCAAGCGGTCTTGCATGCTGACGAGGTTGCGGAGCATGCGGTTGAAGGCGTGACTGAGATCTTCAAACTCATCGCCGGTCTGGATTTCGCTGCGCACGTTCAACTCGCCGGCGCTGATGGCGTCGCTGACTTCCTTCAGGTGTTTGACCGGTTTTACGATGACGTAGCGAACGATCAAGAAACTGAAGAGCATGATAAAAAACGTTGTGCCGAACGCGATGCAGATGAGGATTGCGCGATTGGGATGGAAGCCGGCCTCGATCGGTTGCGTGTCCACATCGATCTTGATAAGGGCCAGCAAGTCGCCCTCGTGCAGATCCGCGTTGCTGTGGCGATGACAATCGATGCACGCGGCTGAAGCGCGAACCGCCCCATAGTAATAATTGCGCTTGTTGGAAAAATCGAGGGAGTTATCCTCTTGTTTGTTCAGATCCTGCTGAAATTCCCGAATTTTTTGGAGGGTAACAGGGTCTGGTATATCTTTGGAACGAGTTGCGTTGGGCTTGTAGATGCCGATCTTGGGCTTGAACGGCGGGGACGATTCCTGTTCCCATCTATCGCGGAACTCGTTCATGGCCTCTTCGAGCAACTTCGTCTGGTCGGGGCGCTCCTTCGGATCGGGCCGGTTTGTCAGCGCTAGATGCAGACCGACGATCTCGTTAACAACCGTCAGACGGCAGGCAGTCTTGATCTGATCGTAGGCAAGCGATTCCGTCTGTCTCTGGAACAGCCAAAAGCTGCTGGTCAACAGCAGCACGATGAACAAGCCGAACAAGAATCGCCATTTGCGTTCCAGTCGCGACTCGCCGAGCAGACGTTTGAAAGCACGGTACGACATACGTATCTTAGCTTCCCAAAAAGTATCACCACGAATAGCACGAATCACACGAATAAGAAAAAACAAACAAGAGCTTCAGCGTCTTTTCCTATTTTTCTTTTTGTCAATATTCGTGTTATTCGTGTGATTCGTGGTGGTTGTAATTTGGCATATCGGACAATAGTGCGAGGAGCGGCCGGCCAAGCGGCGGCATTCGATGGCGGCGCTGCAGCGCGGGCAGGGCGCGCCGGTTCGGCCATAGACGCGGAACTCGTTTTGATACCCGCCCTGCACGCCGGAACCGTCCACATAATTGCGGATGCTCGAGCCGCGCTTTTCAATGGCCCGGTGCAGCACTTTGGCGACGGCGCGGCGTAAACGATCGATTTCGGCATCATTGAGATCGCAAGCCAACCGAGCGGGGTGCAGCCGCGCCTCGAACAGCGATTCATCGGCGTAGATGTTGCCGACACCGGCAACAACGCTCTGATCGAGCAGCACAGCTTTGAGGCAGCGCTTCGACGATTGCAGGCAATCGTGCCAGTATCGCGCCGGCACGTCGAACGGTTCCGGTCCCAAGCAGGAGGACGCGAAGAAATCCTCTAGTGCGTGCTGAGTGGTGAAAAAAGCGACACTGCCGAATCGGCGAATATCGCGGAAGCGTAATTGCTGCTCGCCGTTGTCGAGATCGAAGACCAGGTGCGTGTGATCCGCTAACGGTGCTGCGGCGGACACAACCGTGAGTTGCCCGGTCATGCCTAGATGAATGACAAGAATCGCCTCGTTTTCCAGCGTAACGAGTATCCATTTACCGCGCCGTGTGACGCTTTCGATTCGTTTGCCGGTGATCGCGCCGCCCCAGACGGGACGCCAGCGTGTACGCAGCGAATGCTTGCTGGTTTGCCGCACGCGCGTGAGCTGTCGCTGGCTCAGACAAGACCGCAAATCGCGGACCACAGTTTCGACTTCCGGCAATTCGGGCACGGAGCACCTCGTCCTTGGTTTTTCGCTAAGATTATAGAACAAGTAGCGATGGCGTACCACATCGATTGCTGGCTAACCATCGCCCATCGCAACTCTATTCCGGCGAGGTGCTTCATGGCCTACAATCTGGACGCACTGATCAACGACCTGGATCATCTGGAAAAGCGGGCTTCACTCACAGAGCTGAAGCGCTCGCTCGAACGGTTAGAGCTTGATGCACGAGATTTGGAGGGTCTCATTCGCTTCGGGGAGCCTTCTTACCAACGAATCCTCGTGCGGGCCGGCCGCTGGTACCATCTCTGGGTGATGTGTTGGAAGAATGGCCAGCGCTCGCCGATCCACGATCATGTCGGATCGAATTGTGCCGTTCGCGTCGTGCGCGGCACGGCCACCATCACCGATTTCGCGTTCGCCCCCAATGGGCATGTCAAGGCCGTCGCTTCCCTCGACCTTCCGCCCGGCAGCGTTTTCGCGAACCATGATGACGATCTGCACCAAGTCTCGAATTTGCAGGCCGGCTCTGCGGACCTCGTTACGATGCACATCTATTCCCCGCCGCTCTTGCGGATGGGCACGTATTCGCTGACCGACCGCAGACGCGGCGAGGACGTGTGGGTGGAATCGCGCAAGATGGTAACGACATCACCGGAAAACAGCGAGACGCCCCTGGATAGCATCCAGGGCTGGGTTACTCCTAATTGCCTCTTTTTTGTCCGCAATCATTTCGAGACGCCGACCATCGACGTGCCTTCGTGGCGGCTTAGCATCGAGGGCTGCGTGGAAAAACCGGCCGAGTGGACCTGGGAACAGCTGATGGCCCTGCCGCAGCGCAGCGTCTTCGCCACGGTCGAATGCGCGGGCAACGGCCGTTCTTTTCTTCAAACCCGCGTGTCCGGCGTACAATGGGGCGCGGGGGCTATCGGTCATGCGGAGTGGACCGGCGTTCCGCTGCGCCGCGTGTTGGAGCAAGCGGGAATTCGGCCCAATGCAGTCGAGGTGTTATTTGAGGGCTGCGACCGTGGGAGCGAGCCGGATCATCCGGAGACAATGCATTTCGCTCGGAGTCTACCGTTGGCCAAGGCGCTCGAGCGCGACACCCTCTTGGTCACGCGCATGAATGGCGAGTTGCTCAGTCCCAGCCACGGTTTTCCACTGCGTCTGTTCGTGCCCGGCTGGTACGGCGTCGCTTCTGTG
>Ga0070739_10001569_pt1 | contig 33589 bp, 25 predicted proteins | sample Coa_R1_7_FD_66445 | JGI IMG/M metagenome (GOLD analysis project Ga0070739, IMG submission 66445) | Surface soil microbial communities from Centralia Pennsylvania, which are recovering from an underground coalmine fire - Coalmine... | ecosystem: Environmental > Terrestrial > Soil > Unclassified ...
TCAGCACTTTCTCGGTGACGTCCACAGGGCCGGTCAGCATCAGCGCAGGGTCCGAGCCGATGTTGGCAAATGCCTTGATGCGTGCGCGCGGCTTTAGGCCGATGCTGCTGCCGATCTCGGCATTGCCAACCAGCACGGCGGCGGCGCCATCGACGATGCCGGAGGAATTGCCGGCGTGATGAACGTGATTGACGTATTCGATTTCGGGATGAGCCTGTATGGCGACGGCGTCGAAGCCGCCCGCCTCTCCCATCTGCGCGAACGAGGGCTGTAGCGAGGCCAGCGACTGCATGGTGGTGCCTGGCCGCATATGCTCATCCTTGTCCAGAATCGTGAGGCCGTTGACGTCCCTGACCGGCATCACCGAACGGGCGAAACGGCCCTCGTCCCACGCGGCCGCCGCTCGCTTTTGGCTCTCTACCGCATAAGCGTCCACGTCATCTCGTGAAAATCCGTATTTCGTCGCGATCAGATCGGCTGAAATTCCCTGCGGCAGAAAGTAGTGCGCCACCGCAATGGAAGGGTCGACCGACCAGGCTCCGCCTGCAGCGCCGATGCCGACGCGGCTCATGGACTCGACGCCGCCGCCGATTGCCAAATCCTGTTGGCCGGCCATAACCTGTGCCGCGGCGAAGTTCACCGCATCGAGGCCCGATGCGCAGAAGCGGTTGATCTGCACGCCGGCAACACTGTCGCCGTAGCCCGCTACGAGGGCAGCCGTTCGCGCAATATTCGCGCCCGCTTCACCGACGGGGTCGACCACCCCCATCACCACGTCATCGATCAGCGCCGTATCAAGATTATTGCGGTCCCTGATCGCGCTGAGCACCTGAGCGGCGAGGTTAAGCGCAGTGACCTCGTGCAGCGCGCCGTCAGCCTTACCGCGGCCGCGCGGCGTGCGCACATGATCGTAGATGAAAGCATCGGGCATGGCTTCTCCTGACACTTGCGATGCGGCCTACAGATCCCAGCATCGATAGCCGCTCTCCGGCGCGCTGCGAAACATGCGTTGCTCGTGGACAAGCAAGACAACGTCTGCCGGTGATCTCATTTGTGCACAGACTGCTTTGGCGATCTGCTTGTAAACGCGCGTTTCTGGATAGGGAAGTACGTTGAGCTCTTCGTACGCCCAACGCTGAATGTTGAGGACATTGGTGTCTGGGGAGGCATGCACCAGATGAGACCTAATGCTAAAAGGAAGGGAATCTCGACCGTTGTCCGAGACGTAGATGGTTGCCTCGGTCAGATTGCCTGAATACAATGCCGAGGACAGATAAGAATCCCAGACGTTAACGAAGCTGAATGCCGGTAGCCCCACGAAAAGAGCCAGTGTCGAGATATGATAGGCATGACGTCCGCTCCAAAGCACGTCGCGCGCGGAAAACGGCTCCTTCCCTGTGAACAGTAGAATGTCGAGGGCCGCCATCGCAGCCGTCCACGGCCAGATGATGTCGTTCCAGTTGTGGCCGAGCGGCCCGAACATCGCCAGGATGAAGACATGCATGGCGACGGCGAGAAAGAGTGACACGCGCCGAAAGGTCCGCGTCAACAATCCGACCCCGAAGCCGATTTGAATGAATGGAGCTGCCATTCCCACGAATTTCAGCGGCACACTCGCCAACGGAACTACGTTCGTAATGGGCTGGACGATCCAGGCGAAATCGTTGTCCACAAAATTCACATTGATCTTCTGCAGCCCGGAAAGGATGTAGGTCGCCGCAACGATCAGTCGCGCGATATTGAGCGTCCGCCTTCGGCCAGTCGTGTCCTCCGCATCCCAAGAAAACAGCGCCAACGCGACGAGAACGAAGCTGTATTGATAGACCCAAGGCTGCCACCGGGTTTGATCGAGCACACAAAAGACACCACGATAGCGATAAAGGTCCAAACGAACTTCTGCGGCCGCGACGATGCCGCGGCCACTGTAGCAAGAACAAAAAATCCAGCGAATAGCGCACGATCAAACGGATAGATGGACGATGGCAGCCACGCTGATATCGGAGCAAGCGGATAACTGCGCGGGCCAATCCAAAGCGCCGACGACATCGCGAGGCCAACGCAAAACGCAAAGAGGACCAAAATCTTCAGCCAAAAGACGCGGCAGGCTGTGCCGAACACAAAGCGTCGATTGGCGGCGACGATCTGGTATCCGAATGCCAACAGCCGCCGGATGACCGGCAACCGCCCGGCTGCAGCAAGAGTACGAAAGCGAGAGAACTGACCCGCAATGGCAAGAATGGCTTGGGCGCCGCGATATACCCGTCCGTCGGAGCCGACGACATGAATCTCCTTCTCGACCGCGGCCTTTGCGAACGGTAACGACTTCTCGACATGCATGTCTCTCAGATCGAAGCCCGGCGCCTGAGAAGAATGACGCACCGCGTCCATGAGCGCCATGCACATCGGACACTTGCCATCGTAATATGCGGTAACCCGCTTCACAGCGCTCACATCTCGTGCTCGTCAACCCTCGCCGCTCCTGCGGATCAGAAGCAGCGCGGGCTCAATGTCCCATACAGTTGCTTTTAGAACCTGAGCGTCGACACGACGTCCGCCGGCTGAGTCGTCCACCGCTTGGCCGGGCGGCACTCGGCGATGGCGCGCAATTCCCGCGCAAGAATTTTTCGCCACAGGATGATGCCCGCGTCGGGAGCGGCCGAGCCGCTCGTTGCCGCGATCTTTGACACGACCCTGCCCCGCCTGCACCGCGATCTCCTGTACGATGGCCAGATCCGGATGAGTGACATCCGCGAACGGAACTTGCCCGACCACAAATCACGCACCACGTCCATAACCGGGCGGGCCTCGGCCACCTTACGATCGTATTCGGCGCGCTTGGCGCGATACGCGTCCTCATCTTTTCCAGCAACTTCGACATGGCTCGTAATCAGCCATAGGTGATTTTCATCGTCGACCGAGGTGAAGCTGAAATAGATTTCCGACACCCGGAGCAATTGGCGCGCGCCGCGGCGAGGGTCTCGATCAGCGTCATGGCTCTGCTCCCAATACTCTACTGTGAACTCCCAATGCTCCACTGTGAACACTCATATTGCGCCCGGCCGCTCGCCTCCGCGATCGGAACGAACGGCGCCTTCCTCCGAAGCGGCGGAAGCAAGCGGCCTCCTCCTTAACCGCCTGTTTACCCTAATCCGGAAAAGTCGGCAGTCGGGGACACAGGACCGGCCCGGCCGCCATCTTCCTTTAACCGTGCGCCGGTTCGTGCAGCTCACAGCGTCCTCGCAGGGACTCAGGCGTGAAATGAGATCTGGCGGTCCATGGAACCTAAGAGGCTTGCGGCCGCAAGCGCGGGAAACTGCTCGAATGACGGCGCGCCGATCTGGCATGTCGGTGGGGGAATGGCTTAACGAGGTAATCCAGCCGGACGATGGGGAGCGGCTTGCCGATTTCGACGATGACATCCATGGCTCCGGCGAAGTCGGCTGGCGGGAGGATCGTGCTCCTCGGGAGCGGCATCGCCACCGCGACCGGGACTTGCGGAATGAGAACGTGCGGGTCGAGCGCACGGAGCATGAATCGAGAAACCGAGAGGGGCGGGGCTCCCGAAAAGACCTCCGCGAGGCACAGCGTCGCGAAAGGCTTCGCGAGGCGCAGAAGACCCGTGAACAGCTCGGCCAGCTTCATGGCCGCCTTGACAAGCTTTCCCGCCAGATCGAGCGACTGGCATCGCGGAGTCGCGCACAACCGCAGCGTCCGTCACCGGAGTCCTCATCACAGCTCCACCCCCCTACCCCCCAGCGCATCGAGCCGGCGAGGGAGCTCACTGGTGCTCCCCAGCGGATGCATCAGCCATTGCGGCCGTCAGTTCAGCGACGCCCTCTTTTTCGCAATGACGGATTGGCAAGTGCCAAGTCGGCGCTATCGATCGACCGAGCCGTGGCTGAAATTGCCGCACGCCAGCGGGTGCTTGACGAAGATGTTGCGCGGACTCCAGCCGACATTCAGCCGACACGAACAGCGGCGCCGCCGCAGCGCGGCTCGCAGGACACGTCGTCGACTGCAAAGTCGACTGCAAAGCCCGATGCGGTCGTTGCCAGCCCTAGTTTGGCTCCCCGATCGAATGCCGAGCCGCCAAAGGGTCTCAGCCCCCATCGAAGCGGCGTTTTCCAGGAACAACCCCATTCGGAGACTGCTCCGATCAAAGCTGCCGCCTTTGCTCGGGAACTCCCGTTTGATCTGCCACCCGAACGAACGGTCGATCTTGGCACGCTTCAAGAACAGCTTCGTGAGATCACCACGCGAATTGAATCGCTGCGGCCGTCCAATGAACTCGAAAGTGCTGTCGCGACCATTCGCTCAGACCTCGCGGAGATCGCGCGTCTCATAACCGAGGCACTGCCGCGCCGCGCGGTCGAATCGCTGGAAATCGAGGTCAAGGCACTTGCCGATCGTATCGATCATTCGCGTCAATCGGGCGCCGATTCGGCCGCGCTAGCCGGGATCGAGCGGGGACTGAACGAAGTGCGCGATGCATTGCGCGCCCTCACCCCCGCCGAAAGCCTGGTCGGATATAACGAGACCGTGCGGGAGCTCAATCACAAGCTCGACTCGATCATCGCCAAGGAAGACCCCGCCGCTCTTCAACAGCTTGAAGCCGCCATCGGCGCGCTCAGGGGGATTGTGGCGCACGTCGCCTCCAATGAGACTCTGAGCAGGGTGGCGGAGGACGTGCGCGCGCTCTCCGCCAAGGTCGACAACCTCGCCAATGCCGCAGTGAGCGGCCAAGCCTTCTCGGCACTTGAAAGCCGCGTCGAAACGCTGGCCAGCGCGCTCACCGCATCGACGGAAGCGGGCCAAGCGGTCCCACGCGAGCTCGAAAGATTGTTGTCGCAACTGATCGAACGGCTCGAAGGAATTCAACTCAGCCAGACCGACCAGGCCGCGGTTGCGTACTTCGAGGACCGTATTGGCGCCCTGGTGCGACGGTTTGATGCTTCGAGCGAGCGGCTCGGACATCTCGAGGCGGTCGAGCGCGGTATCGCCGACCTTCTGGTTCAAATCGATCAAATTCGCGGCGTCGCAACGCGGGAGGCGGCGGCTCAGGCGCCGCTGAGCGTCGGCGCGATTGAGCGTGACGTCGCCGAAATCAAACAAGCGGAATTGCGCACACAACAATCGCTCGAAGTGGTCCAAGGCACTGTGCAACAGGTGGTTGGCCGTTTGGCGATCATTGAGAGCAGCATTCGCGAAGCCGCTGCGCGCGCTGTGCCGTCGTCCGCTGCCGAACCGGCTGCAACCGCCCAGGCAGCGGGTAACACGGCGGCACAAGAAGTTGACGCTGCCGGTCCCTCGATAAACATATCGAACGACGTTGCGGCGCAACGCGCCAGCAGTGCGAAACGCGAGCCGATCGATCCGACGTTACCGCCCAATCATCCTTTGGAGCCCGGCTTCGCCGTGAGCCGGCCCCCTCAGACTCCGTCCGCAGCCGATCGCATTGCCGCATCCGAAGCCGTGATCGGTTCCATATCGCATCCCGCTGAGGCTCAGCCTAGCGAGAAGATAAATTTCATCGCTGCTGCGCGCCGCGCCGCGCAGGCTGCGGCCGCCGCTCCACCGCAGCGCGGCAAAGGCACGCCTTCGGAGCCGAAGCCGAAACAGCGAGCGCGCACATTCATCGTCGTCGCCGCCGCAGCGCTCATTTTTGTCGGCTGCTTACGGATTGCATCGCATTGGTTGGAGGACGGCAAGCCGACGCCTGGACCGACCCAGTCGCAGCCTCAGCCGGCGGCGCCCCCGCCCGTGGTTGAGCCGCAACCGGACGCACTTCAATCGTCCTCGCCGCATTCGGAGCTCTTACCGCCAAGCGCGCCGACTCCGCTGCCAAGCCAGTCCGACGCGCCCGCGTCGGTCGACGAACGTGACGCCCGCCCTGCGCCTCAATTGAATCCCCATGACAGCCCAAAGCGCGCCACGCCCGCTGCCCCGGCCAATGACGTTACCGGCTCGGTGTCCCCCAGTACGCTGCCGCAGAGCATCCTGTCGGACGCCGTGGCTTCTTCCGGAACAAACGCTCTGCCGGCCGGCATTGGCGGATCGGCCCTGCGCATTGCGGCTTTGTCCGGCGATCCAACTGCTGCCTTCGAAGTGGCCACACGCTATGCCGAAGGCCGCGGCGTTCCGCAGAACGCTCAAGAGGCTGCGACCTGGTTCGAGCGAGCCGCCAAGGCGGGCCTCGCGCCTGCGCAATTCCGCCTCGGTGGCATGTACGAAAAGGGTATTGGTGTAAGGAAAAGTCTCTCCACGGCTCGCGACCTCTATCTTGCGGCCGCCAAGAAGGGTAATGGCAAGGCGATGCACAACCTGGCTGTGCTCTATGCCGAAGGCGTCGACGGCCCAGCCGACTACAGCAACGCAGCGCACTGGTTCCGCGAGGCGGCGGACCATGGCGTCACCGATAGCCAGTTCAACCTCGGCATCTTGTACGCCCGCGGAATCGGCGTCTCCCAAAGCTATGCGGAGTCTTACAAGTGGTTCGCTCTGGCGGCCGCGAGCGGCGACAAGGACGCCCTGCAAAAGCGGGATGAGGTTGCCACACATCTCGACCAGGAAGCCGTCACGACAGCGCAGCTCGCCGTGAAAACCTGGAAGGCGGAGCCGCAGCCATATGACGCCATCGCGGTCAAGACGCCGCCTGGCGGCTGGGACACTGCCGGAATAACGACGGCGCCGGCATCAAAGCCGAAACCGCGCGCAGTCGGGACCACGAGGCCGACAACAGCCGAGAGCAAACTGAACTGAGCCTCAATCGGCGCGGCAGCGCGTAGCGGCAACGGCGTAAATGCGCGTCGCGCCCAACATGTGAGCGGTGAACGGCAGGTCGCTGAACAGCGATACGATTGCCTGATCGCGGATGTTGAGACCGCCCGCATAGGCGCCGAAGGCTGGCATGATGAGACGAGCGGCGCTGCTCGCAAAACAGCGGCAGCTGACAACATGTCCGCGTCGGGCTACCCGCGCAATCGGATGCAAATGGCCGGTAATTTCGCCCCACGCGCCCGGCGAGGACGGTGCATGACGAAAGTTCAATCGGCCCATCGCAATGCTTTCGGCAAAGTGTCCGCCCACTCCGTCGAGTGGATCAGGATCGTGATTGCCCATAATCCAGACCCAGTCGCGTCCGCGTTGAATCGCAACAAGAGCCTCGCGGCTCACATCGCTCATGCGGTCAGCTCCGCCGCGGTCGTGAAAATTGTCCCCCAACGCGATGACTAGCCGTGGTTGAAAGCGATCGACCACCTCGGCGAGCCGCGCCAGCGTCGTCGGCGTGTCATACGGCGGCAACAGCACGCCCCGCTTGGCGAGTGCCGAGCCTTTTTCGAGATGCAGATCCGCGACAGCCAATAGACCTTCTTCCGGCCAATACAGAGCCCCGGCCGCGTGAGCAACGAAATCAACGCCCGAGATGGTGATGGCTTGTTCTTTACTGCCGTCCGCTTGGCGGAGCTGGCGAGCCGGTAAGATGCCGCTCGAAAAAGCTTCCATTCTCACCCCCTGCCCGATCGTCCCCGGAACGCCGGGAGGAAACATTCCGGCGCAATGGTAATGCATGCCCAATCATCGCATCGCCTCACGCACCAAGTCGGCCTCCGCCTCCGCGAGAATGGCATCCGCCGCCTCGCCGTACACGGCTTCGCGCCCGATCTCCAGCATCACGGGAACCGCAAGCGGCGAAAGGTGATCAAGCGCTTTATGGACGATTCGGCCCTTGATGCGCGACAGCATTTCGCCGAGGCGGCGGACGTCGAGCAGTCCCGTCGCGGCATCGGCTCGTGCGGCGCGGAGCAGAATGTGATCGGGCTGATGACTGCGCAGCACGTCGTAAACTAAATCCGTCGAAATCGTCACCTGCCGGCGTGACTTCTCCTGACCCGGAAACCGCCGCTCGATTAGCCCGGCGATGACAGCGCAATTACGAAACGTACGCTTCATCAGCGCCGATTCCGCGAGCCAAGCCTCGAGGTCGTCGCCCAGCATGTCCTCATCGAAAAAATCGGCAAGCGATCGCGCGCCAGTGGCGAGCTGGGCCGCCATATCGCCGAGTCCCCAAACCGCGAGTGCATATTCGTTGGCCACGAAACCGAGCGGTCGCAACCGCGCCCGCTCGAGCCGGCGCGTCAGCAACATGCCGAGAGTCTGATGCGCCAACCGCCCTTCGAACGGGTAGCAGACCAGGTAATGTTTGTTGGCGCGCGGGAAGGTCTCGACCAGAAGTTCGCGGCGGCCGGGCAGTTGCGAGCGCCGCTGCTGTATCTCCAGCCATTCGCACACCTGATCCGGCAGCGCCCGCCATGCGCGCGGCTCCGACATGATGCCGCGCACCCGATCCGCCAGATAGGTGGAGAGGGGGAATTTGCCGCCCTCGTAAGCGGGCACTTTTGGATCGTCCGATGTCGCACGCGAAACATAGACTTCCTCTTCCACCAAGGCCTCGTAGCGCAAAATCTCGCCGGCGAAGACAAAGGTATCCCCGGGCACCATGGTTTCGATGAAATATTCCTCGACTTGGCCGAGCAGGCGGCCGCCGCGCGGGATCACTTTGGATGCGCGCGAGCGGACGAGCCGGACCTTCAGCATGTCGGCCTCGACAATGGTGCCGACGTTGAGCCGATAGCGCTGCGCGATGCTCGGATTGGCAATGCGCCAAAAGCCGTCCTTGCCAAGTCTGAGGCGGGCAAACCGTTCATACGCTTTCAGCGCATAGCCACCTGTAGCCACGAAATCGACGACGGCATCGAAATCGCTGCGTGTCAGGGCCGCATAAGGCGCAGCCGTCTTCACCTCCATGTAAAGATCGTCGCTGCGAAACGGCTCGCCGCAGGCGCAGCCGAGCACGTGCTGTGCCAGCACGTCGAGCGCTCCGCTTCGCGCGCCCGGCGTATCCTGGGCATTCTCGGCTATGGCCTCGATCGCGGCACAGCATTCAAGAACTTCGAACCGGTTCGCCGGCACCAACACGCCCTGAGAGGGCTCGTCCATGCGGTGATTGGCGCGGCCGATGCGCTGAAGCAGGCGCGAGGCGCCCTTCGGCGCGCCGATATTGATGACGAGGTCGATGTCACCCCAATCGACGCCCAGGTCGAGAGACGAGGTGCAGACCACCGCGCGCAGCCGTCCGCTCGCCATTGCTGCTTCGACCTTGCGGCGCTGCGCCACGTCGAGTGACCCGTGGTGCAGTGCAATGGCGAGATTGTCCTCATTAATGCGCCAGAGGTCCTGGAAAATTCCTTCGGCTTGACTGCGCGTGTTGACGAATACCAGTGTCGTGCCGTGCGCTTTGATGAGCTGATAGACTTCGCCCAGCGCATAACGCGCCGAATGGCCGGCCCATGGCAGCCGCTCGCTGGAATCGAGCATGCTCACGTTCGGCACGGCGCCGCCTTCCGCCAATATGAGGTCGGCCCGCGCCGCTCCGTGGCACTGCGGCACCAAAAAACGGCAAAGCTCATCTGGTTCGGCCACAGTCGCCGAGAGGCCGACGCTTGTGAGATGCGGAGCCAATCTGAACAGTCGTGCCAAGCCGAGCGACAAGAGATCGCCGCGTTTTGAGGTGACCAACGCGTGCAGCTCGTCGAGAACGACACGGCGGAGCGAGCCGAACAGATACGGCGCATCCGTTGACGCCAGCAGGAGCGCCAGTTGCTCGGGCGTGGTCAGCAGCACATCAGGAGGATCGCGGCGCTGACGCTGGCGCTTGGAGTGGGGCGTGTCGCCGGTGCGGGTTTCAACCCGAATTGGGAGCGCCATTTCGGCAACCGGCGCCTCCAGATTGCGCGCTATATCCACGGCGAGCGCCTTCAAGGGCGAGATATATAGCGTATGCAGACCGCCGCGATGTCTCATGTGACGGCCACCGGAAAAGAATTTCTGGAGCGGCCCTTCCGGTTTGCTCCCCTCTCGCATCAAGGCGTCCGATCGGGGCGAGGCGGGAGCAATTTCCGCCTGTCTCGCGGACGCTCCGCTCAGCTCCACCAGCGTTGGCAAAAAGCCCGCAAGCGTCTTGCCGCCGCCGGTCGGCGCGATCAGCAGCACCGAACGGCCGGCGCACACTTTCGCGAAAAGGTCGAGCTGATGAGCGCGGGGCGTCCAGCCGCGGCTGGCAAACCAGCGCGTGAAAATGTCCGGCAAGCTCACATCGCCTTGGGGAGCCGTCAAACGCTAGACCCCGTGGCCGGTTCTGTGGCGGTCGAGAGTTGAGCAACGACAATCAGGCTGTCCACTGGAACGCCTTTTTCGCTCCGGATTGGAGAGCACACGACGCATAACGGAACGAGTCCAGCCGCTGCGAGCGACGATTCGACGTGCGCTGCGCTGTGCGCATAGCGCAGCGTCGGCAACAACGCCACGCCATCGCCGGGATGGGTTTCGACCGTGAACGCGAGCAATCCAGTCGGCAAAAGCACGTCCGCAATTCGCGCAATGATCGGCGCCGTGTCGTTGCAGTAAACGAACACGTCCGCAACGACGACAAGCTCATAGCGGCTGCTTTCAACCGCTTCACGGCGGAGAAAATCCAGAACGTTCGCCACCACCAGCCGATCGTAAAGTCCCTTGCCTTTAGCCCGATCGATCATGGCGGGTGAAAGGTCCACTCCGACCAGCCGGTCTACGACAGGCCGCAGCGCGGCACCGGCAAGGCCCGTGCCGCAGCCGAGATCGAGCATCGACCGAAAATGCGTTTCCTGACCTGCTCGGCGCATCGCAGTCTCGATCGTCTCCCGCAGCAAGATCGGCGCGCGGTAGTGCAGATGCTCGGTCAAGGCGGCGTCGTAGCGCGCGGCATATTGATCGAACAGCCGGCGCACATATGTCTCAGTCATTGCCGGTGCAGGCTCGCCCTGACCAAGCCGCGCCAGCTGAAGGCGAGCGCCGTGATAATCTTGCGGATCGAAATTGCGCGCGTTCGCAAATGCGGCAACCGCGCCGTCGCGATCGCCGAGGCGGTCGCGGATGGCGCCCAGCGCAAACCACGCTGTGGCAAAGTGCGGCACGAGCTCTACGGTTTGCATAAGGATGTCGGCGGCGCCGGCAAAGTCGCTGCGCGCAGCATGATCTAGCGCCCATTTGTAACGGCGGTCCGCGATCAGGTCGCCTGACGAAACGAAAAGTGGGCCAGTGTCGGTCATTATATCGTGGTTTTCGTATCGAAGCGCAGCGTTTATCTAAGGTACATGCGCACTGAAGACATCCTGGCACGAACGCCGTCCGGCGTATGTTGCAAGATGGGGGGCTTTTACATCGACCCAACGCGTCCGGTTGAGCGGGCGCTGATCACGCACGCGCATTCCGATCATGCGCGGGCGGGCCACGGGACGGTGTTGGCGACGCGCGAGACGCTGGATCTCATGAGACTGCGTTACGGCGACAATTTCGCCGGTTCCTCGCAAGCGGCACATTACGGCGAGCGCATCGACCTCGGCGGCGTCTCTGTCACGTTTCATCCTGCCGGCCACATCCTTGGCTCAGCGCAAATCGCTGTGGAGGCGAATGGGCTGCGAATCGTCGCATCGGGTGACTACAAGAACGCTCCGGATCCGACCTGCGCGGCATTCGAATTGATACCCTGCGATGTGTTCATCACCGAAGCGACATTTGCGCTGCCGGTGTTCCGGCACGGCGATCCAAATGAGGAAATCGCCAAACTGCTGCACTCCGTGGCGCTGTTTCCCGAGCGCGCTCACCTGGTGGGTGCCTATTCGCTTGGCAAAGCTCAGCGCCTAATCGCGCTCTTGCGCCAGACAGGCTACAGCGCGCCTATCTACCTCCATGGCGCCATGGTAAAGATCACCCGCTATTACGAAGATCGGGGGGCTACATTCGGCGAACTCCGACTCGCCCGCGGCGCCGCGAAGCCGAGTCTCGCCGGCGCCATCACCATTTGTCCCCCGTCGGCGTTGAATGACCTGTGGACGCGGCGCTTTCCCGATCCGCTGCCCGCATTTGCCTCAGGCTGGATGCGCGTGCGCGCTCGCGCTCGTCAGCAAGGCGTGTCGCTGCCGCTCGTGATTTCCGACCACGCCGATTGGACGGGCCTCACCGCAACCATTGCGGCCACCGGCGCCGGCGAAATCTGGGTCACCCATGGCCAGGAAGATGCACTCGTGCATTGGTGCCGCACGCGCGGGCTCACAGCGCGACCGCTGGACATCATCGGGTACGGAGAGGAGGACCCAGGAGACAGTGCCGTGGAAACGGCGAACGAGCGCACCAACGAGGACGATCCTTTTGCGGCCGGCAGACGCGATATCAGATCAGATGAGCACAGGGCTCCCCCTCGACCGGAAGCATCCGGCACTACGGAGCTCGACTTGCCGCTGCAGCAAGAAAGCGAGTCCTCCGGCGACGCAGAAAAGTCATGAACCGGTTCGCCGAACTCTTGGATCGGCTCGCTTACGAGCCGGCCCGCAACAACAAATTGCGCTTGATGGCCGACTACTTCGGCTCGACTCCTGACCCGGAACGCGGCTGGGCGCTGGCGGCACTCACCGGCGCGCTGAGCTTTCAGCACGCCAAGCCCGGCCTCATTCGCAGCCTGATCGCCGAGCGCACCGATCCGGTATTATTTGAGCTGTCCTACGATTACGTCGGCGACCTGTCGGAGACCGTGGCGCTGATGTGGCCGGAGAAATCTTCTCCAGAGCATGCTCTGGCTCAACATGCTCCCTCCGCCTCTGCCAGGGAACGTTGGGCAGCGTGGCCACAACCGGCAACCTCGCAATCGTCCGCGTTGCAAGCACTGTCGTCCACGACAACAGGGGGCCTCGACCTCAAGGAGGAGGGGAGCAAGGAAGACACCGGCGGGAAGCAACTGTCTCTCACGTCTGTCATCGAAACGCTGTCCACCCTCGGCAAGGCACACTTGCCGCAGCAACTGGCGCGCTGGCTTGACGCGCTCGACGAAACCGGACGATGGGCGCTGATCAAGCTCGTCACCGGGGGCCTTAGAGTCGGCGTATCGGCGCGTCTTGCCAAAGCCGCGGTCGCCGCCCTGGGCGGCAAGGACGTCCATGCGGTCGAGCTGATCTGGCCGGGATTAACGCCACCTTACGGCGAACTGTTTGCTTGGCTTGAGGGCCGCGGCGAAAAGCCGGTCAGCAACGATCCAGCCCCATTCCGACCGCCCATGCTGGCGCACGCCATTGACGATGGCGACCTTGCGGATCTCGATCCATGCGTTTTCATGGCGGAATGGAAATGGGACGGCATTCGGGTCCAAGCGGTGGCCGGGCGACAGGATGAGAGACTGGGCGGGCAGGTGATCGCACGGCTGTACTCTCGCACGGGCGAGGACATTTCCAAGAGCTTTCCGGATCTCCTCGACGCTCTGCGTCTGCCGGGAGCACTCGATGGCGAACTCTTGATCATGCGCGACAGGAAGGTCCAGTCGTTTAACGTGCTGCAGCAGCGGCTCAACCGAAAGGCGGTGACGGCAAATCTGATCGAGGACTTTCCTGCACATCTGCGCGCCTATGATCTTCTTGCGGATGGCGACGAGGATCTGCGCCAGCGCCCTTTTTGCGAACGCCGAGAGCGACTGGAGCGATTTGTCACCCGACTCGCCGATCACCGCATCGACCTTTCGCCCCTCGTTCCGTTTGCAAACTGGAACGATCTTGCCGACGCGCGGCGGAATCCGACTACGGCCGGTGCCGGCCAGGACGCCGCTGCGGTGGAAGGCGTCATGCTCAAGCGGCGTGATTCACTTTATCTACCTGGCCGCCCCAAGGGGCCGTGGTGGAAATGGAAGCGCGACCCGTTCATTGTCGACGCCGTACTGATGTATGCGCAGCGCGGCCATGGCAAGCGTTCGTCCTTCTATTCCGACTACACGTTCGGTGTCTGGACGCGCGGCGAAGCCGGCGATGAACTCGTCCCCGTCGGGAAGGCGTATTTCGGCTTTACCGACGAGGAGTTGCTGCGGATCGACCGCTTCGTCCGCCGTAACACGTCGCAACGCTTCGGGCCGGTACGCGAGGTCGTCCATGACTCCGATCGCGGGCTGGTGCTCGAAGTGGCGTTCGAAGGACTGCAGCGCTCGAGCCGGCACAGGTCCGGGCTGGCCATGCGCTTTCCGAGAATCAATCGCCTGCGCTGGGACAAGCCGCCCGGAGAGGCGGACCGGCTAGAACGGCTTGAGCGCCTCATGGAGCACATCGAGCGGGGGCGCGCGCCTTGAACGATCGATCGGCGCAGCCGCAAGATGGGATCAAGGTCCGTCGCGGTCGAATGGCCGATGCTGGCGCTCTTGTGACACTCGAAAAGACCGCATTCACTACTGACATTCTGTCGCGGCGCAGCTTTCGACATTTTCTGAGCTCCCGGAGCAGCACTTTACTCGTTGCCGAGGACCACGGTGCCAGGCTTTTAGGATATGTCCTGGTGCTCTATCCGCCGCGCTCTAGGCTCGCTCGGCTGTATTCGATTGCGGTTCTGCCAGAAGCCAGCCGCCGCGGCATCGGTTCCCTTTTGCTCGCTGCGGCCGAGGAGGCGGCGCGGCGCCGCGGTCGGTGCGCCATGCGATTGGAGGTGCATGAGCACAACACGCGCGCTATTTCCCGGTATGAGAGGTCGGGATACCGGCTGTTCGGAAGACGCCCTCGCTATTATGAAGACCACGGCAACGCGCTGCGCTTCGAGAAGGATCTTGTGGCAGAGGCTGTGCGCCACTCGACTCGTTTCACAGTCCCGACCTGACTCTGAGGGGCGAATCGGTTTTGATAGCGCCTATCGCAGCCGGACCACCGCCCCAAACCGGGGTTCCGCGCATGACTTACGTCCTGTGCTTGATTGCGACAGATGAAATACGCCGCGCGCAGCGCCGCCGTTGACACGAAAGGCACCCGACCATGACCGGCTGGGTCATCCTGGTTGACCAGCCCCGCGATCTGCCAAACGCCGAGACGCCCCACAAGGTCATCTCAACGAGCGAGTATCTTGCTCGGCCTCGCCTGTTCGACATGGGGCGACCGAAGATCGTCAATCTCGCCCGCTCCTATGCCTACCAGTCCAAAGGCTACTACGCCTCGCTGCTTGCCGAGGCGCGCGGCCATCGCGTGGTCCCCACCGTGGAGACAATGCTCGAACTGCGCGAGCAAAAGCTGTACGAGCACGCATTGCCCGAGCTTGAGGACGAACTCAACCGGTGCGCCCGCCGCGCCGACTTCCAACCCGAGAGCGAATTCAGGCTCCTGGTCTGCTTCGGCATCGCACGCGATTCACGTTTCGAGCCGTTCGGGCGGCTTTTGTTTGATTGGTTCCGCTGCCCGGCCCTGGAGGTAATCGTCGAGCCCGGTGCGCGCTTGTCGATTGACCGTATCCGCCCGCGCAATATTACGCGTCTGGCCAATGGCGAGGCCGAATTCTTCCGTGAGTCGCTGCATAATCATACGAAGCGTGAGTGGCGCGATCCCAAAGCGCGGTCGGTGGCCAAATACGATCTCGCGGTCCTGTACGATCCGAACGAAAACGAGAGAACCGCCCCGTCATCGGCCGCATCCATCAAGCATTTCGCCCGAATTGCCGAAAAACTGTCAGTCGACGTTGAGCCCATCACGAAGCGCCAGCTGGCTGAACTGGCCGAGTTCGACGGCCTTTTCATTCGCGAAACCACGTCCATTGACAACCACACCTATCGCTTTGCCCGCCGCGCTTGGCAGGAAGGCATGCCGGTCATCGACGATCCGATTTCGATGATCCGCTGCACCAATAAAGTCTTCCTGATGGAGCTGTTGCAGCAGAATCAGGTGCCGACGCCGCCGACCGTCATCCTTGCCGAGGATACCGATCCGGCGAAAGCCATCGACGAGCTCGGGCTGCCGCTCGTGGTGAAGATTCCGGACGGCTCGTTTTCGCGCGGCGTGCACAAGGTCGACTCCGCCGCCGAGTTCAAGCGCATTGCCGACGAGCTGTTCGAGGAGACCGACCTGGTTCTGGCACAGAAATTTTTGCCGACGGAGTTCGATTGGCGCGTTGGCGTGCTCGCCGGCGAGCCGCTGTTTGTATGCCAATACCGCATGGCGCGCGGCCATTGGCAGGTGGTGAAATATCGCCCCGACGGCTCGGCGCGCGAGGGAGGGTTCCGCCCCTTCGATCTCGACCAGGCGCCGCCGGAAGTGATCGATGTTGCGGTGCGCGCGGCGCGGCCGATTGGCGACGGCCTCTACGGCGTCGACCTCAAGCAGACCGAGCACGGCATCATTGTCATGGAAGTCAACGACAATCCCAATCTCGAACATGGGATCGAGGATGCCGTGGGAAAGGACGAGATTTGGATGCGCGTGCTGCGCTGGTTCATCGAGCGCTTTGAGCAGTAGGTTCGGCTTCGCGGGCTGGGAGAGGGATCGATGCCGATGGCGCCGCCTCTCTCAGAATGACGCCGCGTGTCGCGTCCATGACCGTAATTATGCGGGCGCGGCAGTCTTGCGCACCTGATCCAACGGCCAGCGTGCCCGCGGCGCCACGTCCAGCGGGTCGGTCAAGCCCAGCGCCAGTCGTTCTGCTCCGGCCCATGCGATCATCGCGCCATTATCGGTGCATAGGGCCGGCGGCGGGGCAACCAGGGATGTGCCGACTTCGAAGGCGACACGATGCAAGACCTTGCGAATCGCCTGGTTGGCGGCGACACCGCCGGCGCAGACCAGCGCATTCGGCGTGCCGAGGCGCTCCCGGAACATGCGCAAGCCGGCGCGCAGGCGATCCATCACCATGTCGACCACCGCCTGCTGAAACGAGGCGCACAAATCGGCGACGTCCTCATCCGACAGAGGCGCAATCTTCTCGGCCTCGATGCGCAGCGCAGTCTTCAACCCGGAGAGCGAGAAATCGGCATCGCCGCGGCCGACCATCGGCCGCGGCAAGGCGAAACGCTTCGTATCGCCGCGGAGGGCCTCCTTCTCGACCAGCGGCCCGCCCGGATAGCCCAGGCCGAGCAGCTTGGCAGTCTTGTCGAAGGCTTCGCCAATAGCGTCATCGACCGTGCCGCCAAACCGAACGTACTCTCCGACGCCGATAACGCCGAGAATTTGGGTGTGACCGCCCGACGCGAGGAATAGGCAATACGGGAACGGCGTGGCATCGGTAAGACGCGCGGTCAGCGCGTGCGCCTCCAGATGATTCACGGCGAGAAGCGGCTTATCGTGAGTCAGCGCGATGGCTTTGGCGGTCGTCAATCCGACGATGACCCCGCCGATCAACCCTGGACCGGCAGCCGCGGCAACGCCATCGAGTTGCTCGAACGATATCTTCGCTTCCCGCATCGCCGTCGCAATGACGGCATCGAGCGCCTCGACGTGAGCCCGCGCGGCAATCTCGGGCACAACGCCGCCAAATTCGGCGTGTTCGCTGATCTGCGACAGCACGACATTGGAGAGGATTCGTCCCTGATTGTCGGCCGTGCGCTCCACGACCGCGGCGGCGGTTTCGTCGCAGGTCGTCTCGATGCCCAGGATGACCATGGGTATATGATATGGCAGCAGACGCTCCCATGGCACAATCCTCACCCGGAACACCCGTCCTGCGCATCGGCTCGCGCGGCTCGCCGCTGGCATTGGCGCAAGCACGCGAAGTGCGAAGCCAAATCGCCGCGGTGTGCGCCTTTGATGCCGCGCACATCGAGATCAAAGTGATCCGCACGACCGGCGACGCCATTACCGATCGGCCCCTACTGGAAGCCGGCGGCAAAGGACTCTTTACCAAAGAGATCGAAGAGGCGTTGCTCTCAGGTGCCATCGATCTCGCCGTGCATTCGTCCAAGGACATGACGGCGGTGCTACCACCGGGATTGACGTTGGCCGCGTTTCTGCCTCGCGAGGACGTTCGCGACGCGTTTATCAGCAGCAAAGCGAAGACCCTGCGCGAGTTGCCGCAAGGCGCCGTCATCGGTACAGCTTCGCTCCGGCGGCAGGCGCTCGTTAAGCGCGTGCGACCCGACCTTTCGGTCGTGCCGTTGCGTGGCAATGTGGAAACGCGGCTGCGCAAGCTTGAAGCCGGAGCAGCCGATGCAACCGTATTGGCGGTGGCAGGGTTAAAGCGCCTCGGCCTGCTTCGCGCCGCCGCGAGCCTTCTCGACATCGACGAGTTCCTGCCCGCCGTCGGCCAGGGCGCTATCGGCATCGAGATTCGCGCTGATGATGCTAGGGCCTCAGCCGTCGCGGCGCGGATCGATGACCGCGATACTGCCACCGCCCTGGCTGCCGAGCGCGCATTCTTGGCCGTGCTGGACGGTTCGTGCCGCACGCCTCTTGCGGGGCATGCGCGGGTTGCAGGTGAGAGCGTGACATTTCGCGGCATGATCGCCAAGCCCGACGGCAGCGCCGCGATCGAAGTTGTTCGCAAGGGTCCGCGCCAACAGGCTGCCGAACTTGGCGCCGACGCCGCCCGCGAGCTGAAAGCCACGGCCGGTCCGGACTTCATTAGGCGGCTCTGATTCATGCGGCTTCTGGTTACGCGCCCCGCACCCGATGCCAGTCGCACCGCCCTGACGCTTCGTGAGCGCGGACATACGGTGATTGTTGCGCCGCTCATGCGGATCGAGCCGGTCGCTGCCGAGATTGGCGACCGCCCGTGGGCTGCCATTCTGGTGACGAGCGCCAACGCGGTACTGGCAATTTCGGCGCATCAATGTTTCCCAAGGCTACGACGACTGCCGGTTTACGCTGTGGGCCGGCGCAGCGGCGAGGCTATCTCGGCTGCCGGATTCGAGGCGGTCACGTCGGCCGGTGGTGCCGTCGACGACTTGGCCCGGTTGGTTACGGAAAGAGTTCCCCCAGGAGCGCGGCTCCTCTACCTGGCAGGGGCCGATCAAGCTGGCGACCTTGCCGGCAAGCTGGCGCAGCGGGGATATACGATCGACACTGCAGTCGTTTATCGCGCGGTCGCCGCTTCGGAACTGCCAAAGTCGGCGGCCGTGGCGCTGGCGAGCGGCCTGGAGGGGGTGCTGCATTTCTCCCGTCGGAGCGCAGAGATTTACCTCCAGACCGCGCAGCGCGCTGGTTGCCTCGCTCTGGCGTTGAAGGCAACTCAATTCTGCTTGTCGGCGGCAGTCGCCGAACCTCTCGAACGCGCCGGCGCCGTGGTCAAAGTGGCGTCGCAGCCGAACGAGGCTGCGTTAATCGACTTGATCGGCAAAGCTTGAGGGCGCAGACACGTCGTCGACGGGCGGCGCCGGTCTGTTGCCGCCATTATTGGCCCGTAATATGCGTCACGATCGAAGATGGCGCGTGGCGCGGCGTTCCTTGATGTTGAGGACGGCATGACGAGTGAGTCCGATAGTACGCCGCGACGGCCGCCGACCATCGATCTTAGCGCGACCGAGATCGATGCCGAACCGGCCGCAGCGTCCAAGAGCGACTCCGGAGCAGAGCACGCCAAGGCGGACGCCGGCGCTCCGCGCAATTTCGGCTTCCCCGCTGGCGCCGCCGTTGCGGGCGGAACCACGGCAGTCGCCGTGATGGCCGCCGTAGGATACGGTCTCTGGCTTGCCGGATACCTGCCGCCACACCAGTTTCCGGCGCCACAATCGAGCGCATCGCCTGCGCCCGTGGCCGCGTCGGACACCACCGGCATTGCGCAGTTATCCAATCAGCTCAGCCAGATCGAAGCGGCCGTCCAATCACGTCAACCAGATGCGGCGCTGACCTCGCGGCTCGCTGACGCGGAGGCGGTGACGAAATCTCAAGCCGATTCGCTTGCGGCGTTGGGCCGCCGGCTGGATGAGGTTGCCGCAACGGCACAAAGCGCGCTGGCGCAAGCTAAAGCTGCATCGGCTGCAGCAGAAAACGCAGCTTCATCGGCCGGCAATGCGGCCAAAGCGGCCGTCCAGGCAAGCGCTGCGCGTGACGATCTTGACGCGCTGGATAAGCGTATCGCCGCGCTCGAAAGCGCTGTGAAATCGCTCTCAGGGAACGTGGCGCGACAAACATCGAGCGCCAATGATCGCATCGCGCGGTCCATTATTGCCGCGGAAGCTTTGCGTGCCGCAGTCGAGCGCGGCGCTTCCTATGAAGCTGAGCTCGCAGCCGTCAAATCGGTCGAGAGCGACGATACCGCGACTGCACCACTCCAGCCGTTCGCTGCGAGCGGTCTGCCAACCGCGCCAGCGCTCGCGCAAGAACTCGCCGCTCTTGTGCCAGCCATGCGCCGCGCTGTCGAGCCCGTGACAAACGATGCATCGCTGCTCGATCGCCTTGAGAGTCACGCCCAGCAACTTGTGCGAATCACACCGATCGATGCGCCGGCGGGCCGCGATCCCCAATCTGTGATCGCCAGCATCAGTGCCGATGCCGCCCGTACCGATATTGCCGCTGCGTTGACCGATCTCGCCAAGCTGCCGCCAAACATCAAAGCCATCGCCGATGGGTGGATCAAAAAGGTGGAGGCGCGCAATGCCGCGCTCACCGCCTCCCGGCACCTTGCCGCGACCGCCCTCGCCGCGCTCGGAAGACCGGCCCCGCAATGATTCGTGTTGCCGTTTTTCTCGTTGTGGTCGGCGTGCTCTCACTGGGCGCCATTTGGCTTGCCGACAGGCCCGGTGAAGTCGTCATTACCTGGCAGGGCCTCCGGATCGAGACCTCCGTAATGGTCCTTGTCGCCGCCATTGTGGCGGCAATGGCCGTTCTGGCCCTCGCCTCGACGCTCCTCATCGCGCTTTTCCGCTCGCCCTGGATGCTGGCGCGGCTTCGACGCCATCGCCGCGGCATGCGCGCCTATGCGGCTCTTTCCAATGGACTCGTCGCCGTCGGGTCGGGCGATGCCGCGGCGGCACAAAAGCACTCCGCGACAGTCAACCGCTTGGCGCCGGGCGAGCCCCTGGCGCTGCTCCTGACTGCACAATCAGCTCAACTTGCCGGTGACCGTGACGCCGCCGATCGCGCGTTCCGCACGATGGCAAGCCGTCCCGACACGAAGCCACTCGGTCTGCATGGACTCTTCGTGGAGGCCCATCGCCGCGGCGATCCGACGAGCGCGCGCGCCTATGCCGAAGAGGCCGCCCGCACTACGCCGTCGCTCGGCTGGGCCAATCGCGCCGTGCTGGAGGCGCGCTGTAAGGACGGCGACTGGGCCGGCGCGCTGGCGTTGCTCGAGGCCAACGCGGCAGCCCTGGCAAAGGACATCTACCGCCGACAGCGCGCGGTCCTGCTGACCGCGCGCGCTCTGGCGACCCAGGACACCGATCGCGAGGGTGCCAAGTCTGCGGCACTCGAGGCCGTCAAGCTCGCGCCAACTCTCGTGCCGGCCGCCGCACTTGCGGGCCGGTATCTGGCGGAAGCCGGACAACTCCGCAAGGCAGCGCGGATTTTAGAGACCGCTTGGCGGGCCCTGCCGCATCCCGATTTGGCACAGACGTATGCCGAACTTCGCTTTGGCGATGCGGCCCGCGACCGGCTCAAGCGGGTCGAAGCTTTGGCGAAGAAGGCGGGCGGACACATCGAGGGCGCTCTAGCGGTAGCACGCGCCGCCCTCGACGCCCGCGAGTTCGTCAAAGCGCGCGCCGCGGTGGCATCGTATCTTTCGGTGCCCACGAAGCGTGTCGCTTTGTTGATGGCCGAGATCGAGCGCGCCGAGCACAATGACGAGGGCCGCGCCCGCGAGTGGATTGCCCGCGCGTTGCATGCGGCGCCAGACCCGGCCTGGACGGCAGACGGGCATGTTTCGGAATCCTGGCAGCCGGTATCGCCGGTCACAGGTCGTCTCGACGCTTTTGAGTGGCGCGTGCCGTTGACCGGATCAGCGAGTACGGCGCCAATTATCGCCTCCGAGCCCGCCGCAGCGCCGGTCCAGATCGAGAACTCTACCGCCAAACTCGATGACAGCGCCGCAAAACCGCAAGAGGAGCCAGAGGACCCAGAGGAGCTTGCGCCGAGTCCCGTTCGGCATTCGCCATCGCCAAAGGCTGAGCCCGTTATCCCGCTTGTCCACGCGCCGGACGATCCAGGTCCCGAATCGGACGGAGCCACCGCTCCCGGCGGGCACAGCGGCGGCTGGCGCAAGCTGTTCGAATAGCGGATCAGTTGAGGCCGGGTTGCGAACGCGCAGCGGCATGCATTATAAGGCATGAACTATAATGCATCAGGCGTGCAATCTTGGCCAAGGCATCGCCACGAACGAGGCCGCTGCACAAGCCCGATCCGGGTGAGCCGGCAAGACTCGGCGAGGCCGAGTTTCTTGTCGCCATCGGCGGCGCCGTGCGGCGCCATCGCGCCAAGCGCGGTATGACGCGTCGACAACTGGCGCAGGCTTCGCGCATCTCCGAGCGTTATCTGGCGCAAATCGAAAGCGGCATCGGCAATCCCTCGGTCAGCGTCTTACGGGCCATTGCGGAAGCGCTTGATCTGCCATGTTCGGCGCTTCTGCCCGACGGAAGCGAGCGGCCGGCGCTGTTGGTCGGCATCACCGATCTTCTGGCGCAACTGCCGCAGAGCGAGCTCACCGCGGTGACCAAAGAGATCGAAGCCCGCTTGGTGGCGGCGGATGGCGGCAATCGGGCGCGCCGCGTCGCGCTGATCGGCCTGCGCGGCGCCGGCAAGTCGACCCTCGGCCGCATGCTGGCGCAGCATCTGGGCTGGCCGTTCGTCGAACTCGACCGCCGCGTTGAGGAAGATTACGGCGCCAGCATCCCGGACCTGATTGAGATGGGCGGCACCGCGACTTTCCGACGCCACGAGCGCGCGGCGCTTGAGCGCGTCGTTGCCGAATACGATGCAGCAGTGATCACCACCGCCGGCGGCATTGTCGCCAATCTCGAGACCTACGCGCCGCTGCTGCGGCGCTGCCATACGGTGTGGATCAAGGCGCGTCCTGAAGACCACATGAGCCGCGTTATGGCGCAGGGCGACTTTCGCCCGATGGCACAAAACCCGCAGGCCATGGCGGATCTGGTCGCTATTCTCGAGGCGCGGCGCACCGATTACGCGCGCGCTGAGGCGCAGCTCGACACTGCCGGCGAGGCTGTCGATGCCAGCTTTGCGAAATTGCTCCAAATCGTGCACCGGCTCATTCCGCTGGCGGACGCCTCAGCTGTGCCCGGCACAAGCAGATCGGCCCCAAAATGACTTTGGCGGACGAGGGCTTCCTTGAACTTGCCCCGCTGCGCCTCGAGTATCGCATGGTAGGTCCGCGGCCGGAGACAGCGCCCACCATCGTGATGCTGCATGAGGGGCTTGGCTCGGTCGCTCTATGGGGCGGGTTTCCGGAGCAAATCGCGCGAGCAACAGGCGCCGGCGTGTTCGCTTATTCGCGCGCCGGCTACGGCAAATCGAGCCCCGGCAAAATGCCGCGATCGGTCGCCTTCATGCACGAGGAGGCCCGCGAGGTGCTGCCCCGCGTGCTGGATGCCATCGGCTTTCGGCGCGGCTTTCTGCTCGGGCACAGCGACGGCGCCTCGATTGCGACGATCTATGCGGGCAGCATCCAGGATCACAGGGTCCGCGGTCTGGTATTACTGGCGCCGCATTTCTTTGCCGAGGACATGGGGATCGAAGAAATCCGGCGTGCTCGCGACGCGTTTGCGGCCGGAGGCTTTCGCGCCAAACTCAGCCGCTGGCATATGGACGTCGATTGCGCCTTCCGCTCGTGGAGTGAACCTTGGCTCGATCCTGAATTCCGCAAGTGGGACATCACCGAAGAGCTCGCCTATATCCGCGTGCCGATCTTGATCGTGCAGGGCGATCAAGATCAGTACGGCACGCTCAAGCAGCTCGAGGTGGCGCGGCGGGAATGTTTTTGCCCGGTTGAGACTGCCGTTTTGCCGGGCGTTCGCCACGTGCCCTACCGTGAAGCTCCCGAGCAGACGCTCGTGCTCGTCAGCGACTTTCTCAATCGGCTGCTCCGGGACCACCAGGAAGGGAACGCCGTGGCAAGCCGGGGGGTTGCCGGCTTGTGAATTATAGTGCATATTATAGGCAATCAGCACCATATCGCTGCATTATAGTACATACGAGCGACAGGGGAGCGACATGGCTGAGGCGGCAGCGCATTCCGCCGAGCATCGCTTGGCGGATGGCAGCATCAGAATCGATTTTCAGACGGAACCGTCGGGCTATCGGCATTGGCGGCTCGCGGTCGACGGCGATATCGCGACGCTGGTCATGGACGTCGACGAAAAGGGCGCGCTGTTCGACGGCTACGACCTGAAGCTGAATTCCTACGATCTCGGTGTCGATATTGAACTCGCAGATGCAATTGAGCGCCTGCGCTTCGAGCACCCGAATGTGCGCGCCGTGGTGCTGCGTTCGGCGAAGCCGCGCGTGTTCTCCGCCGGCGCCAACATCCGCATGCTGGCGGGCGCCAGCCACGCCCATAAGGTCAACTTCTGCAAATTCACCAACGAGACGCGCAACGGCATCGAGGACCTCAGCGAGAATTCGGGCGTCAAGACGATATGCGCGGTCAACGGCACCGCGGCGGGCGGCGGCTACGAACTGGCGCTGGCGGCCGATTACATCATGCTCGTGGACGACGGCGCAGCCGCGGTGTCGCTCCCGGAAGTGCCGCTGCTTGCGGTGCTGCCCGGCACCGGCGGCCTGACCCGCGTGTCCGACAAACGCAAGGTGCGGCGCGATCACGCGGACGCGTTTTGCACCACCGAAGAGGGCGTCAAAGGCAAGCGCGCAGCTGACTGGCGGCTGGTCGACGAGGTGGTGCCGGGTTCGAAATTCGATCAGGCCGTCATGACCCGCGCCCAAGAATTCGCCGCGAGGTCTACGCGCCGCGGCGACGGGCCGGGGATTGCGCTGACGCCGCTCAGCCGCAGCTTCGCCGCTGATAGTGTGAACTACGGCCTGCTTGGTGTCGAATTTCGCCGCGCCGAACGCATCGCGACCATGACGTTGCGCGGTCCGGCCGCACCGCCGCCAACCTCAGCTGATGGCATGCTGGGGCTCGGCGCTGCGTTCTGGCCGCTTCAGCTCGCCCGCGAGCTCGACGACGCCATCCTTCATCTCCGTCTTAATGAACTCGACGTTGCGGCCATCGTGTTCAAATCGGCAGGCGATCCGGCGCAGGTACTCGCTTACGATGCTTTCCTGGAGGCGCATCAAGACCACTGGCTTGGCCACGAAATTCGGCTTCTGTGGAAACGCGTCCTCAAGCGCATCGATTTGACGTCGCGTTCCCTGGTGACGCTGATCGAGCCCGGCTCGTGCTTTGCCGCTACGCTAGCAGAACTCGTGTTCGCCAGCGACCGCTCATACATGTTGATCGGCAACCGCGAAGGCGACAACAGACCGCCGGCCGCGATAGCGCTCGCCGATGCCAATTTCGGTGCCTATCCGATGTCGAATGGGCTGACGCGGCTCGGTTGCCGTTTTCTGGCGAATCCATCCGACCGGGACGCCGCGCGGGCGAGGCGCGGCAAAATGCTCGATGCCGAGACGGCGCAAGAGCTCGGCCTCGTCACCTTCGCGCTGGACGACATCGACTGGGACGACGAGGTCCGCGTCTTTCTCGAGGAGCGCGCGAGCTTTTCGCCCGATGCCCTGACGGGGCTGGAAGCCAATCTGCGCTTCGCCGGCCCCGAGACCATGGAATCGAAAATCTTCGCGCGTCTCAGTGCGTGGCAAAATTGGATTTTCCAGCGTCCGAATGCGATTGGCGATGAAGGCGCACTCAAACGCTACGGCACCGGACAAAAACCCATATTCGATACGCGAAGGGTATGAGATCGGATCACGGACGACGGATGTCAGATGACAGATAAGGGATGATGCCGCCCCTGATGAACCTTCGTCATCTGACATCCGGCATCTGTCCTCCGCGGAGGCAAAGAAATCATGACCATCGAGCACGTCGATTACACCACGAAGATCCCCAATAACGTCAATCTGTCCGAGGACCGCCAAGTGCTGCGCGCACTGGAAAGTTGGCATCCGGGTTATATCGACTGGTGGATGGACATGGGACCGGATGGCTTCCAGGACGCCCTCGTCTATTTGCGCACGGCAGTGTCAGTCGATCCAAAGGGCTGGGCGAAATTCGACTACGTGAGGATGCCGGAATATCGCTGGGGCATTCTGCTGGCGCCCAAGGAAGAAGGCCGTAAGATCCCGTTCGGCCGCCATTACGGCGAACCGGCATGGCAAGACGTGCCCGGCGAATATCGCGCCATGCTGCGCCGTCTCATCGTCATCCAAGGCGATACCGAGCCGGCTTCCGTCGAGCAGCAGCGGCACCTCGGCAAGACCGCGCCGTCCCTCTATGACATGCGCAATGTATTTCAGGTCAATGTCGAAGAGGGTCGTCATCTCTGGGCGATGGTCTATCTGCTGCAGAAATATTTCGGCCGCGATGGCCGCGAGGAAGCGGCCGAGTTGCTACAGCGGCGTTCGGGAGACGCCGATAAGCCGCGCATGCTCGGCGCCTTCAACGAAGCGACGCCGGATTGGCTATCGTTCCACATGTTCACCTTTTTCACCGATCGCGACGGCAAGATGCAGCTCGAAAGCCTGGCCCAGTCAGGCTTCGATCCGTTATCGCGCACCTGCCGCTTCATGCTCACCGAAGAGGCGCACCATATGTTCGTCGGCGAGACTGGTGTCGGCCGCACCATTCAGCGCACTTGCGAAGCGATGAAGCAGGCCGGCATCGAAGACCCGACCGACATCGGCAGTATCCGCAATCTCGGTGTGATCGATCTGCCAACCATTCAGAAGAAGCTGAACCTGCATTACTCGCTGTCGCTTGATCTATTCGGCTCCGAGGTCTCGACAAACGCGGCTAACACGTTCACCGCCGGGCTCAAGGGCCGCTTCCAGGAGACCAAGATCGACGATGATCACCGGCTGGAGAATGCCACCTATCCGGTGCTCAAGCTGGTCAATGGCGAGATCAAGCGCGTCGACGAGCCGGCCCTCACCGCCATTAACATGAGGCTGCGCGACGATTACACAGCGGATTGCCAGCGCGGGCTCGACCGCTGGAATAAGATCATCACCAAGACGGGAGTCGCATTCAACTTGGAATTGCCGCATGTCGGCTTCCATCGCCACATCGGCGAATTTAAAGACGTGCACGTCACACCGGCCGGCAAGCTGATCGACGAAGCGACTTGGAACCGGGAAAAAGAATCGTGGCTGCCTTTCGCGGGCGATGGCGAGTTCATCGCCAGCTTGATGCAACGGGTTGTCGAACCCGGCAAGTTTGCCAGCTGGATCGCGCCGCCGCGCGTCGGCATCGACAACAAGCCGGGAGATTTCGAGTACGTGAAGCTCGCAGCGTAGCCGTCACACGTCTTTTGGCTCGGCCAGCGGTCCTTCCCGCAACCGCGACAGATCGAAGCGGTCTATCTCGCGCAACAATTCCACGAACGCTTCGGCGCCGCGCGCCAGCGAGGCCTCGCCTTTGGCGGTGGTAGCCTGGGTTGCATCGCCGAGCGCTCCGGAGGGATGCAGATCCTGGGTCATCCAGGCAAAGCCGGCCGGGCGATAAGCGCCGAGCCACTTGAACTCGGCCGCCATCGCGATTGTGGCCGGAACGGCGTGGGCGGCCTCGCTCATGCGCACCGTGTCGGGCGCAGCGGCAAGCATCAATGAGGTCTCGACATCGCCGGCGTGGATGCCATGACGTTTTTCCTCGGCGGCGAACGTGCCGTCCGGATAACCAAAGCGATGCCAACCGACCGTCACCGCCAACATGCCGAGCCGAGTGCGCAGATCGCGGGCGACAATCTCCATCGCCGCAATATTGCCGCCGTGGCTGGTGATGAGAACGAGCTTGCGCACGCCGGCGCGAGCCAGGCTTTCGCCGATTGCCGTCCAGGCGGCAATCGCAGTTGCGGCCGAGATGGTAAGCGTGCCCGGATAGGAGAGGTGTTCGACCGACACGCCGATGCGCTGCAGCGGCAGGAAGGTAACCGGCAGGTCGGCAGGCAGTATGTTTTCAACGCGAGCCAAGTAGCCTTCGCCGATATAAGTATCGACGCCGAGCGGCAGATGCGGCCCGTGCTGCTCGATAGCCGCCAATGGCAACACGGCAATCCAACGCGCCGTGTCCGCGCCGGCAACCTCCGGCCAGGTCATCTCCATCCAGTGACGCTTGGGTAGTCTCATTGCGGCTCCATCCGGGAGGGCTTTTTCCGCTGCCATGCTCTATTGTCGCGTCGCCGATGAAAAGGAGCAACCGATGGGCTCGGCAGCACCACTTCGAAGGACCCTCGTGTGGCTGGTGGCGGTGATCTGCGCCGTTGCGGCCGGTCCGGCGGCCGCACAAGCGCTGGACAAAGTCACCTTCGGCACGAACTGGGTGCCCGAGCCCGAACATGGCGGCTTTTATCAGGCGCTCGCGGACGGCACCTATCGGAAATACGGCCTCGACGTAACCATCCTGCCTGGCGGCCCGAACGTGAATAACCGCATTCTCTTGCCGGTCGGCAAGATCGACTTCTTCCTGAGCGCCAATACCTTGCAAGCCTTCGATGCGGTCGCCGAGAACATCCCGACGATCGAAGTTGCAGCAATGTTTCAGAAGGACCCGCAGGTGCTCATCGCGCATCCGGATACCGGCATCGAAAAATTCGAGGACCTGAAAAAGCTGACGCTGTTCATCTCGAAAGAGGGAATCGCCAGCTACTTCCAATGGCTCAAGGCTGATTACGGCTTCAGCGATGCCCGCGTGAAACCCTACACTTCCAATCCGCAGCCGTTCCTCGCCGACAAGAACAGCGCCATGCAGGGCTATGTCACCTCGGAACCGTTCGCAATCGAGAAGGCGGCGCATTTCACGCCCAAGGTCTTTCTGCTCGCGGATTACGGGTTTTCCGCCTATTCGACCTTGATTGAGACGCGCCGCGAACTGGTCGAGCACAAGCCTGATCTGGTCCAGCGCTTCGTCGATGCCTCGATCATCGGCTGGTACAATTACATCTATCATGACAACAGCGCCGCCAACGCGATGATCAAGCGGCAGAACCCGGAGATGACTGACGATCTGCTGGCCTACTCGGTGGCCAAAATGAAGGCGTACGGTATCGTCGATTCTGGCGACGCGGTCACCCTCGGTGTCGGCGCCATGACGGACGAGAGGATGAAACACTTTTTCGATGAGATGGTGCGCGCCGGAGTGACCAAGCCGAACCTCGACTACCGCAAGGGCTACACTTTGCAATTTGTGGACAAAAAGGTTGGATTGGCTCTACGCCCGAAGTGATTCATGAAGGAAGCTAACCTTCAGCGCCAGACCGATGTTCACGTCGGCGCCATGGTTACCATAAAACATGAACGCTGGCCGCCGTCGTGGACCGCAAAACATCAATGAGCGACCGTGGCAAGACCGAGCATTCCGGGCCTCCCCTTATCCTCCTGCGCGGGGTGAGCAAGTCCTTTGCCAACGGCATCGATGCGATCGCGCGTCTCGACCTTGAAGTGCGTCACGGTGAATTTCTGTCGCTGCTTGGCCCATCGGGCTGCGGCAAATCGACGGCGCTGCGCATCATCGCGGGTTTGACTGAACCGAGCACAGGGGAGATCGAATGGCACGGTGCTGCGCCGGCGTCGGCAGGCGAAACCCGCATCGGCTTTGTCTTTCAGGAGCCGACGCTGATGCCGTGGGCGAATATTTTCGACAATGTGATGCTGCCGCTCCGGCTCAAGCGTATCCCGAGGACCCGGGCCGCCGATCGCGTGAACGTCGCCCTCGACCGCGTAGGTCTGCAAAAATTCGGTGGCGCCTATCCGCGCGAACTGTCCGGCGGCATGCGCATGCGGGTGTCGATCGCTCGCGCGCTGATCACCGAGCCGACGCTGTTGCTGATGGACGAGCCGTTTGCCGCGCTCGACGAGATCACCCGCTTCAAGCTCAACAACGATTTGCTTGAGCTCTGGCAGTCATTGCATACCACGGTGATGTTCGTCACCCACTCGGTGTTCGAATCCGTTTACCTGTCGAGCCGTATCGTTGTCATGACGCCGCGGCCGGGCCGGGTCATGACTGAGCTTGCGATCGATGCGCCCTACCCGCGCGATCGGAATTTCCGCACCTCCGCCGAATATGCGGCGCTCTGCCGCCGCACATCGGAAGCGCTCGAACAAGCCATGCAGGCGGGGACTGCGCAATGAGCGCCGACGGCCCGATTTTTGCTGCCGGCATCGACGGCGGGCAGCCGCCCCAGGCGGCTGTTGCGCGCCGACGAGTCGGAAATCGCAGCCGGTCGCTGCACGAGCGCCGTGACCGCGTGCTGCGCTTCGCGCTGCCCATTGCGGTTCTGGTGGCCGGTTTAGCGATCTGGGAAGCCGTTGTGAGGACCGAGCGTATTCCGCCTTATGTGTTGCCCGCGCCAGGGCTCATCCTGCGCACGCTTGTGAACGATTGGACGCTGTTGTGGCAATCGCTGGTCGTTACGCTCCTCACGACGGTCGAAGGATTTCTGCTGGCCGCGATCGGCGGCGTCGGATTGGCTATCGTGTTCAACCAATCGCCGCTGGTCGAATATTCACTCTATCCATACGCGGTGATCCTGCAAGTGACGCCGATCGTTGCGATTGCACCGTTGTTGCTGATCTACTTGCCGCAGCAGGCTGCGGTGCTGGCCTGCGCTTGGATCGTGGCGTTCTTTCCGGTGCTCGCGAATACCACGCTGGGACTGAATTCGATTGACCGCAATCTCGCCGATCTGTTCACGCTGTATGGGGCCACACGCGGCCAGCGGCTCTGGAACCTGAAACTTCCCTCGGCGCTGCCCTACATCCTCGGCGGCCTGCGCATCGCCGGCGGGCTGTCGCTGATCGGGGCCGTCGTTGCCGAGATCGCTGCCGGCTCCGCGGGCGCAGGCTCCGGCCTAGCTTACCGCATTGCCGAATCGGGATACCGCCTAAATATTCCGCGCATGTTCGCCGCGCTGTTGCTGCTGTCGATCACCGGCATCGTGATTTTCTATCTGTTGTCGCTCGTTAACTATTTTGCCTTGCGCCGTTGGCATGAAAGCGCGCTGCAAGCCGGGGTTTAGGGCGCTCAGCGGCTCAGCATTGACCATAAGCGCGGGATCGACTTGCTCGACCGCCGCGCTCGCATTAACGCAGTGCGACTAAAAGCAGGACCTTTTGACGGCGGAATCCTGCGCGGATTGAAGCGAATGTCGGCGACCGAGGCCAACTACCGAGACGACATCGGCTCGCTCCATCGAGAGGCTCAGGTGGTTTGCGGCGTCGCCACCCGCGACGGCGAGGTGAATGCGGACCATCTCAGCGACGGGCGGACTCCGACTAAGAAAGCCGATGCGCGCAACGCTACGGATGCGGCGCGCGCGGTGTTATGGAAGGGGATCGTCGGCGCCGCCAAGCACCTCGGCAAGCGCGAACCGCTGCAAGTGGCGCATCACCGCCCGGTGGTGCAACTGAAAGACGGCGCCGCCACCATTGCGGTTTACTTCATCGGCGCCGGTCTATTTGAATTCCACGTCGCGCAATTGCTGCCGTCGCAACATCCGGTGTTCGCGGTCGAGATTATGTTGCCGGCGCAATGGCACGACGCGGCGCTCAACGGCGACATCGAAGCTTCGCCGACCCTGCAGCAGATGGTTGAGCCCTACGTGGCGGCGCTGCATGCTCATGCGGGCTCCAGGCCCTGCGTGCTCGTCGGCTATTCGTTCCACGCCAATATGGCCTTTGAGGCGGCACACCAGCTCCAAGCGCGTGGTGGTAAGGTCGAACTCCTGATGCTCTTGGATGCGCCGGCGCAATACCCGCCGGCCCATCGCGCCGCTTGGCAAAAGTTGCGCGAAGTCTGGAGCCGCCGCCGGCATGCTGACGTCGAGATGACGGCGCGAGCACCAGTCACGGGCCGTCTCGCGCAAACCCGGTCCATTCTGACGTGGGCATTCTTCGAATATGGCAAGCTGGTGAAGGGTTATTTGCGGCGCCGCGTGTTGGGCGATCCTGGAAAACTCACCACCAAGCTCGACACGCTTGGCCGCCCTCTACACTGGCCCATGGTGGAATGCATCTACGCAAACTCCTTGCGCCGTTACGAGCTGCGCCCGCTCGACTGTCGCGCTGTCGTCTTTCGTGCAGACCGCCAGGAGGATTGTCCGGGCGGCATTGTCGATTACAGTCTCGGCTGGAGCAATCTGTTCCGCCGCGGCATCGAAGTCATTCAGGTGAGCGGCGATCACATCACCATGATGCGGGAGCGGCCGCACGATCAAAATCTCGCCCGTCGAATGGGCAAAGTGCTTGACGCACTGGATGCGCTGACGCCCGAAGGTGCTCCTCATTCGGCACCGAGCGCCGGCGGCTGATGATCAGGCAAGACTTTTCGCCAACACCCGCGCGACGTGGACAGCATCGCGGCTCGCTCCGTCCCTGATCTGGTGGCGGCACGACGTGCCGTCGGCAATGATAATCGCGTCGGCAGGGGCATTGCGGACCGCCGGCAGCAGCGACAACTCGCCCATGGCCCGTGACACCGCAATCGTATCGGTGTGATAGCCGAACGAGCCAGCCATCCCGCAGCAGCTCGATTCGATCGGCGTCACGTCGAGCTCGGGCACGAGCCGCAGGGTGGCTTCCACCGCCGTCATGGTGTCGAACGACTTTTGATGACAATGGCCGTGCAGCAACGCGCGCTTGCCGGCGGGTCTGAGCTTGAGCTGGAGCCGCGCTGCCTGCGCTTCGCGCGCCAAAAACTCCTCGAAGAGCATTGCCTGCGCTGCGGCCCGATGCGCTATATCACTCTTGAGCAGGGCTGGAATTTCGTCGCGAAAGCTCAATAGGCAGCTCGGCTCCAGCCCGATGATCGGCAAGCCGGCAGCCAAATGCGGGGACAACGCCGCAAGCGTGCGCTCGGCCTCACGCCGGGCCTCGTCCACTTTGCCGATCGCTAGGAAAGTGCGGCCGCAGCACAGCGGCCGCGCGCCCTCCCGCGGCAGGGCCGTAACGACCCGAAAGCCGGCCGCCTCAAGCACCGCGATCGCAGCGTCGATGTTTTCGCGCTCGAAATAGCGGTTGAAGGTATCGGCGAACAGGACCACCTCGCGACGCTCCGCGCCGTCGCGAGGAGATTTACTGGACCCTGCCCGCGCCAAACGCCTCGACGCAATCTCCTCATCTCGAAAGTAGCGGCTTCGCCATTGTGGCAGGCTCCTGTCTGCACTGAAGCCGGCGATCCATTCCGAGAGCGGCGCCACCCCAGGAAGGCGATCCCGCATATTCATAAGCCAATGAAGCTTTGCAGCGATTGGCGCATAGCGCGGCAGATACCCGACCAACCGATCATGCAGAGACAGGCTGATCCTCTCGTTGCGCGCGCGCAGGAACTCGATCTTCATGCGCGCCATATCGACGCCGGTCGGACACTCGCGCCGGCAAGCTTTGCAAGAGACGCAAAGCCGGAGCGTATCCGCCATGTCATAGGACGTGAGTGCATTCGGGCCGAGTTGGCCAGTAATAGCGAGCCGGAGCGAATTGGCGCGGCCGCGCGTGACATCGCGCTCGTCACGGGTGACCCGATAACTCGGGCACATGACGCCCCCGGCAAGCGCTCGGCACGCGCCATTGTTGTTGCACATCTCAACGGCGCCCTGGAATCCGCCGCCCGCCCCCGGATATGCCGACCAGTCCAGCGCCGTCGTCATCGCCTCAGCATGATA
>Ga0070739_10001574_pt1 | contig 33553 bp, 29 predicted proteins | sample Coa_R1_7_FD_66445 | JGI IMG/M metagenome (GOLD analysis project Ga0070739, IMG submission 66445) | Surface soil microbial communities from Centralia Pennsylvania, which are recovering from an underground coalmine fire - Coalmine... | ecosystem: Environmental > Terrestrial > Soil > Unclassified ...
CTGCCCGACGCTCCGACCTGGCGGATCGAGGAGAACCGCTGGGCGGCGCTCCGGCACGGGCTCGAGGGGACTCTGGCCTCGCTCGAATCGGGGGCGCCGCAGCCCACGCGTGAGCGCCTGGCCGAGCTGATCGACGTGGTCGCGCCGGCAGCGGCTCGCCTCGGCTCGGCCTCCCTGCTCGACGAGACGCGCCGCTTGGTGGAGGCCAACGGCGCCGTCCGGCAGCGCGAGGTGTTCGGGAAGTCGGGGGCGCGCGGCGTGGCGAAGTGGCTCGCCGACAGCTTCCTCTACTAGGCCGGGCCGGCCAGCTTCGCCCGCTCCACCGCATCGCTGAGCAAGCCGCGGAAGGCCGGGCCGTGCCCGGTCAGGGCGGTGGTGGCCTCGACGGCGGTGAGGGCATCGAGGGAGTGCAGCGCCTGTTGTGAGTCCGCCGTCGCCGCCCCGGCCACGATGCACGGTCCCTGGCGGCCGGTGTACGGGTCGAGCATCACGAACGCGTCGCCGACGATCAGCGCCCCGCGTTCGGGGAACAGCAGCGAGCAGTGGCCGTGCGTGTGGCCGGGCGTGGCGATCACCGTTGGGCGTCCCGGAACGTCGAGCGTCTGTCCGGCCTCGTAGGTCTTGACGGTGTGGATGCCCTTGACGAACAGCGCGCCTTTGATCGTCATCTCGGTGAAGATCTGGACGAACTGCGGGTGGCGGAAGTACGGCACGCGGCTGCGCTCGTGGTCGTAGTGCCACGGGCTCGCGGCGACGCTCAGCTCGGCGGGGTGGGCGTGGATCGGCGTCCCGTGTTCCTGCTGGATCCGGCGAGCGAACCCCATGTGGTCGAAGTGGGCGTGGGTGAGGACGACGGCCTCGATGTCCGCCGGCCCGCGCTTCAGCTCGGCCAGGGCCTTGTGCAGCGATCGCCACGACCCCGGCAGGCCGGTGTCGACGACGAGCAGATGGCCGTCCTCCTCGACGAGGTACCAGTTGGTGTGGGCGTCCTCGATCCGGTGGATGCCCTCGGCGGCGTCGCGCTCCATCGGTCTCGGGCTGCCCGCGGGCCGGTGGGTTGAATCGTCGTCCCGGGGGCGAATCGGCCCGCGCCCGCGCCTCTTACCGGTTGGAATGACGCAATCGAGCGGCAGGGTGCCGGAATGGGCGATTCGACCGCTGGGAGCGGTCGGCGCGGCTAAATCGGCCATCGCGCTGTTGATTTGGGCGCCTGAGCCGGTACTTGGGTTGGGAGACGGCGAGGTGATGCGCCTGGCCGGGAGGCAGCGCGGGGTCGTCCATCGCGACCAGCTCTTGCTGGCCGACGTCAGCCGTCATGCGATCGCCCACCGCTTACGCAACGGCTGGCTCCACACCCTTCATCGCGACGTCTACCTCGTCGGACGACCACGAATCGAACCCTTTGGCCGTGAGCTCGCGGCGGTGCTCCACTTCAAGGGCTTCGCGATCGTCAGCCACGCGTCCGCCGCCGCGCTGTTCGACCTCGCCGAACCGCCCACCGTTCCGGCCCTCACGATCGTCGGGCGCGACGCCCACTCCCGCCCGACCTGCACGGTCCGCCGCGCCACCCGCCTCCACCGCGACGACATCACCGTCCGTCACGGCCTCCCCGTCACCTCCCCCGCCCGCACCCTGCTCGACCGCGCCAAGACGCTCCCGCCAGAGGAGCTCGAGAGCGAGTTCGCTCAGCTGCTCCGAAGACGCCTCGTCGCTCGCGCCGACGTCAACGCCGCCATCGACCGTGCGCCGCACAAGTCCGGTGTCGCCCGCCTCAGAGCCCTCGCCAGCAGCACCCGCGCGCAATCCCCCACCCTCACCCGCTCGCACTACGAGCGCAAACTCAAACGGCTCCTCAAAGCCGCCGACCTCCCCCCGCCTCGCGTCAACGACAGGGTCCTCGGCCACGAGGTCGACTTCCACTGGCCCCAGCACAAGCTGATCGTCGAGTTCGACGGGTTCGCCTTCCACGCCGACCGAAAATCGTTCGAGAACGACCGTCTCCGCGACCAAAAACTGATCGCCGCCGGCTACCGCGTGATCCGCATCACCGCCCGGCAGCTCGACCAGACGCCGTACGCCGTGACCGCCCGGATCGCGGCGGCGCTCGCCGTCAGCCCGGCGACGAGCGCGGCGGCGTGACCGGCCGCCCCAGCCCGCAAGCGGGGCGGCCGGACCACAAACGCCTCCTACGACGAGGGCACGCCGCTGGCGGGAGGCGGCGCCTGCGTCCCCGAGTACGTGCTGATCGCACCACCAGAGCTCGGATCAGTCGTGTAGATCGGACCGAACGCCTTGATCGAGGAGCCGACGACCTTCGCCATCTGCACTCCGGAGAAGCCGCCGTGGTCGGTCTTCGAGTACCGGAACGGCACCAGCCCCGGACCCTTCCACGTCGCTCCCTGCGTATCGACCGCGTTGATCAACCCCTGACGCGTCAGGTTCTTCCCCGCCGCCTCGAGCGCCTGCACGAGCGTGTAGGCGTTGGCCATCCCGTACTCGACGTTGCCGTCGAACGGCGCGCTCGGGTCGTACTGGTCCTTGATCTTCTTGAACAGCTGGATCCACGGGTTCGAGGTGTCGCTGAACGAGGGCAGGTAGCCGTCCGTGATCGCACCGTCGATCAGCTTGTCACCCGACGCCTTGCCCTTCGAGACCACCTTCAGCAGGCTGCCCACGGTCAGCGGGTCGATGCCGACGTTCGAGACGACCAGCTGCGGCGAGTAGCCGAGCGTGAACGCGGTCAGCCGCGCGATCGCCGTGTAGATCGGCACGGTGAACATCACGAACACCTTCGCGCCCGAGCCCTTGATCGCGGTGACCTGCGGCGCGAGGTTCGTCGTGCCCGACTGGTAGGGCTGCTTGGAGACGATCTGCGACGCCGGGACCTCGTCCTCGATCCCCTTCAGCCCGCCCTGGCCGAAGTCGTCGTCCTGGTAGAGGATCCCGACCTTCTGGCCCGCGAAGTGCTGCTTGATGTACTGGCCGAGGATCTTGCCCTCGATCGTGTAGTTGGGCTGCCAGCCGAAGCTGTAGGGCTGCGAGGTGCCGTTGTCCCAGCACGGACAGCCCGAGGCGATGAACATGTCGGGGATCTTCGAGGAGTTGAGGAAGCCGACCACCTTGGTGTGGGTGGGCGTGCCGAGACCCTCGAAGATGCCGAACACGTTCTGCTGCAGGACCAGCTGGCGCACGACGTTGACGGTCAGCGTCGGGTTGTACTGGTCGTTCTTGATGACGAGGTGGATCTTGCGGCCGAACACGCCGCCGTGCGCGTTGACGTAGTCGAAGAACGCCTGCGACGCGGGGGCGATCTCGCTGTAGCCCGGCGCCGCCGGGCCGGTCAGCGGCTGATGGGTGCCGAACGTGATGCTGGTTGCGGTCACGCCGGGGGCGGTCGCGCCGCCATTCCCGGAGCCGCCGCTCGAGCTCGAGCTCGAGCCACCGGTGCTGCTGTTGTTGCTCGAGGAGCCGCAAGCGGCCACCAGGAGCGCGACGGCAAGGACGGCCAGGACGGACAGGGTCCGCCTGACGGGGTGCTGCCTCATGCGTTTCCTCCTCTTTGGGGTGTTCTGTTCCTGCCCCCGCGCATCCCTGCGGTGAGCCTCCAGGCGCGGCGCGCCAGCGCCCGCAGCCCGCCTTGGATCCCGCTCGGCCAGACGAGCATGGCGACGATCAGGATCAGGCCGTAGACGGCGAACGGCAGGTTGTCGGACACGTTTCCGGACAGCGAGAGCGAGTTCGCGAGGTCGCTCGTCCAGTTCGGCAGCAGGACCAGCAGGGCGGCGCCCCAGATGGCCCCGCTGAGCATGCCGAGCCCGCCCAACACGACGCCGGTCAGCAGCGACAGCGACAGCGTCAGGGAGAACTCGCTCGGCGCGATCGAAAGGGTGGCGACGACGAGCAGCCCACCCCCGAGGCCGGCGCAGCCGGCGCTGATCACGAACGCGAGCGTCTTCATCCGCCCCACGTGCACGCCGCACAGCGAGGCGGCGATCTCGTCGTCGCGAACCGCGCGCCAGGTCCGCCCGACGCCGCTGTGGACGACGTTGTAGAGCAGGAACAGCACGATCAGCGCGCCCGCCAGGACGATCCACGCCTGCCAGCGCTCGAGCGAGAAGCTCGCCCCCAGGAACGAGGGCGGCGTCGGCGGATTGATCAGCAGCCCGTTCTCGCCGCCGAACGTCCCCGGGAACTGGTCGCCGAGCGCCGGCAGCCCGACGGCGAGCGCCAGCGTGGCCCCGGCCAGGTAGGGGCCGCGCAGCCGGCTCGCCGCCGCCCCCACCGGGATCCCGACGACTGCCGTGGCGGCGGCCGAGACGACGAGGGCCGGCACGAGCGCCCAGCCCTCGTTGCCGATCAAGAGAGCGGTGCCGTACGCGCCGACCGCCATCAGCGCTCCGTGGCCGAGCGAGACCTGACCGCTCAGCCCGATCAGCACGGTGAGGCCGGCGAGCGTCGCGAAGAAGTAGCCGCCGTAGGCAAGCTGCAGATTGCGGTACGGGCTGAGCCCGCCGCTGATCAAGCCGAGCACGACGGCCAGCGCGACGACCAGCCCCAGCGAGCGCAGGAGCGTGCTCTCGCGGATCAGCCGTCGCGCGCCGACGCGCCGCGGGGCTCCGGGGGAGCCGGGCGGAGCCGTCGCCTGCGGTGAGGCGACCGTGCTCATACGCGGCGCTCGCTCGTCACCGAGAACAGCCCACCCGGCCTGATCATCAGCACCAGCACGAGGATCGCGAGCGCGGCCAGGGGCGCGAGCGCCGAGCCCTCGTAGCCCGACACGTATGACAGCGCGAGGCCGAGCACGACACCGCCGATCACCGCGCCGGGCGGGCTGTCGAGGCCCCCCAGCACGGCCGCGACGAAGCCGCTGATCAGGATCGGGTCGAAGTTGTTGGGGCCGAGGAACACGCTCGGCGCCACCAAAACCCCCGCGATCGCCCCGGCCACGGCAGCCAGGCCCCAGCCGAGCGTGAACATCCGCGGCACGCGCACCCCGAGCAGCTGAGCCACCTCGGGCTTGAACGCGGCCGCGCGCATCTGCAGGCCGAGCGAGGTGAAGCGGAACAGCGCCGCGAGCCCGAGCGCGATCGCCACCACGACGAGCACGATGAACGTGTCGTTGGGCGCGAACAGGATCCGGGTGCCGCCGATGTCGTAGCCGCGGATCGAGAACGCCGAGGGGAACGAGCGTGGCGTGGCGCCCCAGATCATTCCCGCCACCGCGACCATCAGCGTGTACAGGCCGAGCGTGACGATCACCGCGTTCAGCGGCGGCGCGTTCTCGACCGGCCGGATCAGGACCCGCTCGACGAGCACCCCCATCAACAGGCCCGCCGCCGCGGCGACCACGAAGCCGACCACGTAGGAGCCCGTCGAGTTGATGACCGCCGACGCGATGTAGGTGGTGATCATCAGCATCGCTCCCTGTGCGAAGTTGACGATCCGTGTGGCGCGCCAGATCAGGCACAGCGCCAGCGCGACGGCGGCGTAGACCGCCCCCGTGGAGACGCCATTCAATGTCAGGTCGATGAACTTGGTCACGGGCGCGCTCCAGCTAGAACCCCAGGTACGCGTGACGGAGGCGCTCGTCGGCCTGCAGCTGCTCGGGCGCCTGGTCGGCGACCACCCGGCCCAGGTTCAGGACGATGCCGCGATTGGCGACCGACAGCGCGCTGCGGGCGTTCTGCTCGACGAGCAGCACGGCCAGCCCGAGCGTGTCCGCGAGGTTGCGGACCATCGCCATGATCTGCGCGACGAGTCGCGGGGCCAGGCCCAGCGAGGGCTCGTCGAGCAGCAGCACGCGCGGACGGGCCACGAGCGCGCGGCCGATCGAGAGCATCTGGCGCTCGCCGCCCGACAACCGAGACGCCGGCTGGCCGCGGCGCTCCACGAGGGCCGGGAACAGCTCGTAGATCTCCTCCGGCGCCGCCGCCTCCGAGCCGCGGAACAGCCCCCCGAGGCGAAGGTTCTCCTCGACGGTCAGCTCGGCGATCACCCCACGTCCCTCGGGCACGTGCGCGAGGCCGCGGCGGACGATGTCCTCGACGCGGCGCTTCGTGATGTCGGCACCGTCGAAGCTGACCGTGCCCGCGCTTGGCCGGACGAGGCCGGAGATCGTGCGCAAGAGCGTCGTCTTCCCCGCGCCGTTGGCACCCAGCACCGCGGTCACGCTGCCCGGCTCGACCCGCAGCGACACCCGGTCGAGCGCGCGCACCGCGCCGTAGTCCGTGGTGAGCGCGTCAACCTCCAGCATCGCCCGCTCCGATCGCCGCCCCCTGATCGGCGGCCTCGACCTCGCGACCGAGATAGGCCTCGAGCACGCGCGGATCCTGCCGCACCTCGGGCGGCACGCCGCTCGCGATCACGCGCCCGAAGTCGAGCACGACGACGCGGTGGCACACGGACATCACGAGGTCCATGTGGTGGTCGACGAGCATCACCGCGATCGACTGGCCGAGCGAGTCGACCAGCTTGGCGAGCTCAGACAGGTCCTGCGCGCCCAGACCGCCGGCGGGCTCGTCGAGCAGCAGCAACTCGGGCTCGGCGACGAGCGCGCGGGCGAGCGCGACGCGCTTCTGGATCGCGTACGGCAGCGTCGTCGGCAGCCGGTCCCTGACGTCCTCACAGCCGAGGCGTGCGAGCGTGGCGAGCGCGCGGTCGTGAAGCGCCGCCTCGTCGCGGTCGGACCACGGGAGTCCGAGCAGGGCACTCGGCAGGCGGGCGCGGCGGAAGCGTCCCGCGCCGACCATCACGTTCTCGAGCACCGTCAGCTGCGGGAACAGCCCGACGCCCTGCAGCGTCCGGGCGATGCCGAGCCCGGCGAGGCTGTGGGGCCGGATCCGCCCGAGCTCCGAGCCGCGCCAGCTGATCGTGCCGGCCTGCGCGCTGACGAACCCGCAGATCACGTTGAACAGCGTCGTCTTGCCGGCGCCGTTCGGCCCGATCACGCCGAGCACCTCGCCCGGCGCCACCTCGAGCGAGACATCCTGAAGCGCGGTGACGCCGCCGAACCGCACGGTGATGCCGCGGACCTCGAGAACCGGTGCGACGCCAACCGGTCTCTCCTCCGCGACGCTCACCCGCGGAATCCTCCCCGCGCGCTCAAGCGGGTGTCAAGGACCCCTGGGTTAAGGCCCCTTTATGGGGGGACCGACAGCCCTAGTAGGCGTCCGGATCGCGCACCACGGCGCGGTCGCGCGGATCGACCGGGCCGCCGACGGTCCGGCGGCGGTCCGCCCACATGGTCATCCAGAACAGCGAGATGACGAGCCCGACGCCGCCGACGATCATCAGGATCACGCCGATCGTGTTGATGTTGACGCCGTGCGCGGTGGTGGTTATCGCGAACTTCAGGATCGCCCCGACGGCGATCAGGAACAGCGAGGTGCCGAGTCCCATTCGTTTCCTCCAATTGCTCCGGATTACGGTGCCCGAGGAGGCTTCCCGCGCCTGCGGGTTCTCAATCAGCCACGTGGGCTCGGATGGGCGCGACGCCGCGGCGGCACGGCAATTGCCGCCACGGCGGCCTCACGTCATTTGGCGTCGGTGGCGACGATCAGGACGTTGCAGCGGGCGCGGTGCGAGACCTGGTTCGGGACGTTGCCGAGGCTGAGGCGCTTGGCGCCGTGCATCCCCTGGCTGCCGACGACGATCAGGCTCGCCGAGACCTTCTCGGCGACTAGAAGCAGGGCGTCGGCCGGGTCGCGCTCGATCGCGTGCGTGCTGACCGGGACGTCGCGGTTGCGCACGGCGGCTGCGGCCTGGCTGAGCGTCGACTCGACCTCCGAGTCGGGCAGCGGCTGCCAGATCTTCGCGGCGCCTTCCGCCGCCCCCTGGATGTGCGCCCCGCGCAGCGGCCTGAACGCCGAGACCACGTGCATCTCGGCACCGAGCGCCTTGGCGAGCCGGACGGCCTCCTCGACCGCCCGCTTGGCGCTGTCGGAACCGTCGGTCCCCACCACGATCGATTCAGCCATCTAGCTCTCTCCTCGGGACGCCAACTTGCAGCGCGACACTACCGCAGTGCTCAGAGCTCGCGCCGGATCACCTTGCCGAGCGCGTTGCGCGGCAGGGCATCCGCGAACTCGACCGCCTTCGGCACCTTGTACGTCGCGAGCCGCTCGGACGCGAACGCACGCAGCGCCTGCGGGTCGACCGGCCGATCGGCGACGACGACGGCGGTGACCGCCTCGCCCCAGGTGTCGCTCCGGCGCCCCACCACCGCCACCTCCCTGACGCCGGGAAAGCCGGCCAGGACCTCTTCGACCTCGCGCGGGTGGACGTTGAAGCCACCGCTGATGATCAGCTCCTTGCTGCGGCCGATCAGCTCGAGGTGCCCGTCCTCGTCGAGCCGGCCGAGATCGCCAGTCCGGAACCAGCCGTCGGTCGTGAAGGCGTCGGCGTCGCCGTACCCGCGGTCGTATCCGGCGATCACGCTCGGCCCGCGGACCTGCACCTCCCCGTCCTCGCGGGAGAGGCGCAGCTCGACGCCCGGGAGCGGCACCCCGACCTTGCCCGGCTTGCGCGGTCCGTCGAGGGGATTCGAGGTGATCATCACCGTCTCCGTCATCCCGTAGCGCTCGAGCGGGCGCTGGCCGGCCGCGTCCGCGACGGCGTCCGATTGGCCGGCGGGGAGCGGCGCGGATCCCGACACGATCAGCCGCAGCGATCCGAGCGCGCCTGCGTGGCCGCCCTCGAGCAGCCGGCCGTACATGGCCGGCACCCCGAAGAACATGGTCAGGCCGCCTTCCCGGCATCGGCGGGCGACATCGGCGGCGTCGAAGGCCGGACGGAGGACCACCTGGCCGCCGGCCGCGAAGCTCCCGTTGATGCCCACTCCGAGCCCGTGCATGTGGAACAGCGGGAGCGTCAGCAGGAGCCGGTCATCCGGCGTCCAGCGCCAGGCCGCCACGACGGCGCGGGCGCCCGCGAGGAGGTTCCCGTGGCTGAGCAGCGCTCCCTTGGGAGCGCCGGTGGTGCCGCTCGTGTAGACGAGCAAGGCGGGATCGTCCGGGGCTGAGGCGTCGATCGCCCGGCCCGGCGGACCGGCGCCGCTCGCCAGGCCGGCCAGATCGAGCTCGGTGGTGGGGATGCCGGAGGCCTCGGCGACCAGTCGCGCGCACGTCTGCGCCTCGGCGGCGGCCGCCGAGGGACGGGCGGCGTGCACGATCCGCTCCACTTCAGACTGGCGATAGTCCGGGTTGACCGGCACGACCGCGAGCCCCGCCCGCAGCGCGGCCACGTAGGCGATCACGAGCGCGGCCGAGCTGCGCCCGCAGAGGAGGAGCCGATCGCCGGTGGCGAGGCCGGCGGCGTGGAAGCGATCCGCTCCGTCCGCCGTCCGCTCGTCGAGCTCGCGGCCGGTCAGCCAGCGCCCGTCGACGTCGCGCAGGACCGGACGATCCGGCTCGGCTCGCCAGGGCCCCACGAAGCACGTCGCTAGGCTGCCTCCTCTCATCAGCGCTCCTCGAGATTTAGCCACACCGTCATGCCCCGTCTCCTGATCGTGATCGCCAGCACCCGCCCCGGCCGGGTCGGCCAGCAGGTCGGCGAGTGGTTCAGCCACCTCGCCCGCGACCACGGTGGCTTCGAGGTGGAGGTGGCCGACCTGGCCGAGCTCGCGCTTCCGTTCCTCGACGAGCCGAACCATCCCCGCCTGCGCCAGTACACGAAGGACCACACGCGGCGCTGGAGCGCGACGGTCGATGGCGCCGACGCGGTCGTGTTCGTCACCGCCGAGTACAACTACGGCTACCCGGCGCCGCTCAAGAACGCGATCGACTACCTGCATCAGGAATGGCGCCACAAGGCGCTCGGCTACGTCTCCTACGGCGGGATCGCGGCCGGGACCCGGTCGGTACAGCAGCTCAAGCAGGTCACGCAGTCGGTCGGGCTGGTCTCGGCGCAGGCCCTCGTCCACATCCCGTTCGTCGCCGAGCGCCTCGACGAGAATCGCCGGCTCCGAGTCGACGAGGGGCTCGAGCAGGCTGCGGGCGCGATGCTCGATGAGCTGCTGCGCCTCGACGGTGCTCTGAGCGCGCTGCGCGCCGATACGGCCTGAGCGCGTCGGGCGCCGACACGGCGTGAGCCCGGGGCGCCGACACGGCGTGAGCGCAGGGCGCCGACACGGCGTGAGCGCAGCGAACGGCTCCTACATGTCGGTCAGCGTGACCAGCACCCTGCGCCGGAAGCGCCAGCCCTCCGGGGTGCGCACGTACTCGTCCTGATACTCCCCGACCAGGTCGATGTACGTGCTGCCGGAGCCGCTCTTGGCGACGTGCAGGACCAGCGCCGCGGTTCCCTCGACGGCACCGTCCCCCGCCGGCTCGAGCCTGACCATCGTCATCTGGTGCTGCGAGGAGCGCCTGCCCTCGCTCGCGGCGCGCTGGTCGAGCCACGCCCGCAGGCCCTCGGCGCCCTCCACGCGCTGGCCGCGGATCCGCAGCTCGGCATCCGGGGTGAAGAGGTCGAGAACCTCCTCGAAGCGCCGGTGGTCGAGGCGCCAGGCGTATTCGGTGACCAGCTCCTCGATGGCGATCCGGTCCTCGATCGGAACCTGCCCGTGCACGCGCCGATTCTATGTCGCGAAACCCGACGCGGCCCTTGTACCCTGGGGGCGGAGGGATCTGATGGGCTACGCCGAGCAGACGACGAGCATCGCGTCCCCGGGCGCGATCAACGAGCACGCGTCCGCGCTCGCCTACGAATGGCGGCGGCTGACCCGTGCCGCGACGACGGTCGCGCTGTTCACCGCCCCCGCCTGCTTCCTCGTCCTCTACGACACCGAGCACTTCAGCCTGATCGCGTCGATCCTGCTGGCCGCCCTGGGCGTGCTCGTGTTCCGCGGCATCGTCGAGGTCGTGGTGCGCAAATGGATCCCGTGGCCCAGCCTGTGGGGCGCCGAGGATCTCAAGGAGGACGACCTCGTCGCCCGGCGCCGCTACTGGTACTGGCGCACCAAGTTCCGTCGCCTGCCGTTCCTGATCGTGGCGATCCTCGTGCTGCTGGCCCTGTGTCAGGCCCTGTTCGCCTTCTCCGGCGTCAGCGCGAGCTTCTTCCATCCGTTCGCCGGCCTGCGCCAGATCTTCCCGCCCGACACGCTCCCGCAACTCGCGCTCGTGTTCGTGCAGCTGCCGCTGCTCCTGTTCATCAACGTGTTCATCCTGTTCGGGCCGTTCCTGTTCATGGCGGCGCGCGGGATCCGCTCCTACGAGCCCGGCGACGCCAGCTGGGGCGTGCGGATCGACGATGTCCGCGGGCAGGCCGAGGCCAAGGAGGAGATCACGCGCGTGATCACGCTGTGGCAGTCGGGCGAGGAGTTCGAGCGGGCCGGCGGCAAGCGCGAGCGCGGGCTGCTGTTCCTGGGCGCGCCGGGCACCGGCAAGACGATGATCTCCAAGGCGATCGCCACCAACTTCAACTGCCCGTTCGTGACGATCCCCGGCTCCGGGTTCGCGCAGATGTTCATCGGGATGGACGCGCTCGTCGTCCAGTTCCTCGCCCACAAGGCGCGCAAGCTCGCGCGGAAGTGGGGCGGGCAGTGCATCGTCTTCATCGACGAGATCGACGCCGTCGGGATGCGCCGCCAGGCGCTTCAGCAGGGAAGCGGGATGAGCGGGGAGCAGGTGGGCGGGGACCGGATCGGTGGGCCGGGCGAGGCCACGTCGATGAGCGACCTGCTGTTCTTCGGGCCGACCGGCTCGCTGACGCCGACCGGCGACATCGTGATCGAGTCGCGGCAGTGGCGTGACCACCTGTTCGCCGCCCGGGCCGAGATGTCCGCCGCGCCGTACGGGCCGTTCCTGCGCCGCGTGCGCGACCGGGTCAACCAGGCATTCCCGTTCATGGGCGGGATGGGCTACCAGGGGCAGGCGCTCAATCAGCTGCTCGTCGTGATGGACGGCATGGGTGAGCCCCCGGTCTTCCGCAAGTTCCTCACCAACCGCTTCAACACCTTCCTCGACGCCCTGTTCGTCGTCCCGCGCAAGGTCGGCAAGCTCAGGCTCCGGCTGCCGACGCCGAAGCCGCGCACGGAGGAGATCTACTTCATCGGCGCATGCAACGTCCCGATCCACGTGCTCGATCCGGCGCTGACGCGCCCCGGGCGCATGGGTCGCCACATCTGGTTCCGCACGCCGACCAAGGACGACCGCAAGGACATCTTCGACCTCTACATGGCCAAGGTCGACCACGAGCCCGACCTCGACACCGAGCACCGTCGCGACGAGCTGGCACGGATCACCAACGGCTACTCCCCGTCGATGATCGAGCAGTGCTGCTCGATGGCGCTGACGATCGCCCATTCCGAGGGGCGCCCCGTGTTCGCCTGGCGGGACATCGTCGAGGCGATGACGACGGTCGAAGCCGGCACGGCACAGAACATCGAATACGTCCCGGAGGAAACCCGCGCCGTCGCGATCCACGAGGCCGGGCACGCGGCCACCGGCCACGTGTTCCTCGGCAACGACATCCTCTCCACTCGCCTGTCGATCCGGAAGCGCGGCAGCTCGCTCGGCCATTACCAGGGGATGGAGAAGGACGAGCGCTTCAGCCACTTCCGAACCCGGGTGATGGGCAGCCTGATCATGACGCTGGGGGCGATGGCCGCCGAGCACGTGTTCTACGGGGAGAACAGCCAGGGCGTCAGCGGCGACCTGCAGAGCGCCACCGCCACCGCCGCAGCGATGGTCGGCATGTGGGGCATGGGACCGGACGCGGTGGCATTCGACATCCATCTCGACGATGACGACGATGCTCGGACGCACGTCACCAAGCGCCTGGAGAGCATCGGCAACCGGATCATGAACCGCGCCAGCGGCGGCTCCACGATGATGGGGGACCCGATCGCCGCCGTCCTCAGCGACCGGGAGAAGCGGCGGGCCGCCGCGCAGCTGCTCGGGCAGGCGTATGTGACCGCGTTCGCGCTCGTCGCCACCAACCGCGACAAGATCGAGGAGATCGCCGACACGCTCGTCGCCCGCAAGGAGATGCACGGCGACGAGGTCGTCGACCTGCTCGACGGCGTCGGCCTCGTGCGCCCGCAGATCGACCTTCAGGACGAGCGGACATGGCCGACGGTGTGAACCCGGGCGAGCGCGGCCGTCCCCTGCCGTCCGACGCGCGCGACCGTCCCGTGCCGCTCGACGCGCGCGGCCGTCCCCTGGCCTCCAAGGTCACGCGCGCGAGCGAGGAGCACGCCGCCGAGCGCCCGCTGCCGGCGAGCCTCGCGCTGTCCTCGCGCAGGCCGGCCAACCCGTTCGTCTCGCCGCACTCGGGCAAATTCAGGCTCGCCACCGGCTTCCTGTTCGGGATCGCTCTGGCGGCGGTGCTGGTCGCGGTGGCGATCGCCGCGCGCGGCGGCTCCCGCGGCGCGTCACGACCGTGGTCTGACTGGTCGCCGTCCGACGGTGGGCGCCAGGCGGCCACCGAGATCGCCGACCACATCGCCCCCTACTACCGGCTGACAGCGGCGCGACAGCTCGATTTGGTGACGCTGATCAGCCTCTCGAACCCGAACACCACCGGCACCGGCAGCGGGGCGGGCAGCGGCGTGACGGTGGCCGTCAACACCGGCCAGAACAACTCGCTCTCGCTGCTCGGCGGCTCGACGATCGCCTACAACCTGTGCGGCACCGGCGGCTCGAACTGCCAGCTGGCGGGCGCGCCGTCGAGCGATCGGCTGCTGCTGCTGCGCCGCGAGGCGCTCGAGCTGGCCCTCTACACGTTCAAGTACGTCGCCGGCACCGACAACGTCATCTGCGTGCTCCCACCCGGCCACACCGAGATCACCAGCACGCTTACCAAGAAGCCGCCGTCGGCATCGAGCCGGCCGAGCAGCGGCCGGCCGGTGACGATCGCGGTCGTGTTCCTGCGCCAGGAGCTGCAGCCGTTCCTCGACCAGCCGCTCGCCGCGACGCTCCAGCAGTTCCCTCCGCTCGTCTCGCAGCTTCCGCTGTGGGTCAAGACCGCGGAGGCGGGGCTGGTCGACCAGATCACCGCGCGCGGCCTGTTCTCGGAGCAGATCGAGACCCAGCAGACGGGCGGGAACCTGCTCGTGCTCAGCCAGCTTCCGCCGCAGTAGGCGGATTCGGCGGTCCCGGCTCGTACCCGGCGCAGCGCAGCACGGGCAGGCGCGGGTAGCGCGGGTATTCGGGCTCGTAGCGCGAGCGGCGGCACAGCGAGAAGGACGAGCCACGCGTGTTGCGCACGACCTGCTGGTGGCGGCAGCTGGCGCAGAGCCCCGCTTCGGGCGGCCCGGCCGTCGCTCCGCCCCGCCCGCCGGAGTCCGCCGCGCTCACTCGAGCCACATGCCGCTGGCGACGTCGACCTGGACCAGTCGCGGGCCGTCGTCCGCGGCGATGTCCTCGCGCAGCGCGTCGGTCAGCTCCTCCCGCCCGCTGACGGTGCGCGACGGCACCCCGTAGGCCTGCGCTACGGCCGCCACGTCGAGCCCCGGCAGGTCCATGCCCGGAACATCGCTGACCTGTTCGAGCATCCCGAACCACTTCAGGATCATGTACTCGTTGTTGCGCAGGACGAGGAACGTGACCGGCACCTTGTACGCCGCGGCCGTCCACAGTGCCGTGATCCCGTACTGCGCGGACCCCTCGCCGAGCACCGCCACGACCGGGCGGCCGGGGTCTGCGATCTGCACTCCGATCGCGGCGGCGATCCCGAACCCGAGCCCGCCACCGCCGCCCAGGTAGTAGCTGCCGGGCCGCGACAGCCGCAGCCGGTTGCGCACGGCGAGCGTGCTCGACGGGCTCTCGACCACGACGACGCCATCCTCGGGCCAGACGTCGGCCAGGGCGGCGAGCGCCTGTGAGCCAGTGATCGGATCGGCATCGGCGGGCTCGCCGGGCGCGGGCCGCGCCGGCGGGGCCTCGCGACCGGCCGGGGCCTCGCCGCACAGCTCGGCCAGCCGGGTCAGCGTCAGCGCCACATCCGCGACGACCGCCTCCCCCATCGGGGCGCGAGCCGCCTCGTCGGGGTCTGAGGTGATCGCCACCAGGCTTGCCCCGTCGGGCAGCAGCGGCCCCGGCAGGTGGGGGTAGTAGGGGAACACGGGCGAGCCCGCCACGAGCACGAGGTCGTGTCCGGCGAGCGTCTCCGAGACAGCGGCGATCGCCGGCGGCAGCACGCCCTGGAAGAGGGCGTGACCCTCGGGGAAGCCGATCCGGCTGCCGCCGGGCGCGCACGTGGCCCAGACGGGCAGCCTCTGGGCCTCGGCGAGGCGAACGGCGGCGTCGAATCCTCCGGCCGCGTCGATCTCGGGGCCCGCCACCAGCACCGGCGAGCGGGCCGTGGCGATGCGCTGAGCGAGATCGCGAAGCACGGCCTCGTCTGGCGCGGCCCGCGCGGTCACCCGCCGGCGCAGGAGCTGCTGGGTGCGATCGGGATCGGCCTCGACCGCCCAGTCGTCCATCGGGATCGACACGAATGCGGGCCCCCTGGGCGGCAGGGCGGCGTGGTGGATGGCACGGGCGATCGCGCCGGGAACGTCCTGTGCCCGCGCCGGCTCGTGGCTCCACTTGACGTACGGCTCGGGCACGAGTACGGCGTCGCGGTTGGTGAGGTTCGCCTCGATCAGCACCTGGGGGCGCACCTGCTGCCCCGCCGTGACGAGCAGCGGCGCCTTGTTGGCCTTGGCGTTGAAGAGCCCGCCGACGGCGTTGCCCACACCGGGGGCGGTGTGCAGGTTGACGTGGGCGACCTGGCCGCTCGCCTGCGCGTAGCCGTCGGCGATCCCGACCACGACCAGCTCCTGGAGGCCGAGCACGTAGCGGAAGTCATCCGGGAAGCCTGAGAGCATCGTCAGCTCAGTGGAACCCGGATTGCCGAACACCGTCGTCATGCCGTGCGAGCGCAGCAGCTCGAAGGTGACCTCGCGGACCGTTGCCATCAGCAGACCGTATCCGGCGGTCGGCGCTCGAACCAGCGCTCGGCTTCCTCCAGCTGCGCGGCCAGCGAGATCAGCAGCGGCTCGCTGCCGGCCGGCCCGAGCAGCTGCGCGCCGACCGGAAGGCTGCCGCCGATCAGGCCCGCGGGCACGTTCACCCCCGGCCAGCCGAGCACGTTCCACGGCCACGTGAACGGGCAGGCGGCGAGCATGCGGCGATCGGTCGCGAGTCCCGAGAGTCCGTCGAGCGATCCGATCGGCAGCGGTGGCTCGGCCGTGGTCGGAGTCAGCACAACTTCATAGCGGGAGAAGATCCGGCCGACCTGCCGGGCCATCATCGGCTCGAGCGCCTTCGCACCGGCCAGCACGGGGCCGCGCAGGAAGGCGCCGAGGCGAGCGTTCTCCTTCGTGCGCGAGTCGAGCAGCGATCGGTCCGGGACCGCGCCCGCCCAGCCGTGGACGCCGGCGATTGCGCGGGGAAGGACGCCGACCCCGAGGACGCCGTAGGCGGGCTCGGCGGGCTCGACCGTGTGCCCGAGCTGCTCGAGGACGCCGGCGAGACGCTCGACCGCGGCGCGCACCTCGGGCCGCAGTGGCGTCGGGAACACCGCGTACGGGGCCTTCAGCGACAGGGCGATCCGCAGAGGCGGTGGCTTTTGGCTCACCGCCTCTGAGTACGGGCGCTCCGGCGCGGGCGGCCGGGTTCGGTCGTCGGGATCGTTGCCGGCCACGGCGTCGAGGAGCAGCGCGGCGTCCGCCACCGTGCGCGCGAGCGGGCCGATCACCGAGAGGCCGTTGAGCGCGTCGACGTCCGGCCACGTGGAGACCCGTCCGCGCTGGGGCTTGATGCCGACCAGGTGCGTCCAGGCGGCGGGCACGCGGATCGAGCCGAGCCCGTCGGAACCGAGCGCTCCCGGCACGAGCCCGGCTGCCACGGCCGCGGCCGACCCGCCCGAGGAGCCACCCGGCGTGTGTTCGAGTTCCCAGGGGTTGCGGGTCACGCCGAACGCCGGACCTTCGGTGATCGGCCACTGCCCGAACTCCGGCGTGTTCGTCTTGCCGACGATGATCGCGCCGGCGGCCTTCAACCGGCGTACCGCCTCGGCGTCGTGGGTGGCCGGCGGGAATTCCCCGCGGCAGCCGAACGGCGTGCTCTCCCCGGCGAGGTCGACGTCGTCCTTGATCGCGACGGGGACGCCGAGCAGCGGCGCGTCGTCGGGGGTGGCGCGGCGATCGGTGGTGGCGTGGCGATCGGTGGTGGCGTGGCGATCGGTGCTGGCGTGGCGATCGGCGGCGCCCAGCCGCTGATCGGCCTCGCGCGCCTCCGCCCGCGCGCGCTCGGCGCGCAGGCACCGGAACGCGTTCAGGGTCGGCTGGCTCGCCTCGATCGCGGCAAGCGTGGCATCGAGCAGCTCGACCGAGCTGACCTGCCTGCGCCGGAGAGCCTCTGCCTGCGCCCGCAGGCCCGCGAAGCCGTCTATGGGGATGCCTTCTTCGCGCGCGGGAAGTACGCCGGGCTGATCCCGTATCCCCAGGTGTGGGCGCCCTGCACGCGGCAGGGCACGTTGCCACCGGCGACCGGGAACTGCGCGGTGTTGCCCGTGTGCGCGCAGCTGGAGGACGTCTTGCCGCCGCTGGCGATGTCGTTCTGCTCGCCCGGCGCGAAGTAGGCGTTGTTGCGCGTGCCGGGGGCACGGGTCGACTGGCCGTACGCCGAGTCGGTGCCGAGCGTGATGAGCGCGCGCAGGTAGTGGGCGGTTCCCGAGGGCGTGTTGGCCGGGGCCAGGCCTTCGAGGTCGGCGGCCAGGTTGGTCATCCCGGCCAGCAGCTCGAGCTTGAACTCGGCGACCAGGTTGATCACCGGCGCGATCTGCTGAGCCGCGGGCAGCAGGCGGTCGACGGCCGGGCGGAAGGCGAGCGTGAAGCGGCGCATCGCCGGCAGGGCCACCTGGGAGGCGCGCAACAGCGCCGGCGCGCTGCGGAGCAGCCCGAGGACGGGGGTGGAGAGGTCGTTCAGACCGCGCAGCGCCGGCGTCAGCAGCGGCGTGACCGGCCGCAGGTCCTCCAGCGACGGACGCGCGATGCCGAGCGTCGTGTTCAGCTTCGTGAGCGTCGTGCGCAGCTGGCCGAGGAAGGGAGCCATCGCGTCGACGGTCGCGGTCAGCGCGCCGGCCCGCGCGGCGGTGGCGGCGAGCACCTCGTTGCCCGTCGTCGCGAGGCTCTGCAGCTCGGTCCGCCGCGCGGCGAGCGTGTTCAGCACCGTGCCGCCGTCGGCGATCAGCGAGCGGACGCCGGACTGCTGCTGGTTCAGCACGCCGACGACCGCGGACAGCTCGCTGATCGCGGGGTCGAAGTTGCCGAACGCGTCGTTGAGATCCTGGCCGCGCCCGGCCAGCGCACCGCCCATCCCGATCAGGAACGTCTGCAGGTTGTGCTGGACGGTCGGGGTGAACGAGTTCAGCACCTTGTCGAGTGGCTGGGAGGGCGCGACGTTCGCGCTCGGCAGCGTTCCGCCGTCGGGCAGTTTCGGCGCCGTCCGGCTGCCGGTCGAGAGCATCACGTAGGCCTCTCCGAGGAGCGTCTTCTGGCGGAGGATCGCGCGCGTGTCAGCCGGGATCGGCGCGTAGCGCTGGGTGAGGTCCATCGTCACCAGCGAGTTGACGCCCTTGGCCTGCACCTGGCTGACGCGGCCGATGTTGACCCCCGAGATCCGCACGTCCGCGCCGGGGACGAGCAGGCCCGTCTCGGGGAACAGCGCCTTGATCCGGTAGCCCTGGGCGGCGAACGGGATCGAGCCGCCGAACTGCGTCCACACGAAGATGATCAGGCCGATGCAGGACAGCGCGAACAGCAGCGCGACGAGGATCGCGGATCGCTTGGGCGCCTGAGTGACCACTAGCTCATCTCCCCCATCAGCAGCCGAAGGTCGTGCCGAACAGCGTCTTCAGAACCGGGCCGAAGGAGAACGCCTCGAGGCCCGAGCAGGAGGTCAGGGCGAGCGTCCGCCACGCCGCGCCGTTGGCATCGGAGCTGCCCATGAACGAGTCCGCGTTGTGGGCGAACCAGGCGAGCCAGTAGAGGAAGCCGGGGTTGCCGTGGCCGGGGTCGTAGGCGATCTCGTTGGTGACGTACTGGAGGACCTTGAACGTGTTGACGAGCTCCGGGACCTCGGAGTTCAACCGGTGGTTGACCTGGGGCAGGATCTGGGCGAGCGGGAGGACCGCCGACTCGAAGGCCTTGATCTTGTTGAGCGGCAGCACGGTCGCGCCCTTGATCAACGTCCTCGTGTCGCTCAGGGTCGCCGGAAGCTTGCGAACGGTCGGGATCAGCGCGGTCGCGGTCGGCGCGAGCTGATCGGAGAACGGGATCAGGTCGGCGAGCGTGCTGCGGGTCGTGGCCAGCGTCGAGGGGAGCTGTCCGATCGCCTGGCGGAGCTGCGCGTTCTGGCCCGCCAGCGCCTGGACGGTGGTGTCGCCCGTCCGGACCAGCGTCGCGAGCTGTGTGTCCTTCTGGCTCGTGGCGTGAGCGAGCACACCGAGGTTGTGAACGAGCTGCGCGAGCTCGGTCCGCCGCGCGGCCAGCAGGTCGCCGATCGTGCGCATCTGGCGAGCGGTCGGTCCGAGCGATCCGAGCAGCCGGCGGATGTCCTGCCCCCGCCCCTTGGTTCCGTTGTCGAGCTCGGTGATCAGGCCGGTGAACCAGTCCCGGGTGTCGACGTCGAGCTCATCGAGCAGCTCGTCCGATTGGATCGGCGAGGTCGTCTCCGACGCTGGGATCGTCGCTCCTCTGGGGAGCACGCCGGCCGCCGGGGTGCCCGGATCGATGTCGACGTACATGTCCTCGAGCGGGGTGTTGGGGACAAGCCGGGCCGACGCGTCGCGGTACAGGTGCGGAACCCCCTTGGTCGGATCGATCTCCATGCGCACGATTCCCTGCCCGTTCTGGAGGGTCGTGCCGAGGATCTCGCCGACGTGCACGCCGGCCACGTCGACCGGCTCGCCGAGTCCGGGCACGACCGCCGACGCGGTCGGGAACGCGGCGTTGACCGAGTAGAAGTGGGTGAACGGATTCGGGAGGCGCTGCTGGAGCAGGATGTAGAACCCGGCCACGAGGCCGACGATCATCAGTCCGATCAGGATCAGGAACGAGCGCCCGTAGCGCCGGATCTGGACCATCGCGCGGCTGCGGTTCACCTGAGCCTCCCCACTGGCTTTCCGGTCAGCCGGGCGAGCGCTTTCCGAAGGTCGGCAAGCGTCGGCCGGTAGGCCGCCGCCGGGTCATGGGCCGGGCTCACGTCGGGCGCGGCCGACGGCGAGGACAGGCTCGGCACGGGCTGCGTGGCGCAGGGGACGTCGGGACGGAAGTCCGATGGCACCAGGGTGCCGACCCACTTCGGGGTCGAGCCCTCGAGCTGCCCGCCGCCGGGGAGCGTTCCCACGAGCTGCCCGATCCCGGGCAGCGATCCAAGCGTCCCGGTCTGGAGCGTGTTGTCGCCCGCGCCGAGGAGCGTGCGGACGTACGGTCCGTTGGCGTCGAACGAGGCGCTGGCCGACGAGAGGCTCGGCAGGAAGTGAACGAAGTCCTTCCAGACCGGCTCATTGGTGGAGAGCGCGCCGTCCGGCACCTCCGCGGTGAGGATCTTCATCACGTGGCTCTGCAGACAGTCGGTGACCGGCTTGGAGGTGGCGAACAGCTCGCCGATCTGGGTGAGGACGGTCGGGAACGTGGCGAGCGTCGTGCGGAGCGAGCCGAGCAGCTGTCCGCGCACCGAGGGGTTGACGACGGTCAGGACCTTGTCGATCGTCGAGTTGATCCCGGCGACGATCGGAGGTGCGGCACGGAGAGTCGGCGTGAGGGCCGCGGCGAGATGGGTGAGCGGCGGCAGCGCGCGGTCGACAGCGGTCAACGCGCCCGGCGCCGCCTGCAGCGTCTGGTCGATGCCGACGAGGCTCTGCGCGAGCGCCCCGTCGCTCGCGGCCAGCGCTCCGGACACGCGGTCGAGCCCGGTGACGAGGTCGGCCAGGCGCGCGCCGCGGTCCTGGGCCAGCGCCGTGAACACGCCGGCCGAGCCGGCCAGCAGCTTCTCGACGTCGCCGGGCTGGGTACCGCGCAGCGCGCGGCTGTCCCACGCCACGTCCTTCAGCAGCGGTGTCAGCTGCGGGATCGCTCGCTTGAAGCCACCGGCACCGCTGTCGGACTGGGCATGCCCGGCCGGCGGGCTGAACGCCTGGTTGGCGGTGTTCAGGAGGCTCTCGAGGTCGGTCCGCGTCGCAACGTCGAAAGTCGAGAGGACCTGGAAGAACTGAACCGGCGTCTGCGCGTTCTGCTCGGGGATCGTGTACCCCTCCGGAGCGACCGGCGCGCTCGGGCTGCCGGGATGGAGGTCGAGGTAGTAGCTGCCCTCGAGGAACAGGCGGTCGCGGATCACGACGGTGGCGTCGCGGTGGATCGGAAGCGCCTCGGAGTCGAGCGAGAAGGCAATCTTGGTCGCGCGGCCGTGCGGCGAGACCCCTTCGACCGAACCGACGTTGATCCCGGAGATCCGCACCGGATCGCCGCCCCGGACGTGGACGCTGTTCGGGACGACGACGTAATCGGTGTACTGGGCGGCGAACGGCAGCCGCTTGTGGAAGGCGTAATAGGTGACGAAGACCGGGATCGCGATCGTGATCAGCGCGATCAGCAGCGCCGGCATCCCGCGCTTGCGCCCGCTCGGGATGTCGCTGTGGCGGCGAAGCAGCGGACTCATGGGACCAGCCCCGCCTTCCTGCCCTCCTCGAGCACGCCGGGCGGAGGCGTCGTGTTGTCGACCTTGTTCGAGGTCGGTCCCGGATCCCCGATCTTCTGTGCGCCGCTGTAGACCTCGTTGCCGGCCTGGCACTCGGAGGAGTTCTCCTTCGGGTAGTAGTCGATGTGCAGGTCAGGCGACGGGGTGCCGGTCTGGAGCATCTGGTTCGTGTCGAACAGCGGCGAGAAGCGCAGCCATCCGCCGCCGGCGTCCCCCTCCGACAGGGAGGAGGCGAAGTTGTTGACCCACAGGCCGGTGACGTTGCAGGAGAGCTGCGCCGGCGCGACCGTGTCGAGGATCGCGCCGAGGCCGACGAACACCGACGCGCCGAACGTCCCGAGGTCATTCGAGCCGAGGATCTTGAACGTCTCGGTCGAGGCGGGGTCGCGGGCGAGGGCCTTGGTCGCCGACAGGGCCGCCTCGAGGTCGGTCGCGACCGGTCCGACCAGCCGGAAGGTGCTCGGCGCCGCGCGCAGGACGGCGTCGAGGTGCTGCGCGGTGCGTGGCAGCAGCCCGGCCGCGGGCTTCAGGCCCTGCACGATCTCCCGGGCGTCGCGCAGCACGGGCAGGCTGTTCGTGAGCACGGTCGTGCCGGTCGACTCGGTCCCGGGCAGCTGGTCGAGGACGCTGCCGAGCGCAGGCACGTCGAGCGCTGCGAAGGTGGTGGCGCCGCTCTGCATGAGGAGCGTGATCGTGTGGGCGACGGGCGCCAGCGCCGAGGTGGTGCCCGCGAGCCCCGAGACGAATGCGGCGAGGCGCGTCGATGGGGCGGCGAACACGCGCAGCAGCTCGTCGAGCGGTCCGATCAGCTGCGCGAAGGAGTGGATCGTGTCGTTGATCTGCGTGCCGCGCCCGGCGAGCGCGACGCCGAACGACTCGGTCACGCTGCGCAGGCCGGCCTGGGTCTTCGGGCCGAACGTGTCGAAGGCGGCGCTCAGGTCGACGTACGGGATGTCGTGGTTGTGCTGCGGGTTGGTGCTGAGACGGAAGGTGCCGCCGTCGGGAACGCCCTGGCGGCTCGAGCCGGGGATCAGCTCCACGTACTGGCCGCCGAGCACCGAGGCGAGGCGCACCTGGTAGTGGGTGTCCGCGGGCAGCGGCTGAAGGCTCTTCTGGAGCGCCAGGCCGAGCAGCGCGTAGGGGTGCGGCCACGATTTCTCCGCCGGCTCGGGCTTGATCGTCAGCACCTGGCCGACGCGGGCGCCGCCGATCCGCACATCTGCGTTCTTGACCAGCTCGCCGGCGTTGCGGACCTGGACGCTGACGTTGTAGGTGGGCACGAACGGCAGCCCGTTCTCGGCGATGTAGCTGAGGTAGACGGCCACGAAGACGACGAGCAAGGTGACCGTCCCGACGAGGATCGGGTTGTTGAAGACCTCCCGTGCCGTGCCGCGGTGCGATCTCATTTGAGCAGGTAGTCGACGAGGTTCTGAAGGGACTGGTCGGTCGTCCGCGTCGCGCCCGCCGCCTCGGCGACCAGCGACGAGACGGCGTGGCCGGCCCCGGGGGCGGACGGCGCCTTCGAGGTCTTCGGCGCCCGGCTCGGCCGGGCGGCAGCGGCGCGATTGCCGTGCGCCGCTGCCGGATGCAGCTTCCGGCGATGCGACGGCGTGTAGGTCGGCTGCGATCCGTAGTGCGCCGAGCACGCGGGGATCGGGGCGCCGCTGTCGTACATCCCGCACTGCCCGTTGTCGGGACCGATCAGCTGGATCGCCAGCACGTGCGAGGTGGCGTCGTAGCGCGACAGCGACGCCGCCACGTAGTACATAACGGAGAGGAAGTTCTCCGGGAAGCCGTGCGCCTGGAGGTTCACCGACAGCTTCGAGAAGAGCGCGGTGTTGGCGGCCGAGCGCTTCGTGTAGGCGGCGATCGAGCGGACCAGCGGGCTGACCTCGCGGATCGCGGGGATCGCGATCCCGAAGGCGGTGTTGACCTGGGCGAGGGCGGGCTCGGCGATCCGGGTGAACGGGCCGAAGTCATTGCTGACGCGGTTGAGGTACGGGACCGCGGCGCGGATGCTGGTGAGCAGCGGCGTGCCGTCGCGGGCGACCGCGTCGAGCTGGGTGAGCGCCGGCTGGGCGGCGGAGAGCAGGCCGGGAAGGCGGTTGATCGCCTGCGAGAGCGGGGTCGCGTGGGCGGCGGTGAGCTGGGTGAGCCGCGAAGCGCTGGTGATGAAGTCCTGGACGGCCTTCGGGTGGGTGGCGCCCTCCGCGGCGATACGGCTGGTCGAGTCGAGGATCGTGGTGAGCTGGGCCTTCTGGCGGTCGAGGATGCCGATCACCTGGTCGGCCAGGTTGAGGGCGGGATTGGCGCGGCGCAGGACGCCGTTCAGGTCATCGCCGCGTCCGGCGGTGGCGATCCCGAGCTCGTCGACCAGCACCTGGAAGCGCTCGCGCGTCGGCAGGTTGAAGATGTTGAACAGGTCCTGGAGGCTGACCGGCTCGGTCGTGTGGGAGACCGAGACCGTCGGCGGGTGGCCGGGCGTGGCTTCGAGCAGCGGGGCGGTCGGCGAGCCCGGGTCGCACTCCACGTAGTTCTCGGCGATCAGCCCCTGCGGGCGGATCGTGCAGGTCGCGTCGGTGTGGAAGCGGAACGGCCCGGTGACGGTCGCTTCGACGCGGGCCTTGTAGGAGGGGGTGACGACGACGTCGTTGATCGTGCCCGCCTGGGCGCCGGCGATCTTGACGAGCTGGCCGCCGACGAGCCCGCGCGCGTCGTCGAAGATCACATCGAAGCGGAACGTGTCGCTGCCCTGGGCGCTCGAGCCCAGGAGCAGCACGGCGAGCCCGGCGGTGGCGGTGAGGGTGAGGAGCGCGAGGATGCGTTTCACGGCCGCTGGTCGTCGTCGGGGTTGCAGAGGGGCGCGACGCTCGGGTCGGAGTCCGGGTTCGTCCAGGGCGCCGAGCCGTCGGGCGGCGGCTGCGCGCCGCCTCCCGGGCATGCCTGCGTGAGGCCGAACCGGCCCCCGTTCAGCGTTCCGGCGGCGTGCGTGGAGCCGGCGAGCGTGCTGAGGATTCCGGACAGGGTCGCGCCGCCCCCCTGGAGGATCGCGCGGGCGTGCAGGAAGTGGCCGTTGGCGTCGTACTCGCCACCGGTCGAGCCGCCGACGCCGTTGAAGAAGCCCGCCACGAAGTCCGCCGCATAAGGTCGCAGGCCGGACAGGATCGGGGTGACCTGCTTGAGCGCGCCCACCAGCGAGGCGATCGACGGGACGGCCTTGCGCTCGACCGGGACGAACGCGTCGAGCGCCTTCTTGGCCGACGGGATCAGGGCGCGGATGCCGTTGACGGTCGGGATCATGTCGCCCGTGAACGGGACCACCTTGCGCAGCAGCGTGGCGAGCTCGGGCGCGACGGGCTGGAGCGCGGTGAGCGCGGGGTTGAGCACGCCGAGCGTGTAGTCGACGTCCCTGAGCACGCCCGTCGACTGCGTGAGGACGCCGGGGGCGCGGCTCAGCGTGTCCTCGAGCGCCGCTCGCTCGCTGGCGATCTCGCGGAGGGTCTGGGCGGTGTTGGTGACGGCGCCGGCCAGGTCGCTGTTGCGGGCGGCGAGGGCGCTTGCGACCTGCGAGCTCGAGGCGACGAGGCGGTCGAGCGCGAACTTGTCGGCAACGATCTCGGAGCCGAGGCCGTTCAGCTGGCTGAGCGCCGGGTTCAGGTAGACGGCGAGCCGGTTCAGCTGGCTGACCGTCGGCCGGCGGACGAAGTAGGCGCCGGTGGCGAGGATCTTGGCGAGGCTGTTGCGGACCTTCGGAGTGAGCGCGTCGAGGACGACGTCGAGGTCGACGATCCCGTGGGTCTGCGTGGCCGGGAGCGTGCCGCCGTTGGGGATCGAGTGCCCGCCGGCGCCGGGCGAGAGGCTGACGAAGCGGTTGGTGACGCCGGTCAGGCTGAGCTGCCCGATCGTCGCCGTCGTATTGCTGGAGAGCGGCTCGAGGCTCTCGTCGCTGATGTTGAGCTGGACGTTGGCGAGGCCGTTCTGGGTGAGCGTGATCGAGCCGACCGAGCCGACGGTGTGGCCGCCGACGGTGACGATGTCGCCCGAGACGAGCTGCCCGGCGTCGGTGAAGCGGGCGTTGACGGTGTACGTCGAGCCACCCGTGAAGAGGATGATCAGGATCACGATCACCGCGATCGCGAGGGCGCCGAGGGCGGTCAGACGGGCTAGCTGTTCTCGGGTCATCGGCGCTTGGTCGCGGCTATCCCCCGATCGGCGCCCGGGCGTTGCCGCCCCAGAAGAGCTGAGTGCCGACGAGGCCGATCAGGTGGATCCCGATGATGTTCGCGACCATCGACTGGGCGGTCGCCTTGCCGACCCCGACCGGGCCGCCCGTCACGTGGTAGCCGTAGTAGATGCAGACGAGGACGATGAAGGTGGCCATCGCCAGGCACTTCAGCCCCGCGAACAGGAAGTCGGTGGGCGACTGGAACTCCCAGAAGAGCTGCAGGTAGCCGCCTCGGGAGACCTCGCCGAGCTGCACGACCGTGGCGAGGTAGGAGGCGAGGAAGCCGACCGCGACGGCGATCATGTACAGGAACGGCAGCACCAGCCAGGTGCCGAGCAGCCGCGTGGAGCCGAGGTAGAGGACGGCGTCGAAGCCCATCACCTCGAGCGCGTCGATCTCGTCCGAGATGCGCATCGAGCCGATCTCGGCGACGAACCCGGTCCCGACCTTGGCGGCCATCATGTAGCCGAACGCGTAGGGGATCACCTCGCGCAGATCGCACAGCGCGGCGATCGACCCGCTCGCCGAGGTCGCGCCCACCGACTTGGCGGCGTACGCGCCCTCGATCCCGCACTGCAGCCCGAGGATGAACACGAGGCCGAGCACAATCACCGCCGAGCCCGTGATCAGGATCCCGGCCTGGCGGATCGTCTCGCCGATGAAGTGGAAGACCCGGCCGTTAAAGACCTTGACGACGATCCGCCCGCAGAAGCGGGATGCCTCGCCGAAGTCGGTGAGCGCGCCGATCGGACGGTCGATGACGGTCAACGGCGGGCGGCCCGCGGGTCGATGACCTGCTCAGGCAGACAATCCGGGCGGACTCGGCGTCGATTGTCTGTTTGAGCATGAAACACCTGCTCTGGCGGACAAATCGCGCGCTCGCGGCGCAAATTGTCGGTTTGAGCAGGTGCGCCCACCCTCACTGCTGACGTTGTCCGTCGATCCCTCATCGCGGCGTGTTGAGGATCGGATTGGTGGCCAGCAGCGTCTGCGTGAACACGTAATCGATCGCGCCGATCCCCAGGAACGCGATCACGACCGCCTGGTTGACGGCGCGGCCGACCCCCTCGGCCCCGCCGGACGCGGTCAGCCCCTTGTAGCAGCAGACGATCGCGATCATCGCTCCGAACAGCGTCGACTTGACCAGCATCGCCTCGAACTCGACCGTCGTGGCCTGCGCGAAGAAGTTCGAGAAGAACGGCCCGATCTGGGCGCCGTTGGAGATCGTCACGAAGATCCCGCCGAGCGTCCCGAACAGCAGCGCGTAGATGCTGAACAGCGGCGTCAGCAGCATCAGGCTGAGGAAGCGCGGGACGACGAGGCTCTTGATCGGGTCCACGCCGAGCACCATCAGCGCGTCGAGCTCCTCGCGGATCTTGCGAGCGCCGAGATCGGCCGTCATCGCGGTTCCGGCCACTCCGGCCATCACGATCGCGCACACGAGCGGCGCGAACTCGCGCATCACGACGATCACGAACAGGCCACCGAGGCGGTCGATCGCGCCGAGCAGGTTGAGGAAGTCGCCGATCTCGATGCCGGCGGGCCCGTAGGTGAACGCCAGCGAGGCGAGGATCATCGGGAACCAGCCCAGCCTCAGCGCGAACAGGAACTGGTCGACCAGCTCCGGGCCGTAGTTGAACGGCGGCGTCACCGCCGCGACGACGCTGCGGCGGAACAACAGCACCATCGCACCGATCGTCTCGATGAACGACCGCAGCGGCGAATAGATCCTCAGGACGCCTGCCATCTCCCTCCTCGGAGCCTCCTCTCCCACTCCAGCCGGGAGCCCGACAGGCCGCCCGGATGGCGCGTGATCATATTCGCTGCGGGCTGCGCAGGCGTAGGTTCGTGCGAGCGCGGCCCGCCGCGGACGGGACGGCGCCGTGCCAGCCGGAAAGCAGGCGGTCCCACGCCTTACTATATTTTCTGAAGTATGCCTACGTTCCGGCGACTGCTCGGCTTCCTGCGCCCCTACAGATCCGGCGTCATCTGGTCGTTTGCGCTCGCGTTCGGCGCGATGGGCGCCACCGTCCTGATCCCCTTCCTGACCGGCCAGGCGATCGAGGCGGTCCGCCTTCACCACAAGCACGCGCTCGTGCTGTGGGTCGTGGCGATCGTCGCGGCCGGGCTCGCCCGCCTCGGGCTGAGCGTCTTCCGTCGCCTCGTGGCCGGTCGCGTTTCGCTTGGCGTGGAGCTCGATCTCCGCAACGGCCTGTACGCGCACCTGCAGCGCCTCGAGCTCGCCTTCTTCGACCGCCAGCAGACCGGGCAGCTGATGTCGCGCGCGACGGTCGACCTCCAGTCGGTGCGCTGGTTCCTCGGCTACGGGCTGATCTTCATCGCCCAGTCACTGCTGACGATCGTGCTGGCCGGGATCGCGATGCTGGCGATTCAGCCGGAGCTGGGGCTGCTGTCGCTGGTGCCGGTCCCGTTCGTGGTCGTGCTGTCGAGCCGCTACGGGCGAAAGTCACGGCCCGCGCTTCAGGAGGTGCAGCAGCGGATCGCCGAGCTGACCGCGGAGGCCGAGGAGAACATCAGCGGCGTCCGCGTGGTCAAGGCGTTTGCCCGCGAGGAGTGGCAGCTCGCTCGCTTCGGGGCGGCGGTCGAGCGCCTGTTCGGCCAGGCGGTCTACGCGACGCGCATCCAGGCGCGGTTCGGGCCGACGATCTCCTTCCTGCCCAACCTCGGGCTGGCGATCATCCTGTTCGTCGGGGGCCGGCAGGTGATCGACGGGTCGCTCACGCTCGGCCACTTCACCGCCTTCTACGCGTACCTGCTGATGCTCATCTCCCCGATGCGAACGCTCGGCTACATGCTGAGCGCCGCGCAGCGGGCGACGGCCTCGGGCGCACGGATCTTCCAGATCCTCGATCGCGAGCCGGCGATGAGCGTGCCGCCGGGCGCCGGGCCGCTTCCCGCGGGGCCGGGACGGATCGAGCTCCAGAAGGCGCGGCTTGTCTTCGAGGGGACGACGCGGCCGGCGCTGCGCGACGTCGACCTCGCCATCGAGGGCGGTCAGACGGTCGCGCTCGTCGGCCCGATGGGATCCGGCAAGACCGCGCTCATCTCACTGTTGCCGCGGCTCTACGACGTCACGAGCGGAGCGGTCCTGATCGACGGCGCCGACGTGCGCTCGGTCGATCCCACCTCTTTGCGAGGCTCGATCGCGTTGGTCAACGACGACCCGTTCCTGTTCTCGGCGACCGTCCACGAGAACATCGCCTACGCGCGCGCCGACGCCTCGCGCGAGGAGGTGCAGGCGGCGGCGCGAGCCGCACAGGCCGACGGCTTCATCAGCGAGCTGCCCGACGGCTACGACACGCTCGTGGGCGAGCGCGGGCTGACGCTGTCGGGCGGACAGCGCCAGCGCCTCGCGATCGCGCGAGCTGTGCTCGCCGACCCGCGGATCCTGATCCTCGACGACGCCACCTCGTCTGTCGACGCCTCCACCGAGCAGGAGATCAAGCTGGCACTGCGCGAGCTGATGGAGGGACGAACGACGCTGATCATCGCCCACCGGCTGTCGACGATCGCGCTGGCAGACGAGGTCGTCGTGCTCGAGGCCGGACGCGTGGCGGCGCGCGGCACGCACGCCGAACTCCTCGAGCGCTCCGATGTCTACCGTGAGATCGTCGAGCTGGGACAGCCCGACAAGGCGTTCCTGATCCGCGAGGATGCGGCGGCGGCTCGGGATGGGCGGCTCGAGGCGACGGGGGCGGGGCTGTGACCGCGCTGTCCCGCGACGAGCGCAGCCGGGTCACCGAGCTTCGCCGGAGGCTGCGCCAGACCGGCGGTCGCGGGCGCAAGCTGCGCGGCCTGGCCGAGCTCGTCGCACCGTACCGGTGGCGCTTCCTGGCGATGCTGTTCTCGCTCGTGATCGCGACCGGAGCGGCGCTCGCCCCGGCCCCGCTGGCCAAGCTCGCGATCGACGACGGAATCGCGAGGCACGACACGGGGGCCCTCGACCTGATCGTCGTCGCGTTCCTGGTCTCCGCGATCCTCTACGCCGTCGCTTCGTACTGGCAGACCTACCTGGTCGGGTGGGTCGGACAGCGAGCCCTCCAGGACCTGCGCCTGCGGCTGTTCGCGCATCTGCAGACGCTTTCGATCGGCTTCTACTCCCGCCGTCGCGCCGGTGTGATCATCTCGCGTCTGACCAACGACGTCGAGGCGCTCGACCAGCTCATCTCCGACGGGCTGGCCACGCTGATCCAGTCCGGGCTGACGCTGATCGGCGTCGTCGTGATCCTGATCGTCCTCGACCCGCACCTGGCGCTGCTGACCTTCGCCGTGCTGCCGATCCTGCTCGTGGGCGGGATCGCCTTCCGGATCGCCTCGGCCGACGCCTACCGACTGACGCGGGAGAAGATCGCGGTGATCACGGGTTACCTCCAGGAGTCGCTGTCGGGGATCCGGGTCGTGCGCGCGTTCGCCCAGGAGCGCACGCACATGAAGCGCTTCGGCGAGCTCAACGACGACAACCGCGACGCGAACATGAAGACGGTCTACCTGAACGCGGCCTACTTCCCCGGGGTCGAGCTGCTCTCGGCGCTGGTGACGGTGGAGATCCTCGTGATCGGCGGGTTCGAGGCGATCAGCGGACACACCTCGACGGGCGTCGTGTTCGCGTTCATCGCGGCCCTGAACAACTTCTTCGACCCGATCCAGCAGCTCTCGCAGCTCTACACGACCTATCAGTCGGGGATGGCGGCGCTCGACAAGATCTTCGATCTGCTCGACGAGGAGCCCGACCTCGTGGACCAGCCCGCGGCGAAGGCGCTGCCGCCGATCCGGGGGGAGCTGCGGATGGACGGCGTCTCGTTCCGCTACGGAAGCGGCGAGGGTTCGGCGTGGGCGCTGCGCGATGTCGACCTGACCGTTCCCGCGGGGCAGACCGTGGCGCTCGTCGGCGCCACGGGCGCGGGCAAGTCGACCTTCGCCAAGCTGGTCGCGCGCTTCTACGACCCGACCGAGGGCCGGGTCCTGATCGACGGCCACGACCTGGGCTCGGTCACGGCCCATTCGCTGCGGTCCCAGATGGGGATCGTCCCCCAGGAGGCGTTCCTGTTCAGCGGCACCGTGCGCGAGAACATCGCTTTCGGCCGCCCGGAGGCGACCGATGCCGAACTCCGCGACGCGGCGCGGGCGGTCGGCGCCGACGAGTTCATCATGGAGCTGCCCGACGGCTACGACACCCAGGTGGGCGAACGCGGCGTCCAGCTCTCGGCCGGCCAGCGCCAGCTGCTCGCGTTCGCTCGCGCGCTGGTTGCCGATCCCCGGATCCTGATCCTCGACGAGGCCACGTCCAACGTCGATGTGCACACCGAGTCGCTGATCGAGCAGGGCCTGCGCCGCCTGGTCGCGGGCCGGACGGCGATCGTGATCGCCCATCGACTCTCGACGATCCGCCACGCAGGCCGGATCGTCGTCCTCGAGCACGGGCGGGTGATCGAGTCGGGGACTCACGACGAGCTGATCGAGCAGCGGGGCCGGTACTGGGAGCTCTACCGCGACTGGGCGGAGGGCAACAGCGGCGCGGTGGCTGCGGCGTGACGGCAGCGGCTGGCCGGCGTATGAGCGAGAGCCTCACCGTCACCGCACTGTCCGTGACCCCGGTGAAGGGGACGCGGATCCGGCGCGTCGACTCGGTCGAGCTGACCCGCGCCGGCGCCGTCGGCGACCGCCGCTTCTTCATCGTCGACGAGCGCGACCGGATGGTCAACGCCAAGCAGCTCGGCCGGCTCCAGACGGTGTGCGCGGAGTGGGATCCGGCGAGCCGGCGGCTCGCGCTCGTGTTCCCGGACGGGAGGCGAGTCGAGGAGATCGTCAGGCTCGGCGAGCCGCTGACGACACGGTTCTACTCCTCGCCCCGGGAGGAGCGGTTGGTCGAGGGACCGTGGGCGGCCGCGCTCTCCGAGCACGTCGGCGTGGCGCTCCGGCTGGTCGAAACCGAGACCGGTGTGGATCGTGGCGCGACCGGAGCAGCGAGCCTGATCTCGGCGGCGTCGCTGAAGCGCCTCGCCGCCGAGGCCGAGCCGCCGATCGACGAGCTCGACGCCCGGCGCTTCCGGATGCTGATCGAGTTCGACGGCGTCGAGGCCCACGCCGAGGACGCCTGGGTCGGCCGCCGCATTGCGGTGGGCGAGGCGGAGCTCCGCGTCGAGGGCCATGTCGGACGGTGCCTGATCACGGGTCGTGATCCCGAGACCGGGATCTCAAACCTTCCGACGCTGGACATGCTCGGGTACTACCGGCTCGGCGCCGACACGACCGAGCCGCTCGCCTTCGGGGTGTACGGCCAGGTGACGCGCGAAGGGATCGTGCGGGTCGGCGACGCGCTGTCGGTAGACGACGCGCTGTCGGTCGAGTAGTGACGCGTATGCTGCGCCGACGATGAGCGCGGAGCCCGAGACGGCCGTCGAGCAGCGCGTCCGGATCGACGTCGCCGAACACGTCGCGACCGTCACCCTTTCCCGGCCCGAGAAGCACAACGCGCTCGACGTGCCGATGTTCGACGCGATCGTCGCGGCCGCCGAGCGGCTCCGCAACGAGAAGGGCGTCCGGGCGGTCGTGCTGCACGGCGATGGACCGAGCTTCTGCTCGGGCCTCGACATCGCGGGGCTGATGGCCTCCGATCCCGGAGGCGACCCGATCGGCGAGCGCCTCCGCGAGCCCGCGCCCAACTACTTCCAGCGCACCGGCTATGGCTGGGTGACTCTGCCGGTCCCGGTGATCGCCGCGATCCACGGCAACTGCCTCGGCGGGGGGCTGCAGATAGCCCTCGGCGCCGACATCCGCATCGCCGCACCGGATGCGCGGCTGTCGGTGATGGAGGTGAAGTGGGGGCTGATCCCCGACATGTCGATCACCCGCACCCTCCCCCGCCTCGTCGGGATCGACGTCGCCAAGGAGCTGACCTACACCGCGCGGGTCGTCAGCGGCGAGGAGGCGGCGCGCCTCGGCCTCGTCACGCGGCTCAGCGAAGATCCGCTCGCCGCCGCCCGCGATCTCGCCGCCGAGATCGCCGAGCGCTCACCGGACGCGGTCCGGGCCGCCAAGCGGCTCTACGAGGAGAGCTGGACCGCCCCGGCGGAGCAGTCACTCGCGCTCGAGGCCGAACTGCAAGGCAAGCTGATCGGCTCGCCCAACCAGATCGCGGCCGTCACGGCGGGGTTCACCAAGCAGCCCCCGTCCTTTGTGGATCCCTAGCCGCGCTTTCTCGACTGGCGGGGCCGGGGGACGATCGCCCCTCTGCGCACGGCGTCCCACCAAGCGTTTCGGCTGAAGCCGAAACGCTTCCGGCACGCGGTCATCGAATGCCCCGCCTCATAGAACGTCCGCACCGCCGCCCAGTCGTAGCGACGAGCGAAGTTCGGCTGTGGCTGCACGCCTAGGTGGCGAGCGTGGAAGCAGACCGTTGGCTTGGAAACCTTGAGCTCGCGAGCGATCTCAGCTTGGGACAGGCCGTCAGCGAGAAGGCGCGCCACCGCCGCGCGAGTGTCGCCGGGGTTTCGGGCGACGGCTCAACACGAACGAATGTTCGCGCGCGCCCAGGACAGAACGGGCGCTCAGTCAATCAATGAAAGGACGGTTGGGTGTTCGTTCTGAAAGTTCAGGGCAGCCTGCCGGTGGAAGTCCGGTC
>Ga0070739_10001575_pt1 | contig 33552 bp, 29 predicted proteins | sample Coa_R1_7_FD_66445 | JGI IMG/M metagenome (GOLD analysis project Ga0070739, IMG submission 66445) | Surface soil microbial communities from Centralia Pennsylvania, which are recovering from an underground coalmine fire - Coalmine... | ecosystem: Environmental > Terrestrial > Soil > Unclassified ...
GTGCGCCAGCGTTTTCCAGAAATTATTGATGTAGTCCGTCTGGCGCGTGGCCATGATGTCGTCGTAGACGGCGCGGACTTCGGGGGAAGCGTCCGCATATTCGATCAGACCGAACGTAGCCATGGAGTCAATTGCGATTTCCGGCGGGCTCGGTGCGCCCCGCCAGCGGTTTGACCACGCCCGCTCCGCATACGCCTACCCCCGTGTTGAGCAGCGCGTTCAGGAAACTATACAGCACCGCATACACGGTCTGCTCCGTCACAGGAGCCTTGTTCGGCAAGCGAAAGCTGACGGGCAATTCCTTGTTGATCTGAATGCGCACGGCGTGCGGCAGCGCCCGTCCGGTCCGATCCCGCTGGTTCGCGATCAGAATCGGCGTTTGCAGCACTGCGCCGCTGTTGCCATCGACGTAGAACTGGCAGCGCGAAAACCAGCCCAGATTGCCGGGATCGGCCGCGTCGAACAGCAGCAGCGGGGCCTGCCGGCCTTCCGCCGTCAGCTCAAGCAAAACACGCCGGGTCTGGTCTTCCAGCCGGAACTCGAAACCGGCCTGCCGGGCGATGTTTTCGAGCGACTCGGTATCCAGCTCGAGCAGCAGCCACTTGTGCCGCCCGGCCTGTAATATCTGCATTCGTTGCCCATTCTAGCGCGGGCTATCATGAAAACTGCGGATGCCCCCGAAAGGTCTGGTCTTGTTCGATATCGACGGCACTCTCCTGCGCCGGGCCGGGCCCCATCACCGCGAGGCCCTGGTCGAGGCAGTCCGGCGAAGCACCGGGATGGACACCACCATCGAAGGAATCCCGGTGCAGGGCATGCTCGATCGCGACATTCTGGCCGCGATGCTCGCGCGGGCGGGCGCTTCGCAGGCTCTGATTCGCAGGAGCATGCCGCGCATGATCGCGGCTGCGCAATCGATCTACGTTCGCCGGTGCCCCGATCTTCGCCGCAGAGTGTGCCCTGGCGCCAGGATGCTGCTGTACCGGCTTTCCTTGCGCGGCGTGCCGGCGGGGCTGGTGACCGGCAACCTTACGCGCATCGGATGGAAAAAAATGGAGCGTGCGGGGCTGCGCCATTACCTGCGCTTCGGGGCGTTCGCCGAGCGCGCCCGCGACCGCGCGGGCCTGGTGCGGATCGCCTTGCGCCACGCCCGCCGCGAAGGCTGGATCCGGCGCGATTCTCCAGTGGTCCTGATCGGCGATCACCCCAACGATATTCGCGCGGCGCGGGCCAACGGCGTGAGGGCCGTCGCGGTGGCCACAGGACTCGCCAGCGCGGAGGACCTGGCGGCGCATTCGCCCGACATTTTGGTGCCCGATATGCGCGCGCTTTCCGTCGAGATGCTGCTGGGATGAAGATTCTCGTTATGTTGGCGGCGGCCTGCGCGCTCAGCGCTTGCGTCTCGCCGGAGGAATCGGGCGTAAAGGTGATTGTCGGGGCCAAACTCGAACCGGGCTCAGGCCGCGCGCCGATTGAATACTCGGTGGTGGTCATCGCGGACCACAAATTTCAAGCCGTGGGCCCGCAGGCCACAACGCCGGTTCCGAAGGGAGCGGAAATCACCCGCGGTCTGGGGATGACGATCGAGCCTCTTCCCGGCGGCGATCCGATCGAGCCGGGCCGGCCGGCGAACCTGATTCTTAAAAACTCGACGGAACGCATCATGCGCAACGGCGAGTGGGTGCAATAAAGTGACCGAAGCTCAGCCGTTCGCGGTTAAACGCGCCCAGGTCGAATTTCACAACTTCGCGTCGCTGGGCGAACCCGAGCGTAACCTGTCGATCTACGCCGAGGAAAACACCCGGCGCGGGGCGGTGATCCGAAACCACCTGGAATTTATAGGCGAGATGACGCCGTTCCTGGAAATCGGCGCCAACGCTGGGCATTCCAGCTACATGCTCGTGAACGAATTTGGGGCGGCGGGTTTCGCGCTGGATATTTCCGCCGATTCGCTCCGCCATGGCCGGGCTTTGATGGATGCCTGGGGCCTGGATCGCGCTCCTGTCCGCGTGGCGGGCGACGCGGCCAATCTGCCGTTTGCCGATTCGTCGCTCCGGTTTGTGTGTGCGTTTCAGATGCTGAGCCAGTTCATGGACATCGAAAGCGTGTTCCGCGAGGTGGCCCGCGTGCTCCAGCCCGGCGGCGTGTTCATGTTCGCCGAGGAGCCGCTCCGGCGGAAGCTTTCGCTGCGGATCTACCGATGCCCGTACTACAACACGATGAAACCCTGGGAGCGGAAACTCTACGACTGGGGCCTGCTGGGCTATCTGGTCCGCGATGTCATCGGCGCCCACCAGGAGGAGAGCTTCGGCATCCGGCAGAACCATACCATGGCTCTGCCGGACTGGCACGCGTTGATTCAGAAATATTTCGCCGCACAGGAATATGAGATTTTCGTGCCGGAGCGCGGCTGGGGCGAGACCCTGGCGAAGCGCGCGGCGCGGTCGCCATGGCGGGCGGCGCGGTGGCTCGGCGGCACGCTCGCCGCTGTTTGCAAGAAAAGCGGGGCGGCCAATCCTGCCGGCTTCCCGCCCGGCTGCTTCGAAGCCCTGCTGCGCTGCCCCGATTGCCGGGGTTCGTTATCGCGCGATGCGGCCGATACGCTGTACTGCACAAGCTGCGGCTATCGCGCCGTCAACGAAGGCGAGGTGTACAACCTGCTCCCTTCGGCCGAGCGCAATGAACTGTATCCGGGCGACCGGGAGGATATTATCGACTTTTCGCTGACGGGCCATGAGCGCCATCTGCTTGACGGCTGGTACGAGCTGGAAGGCGTTTACGGGAACAAGTACCGGTGGATCGGCGCACGCGCGTCGGCGCGGCTGGCGCGCGTGAAACCCGGGCCGCAGAGGCTGCGGATTCGCGGCCACGCCTCGCCTCCGGGTATTCCGGGCGAAATCCGGGCGGCGGTGAACGGATCGCTGGTGGGTTCGTGGAAGCTCGACCGGCCGGGTTTGTTCGTGCTGGAGGCCGATCTGCCGGCGGCGGACGAATACCAGTTGATCGTGGAAGCATCTCCGACCTGGAGCGTGCCCACCGACGACCGGATCTTCACGGTGAATCTCAGCATGATCCGTTTGGTTTCGGATTAGCGGTGACAGAAAAGCGGGGCGGCGCTGCCGCCGCCCCGCGGGAATCGATCTCTGCCGATTTTTGTCCCTTTCGTTGGTTCTTCTCTTATTTAGCTGCCGGCGTGGCCGCAGCGGCCGGAGCCTTGGAGCTGCCGTTCTTTACGGCCGGGGCCGGGTTCGTCTTGGCGTTTTTCTTGTGCTTGTGCTTGGAAGTCTTGGCGGGCGCCGGGGCGGCCGGCGCCGCGCTCGGCTTCGGCTGGGCTGCAGGGGCTGTCCCGCTGGATTGCGCGAGCAGGCCAACCGCCGTGAGCATAGATGTCAAAATCAACTTTTTCATTTGCGTCTCCTCAATTTCTTTTTGGGCCACGGTTCGTGCCCTTACGAACCCATGATGCGGCCCGGGACGGAATTTAACGATCCCCTGCGCGGGCGACCCCGAATAGCGGCCTTAGGCTAATGACAGAGAGCATTTCTTCATGAAAGAAAGTTAGTGTGGAGGTGGAAACTGTCCGATGCGAACGCTCGTCCGGGTTCTGGCCCTCGGCTTCAGTGCCGTTATCGTATTGCTGGTTGCCGCCGCCGTCATTGGCGTGAACAACGCCCGTTCGATTGCCCGCAGCTCCGCCGATCTGGTTTCCGGCCAACTGCTGATCACCCGGCTGCTGGATGAAGTCGAGCGCGAACAGCAAGTGCTGAACGCGGCTTTTTACCGGCTGTCGAGGACGCCGGAGGGGGTAAATCGGGAGCGCGTGCTCGCCGATTTAGATGAGACGGACCGCGACATCGCGAAACTGGTGACGGATGCTGGCAGCCAGGACCGGGAGGCGTGGGCGAATCTGCACCGCGCGACGCTGGATTTTTCCAACGAAGCGCGCCGGCTGTTGACCGGGCGCAACGTTCCTGCCGCCACTTCCCGCGACTTGTTTGCGCATCATGAGCAAGTCACCGCAGCCGTCGCGCGCCTGGTGGATCTGCGCTACGCGCGCGCGCTGGAAACGCAGCAGCGCGTCAGCCGGCAGATCACGCGCCTGGCCGCCGAATCGGTCCTTCTGATGGGTGGCTGCCTGCTGGTCGCTCTGATTTGCGCCACTGTGACCGTGCGCCTGGCCGCGCGCGTCTATCGCGAAATGGAATCCCAGACGGGCGAGCTTTCCCGCGTGTCTTTCCGCATGCTCGAAACACAGGAATCCACGGCGCGGCGCTTTTCCCACGAACTGCACGATGAGCTGGGCGGCTCGCTTACGGCGATCAAGACGAATCTCGCGGTGCTGGCCGCCGACCCGGCCGATCGCGCCCGGCTAGAGGACTGCAATAAGCTGATCGACGAGTCGATCTCCAGCGTCCGCGAGCTGTCCCACCTGCTGCGGCCGACGATCCTGGACGATTTCGGCCTGGATGCGGGTTTGCGATGGCTGATCGACCGGTTCCGCGAGCGCACCCACATCCGGGTCGAGTACCACTCCGAGTTCGATGGCCGGCTCGCGGATGAAACCGAGACCCATCTGTTCCGCATCGTGCAGGAGGCTCTCACGAACGTGGCCCGGCATTCAGGAGCGACGCAAGTCACGATTCATCTCTGGGCCGATAACGGCACGGTGCGGCTGACGCTTTCCGACAATGGCCGGGGCTGGGTTCGAACGGGTATCAGGGCATGGGACTTTCCGGAATGCGAGCTCGCGCGCGCAGCGCTGGAGGGGAACTCAAGGTCACCTCCAAGCCCGGCCAGGGTGTCAAGATTGAAGTGTCGATGCCTCGCCAAAAGCCGGCCGCGGTAAAAGAAATCGCATGATTCGCATCCTGTTAGCCGACGACCACGCGCTGGTGCGCCAGGGCTTTCGCATGATCCTGGAGGCGCAGCCGGATATGGAGATCGTGGGGCAGGCGGGAAACGGCCGCGAGGCGGTGGAACTGGCTGAAAAGCTGCGCCCCGATGTGGTGATTATGGACGTCGCGATGCCGGAGTTGAACGGCATCGAGGCGACGCGCCGCCTGGGCGCTTCGCTTCCGAGGACCCGCGTGCTCGCGCTCAGCATGCATAAAGATTCGATGTACGTCCGGGAGATCCTGCGCGCGGGCGCGCGCGGTTATCTCCTGAAGGACTCCGGCGATGCCGATCTGGTCGCGGCCGTCCGCGCCGTCGCCAAGGGCGAGGGCTATTTGAGCCCCGGCGTGTCCGATGCCGTGCTCGCCGATTACCGGAAGCACGTCACCGATCCGCTCGATTTATTGACCAGCCGCGAGCGCGAAGTGCTACAAATGATCGCTGAGGGCAAGACCAACAAAGAGATCGCGACGGCGCTCAACTTGAGCGTCTATACCGTGGAGGCGCACCGGGGCCGAATCATGGAGAAGCTGAACCTGCACTCCACCAGCGAACTGGTGCGCTTCGCGCTCCGGAACGGGTTAATCGATTGACGGCCGGCCCGCGGCCGCCCGGCGCAGCCGCACCCATTCGGAAAACAGCGGCGGGTTTTCGAGCCACGTGGTCAGCCACAACATCATTTCCCCTTTTGCGGCGCGCCGGGCTTCGTCCCGGGCGGCCCAGCGGGCATGGTCCTTGGCCGCGATCACCAGGCGGCGGACCAGCGTCTTCCGCTCCCGGTCCCCGCGCTCGTATTCCTCGAGCAATCGCAGCAGGCTTGCTTCGAGCGCATCGAGATTCTCCTGGCGCACGCCCTCAACCAGCGGCTCCATCGCAATTCCCGAGTCCCGAAGCAGATGGCGCAGGTAATTCTCGGAGACGGGCGCCAGCAGCGTGCGCAACTCGTCCCATTCCTGCTCGCCGATGACCGCGGGCCGGCGGGTCTCCAGCCACCGCCCGAGTTCGGCCTTCTTACTTCGCGCGGGCCGGGGCCGCGGCGTGGCGGACGGGCTGGTTGGTGGCGTTGCGATAGACTCGGACCGCCTTCTCATGCTGATCGAGCGTAGCGGAGAACTGATGGCCCCCGCCCTCGGGTTTGGCGACAAAATACAGGTACTTCGTCTGGGCTGGATGCAGCGCCGCGGCGATGGCGTCCGCGCCCGGATTAGCGATGGGCCCGGGCGGCAATCCCGGGTTCTGATAGGTGTTGTAGGCGTTGTGACTGTTCAGGTCGGACTGATGGATGACGCCTTGGTAGCGCCGGTCGAGCAGAGCGGCGTAGATCGTGGTCGGGTCGCAGTCCAGCTTCATGCCGATGCTCAGGCGGTTCGTGAACACGCTGGCCACCAGAGGCCGCTCCGCGGGCGATCCGGTCTCTTTTTCGACCATGGATGCCAGCGTCACTGTAGAGTGAGGCTCCGCGCCGCCGGGAGCGAGCTTTTTCCACTGCCGCCGGAACTGCGCTGTCATCATCCTGCAAAACTCTTCCGCAGTGGTCGAATGCGAGATCCGGTAGGTGGAGGGGAATAAGTATCCTTCCAGGGTGCGCGCCTGCGGGTCAAGGTCGCGGATAGGAGCGGGGTCGGATGCGGCGCGTAGGAAATCTTCGGCGGGCAGGGCGCCGGCCGATTCGACGATCCGTGCAATATCGAAGATATTGCTGCCTTCCGGAACCTGGATCTCGAAGAAAAAGATGTCGCCACGCGCAATCCGGCGGAAGACGGTAAGGGCGCTGGCAGGCTCGGCAAAGCGGTATTCACCGGCCTGGAGCTTTGCCGCAGGTTGAAGGGCGCGAGCCACCCAGAACTGGTAACGGCTTCGAATCACACCCGCCCGTTCGAGCGCCGCCGCCATGGCAGGAGTGCCCGTACCCCGGTCGAACCGCACAAACGTTTCGCCCTGAAAGCCACGGTACGGCAGGCTGAGCCACACGGCGCCGGCAGCGATCGCCACCGCCACAGCCACCAATGCGCCCGCCAGCCAGCGAAGGGTCCGCTTCATGCATTGGCCTCGGATGCCAGATAGCTTTCCAGCAAGATCTGGGCCGCTAGCCGGTCCACCGCCTTGGCGCGTTTGGCAAGGCTGACCCCGCTTTGTTTCAGCACCCGTTGGGCCTCCACGGTAGTGAGGCGCTCATCCCAGAGCCGCACTTCCAAGCCCGTGCGGGCGCTCAGCCGGCCGGCGAAGTCGCGGACATAATCGGCCTGGCGGCCTTCGCGGCCGCTCATATGCAGGGGGTGGCCGAGCAAAATGAAGCGGGCTTCATATTCCGCGGCAATCCGGGCGAGTTCAGCCAGATCTTCACGGAGGTTGGTGCGCTCCAGCGTCGGAAGGCCCTGAGCGGTAATCCCTAGAGGGTCGCTAACGGCGAGCCCGATTCGCCGCTTTCCCAGATCGAGAGCCAGAATCCGCCCCCGGCCTGCGACGCGCCTATTTTCCTGAGAATTTGCTTGGAAATCCACGGCCCTCCATATATAGTGTAGGCAAGCGCGGTTTTCCTGACGTGTACGCCCCTACAACTCCAACACAGCGGTCGGTTCAAGCCGGGTTGGGCATTCTGGCGGTGGCGGCCGCTGTCGTGCTGCTTTACTACGGGCGCGTGTTTTTCATTACCGTGACGATCGCCGGGATGATCGCTTTTCTGCTGGAGCCGGCCGTCGGGCTGTTCATGAAGCTGCGGATGCCGCGCGGGCTGGCGAGCTTTGTGGTGTGCAGCATCGCGCTGCTCGGGCTTTACCTCGCCGGGTTGGGCCTGTACACCGAAGCGCGCCTGATGTCCGAGGACATCCCCGCCTACAGCGCCCGCGTCAACGAACTTTTCGACGACATCCAGGCGCGGACCGACCAGTTCGAGCAGAACGTCTACCGCGCGATCATTCCCCGCCGGCTCCAGGGAATCGAGCCTGCGGTTCCGCCGCCCACGGAACGGCCCGCCAGTTCGCGCACGAAGAAAAAGCAGGAGCCGCCCGAGCCGCCGGCGGTTCAGGAAGTCCGCGTGCGCGCGGAACCGACGCCGCTGCTCAGCTACATCTACGATTACCTGCGCGATTACTACAGCGTGTTTCTGATGGCGTCGTTTGTTCCGTTCCTGGTGTACTTCATCCTGAGCTGGCGCGACCATCTGCGGGCGCGGCTGCTGGTGATGTTTGAGGGCGAATCCCGCTATACCATCGCGAAGGCCATCGACGGCGTGGCGGATATGGTTCGCGCCTACGTGATTGGAAACTTTCTTTTGGGCATTCTGCTGAGCATCGCGAGCGGGCTGCTGTTCGCGTCGCTGGGGCTGCCCTATTGGATCGTGGTGGCGCCGCTGAGCGGCTTTCTGAGCCTGATCCCGTACATCGGGATGCCGCTGGCGATGATTCCGCCGCTGATTTCCGCGCTGCCCGCCACGCGGGACCCCGCCGTGTACCTGTTTATCGGGCTGATCGTCGCGCTGCTGCACCTGCTCGCGCTGAACCTGCTGTATCCCAAGTTCGTGGGGTCGCGCGTGCATTTGAATCCACTGGTCGGCACCATTGCCTTGATGTTCTGGGGCATGCTATGGGGCGGCATCGGACTCCTGCTCGCCATCCCGCTGACGGCGGCCATCAAGGCCGTTTGCGATAACGTGGTCAGTCTTCAACACTACGGTAAGCTGCTGGGCGATTGACCGTGAGCAAACAGTTCTGGATTTTCCTGGCGGCCGGCCTGGCGATTGTGGCGCTGCTGATCGCCGGGCTCCTGGTGGGCACCAAGAGCGCGCATCTGGAGCTGAGGGGAAAGATTCTGAAGGTGCGCGTGCTGTCGCTGGGGCCGAACGCATCGCTGGTGGTAACCGATTTTCGCGTGACCAATCCTTCGGCCGTGCCCTTCGTGGTCAGCAGCGTCGAGATGAAACTGGAACGCTCCTCCGGCGAAGCGGTGGCGGGCTCAGAGGTATCCCGAGTCGATATTGACAGCGTTTTTCAGCATCAAAAGCTGATTGGGCCGCATTTCAACGACGTCCTGACTTTGCAGGATAAGATCGGGCCGCGGCAGACGCTGGACCGGATGGCGGGCGCCCGATTCGAGCTTCCGGAGTCGGCAGTCGACCAGCGCCAGACCATCCGCCTGCGCATCGAGGATGTCGACGGCACGACGGCGGAGATCACGGAATAGGTCGTACCAGGCGCCGCGCGCCAGGCGGTCCAAAGCCGCCCCGGACGCCCGCCAGCCGCCCCGCAAACCCCGGCCGCAGCTCGATTGACAAGATCGGGCGTCTGTGGCAAATTATTCTCCGGAAAACTTCTCTGAGAGGGTCGCTCCGGGAACGATTCCGGCTTCTATCGCCAGCCTTCTCGTCCAGATCCCCTCAGCAATCGAGACTTCATATCGAACGAGGTGGCAAATGCGAACATTGTTGGCCATTGCAGTTCTGCTGCTGCCGCAAGTTGTGGCAGCCCAAGGTGGCGGGCGGGGCGGAAGAGGAGGGGATGCGGGCGCGGCCGCCCAGCCGGTGGCGCCCCCGAATCCTGGATTTGAGTGCTTCGATCGCGTCGAAACGCCGGAGTTTCCGAAGGCGGCGCTCCAGGATCACGTAGACGGCTCGGTCTGGCTCTGGGTCCAGGTGGCGCAGGGTGGAACGGCCGGCAAAATCGACACTCAGGTGGTCTCGGCTTACGGAAACGGACCTGCCCTTCTGACGCCAGCCGTGGAGAAAGCCGTGAAAGCCTCCACGTTTAAGCCGGATTGCGTCGGGAAGACGGTTGCCGTGGTGTACCGCTACCAGCTCTATGGGGAGGCGATGCCGAATCCCATGGTGACCACCCGCAAGGAAATGCCGAATATTTTGTGGATCGAGAGCCATCCCCAAACCAAGCCGGCGGCGACGACAGGAGCAAACAAAAAATGAGGGGCCCCTTTCGGGTGGTGGGAATCGGGGTCCTGCCCTTTTGTTTGGCGGCGGCAGCTTCCGCGGCAGATGTGAAGGGCGTCCTGATTGACAAGCAGTGTTCTTACAAGGCCGAGACGCACGTCGCGCCGGGTCCGCGGCTGGAAGGGGGCATCGTGGTGGCCTATAGCCACACCCGCGAGTGCGCACTCATGCCCGCCTGCCAAAAGAGCGGCTACGGTGTCTTCACGTATGACCAGAAGTTCCTGGCGTTCGATCCGGCGGGAAACCGCAAAGCGCTGGCGGCGCTGAAGGCGTCCAAAAAAGAGGACGACCTGCTGGTGGAAGTCACCGGCGAAATCGAAAACGACACCATCAAGGTGGCGACGATAAAGTTGCTGGAATAGCAGGCGTGGGGGTTCAGAGTGGCTGGGAGGCAGGGACTCGAACCCCGATACGCAGATCCAGAGTCTGCAGTCTTACCATTAGACGACCTCCCAGGATCTGGCTCTCATTTTAACATTCGACGAGGCGCTTGGCATTCGAGCAATATCACCACCCCGGCGGACGGCGGGCTTGAGCCAAAACACGCACCCGCAATGACAGCGGCGGGCGAGAGACACCATTTCCCTTCTCTATTATGTTGATTTTAAGGGACATAGTTCCTGGGGCGGCACGTGCACGCCGGAATGTTCGCAGGAGGCGTCGCGCATGTTCAGGCGAAGTTCTGGGCGGGTCCTTATTCTCGCCGCGCTGGCTGGGGCCGGCGGCGGAGCAGTGTCAGCGCAATCCATCGGTAATGGCACGGTTTCCGGCACGGTTTTGGATCCCGATCAGAGAGCGGTGCCGCAAGCCTCCGTCGAACTGCGAACGGCGGCGGGCTTCAGCCAGACCGTGCAAACCGACGATACCGGAGCGTTCCGCTTCAATAACGTCCCGGAGAGCATGTACGAGATCCGGATCACAGCGCCGGGTTTCGAAGCGATTCGCGAACCGCTGGAGGTGCGGCGATCCGCACCGGTCTCGCTAACCTACACTTTGAAAATGGGCGCGGTGACGACCACGGTGGATGTGGCGGCCACCATGGCGTTGATCGATACCGATCCTTCGGCCCATACCGACGCGGATTCCTCGGCCTTCATGAAGCTGCCGGTCTTCGATCCGGCTTCAGGGCTTTCGAATGTGATCAATCACAGCACGGGCGGAACGGTCTCGGATGCCAACGGGTTCTTCCACCCGCTGGGCGATCACGCCCAGGTCAGTTTCGTGATCGACGGGCAGCCGATCAGCGACCAGCAGAGTAAAGTTTTCTCGACACAGCTTCCACCGAATGCGATCCAAAGCTTGGAACTGATCACGGGGGCGCCGGAGGCGCAATATGGCGACAAATCCAGTCTGGTGGTGAACGCCACGACCAAGTCCGGCCTGGACGCGCGCCCGTTCGGAAGCCTGGAAGCGTATGGGGGCTCGTTCGGCACGTATGGCGAGAATGCGGCGTTCGGCGCGGGCACTGCCAGGCTGGGAAATTTTCTCGCGGCGAATACCCTGCGGACCGGCCACTTTCTGGATACCCCCGAATTTCTGCCGTTCCATGACATTGGCAACAGCGAGACCCTTTTCGATCGCATCGATTACCTGGCAAGCGGGCGGGATGCGTTCCATCTGAATCTGTTTCTGGCTCGCAACTGGTTCCAGGTTCCGAACAGCTATGACCAGTTGAGCCAGGACCAGAAGCAGCGCGTGATGACCTGGAACATCGCGCCCGCCTACCAGCACACGTTCGGATCCTCCATGCTGCTGACGGTGAATCCGTTCGCGCGCCGCGACCAGGTGAATTACTACGCCAGCCGCAATCCGTTTGACGACACGCCTGTCACGGAATCGCAGAACCGGTTTCTCGCCAATTACGGCGTGAAGGCGGACCTATCCACCGCGCGCAAGCGCCACAATCTGAAGTTCGGTACGCAGATTCAGTCGACCCGTTTACTCGAAAATTTCACTTTGGGGATTACCAACCCGAACTACAATGCCGTCTGCGCCGACGCTGCCGGCGCGCCGCTCGCGCTGCCGGGAATCACCGATCCCGCGCAATGCGGAGCCGTGAACCCCGCGTATGCAGCGAACCCGGCTTTCCTGCCCGGCCTCGTTCCCTATGATCTGACGCGCGCAGGATCCTACTTCCTGTTTCACGGCGCAGGCAACGTGAACCAGTTGGCCTTCTACGTGGCCGATGAAATCAAGTGGGGAGGCTTTCTGGTAAATATCGGGCTGCGTGACGACCAGTACAACGGCTTGGCGCGCAGAAACGGAGTGCAGCCGCGGCTGGGCCTGTCTTACCTGTGGAATTCCACGGGCACGGTTTTGCGGGCCGCCTATTCGCGCACGTTTGAGACGCCGTTCAACGAGAATCTTCTCCTCTCCAGCGCGACGGGCAGCGGAGGGCTGGCTCAGAACATCTTCGGAGCCAAGGCCAGCTTTCCGCTGGAGCCCGGATTTCGGAACCAGTTCAACGGCGGCGTTCAGCAGAAGATCGGGCGCTGGGTGGTCATCGACGGGGACTATTTCTGGAAATTCACCCACAACGCCTACGACTTCGATGTGTTGTTCAACACACCCATTACGTTCCCGATCGCGTGGCACAACTCGAAAATCGACGGATTCACCGGACGCATCAGCACCGTCAAGATTCACGGCTTTCAGGCCTATACGACCCTCGGCCACACGCGAGCGCGATATTTTCCCCCGGAGGTCGGCGGCCTGATCTTCCAAGGCACGGCGTCGGCGCCCGGAGTGTTCCGTATCGATCACGACCAGGCCTTTCAGCAGACGGCCAGCCTTCGATACCAGCGCGGAAAGGATGGCACCTGGGGAGCCTTTGTATGGCGTTACGATAGCGGCCTGGCGGTGACCGGGGTTCCCGATGCCGCGGCGGCGCTGCGGCTGACCCCCGCGCAGCAGACCGATATCGGGCTCGCCTGTGGCGGAGTGCCCGCAACCTGGCAACAGCCGCTGCGCTCCTGCGGCGGCCCGGTCACCTCCAGCCTGCTGACTTTGCCGCAGACCGGTACCGAGAACAACGACCACAATCCGGACCGCGTTCAGCCTCGGAACGTGTTCGACATCGCGGTGGGGACCGACAACCTGTTCCATGCCGAGCACCACAAGACGACGCTCCGCTTCACGGTGACGAATCTCACCAATAAGGTTGCGCTGTATAACTTTCTGTCCACGTTCAGCGGGACGCATTTCGTCCCCCCGAGGACTTTCCAGGCCGCCCTGGGCTACGGCTTCTAAAGCAAAGGACGCTCCGCCGTCCTAAGGTAATTCACACTTCGGATTAAGGCCCGGCTCCGGTAGGATCGGGCCGCAGGCTCTGTTACGATCCACTCGGAGGGTTGTATGCGTTACTTCGCAATTTTACTGATCGGCGCCTTTGCGTCCGCGCAAACCATGACGGAGTTCGGAGCGGCGGCGGCCGGTGGGACGGCGGGTAGCGCGGCAGGCAAGAAGGTCAGCGACGGCATCACGAACATCTTCGGCAATGTGAGCCAGCACACGGCCGCCGCCGCCAGCGCGCCGGGCAAGTCGAAGAGCGCAGCCGCCCCCGCACCCGTGATCGAAGTCGGCCCGGGAACCGAGGCCGGCGGGCAGGCTCGGCCGGCAAGCAGTGCGCCGGCGGTTACGGCGAAGGCGAAGAAACCCGCGCCCAAGCCGGCTCCGAAGAAAGAGGTGGACCATAGCTTGGTTCCTCCCCCGCCGCCGGTCACGGCGTCCGTCCAAAAGAAACCAGCCCCCGAGCCCATCGTGCATCAGCTGCTCCCGTCGGCGCCGGTCGAACCTCCGCCTCCGCCCACGGTTACTGCGGACGATTTGCGGACCGTGAGAGCCGGCGAGTCGCGCGAGGACTTGCTGAAGCTGGGCTCGCCGGCGTCGCAGATCACGATGTACGAAGACGGCCACCTGCTCGAGATTTACAGCTATCGGGCGAAGGAGACTCTGCTGGGCCGGGTCCGGCTGCACGATGGCGCCGTCGATAGCGTCGAGATAAGGTAAGGGTAACCCGCAGCCCGTTGCAGCGGTTGAGAAACACCCAGCCCTCGCCGGGCATCCACTTAGGGCGGGATGACTCCGGTACAAGATCTTCGTTCGGGGCAGCGCACCCGTGTCTCCGAAGGACGCCGCCGAGTCGTCATTGAGGGAGTGCAGCCGGAACTTGAATCCGGCAGGTTCGCCATAAAGCGCGTGGCCGGCGAAACGGTCGCCGTGGAGGCAGACATCTTCGCGGATGGTCACGCCGGCGTGCAGTGCGAGTTGCTCTATCGTCCCGAGCATGAACTGGGGTGGAGACGCGCTCCCATGGAGCCTCTCGGCAACGACCGCTGGCGAGGCGAATTCCGGGTTTCCCATCCCGGCAGCTATTTCTACACCATCGAGGGTTGGGTCGATCCACGCTTCGCCACCCGGTATGAGCGCGAGTTGCAGGTCTGGGTGGACCGCGAGAAGGCACGCTTCTCGACGTGGTATGAGCTGTTCCCGCGGTCCTGCTCGCCGGTCGCCGGCCGGCACGGCACGTTTCGCGACTGTGAGGCGTGGCTGCCCTACATCGCGGATATGGGCTTCGACGTTTTGTATCTGCCCCCGATCCACCCGATCGGCCGTACCGCGCGCAAGGGCGTCAATGGGGCAGACTCCGCCCAGCCGGACGATGTAGGCAGTCCGTGGGCCATCGGCTCGGCCGAGGGCGGGCACAAATCCATCCTGCCCGAATTGGGCACGCTCGCGGATTTCCGGCGGCTCCTGGAGAACGCCCGCAAGTTCGGGCTGGAGATCGCGCTGGACATTGCGTTTCAATGCTCGCCCGATCACCCGTACGTTACCGAGCACCCCGAGTTTTTTCGCAAGCGGCCCGACGGAACGATCCAGTCTGCCGAGAATCCGCCTAAAAGATACCCCGATATCTATCCGTTCGATTTTGAATCTCCGAAATGGTTCGAGCTGTGGATGGAGCTGAAGAGCGTCTTCGAGTTCTGGATCCAGCAGGGCGTTGAGATTTTCCGGGTGGACAATCCCCACACCAAGACATTCCTGTTCTGGGATTGGGTGATCAACGAACTGCGGCGCGAGAATCCGCGCGTGCTTTTTCTTTCCGAAGCCTTTACCAGGCCGCGAGTCATGCACCGGCTGGCAAAGCTCGGGTTTTCGCAATCCTACACATACTTCGCATGGCGCAACACCAAGCAGGAGCTGACGGACTATTTCCGCGAGCTTACTCAGCCCGAAGTTCAGGAGTATTTCCGTGCGAACCTGTGGCCCAATACACCCGACATTCTGACCCGGTACCTTCAGGAGGGTGGACGCCCAGCATTCATGATCCGGCTGATCCTGGCCGCGACTCTAGGGGCCAACTACGGCATCTACGGACCGGCCTTCGAGCTATGCGAAAACACGCCGCGAGAGCCGGGCTCTGAGGAATATCTCCACTCTGAAAAATATGAGCTCAAGCACTGGAACGTCGGCGCGCCAGGGAGCCTCAAAGGTTTAATCGCACAGGTGAACCGGATCCGGCAGCAAAATCCGGCGCTTCAATCCGACCGGACCCTGCACTTCCACGAGGTCGACAACCCGATGCTGATCGCCTACAGCAAGGTATCGGACGATCGCGCCAATACATTGCTGATGGTGGTCAATCTCGACCCGGTGTTCCGGCAGACGGGGTGGGTGAATCTGGATCTCGGCGCGCTGCCGCCTGCTCAAAAAGGCGCGTTTCGTGCGCTGGATCTGCTGGGCGGCGGCGATTATTATTGGAGCGGGCCGCGGAATTACGTCGCCCTTACTCCCGAGAGTTCGCCCGCGCACATCCTGCTGCTGGAGGAATTAGGGCCGTAGCGTCCGGCGCCTTATGCTCTGAATCTGTGAGAAATGCGCGCAGCTAGAAACGCCCCGCCGCGCTTGTGCGTCTCCGTTAAAGGCTGCACGACGGCATCGCGGCGGGACCGCGTCCATTCGCAGCGAGTCAAATTCCATGGACCGATCCTGCTATGAAGCGTCCCGGTAGCGCATCCGACCCACTGTGGTACAAAGACGCGATCATCTACGAACTGCACGTCCGGGCCTTCCATGACGCCAACGGAGACGGTGTCGGCGATTTTGCCGGGCTGATCGAGAAGCTGGATTATCTTCAAGACCTGGGCGTTACGTGCCTGTGGCTGCTTCCGTTTTTTCCCTCGCCGCTCCGGGATGACGGCTACGACATTTCCGATTACCTCAGCGTGCATCCCAGCTATGGATCGCTGGAAGACTTTCTGACTTTCCTCGCCGCCGCGCACGCCCGTAGGTTGCAGGTGATGATCGAGCTGGTGATGAACCACACCTCGGACCAGCACCCGTGGTTTCAGGCGGCGCGGCGGGCTCCGCCGGGGTCGCCGGAGCGCGACTTTTACGTATGGAGCGACTCCGATCAGAAGTACAAGGATGCGCGCATCATCTTTACGGATTCCGAAAAGTCCAACTGGACTTGGGATGCCCAGGCCCACGCCTATTTCTGGCATCGGTTCTTTTCGCATCAACCCGATCTGAACTACGACAACCCGCGGGTGGTCGAGGAGATGTTGAAGGTGCTGCGCTTCTGGCTCGACATGGGCGTCGATGCGCTACGAATCGACGCCATCCCATACCTGATCGAGCGCGACGGAACCAATTGCGAGAATCTTCCGGAAACGCACGCAATTCTGAAGCGCGTGCGCCGCGAGATCGATGAGAACTATTCGAGCCGCATGATGCTGGCCGAGGCCAACCAGTGGCCCAGCGACGTGCGGCCCTATTTCGGGGACGGTGACGAATGCCACATGGCGTTTCACTTCCCACTGATGCCGCGCATCTATATGGCGTTGCGCCAGGAAGACCGGCTCCCGATCACGGACATCCTCGCGCAGACTCCTCCGATTCCGGACACCTGCCAGTGGGGCCTGTTCCTGCGGAATCACGACGAGCTGACGCTGGAGATGGTCACCACGGACGAGCGCGACTACATGTACCTGGCCTATAGCGCCGATCCGCGCATGCGCATCAACCTGGGGATCCGCCGCCGCCTGGCCCCCCTGATGGACAACAATCGCCGCCGGATCGAACTGTTGAACAGCCTGCTGCTGTCTCTGCCAGGCACCCCGATCATTTACTACGGCGACGAGATTGGGATGGGGGATAACATCTACCTCGGAGACCGCAACGGCGTACGCACGCCCATGCAATGGAATGGGGACCGTAACGCCGGGTTTTCCCGTGCCAATCCTGCCAAGCTCTATAGCCCGGTTATCATGGACCCGGTATGGGGCTATGAAGCCGTAAACGTGGAAGCCCAGCAGAGCGATCCTTCCTCGCTGTTGAACTGGATGCGTAATATGATCGCCTTGCGCAAGCTGTTTCAGGTGTTCGGGCGAGGCACGCTGGAATTTTTGGATTGCCAGAACCGCAAGGTGCTGGCGTATTTGCGCCGGTACGAAGGCGAGCAGGTGTTGTGCATCGCGAATCTGTCCCGCTTCGCGCAGCCCGTGGACCTGGATCTGTCCGGGCTCGCGGGAATGGTCCCGGTGGAGATGCTGGGATACGTAGAGTTTCCGCGGATCACAAAGCAGCCCTACCGGTTCACCTTAGGCGCCTACGGATTCTTGTGGCTGGAGCTTCATGGCGCGCCGGAAGCCGTGGAAACGCTGGTCCGCTCGGTCGAACCCGCGACGCTCGGAATGGGCGCCGGCTGGAGCAGCCTGTACGAAGGAGTGGCGCGGCAGCGCTTCGAAACCGTCGTGCTGCCCGATTATCTGGCGAAGCAGCGCTGGTTCGGCGGAAAGTCCGGGCGGATTCGGTCGGTTCAAGTGCGGGACTGGGCGTGCCTGCCGGTTCCGGAAGCCTCGCTCGCGCTGGTTCAGGTACAGTACGAATACGGGGGCGCGGATACTTACTTTTTACCGCTGGCGATCGCCACGCAGGCGGGCGCGGCTCGCATTCGGGAAACGGCCCCGGCCAGCGTGCTCGCGGCGGTGACCACCTCCGGCGGTGCGGGCATATTGTATGACGCAACGCTCGATGAAGGAGCGTGCCGCGCGCTGTTAGACATCGTCCAGGATGGGAAAGAAATCGCCGCGCACCGGGGCGTTTTTCGCGGCGTGCCGGGCTCGAAGTTCCTGGCCATCCGCGGCCCGGGGACCCTTGAGGTGCGCCCGCAGCCCGGAGAGCAGAGTAATTCTTCGGTGGTCTACGGGGACCGGTTGGTCCTGAAAATTTTCCGCCGCTATCAGCCCGGGCCCAATCCCGAGTACGAAATGTCGAAGTATCTGACGGACTGCGCGCATTTCGGAAACATCGCGCCGTTTGCGGGCTCTCTCGAATATCACGGACATCGGGAGGAACCCGGCGTCGTCGGTCTGTTTCAAGCGTGGGTCGAAAACGAGGGCGACGCATGGCAATGGACGATGGAGGAAATGGAGCGTTACTACGAAACGTGCGCGACGATTCCATTTCCGGACAACGCTGCGAATGGCGATACGGACCTGATGTCGCTTTCCGAGCATGAACCTTCGCCATTCGCACGGGATCACGTGGGCATCTATCTCGAATCGGCCGCCACGCTGGGCCGCCGCACTGCCGAGATGCATCGCGCGCTGGCCCGTCATAGCGGGGATCCGGCCTTCGAACCGGAGCCTTTGTCTCCACCGCAGGTGGAAGCTCTGCTCAGCGATTTGCGCAGACAAGCCGCGCACATCTTTGAGTTGCTTCGCGACAACGTCTCACGATTGCCGGACGACGTCCTGGAACTCGCCGGATTAACGCTGGGAAGGCGGCGGCAGATTTTCGACCAGTTCCGCGCGGTTCTCAGTGATGACGGGTTTGGATGCCGGATCCGGATTCATGGCGACTATCATCTCGGACAGGTGTTGCGCGTTAAATCAGATTACGTGATCGTGGACTTCGAGGGCGAGCCCGCGCGGCCGGTCGCGGAACGGCGCGCCAAGCAATCTCCGCTCAAGGATGTAGCCAGCATGTTGCGGTCCTTCAGCTATGGCGCCTACGCCAGTCTCATCAATTACACAGCCCGGCGGCCGGACGATCTGGCGCGCCTGGAACCCTGGGCGCGGCTTTCGGAACGCTACGCCTGCGCGGAATTTCTGCGAGCCTATCGCCAGGCGGCGCACGGCGCCGGGTTTTTGCCCGCCAGACCCGGAGATTTCCGCCGTCTGCTGGGCGCTTACTGGATGGATAAAGCGCTGTATGAGTTTTCCTATGAACTGAATCATCGCTCTTCCTGGCTGCGGATTCCGTTGATGGGAATCGTCTCGGCCCCGCTATAAGCTGGATGTTGGACCTGACGGAACCGGCTCAAGCCGCGCGAGAACAGATGCACGAAATCGGCGCCGCCGACGCCGTGATCGGAATGTTCGATGCCAATTCTCCGGAGAAAGTGGCGCGATTCGTCGCCGCGGCGCGGGAATGCGTGGGATCCTTGGCCAAAACAGTGCGCATGGTGCTGCTGCACGGCGCCCCGCCGCATGCCGCCGTCCCCAGCGGCGCCGGCGATGAACGAATCCACGTGCTCCCGTATCCTCTGGGAGAGCCGGGCGGGCCTGACGATCCCGTGCAGACCGTGTTTCGCGCCTATCGCGCAGTGATGGATGTGGGCGCGGATTTGAACGCGCGCGCTTGCGCCATCGTGTGGCCGGACCCCGAAACCCTCACTTCGCAGTGGCTCTATAATTTGATTCAGCCGGTGCTGGAACTCGACTTCGATCTGGTGACTCCATGCTACGCGCACCACAAGTTCGAGGCGCTGTTGACCACCGGAGTCATCGCTCCCTTTGAGCGCGCGCTGTATGGCAAGCGAATTCCGCACCCGCTGGGTCCCGATTTCGGCCTCTCCGGACGGCTGACGCACCATCTCCGCGACCGTGCCGCGCAACTCGCGAAATTCAACGAGTGGCTGTTTCCGGTGAGCGAAGCGATTCGCGCCGGTTTCGATATCTGCCGGGCGCACATCGGGGTGCGCCGCTACCCTGCCGCCGATTGGACGAACCTCAGCACGGCGATGGTGCAGGTCCTCGGAGCGGTGTTTCACGAAGCCGAACAGAACGCGTCCTTCTGGCAAAGAATCCGGGGATCGCAGGAGGTGCCCGTCTTTGGCGAGCCGGCGTCCGTCCCCGGCGTGCCGGACACCGTGGATGTGCGCCGGTTATTCGAATCCTTCCAGTTGGGCTGCCGAAATCTGCAAGAAGTCTGGAGCGCAGTGCTGCCTCCCACCACGATGCTGGAATTCCGGAAGCTCGCACAACTTCCGCTGGAGAGCTTCCGTTTGCCGGATGCGTTATGGGCGCGGACGGTGTACGATTTTGGGCTCGGCTATCACCTCAAGACTATAAATCAGGATCATTTGCTTCGTTCGATGACTCCCCTTTATCTCGGCTGGGTGGTTTCCTACGCACAGGAAGTCGTCGAGAGCGGTCCGCTTGCCGTGGAAGACCGCCTGGAGAGGCTGTCGGCGGCGTTCGAAGCCGCCAAACCCTATCTTGTTTCGCGGTGGCGCTGGCCGGACCGGTTTAACCCATGACGTCCGTAGCACGCGCGTGAGGAGATTTTATGTGGAATCAAGCACAACAGGCGCTCCGGGAATCGCTGATTCGAGTGATGACCGAATTCGCGAGTCTTCTCCCGGGCTTTATCGCGTTCGTCCTTGCCATGCTGTTCTCGATCGCTCTGGCGTGGCTGCTCGCCTTTCTGGTGCGGCGGGTGTTGCAGAGACTCCGTTTCGATCAAAGGCTGGCGTCTTGGGGGGTGGGCTCGGCGCCCGCCGTCAGCCCGACGACGCTTGCTGCCAGGTTTCTGTTCTGGGGAGTGGTTCTGGTGGGGTTCATGATCGGCATGGCGGCGTTCGATCCGACTCTCACTTCGCAGCTCATGCTGCAACTGCTCGATTACCTGCCCCATTTGCTGGGCGCGGGACTGGTGCTGCTGGCCGGCAGCGTAATCGCACGATTTCTTTCGCGCAGCGTGCTGATCGGCGCGGTGAATCTGAATCTGCAATATGCCAGTCTGCTGGCCAGCGGCGTGAAATGGATGGTGATCGTGCTCTCGGTCGCCATGGCTCTGGAACACTTGCAGATTGGGCGCGATATTGTGTATCTGGCGTTCGGGATTCTATTCGGCGGGATCGTCCTGGCGCTGGTGCTGGCCGTGGGGCTCGGATCGAAGGAACTGGTGAGCCGCTCGCTTGAGAAAGAAGCGGCGCGCCGGCCCACGGAAACCGTCGAGCCTTTCCGGCACTTCTAACTAACTAACCCAGGCGCGCAATCACGGCGTTGGCGATTCGATTTCCCGCATCAGATTAAGAATCTCGACGGCATAAGCCTCACGCGGATTATAGACGCGCAGTTTTTTCTCGATTGTTTTGTTCCGGTAGAATTGGCCGTTGGCGAGTCGGAACGCCACAAAGCCGATGCCCGCTTTTACAGACTCGAATCCGCGCCGCGCGGAATCCCATCCCCAATAATTGTTTTGGGCGCTGTGCAGCCCGCATGTGCTTTCGCGCACGGAAATAGCGGGAAGGAGGCGGTAATCCAGCGCATTTTCATCCGCGGCTTGCAAGTAGATTTCCGTATAATGAGGCTCGGGACAGCCATACGCGCGAAAAAATGCTTCGAGTCTGGCGATGCGCCCGTCTTGCGCCGGCATGATACCCCGAGGGAGCGTAGCATCCGCAGTCCGGTCCGCGCAAGCGACCAGGCATACGCCGCCGATGAACCGGCACAACCATCCTTTGCACGCGCGGCGCGCGATGTTTTCTAATATTGGCATTCCAGCCGGCTAATCCCTGGACGAACGGATTCCGTAGAAGAATTTAGGGAACAGAGCCGAAACGAACAGATTTAAGAATCGACGATAATTCGGAGGTCCGAAGCAGTTTGCGATGCCTTCCTGTCGAGCTTCGTGGTTCGCCCACCATGACGAGCGCCTCCGGCTTGCTGGAATGATCGCGCTCAGCCCGGATTTGTTTCGCCGCGGCGGGAAAATCCGCGCACCGCATGAAACAATGGCCGTGGGTTTCGCATCATATGGAGGATGTTTGGAAATCCGGATACGAGCGGCTCGATCCGGACCATTTCCGCATGCCCGATTACCAGCCGATTGAAGATCACGGAGTTATTGGAAATCTGCGCACAGTGGCTTTGATCGCGAAAACCGGACTGATCGACTGGTTTTGTTTTCCGCGGTTTGATTCGCCAAGCGTGTTTGGCTGCCTGCTGGATGCCAGCCAGGGCGGGCATTTTCTGATTACCCCCTGCCAGGGCGATGTAATCCATAAGCAGATTTATCTCCCGGACACGAACGTTCTGATTACGCGCTTTCTGGGCGACGACGGCGTAGGCGAAATTAACGATTACATGCCGTTAGAAACGGTGGCGGGGGCATCGGAAAAAGACGCAGATTATTGTTTGATCCGCACCGTGAAATCGGTGCGTGGCTCCATGCGGTTCCGGCTGGAGTGCCGGCCCGCGTTCAATTACGCTCGCGATCCGCACGAGGTGCAATGTCTGGAAGGAGGCGTCGCGTTCCGGTCCCCAGCGCTCCACCTCGCTCTGGGATCGGACGTGCCGCTCAGAGCGGATGGGCCGGCCGCGGTTGCGGAGTTCGAGCTTCGCGAAGGGCAAAGCAGCACTTTTGTGCTGCACGCGATCGGCGCGGGAGAGAACGCGCTGAAGATTCAGCCGGCGCAGTGCGAACGGCTGTTCCATCAGACGATTCAATACTGGCGCCAGTGGATCACCCGCAGCACGTATCGCGGGCGGTGGCGGGAGATCGTAAATCGTTCGGCGCTCGCGCTGAAGCTGCTGACGTACGCGCCGACCGGGGCGATCGTCGCGGCGCCCACCTGCGGCCTGCCGGAGAGACTGGGTGGCATCCGCAACTGGGATTACCGCTATACCTGGCTCCGCGACGCCGCTTTCGTGATCTACAGCCTGCTCCGCATCGGCTTCACTGAGGAAGCCGTCGCCTTCGTCCAGTTTCTGGACGCGCGCTGCCACGAGATGGGCGAGGAAGGCACTCTCCAGCCCGTATACGGTATCGGCGGCGAGCACGATCTCACCGAACGCGTGCTCAACCATCTGGAAGGGTACCGGGGTTCCGCGCCTGTCCGCATCGGCAATGAGGCCTTCCGCCAAACCCAGCTCGATATGTACGGCGAGCTGATGGACGCGCTGTATCTCTACAACAAATATGTGACTCCCGTTTCTTATGACTTGTGGTCGTATGTGCGGCACATCACGAACTGGGTCGCCAGAAACTGGCAGACGCCGGATGCCGGCATCTGGGAGGTCCGTGGAGGGCCCCAGCAATTCGTGTACTCGAAGCTGATGTGCTGGGTCGCGCTGGACCGCGCCATTCGTTTAGCCTCTAAACGCTCCTTCCCGGGGCCGCGTGATGAGTGGGCGCGCACTCGCGACGAGATTTACGAAGCCATCATGCACCGCGGCTGGAACCCGTCGAAACAGGCTTTCGTACAGCGCTTCGGCAGCGACGCGCTGGATGCGGCGGCGCTGCTGATGCCGCTGGTGTTTTTCGTTTCGCCCACAGATCCCCGTATGCTGAAAACGCTGGATGCGATCCTTCAGCGGCCTCGCGATGGAGGATTGGTCTCCGATGGCCTGGTCTATCGCTATGATGTCGCCAGGACGCCGGACGGATTGAGGGGCACCGAAGGCACCTTCAGCCTGTGCACTTTCTGGCTGGTGGAGGCGATGGCGCGCGCCAGCCAGCAGTATCCCGAACGCCTGCACCCGGCGCGTCTGCTGTTCGAGAAGATGCTGGGCTACGCGAACCATCTGGGATTATTTTCGGAGCAGATCAGCCATCGCGGCGAGGCGCTCGGAAATTTCCCTCAGGCGCTCACGCATCTGGCGTTGATCAGCGCGGCCTACAACCTGGACCAATACATCGACGCTTCCCGGAACGGATCGATTCGCCCGAGCGAACAGGATTAGGCGGAGGGCGGGCCGGCAATTCCTCCGCATGGGGGGGCGCGCCCAAGCATGTCCTACACTGGGTCGATGCGGGTCATCGGCGGGGAATTTCGAAGCCGCTTGCTCAAGAGCGTGCCGGGGCTGGATGTGCGCCCTACGCCGGACCGGTTGCGGGAGGCGCTGTTTAACGTGCTCGCTCCGCGGATCGAGGGCGCCGTATTCGCCGACGTTTACGCAGGCACGGGGGCGGTGGGGATCGAGGCGCTCAGCCGGGGCGCGGCTCGCGCGATTTTCGTCGAGCCGGACCGCAACGCCCTCCGCGTGATTCGCGAAAATCTGAAGTCGCTGGGCCTGGAATCGCGCGGCGAGGTCCGGCAGGGCCGGGCGCTGGCGGCGATTCCGGCCCTCGAAGCCGATATTTTTTTCCTGGACCCGCCGTACCGCCTGGATCGCGAATACAAAGCCGCGCTCGAGTTGCTGGGGCGCGGCGAGCCCGGGCTGGTCATCGTGCAGCACGAGATCCGGCGCAAGCTGGCGCCATCCTATGGCGTATTGGAGCGTACCAGGGAACTGAAGCAGGGCGATAATGTCCTCAGCTTTTACGGGCTTTGAACCGGCGCCGTGCTCGCGTGCCCGAACAGTACGTAGGCTGCGATACCGGCCACCACGGCAATCAATCCCAGGAGCGCGATTACCAGCCACCTCCCGCGTACGGTCCAGCGATCCACGATTCTTCTACTGTGGCGCGGCCGCGGCGGAGGTTGCGACCGAGTTCGTCAACGTTACGCTGACCGAAGCCACGCCCGCAGCGTTGGAAGAGACCGTGAAGGGCACAGTCAACTTGAACTGGCCTCCGAACGGGTTCGATGCGCCGCTCTGGTACCAGGTGGCGAAAGCCGAGGCGAGCGGGACGGTAACGGTGTTCTGAGCAAGCGTGTTTCCGGTAGTGGGGGCGAACGTGAAGGCTCCGCTGGTCATTTCTCGCGTGGTCGAATAGCCGATGACCGTAACCGTGAGGCCTCCACCCGTGTTCGAGAATGTCACGGATTGAATCACCGGAGCGCTCTTCGCGATCGTGATGGTCTGTGTGGGGGCCGGACTCGGTGTGATATCGGCGCCCCCGGCGGTCAGCTTGGCCGTCAGCGTGATCGTGCCCGCTACGGTGCCGGTGGTGAGCAGATTCGGCAACGCAAGTTGTGTCTTCCCGGCGGCTAGAGTTGAGGTGCTGACGCCCGGGTTCAACGCGGCATCCTGGGCGCTTCCGCCCGCGGCCGATTGAAACGTCATCGAAAACGTCACGGTGATGTCCTGCGGGTACGGCTTGTCCAGGGTCAGCATCATGCTGGGCTGTTGCGCCGCCCCGATGGTTCCCGAACCCAAGTCGAGGTTCACGTTGGGCGGCGCGGGTGCCGCGATCGTGAGCGTGATCGATTTGCTGGCGGCTTGCCGGTTGGCGTCGGTGACCGTGAAGGTCAGGCTCACCGCGCCCGCCGCTGTGGGGGTTCCGCTAATCGTCGCGGTAGCCGCATCGAAGGCAAGGCCCGCGGGCAGCGTTCCGCCGGTGAGCGCGAAGGTATAGGGCGGCGTCCCTCCGCTCGCCGCCAGGGCCTGCGAAAACGCAACTCCGGCGGTCGCGGAAAGATTGCCGGTGGTGATGGTCAACGGACTCGCCGCCGCTGCAATCGTCAGCGAAAATTGCCGCTGCGCGGATTGGCCGTTCGCATCCGCGACCGCAATCATGAAGATCGATGTGCCTGCCGTAGCCGGTGTGCCGGTGATGGCGCCCGTGGATGCGTTCAGCGACAAGCCCGAAGGGAGCGAACCCGCCGCTACCGTCCAGGAGTACGGCGTCTTCCCACCGCTGGCTTGAAGCGCCGCCGAATATGCCACGCCCGCGGTACCGTTCGGGAGAGTGGACGTGGAGATCGTCAACGGCATCCCCACATTGATGGTGAACGCCTTCTGCGCAGTCTGCGCCGTTCCTGTGGTCGAGTCGGTAACCTGCACCGTGAAGGCGGCCGTCGCCGCCGCGTTGGCGGTGCCCGAAATGACGCCGCTGCTGGCATCCAGCGCCAGGCCCGTCGGGAGTTGGCCCGCCACGATCGACCATGTGTAAGGCGAGGTTCCACCCGTGGCCGCCAGCGTTTGCGAGTAGGCCACACCCACGGCCGCGTCGGGCAGCGCGGTGGTCGTGATCGTCAGAGGATTGGGGGAGCCACCGATGGTGATCGAAAACGCCTGGGTCGCCGTGCGCGAGCCGAAATCGGAGACCTGTACGCTAAATGAGAACACGCCGTTGGTAGAGGGCGTTCCGCTGATGACGCCCGTGGACGAGTTCAGCGCCAGGCCGGTGGGCAGGAAGCCCGAGTTGGGCACAATCGACCAGCTATACGGAGGCTGCCCGCCTCCCGCGGTTAACGTTTGCGAATACACCACTCCGGCCGATCCGCCGGGCAAAGAAGTAGTCAGAATCGAAAGCGGTGCGGCCACGAACAAAGACATCGCCTGGGCGAAGCGTGTATTGGTGGCATCGCTCAGAACCACGACCAGCGAAAACGACCCGAGCGCGGTGGGCTTGCCGGTAAGGGTTCCGCTGGAATCGATGCTGAGGCCCTGGCTCGGTCCCGAGAAACTCCACGAATAGGGAGCCAGGCCGCCGGCCGGAGTCAGCGTCGCGCGATACGCTGCATTTTGAATCGCGACGGGCAGCGAAGTTTCGAGAATGTGCAGCGGCCCGGTAATCACGTAAATCGTAAAAGACTGCGTAGCCGTGGCGTAATTGGTCAGCGCGGCCTGCACCTGTACGGCGTAGGCGCCCGGCACCGTAGGCGTCCCGGAAAAGGTAGCGGTGGCCGCGTTGAACGAAATTCCAGGCGGAAGATTCGAACTGCTCACCAGCGTCCAGCTCACGCCCCCGGGGTTCGCCGCCAGTGCGGCCGAGTAGGACTGATTGAGAGTGGCAAGAGGCAAAGAAGAGGTGAGGATCGTCACACTGCCCGCGACCACCGTGAGGCTGAAGTCCTGAAAAACGCTTACATTACTCCCGGTGAATTGAGCGAAAACCCGGAAGGCGTATCCGCCGGCAGCGTTGGGCACCCCGGAAATCACGCCGGTCGAGCTTAAGGAGAGCCCCGGCGGAAGCGCATTGCTGGCGGACCAGGTGAGCGGGATATTCGAGGGCGTTGCCGCGGCGCTCAACTCCAGTGAATACCCCTGGCCGAGCGTTGCGTTCGGCAGGTTTGGCCCTGTATTGATCGTGATCGAAGGATTATTGACTACAATCGTGAAGCTCCTGCTATCTGGCGGGAGCATGGTGCCCGACACGATGAGCTGCGCGGTCAACGTGAACGTGTAGGTTCCGCTGGTGGTGGGCGTACCGGTGAGCAGGATGGGATTCGCCGTGGCTGGGTTTGGAAAACTCAGTCCGGGCGGCAGGCTGCCGGATGTCACGGACCAGTTCACTGGAATTCCGAACTGATATTCGCAGGCCTGAAACGTGATCGTATAGCTTAAGCCGGTATAAGCGGCCGGTAGCGGCCCTTGGGTCAGGATCGAAATGTAAGGATTGTTCGAGCTGCACTGCGCCCAGGCTCCCGCGGCGGAAATTGCGCCCAGCAGGAGCAGCGGCGCCGCGCGCATAATTTCGAAACGCTTCATCGCGCGTCTCCCTGCCCGGCAGCGGCCAGAGGCACGAACAAAACATCTCCCGTTCGGGCATCGAACAATTTGAACGTCGTGCCATCGAAGCGGCTGAGGCGAAACAGCGATGGACCCATACCGAAAAGTCCCTCCGGCTCGCAGGCGCAATCGGCGCGGAAAACCGAGCGTCTCGCAAGATCCAGGCTGAGGATCGAACCCGAGGATTCCGCCAGCAGGATGCGCTGATTATTCGCCGCCATGGCCAGTCCGGCCGGTTTGAGAGCCCCTTCGTACACCGCCGAGGCAGCGCCATTGGAAACCGTGAACAGATGCAGCCGTGTGCCGGCGGCGAGATCGTGCGAACCCGCATAGAACGCCAGTACATAGGCCCGTTCGTGGAGCGGCGTCCGGCTCACCTCGCCGTTGGGCCCGAACAAGTACAGGCCGTCCCGCCAGGCTCCCGCGGCCAGCGTGCCATCATCGGCGATGGCCAGCGCATCGGGGCTGGCGAGCAGAAAATTCGCGTCGATTTCGCGTAGGGAGGGCGAAGCGGGCAAGCCGGAGACGATTTGCATGCGGTTTGTTGCGGAAAACCATAGCAGGGCCGCACTGCCGCGGGGACTCATCACGATTCGATCCGGCGACGGCGCCGCTTGCGGAAGCGCAGCAACGCCCGTTTGAGTCACGAGCAAGACCTGGCCGGTGGAGGAGTCCGAGGCGAGCGCGAAGTCCTGCTGCGGAGAGACAGCAATGACCGCAAACGTCCGGCCGTAGTCCAGCGCTCCACCGACGCCGGCCGCAGCGGCGATTCCGTACACCGGCCGCAGCCGGCCATTATCGGGCAGGTAGCCGAGCAGTGGCGGTCCCACCTGCGCCCGCATCGTGGCGGAAAAGATGGCAAAGAGGGCGGCTCGTTTCATCGGGGCGCTCCCACAGTGGGGGTGCCGGCAGTGATGGTGATCGCGGGGGCCGGGGCGGGAGTATTGCTGCTGCCTCCACCGTGAGTCGCGGCGATCGCGCCGGCGGCGGCTCCACCGGCGAGCCCGACTGCGATCAGCACCTTCGCCGTGGCGCTCAATCCGGGAGAAGATCCGCCCGCGAGGTTGGTTTGCGTGATCAGCGCGGTCGCGGTCTGGCCGGAGTAGGAAGCGGTGACGCGAATCTGCATCTGGCCTGCAACATTGTTGCGCTTTATGTGCGCCGCTACCGCCCGGCCCTGCGCATCGGTGGTGACCGTGAGCGTTCGGGTCCCATCCGGGAACGTGCCGCCCGGCCCCTGATTCGGAAGGAAAAACGAGACGGCAGCGCCGGCGACCGGCCGCTGGTTTTCGTCCACCACCTGCACCACAGGCTCTCGGGTTACGCGATCTTTGATGTTGTTAATCGCGCCCTGGCCTTCGACGATGACGATGCGCAATTGCGCTTGCGAACCCGGCGCTGGCGGCGCCTGGGCGCTCAGCATTCCGCAACCGAAGGGAAAAAGGGTCAGAAAAAGAACACACCGGTAGTGCGGCTGAAAGAATCGCACGGCCCCTCCCGATAAGAATTAACAGTACCAGAATGGGACTCGATTCGTATAGTCCCGCGCGCGACGGCCAGCCGCGCCAGACGGCCAGGCAACCCGTTCGGCGCGGGGGATCGCGATGCTATTCTTCCCTTGAGGGGCGCGTAGCTCAGGTGGATAGAGCATCAGCCTTCTAAGCTGAGGGTCGCTGGTTCGAGTCCAGCCGCGCCTGCCACGCCTCGCTAGAGAACCGGGAGCGCGCCCGCTTCGTACACGCCCTCCGGTGTGACCCCGCCGATCGGGATGTCCAGTAAGATGCCCGGCTCCCGCGCTTGCGACAGCGAGACCTTCAGGTAGTTCCCGGTCAGCGCCACCCGGCCGTCTTCCATCGTCACCGCCGAAAGAGTGCGGCCCACCATGCTCCGGCGAAATTCGAGGTTCTTGCGCGCGCTCAATTCGCGCAGAATCTGCGTGCGGCGCTTGCGCGTTGCCGCGGAGACCGGAGTGGCGGCCCCGGCCGCCGGCGTTCCCGGGCGCTCGGAGTAAGTGAATACGTGCAGATAAGTGAACGGTAAAGCCTCGATGAATGCGCGCGACTCCTCGAACTCCTCTTCGGTCTCGCCCGGGAATCCAGTCATCACGTCGGCGCCCACCGCGCAATCCGGCATCAGGGCGCGAGCCTTCCAGATCCGCTCCGCGTAGTGCCTCGGACGGTATTTGCGGTGCATCCTCCTCAGGACTCGATCCGATCCGGATTGCAGCGGGGCGTGTACGTGTTTTGCGATCCGCGGCGAGAAAGCCACCAGCTCCAGCAGGTCGTCGGACCAATCCATGGGTTCGACGGAGCTGAGCCGCAGCCGTTCCACCGGCGTTTCCTCGAGCAGCCGGCAAATCAGACCGGCCAGACGCGGGCGGCCCTCTAAATCGCGGCCCCAGCGGCCCAGATTGATCCCGCTCAGGACGACCTCTTTGTACTTGCGCGCGAGCGCCCGCACCTGATTGATCACCTGTTCGGCCGGCGCGCTCCGGCTGCGGCCGCGGACGTAAGGAATAATGCAAAACGAGCAGCGGTGATTGCAGCCGTCCTGAATCTTCAGGTTCGGCCGCGTGCGGTGGCCCAGCGCGTCCTCGACGGGCGCCGCCAGGAAATCCCGCTGCGCGAAGATATCGCCCACTTCGATTTGCCCGTGGTACGGCGCGGAGGCTTCAATCAACTCCGGAATGCGGGTCTTGTGCGAATTTCCCGCCACCATCCAGACGCCTGGCAGGCAGGCGATCTCCTCGGGGGCGCGCTGCGCGTAGCAGCCGGTTACCAGAATGCGGGCTTCCGGGCTTTCGCGGTGAATGCGGCGGACCACCTGCCGCAGCTCGTCGTCCGCAGTGGCGGTCACCGTGCAGGTATTGAGGACCACCAGGTCGGCGGCGGAGGCCCGGTCCGTCCGGGTCAGACCCTTGCCGGCGAGCGCGGCCTCCAGGGCCGCGCCATCGGCCTGCGAGGCACGGCATCCGAACGTCTTTACGTAGAAGCTCCGCAAGCCTTCATTTTAATCGGGGCCTCCGCCCCCGCATCGGCGGCGCCCGAAGGCCGCGCTTCAGGCTTTAATCCACTCGCCGTTGGGAAGCTTCACCAGCGACGTCAGCATGACCGGATCGCCGCTGCGCGCCGGGCCGCCCGTGCAACTGATCGTATCGCCGGGTTTAATCGTCGAGTGGCTCCAGCCGTAGCCTTTCAGATGATTCAGGCTCATCATCTCGACCGTCCACTCCGTCGTTTTGCCGTTCTCGTCGGTAACCTTGAGATAAATGTAGGCGTGCGGATTGGTCCACTCGAACCGCTCGACTACGCCGGTGACGGTCACCGGATTCGTCATGTTGTACATGGCGGTGGAATGATGCGCCATGACCGGAGCGGAGTTGAACGTGAAACCGAGAAGCAGGATCGAAGCCAGGGCTCGCAGTCGCATGAGGTTATTTCTCCATCACTTGCCGAACAGCTTGGTGTAGTCGCGATTATTTTCGCACACAAATTCGTCGATTTTGGTCAGGTCCGGCCGAAGCGAAAACGTACGGGTAAGTGTCCACGGTTTTTCGAACACGTTGGGATCTTCGAGCGTCGCCTCGTATTGGAGCGTATCGTAGTCCGGCCTGCGGAAGCGTTCGACCATGTGCAGCGCCTCCGTATGTTTGTAACCGCCGATCTCGGTCTTATCGTTGAAACCGACGGTGTCCACCACCAAAGTATCGCCCTCCCAGCGGCCCACGGAATCGCCGAGCCAGGTTGGATCGGGATCCACCGGATGCATGGCCCCGTTGGTGGGAATGATGCGGTGCGTACCGGGATATTCATGCAGAATGATGACGAAGTTCGGCGATTGCACCACCTGGAACTGATACGGCACGCCGAATGCGTCCGGCCCGGCCAGCGGCATGCAATCCGCGGTCTTGCCGGCGTCGTTCGGGCCGCGCACCACCCGGAATTTTTCCGCTCCCGGCTTCAACACGGGGCCCGCTGGCGCATTGCCCCCACGCCCCCCGCGGCCCGCTCCGCCGCCGCCGAAGCCGCCGAAATTGTATACGCCGGACAGATCCGGATGGCCGTCGGCCGTCCGCGGGACTTCTTTCTTGGCCGTCTCCGTACCGGAGGGGGCGGCCACGGGCTGCGTGCCCGGCACCGTCACCGTCACCGTCTTCGTTAAAACGGTGTTGTTCGGCCCCCGGACGGTCAGCGTATAGGTAGTGGTCACCTTGGGCGAAACCTGGCGGCTGCCTCTCGGCGTCACGCGTCCGATCCCGGGATCCAGCGTCACGCCACTGGGATTTTCCGTGGCCCAGATCAGAGTCGCGGACTGCCCGGGACGAATCGTTTCCGGCTGCGCCTTGAAGCTGGTGATGCGAGCAGGAAGGCGCGCGGCCTGCTGGTACGCGGTCGAACTGCCGCCGGGGTTGGGGGTCGCGGGCGTAACCTGCGCGAAGGCTGTCGAAATGCACCCCGCAACCAACGTGATCAGACGCAACCTCATCGTGCTGGCGCCTCCCCAGCGCCAATAAAAATCATACTTCACGGAACACGATTCTAAAAACGGAAGCGAGCCACCACTGTCCCCTGCCGTGACGTGACGGTTTGCGTGTTGGTGACCGCGCCCTCGTTCGCGGTGGAAATGAATCCGAATCCCGCAGTCGGCACGCCGTTTTTGGTCACTTGCGTCGCCGCCGCGTTGGTGGAGGTCGGATTCGGCATTTCGGCGCGATTAAAGATGTTCGCAAACTCGATGCGCAGGTTCAGCTCGTAGCGTTCTTTGAAACGGAATGCGCGTCCCACCGCCAAATTTTCGTTCGGCCGCCGCTGGAAGCGATAGTCGGAGTAGTAAGCGGCTGCGGTGCCCCACTGCCCCGGACCCGGCTGGCTCCAGGCCGCCGGATTCAGCACGAAAACTTTGTTGGGATCGAAGCAGTGGCAGTTCAAGTCCTGCGTGAACAGCGGCTGGCCAGGCACGCGGTTGGCGTAACTGATCTGAGGTCCGGCGGTATTGCGCAGGAAAACGTTGTTCAGGTTGTTCTGCGCCACGGGCGCCAGAATCGGCAACCCGCTGGCGTAACCCAGCAGAGTATTCAGTTGCCAATCGCGGACCACCCACGAAAGCACCTTGTTGGCGTTGCGCAGCGTGGGCACCGTGTAGCCGCCGGCGATGGTCAGGGCCAGCGGCTGATCGAAGGGGGAAAGATACCGGTTCTGGGCGCGGTTGAACACATCGTTCACCGCCTGGCCGCCTGTGCCGGGGATGGTTACGTTGCTGGGCGCGGCGGTCGAAAGCTGCTTTGCCCAGGTGAACAACACCGTGCCTTCCAGCCCATGGGAGAAGCGCTTGGTCGCTTTGGCCTGGAGCGAGTTATACCAGGTGTTCCCGTCCGGAGCCCACAGCGCGGTAATGCTCGGGTTCCCGCCAAATTGCGGGAACGGTCGCAGGGCTTGCGCCACGGTCGCAGTCGTGGGGAATCCGGCAAACGGAGGATTGTTGAACCCGCGCTGCTTCGCCACCGCTGAGCCCAACTGCGAAGACAACAGCGTCACATCCGCCGGATTGTTAATGTTCAAACCCGCCGCCGCGATCCGGCCCACCGTGAGCGCATTGACATCGACCAGGGCGGGAGCGTTCCACCAGACTCCCACGTTGCCTACGTACGTCGCCTCGACCACGAAGTCGCGTAGAAGCTCGCGCTGCAAGCCCAGGCTCCATTGCATCTGGCGCGCGGGCCGCCCGGCGTTCTGGTCATACCAGGTGGCCGGGGATTGTGTGGTGGGCGCGACGCCCCTCTGCGGATACTGGCCGACGTCATAGTTCGGGAAGGGCGGCGGCGCGAACGGAATGCCACTCGCCAGGATCATCACCGGCTTGCCGAACGCGCCCGAGCCGGCGGCTGCCGGCAGCGAGAGCCCGCCCGCGGTGGATCCGTTGCTGTCGCCGGTCGCCGAGTAGACAATTCCCCATCCGCCCCGCAGCACCGTCTTCGGCGTGATCTGATACGCGACTCCCAGCCGCGGGCCGAACGCGTACGGATAGTTCTTCGCAAAGGTGCAATTGCAGCGGCCCGCGCCATCGCCCTCGAACTCCACGGCTCCCGGCATG
>Ga0070739_10001579_pt1 | contig 33525 bp, 31 predicted proteins | sample Coa_R1_7_FD_66445 | JGI IMG/M metagenome (GOLD analysis project Ga0070739, IMG submission 66445) | Surface soil microbial communities from Centralia Pennsylvania, which are recovering from an underground coalmine fire - Coalmine... | ecosystem: Environmental > Terrestrial > Soil > Unclassified ...
CGCCGAACGTCCCTGTGGCGAACGGGACGACGCTTGCCGCGACGAGGACGACGGTGTAGCCGACGATCCTGCGCAGCGTCGCGAGCTCGCCCGAGACGACCGGCAGCATCGGCACGTTCGCGCGCTTGTAGTGATCCTTCAGCAGCAGGGCGAGCGCCCAGAAGTGGGGCGGAGTCCAGAGGCAGACGAGCACGAACAGCCAGATCGCCGGGACGGAGACGCTCCCCGTCGCCGCCGCGTAGCCGACGAGCGGCGGGACGGCGCCCGCGGCGCCGCCGAGCACGATGTTCTGCGGGCCGCGCCGCTTGAGGAAGCCCGTGTAGACGAGGACGTAGAACGCGCCGCCGGCGAGCGCCAGGAGAGCGGTCAGCAGGTTCGCCGCCGACGCGAGGAGCGTGAAGGACGCCGCGGTCAGCGCCAGCCCGAACTCGAGCGCGCGGGGAGCCGTGAGCCGCCCGGCAGCGACCGGGCGCGACGCCGTGCGCGGGCCCATCAGCCTGTCGATGTCCCGGTCGAGGACGTGGTTGAGCGCGGCCGCGCCGCCGCAGGCGAAGGCGAGCCCGACGAGCGTCTCGGCCAGCAGCCGCGGAGAGGGGCGCCCGTGCGCTCCGACCGCCGCGCCGCACAGCCCGGTCAGCAGGAGCAGCGTCATCACGCGCGGCTTCGTCAGCGTCACGTAGTCGCGCCAGGCGCCGCGCGACACCGGCTCGCCGCGCAGCGACGCGACGGCGAGCGCGACGGAGGCGGCGAGCGCGAGCGCGGCGAGCGAGAGATGGCCCGCGCCGGAGGGCACGACCGCCGCCGCCGCGAGCAGCGCGCCCGTCCCCGCGACGGGGACGAGCAGGCGGCGGTGGGAGAGCGCCGCCGCCAGCAGCAGCGCCGCGAGGGGCGGTCCGGCGAGCGCGGCGAGCACGCGATGGAGGTCGCCCGCGCCCGCGGCGCCGCTCACGACCGCGAGCGTGGCGGCGAAGGCGACCGCGATCGCGCACGCGCGCAGCCACAGGCCGGGCCGTGCGCCGGTGCGAAGCCCTTCGGTCACCCGTCTCCGCGCGAGCGGCGCTTGAGGATGAACATCCACCAGATGGTGACGGCGATCAGGAGGGCCAGCGGAAGGGCCCAGCCGAGGATCGCGCCGGCGAGAAACGAGGCGATCACGTCCATGACAACTCCTCGGGTCGGGGATCGTGCGCAGGCGCGTCCGCGCCCGGCTCGAGCCAGCGGTAGACGGAGACGATGAAGGCGACGAAGTACGCCAGGGACCCCGGCACCCACATCACGCCGGCGGCGATCTGCTGATCACCGCTCGCCGAGAGCCCGAAGGCGCGATGCGCGAGGTCCGCGTAGACGGGATACAGCGGGTTCGACGCGTCCGCGAGCACGATCGCGAGGATGAAGCCTGGCACCGCCGCCGCCGCGTAGCACGCAGCCCGCCGCAGGTGGTCGATCCGGCTGCGTACCGGCGGCGCGTCGAGCAGCGGGCCCCAGAACAGGAGCGCGGCGCCGACGAAGCAGAAATGCTCGAGGATGTGGACCGGCTCGTGGTCGACCGCTGCCGCGTAGAGGGCGGGGAGGTGCCAGACGCCCAGCGCGATCGCGAGGACGGCGACCGTGACCGGCGGCCTCGTCGCCCGGCGCCCGACGAGCCGGAGCGGCGCCGCCCAGCGTCCGCGCGCGAGGCCGAGCAGCACCGCGCGCCTCGCCTGCGCCGGGAAGGGCAGCCACATCCTCGGCCACGGCCTGCCGAGCACGAGCAGCGGCGGCGCGATCGTCAGCAGCACGACGTGCTGGGCCATGTGCATCGCGAACGACGTGTCCGCCCAGTTGTCGAAGGGAGGCTCGAGGGCCACGAACGTGAGCAGCACGCCGAGGTAGAAGCACGCCTCCCGCCACCGCCGGTCCTTCGGGCCACTCCCGACGCGTCCCGTCCCGCCGAGCGCGTACAGCGCCGCCGCCGCGGCGCACGCCAGGAGCGGGGGAACCGACACGGCCCTAGATCAGGTACAGGACGACCCAGGTGAGGACCGCGATCCCCGCCAGGAACGTCCAGTAGAAGCTGAGCGCGACGAGCTCCGCGCGGACGAGCGAGAGCGGGTCGCGGATGTCGTGGGCCATGCGATGGGGATCGCCCGAGGCGTGGCCGGGCTCCGGGGCGCCACTCGCGATCTTGCGGTAGCGGATCGACGCGGCGAGCGTCATCTCGAGCCAGAGGAGCGTGCAGAGGACGAAGACGAACATGAAGGCCGTCCAGCCGAAGTAGACGCTTGCGAAGCCGCCGTCGGCCGGGCCGAAGCCCTGATGCGTCCAGGCGAGCGCCTGCAGGATGAGCCCGACGACGCCGACGGCGAGCGCGGCGCCTCCCCTGATCCGCCACGCCGGGCGGCGGCCGGCGCGATGCTCGGTGAGCCCGAGCCGCACGAGCAGGGCGCTCACGACGTAGCAGGCCATGATCGCCGTGCCCCAGCCGATCGACGCGTCGACGCCCTTCGGCTTCCAGAGCCCGCCGGTGTTCAGCGAGCGGAGGTAGAAGTACGCGAAGACGAAGGAGACGAAGAAGAACGCGGTCGAGCCCGCGAGCAGGTGGCCCGCGGAGACGAGGTTGCGGCCGAGCAGCTCCGGCGGCTCCTCGACGACGACCTCGTAGCCGGCTTCGTGCGTGAGCGGCGCGCTGGACACGTCAGTCCCTCCCTGCCGGGGCGCCGGCGGGCACGGGGGCGATCGGGCCTCTGCCCTCGCCGTAGCCGTACGGGTCGCCGGAGAACACCGGGATGCGGTCGAAGTTGTGGACGGGCACCGGCGACGGCAGCTGGAACTCGATCGAGAGCGAGTTCCACGGGTTGGCGAGGGCGGGCCTCCTCACGAACGCGAGCGACCAGATCAGGTTGAAGAGGAAGATCAGCATCGAGATCCCGAGCGCGAACGCCGAGACCGAGACCCAGTCGTTCAGGAACTGCAGCCCGCTCGGGTACGTGACGGCACGCCGCGGCTGGCCGAGGAACCCGACGGCGAAGAGCGGCGCGAAGGTCGAGTTGAAGAAGAGGAACATCGTCCAGAAGTGGATCTTCGCGAGGCCGTTGTGCAGCTCGTAGCCCGTCATCTTCGGCACCCAGTAGTAGATCCCGGCGAAGAAGGCGAAGACGAGGCCGCCCATGATCGTGTAGTGGAAGTGGGCCATCGAGAAGAAGCTGCCGTGCGTCGTCACGTCGCTCGGCGTGTCCGAGAGGAAGACGCCTGAGAGGCCGCCGAGCAGGAAGTTGAAGAACCAGGCGAGGCAGAACAGCAGGGGCACGGTGAAGGTGATGCGGCCGCGCCAGAGGGTCATCATCCCGCAGAGGAACGTGAAGCCGGTCGGGATCGAGATCAGCTCGGTCGAGAGCATGTAGAACGGACGCAGGTCGCCGTTCATGCCGCTCACGAACAGGTGGTGCTGCCAGACGAACCACGATAGGAGCGACACGCCGAGCAGGCCGGCGACCGCGAGCCGGTAGCCCCAGAGCGGCTTCCGCGCGAACACGGGCAGCAGCTCGAGGACGATCCCGAAGCCGGGCAGGGCGAGGATGTAGACCTCCGGGTGCCCGAAGATCCAGAACAGGTTCTCGTACAGGTAGTTGCTCCCGCCTCCGCCCGGGACGAAGAACGTCGTCTGCGCCGTCCGGTCGAGCGCCTCCATCGAGAGCGTCGCGACGAGCACCGGCGCCGCGAGCACCATCAGCACGGCGGTGGAGAGGACGCCCCAGACGAAGATCGGCAGCCGCGTCCAGGTCAGGCCCGGCGCGCGCATCGTCAGGATCGTGGCGACCATGTTCAGGCCGAGCAGCGTCATCGAGATGCCGACGAGCGCGAAGAACAGGATGTAGCAGTCCATCCCCGGGTTGCCCTCGTTCGAGAGCGGCGCGTAGCCCGTCCAGCCGGTCGGGAAGCCCCCGAAGAAGACCGTCGTCTGCAGGATCACGCCGGCCGCCATCAGGAGCCAGAAGGTGAAGGCCTCGATGCGCGGGAACGCCATGCGGCGGGCACCGATCATGATCGGCACGAGGTAGTTGGCGAACGGGCCGAGGATCCCGCTCGTCATCATCCCCATCATCATCGTCCCGTGGACGCCGACGATCGTCAGGTAGGTGCCCGCGGGGAAGACCTGGTGGTCCGGCCGCAGCAGCTCCGTCCTGATCAGCATCGCGTTCAGGCCGCCGACGAAGAAGAACAGCCCGATGCCCCAGAGGTACTGGATGCCGACGACCTTGTGGTCGGTGCAGAGGGTGAAGTAGCGCCCGAAGCCCCCTTCCTCCTTCTCGCGCAGCGACGGCGGGTAGCCGCGCAGGCGGGCGAACGGATAGTTGAAGAAGCCGAGCCCGGCGAGGAAGCCGACGACCCCGCCGATGTAGGCCATGAAGACCGACAGCTCGTTGTAGTCGATGTCCCCGAAGTAGTCGATGCTCGGGCCGACGATCGCGTGCGCGCCGAACCAGCCGGCGTACCAGCCCACGACGCCGAGCACGAGCCCGGTCAGCAGGTTGAAGCCGATCAGGCGGCGCCAGAGCGGCGGGGCGGGCGCGACGGCGGCTTCGGTCATCCGGCTCTCTCCTGCGGGTCGGGGAGGTAGGTGTGCGAGTAGGGAGGCGCGTACTTCTTGATCGAGCTCCAGATCTTCTGCTGGGACGCGGCCCAGGTCCGGAACTGCGCGGGCGGGACGACGCGGCCGTTGTTGTACATGTAGCCGTGCCAGAGACCGCAGAGCTCGGCACAGCGGACGTGGAACGTCATCGGGCCCTTCGTCTGGGCGTAGACGACGTTGTCGACACCGGGGTTCGCGTCGGCCTTGAGGCCGAGCTCGACGGCCCAGAACGAGTGGACGACATCGAGCGAGGTGACGTGGAACGTGACATTCGAGTTTGCCGGCAGCACGAGCTGGTTCGACTCGAGGTCGCCGAGCGACGGATAGCGGTACGTGAACTGCCACTGCTGGCCGATCACCTGCACCTGGAAGGCGTTCTTGTAGGCGGCGGGAACCGCGATCGGGTTCGGGCCCTGGCCGCCGCCGGCGCCGTCCTTCAGCAGCTCGTACGTCCCGAAGCCCGCGAGGAAGAGAACGATCGTCGTCGAGATCGCCATCCACGCGATCTGGACGCGCGGGTCGTGCCGGAGCGGCGGGCCGTCGACGATCGTCCCTGCCTCGCTGCGCCGGACGCGGAACTGGTAGAGCCCGTACGCGAAGAAGACCACGAGCAGGGCGAAGATCGGCGTGATCAGCGCAGTCATCACCTGGTTGTCGAAGACCTGGCCCTGCCCCTGCAGCGTCCCGTTCCCGGGTGGGATCTCCGGGCCGACGAAGATGGCGACGAGCGGCGTCGCGATCGCGCTCAGGACGAGCCAGGCGACGATGACGCGACGGCCGTGGTTGATGCCGTCGCCGGACTCGGCGGTGGTGGGCGCGGTCGTCATCCCGTCAGGCCTTGATGTTGAGGAAGCCGTCCATGTAGCCGATCGTCTGCATCGGGCCGCCGAAGCCGTCGATCCAGCCGGCGGCGCACGGGACGAAGCACTGCCAGCGGAAGTGGCCGCCCTTCGCGGGAGTGTGGAAGGTGAACTCGATCGTGCGGTGCGCGTTCGACAGGAGGCACGGCGCGTAGCCGCATTGGTTCTTCGCGTCGTCGGCGACGCCCGGGGCGGCGACGATGAGCCCGAGCGCAGGCACCGCGAAGGTGTGCGACGCGTCGTCGGGGTTGATCGCGGGGACCGTCTTTCCGTCGATGGACACGTGGTTCCCGTCGATTCCCTGCGGCCGGGCGAGGAACGGGTTGCGAAGGCCGCTCGCGCCGTCGAAGTTGAACCACTTCACGTGGACCGTGGCGTTCGCAGGCAGGTTCCAGACCGTCTCGCGCTTCCACCCCGCCGGAGTCTTGATCAGGTACGAGACCCAGTCCGGGTTCTGGCTCAGCTTCGGCCCGACCGCCGCAACCGTCTGGAACTCGAGGTTGACGACCGGCTTCCCGTTCGCGTCCTTCGTCACCGGGAGGGTGTAGTCCGGGGAGCCGGCGAGCGTCGTGAGGTGGTCGACGTAGAAGCCGATGAGCAGGCCGACGACGAGCACGCCCAGCGCCGTCAGCAGCAGTCTGGCCCCCGTCCGCATCCGGCGCGTTCGTATCACGCTCCGATGGAGCGTGCCACGAAGATTACGAAGCTGTCATTCCGGCGTCATGTACAGGTCATCGAGGAGGGTGGTACGTTGCCGACGCAAGCCGATGCGGATCCTGGTCATCGAGGACGAGTCCCGGATCCAGTCGTTCCTCGCCCGGGGACTGGAAGCGGAGGGCTACTCGGTCGTCGCAGCCGGTGACGGGAGGGAAGGGCTGGAGCTGGCGACGCGCGGCCGCTTCGACCTCGTCGTGCTCGACCTCCTGCTGCCGGGCCTGAACGGGCTGCAGGTGCTGCGCGAGCTGCACTCCCGCCACCCGGGCGTGCCGGTCGTGATCCTCTCCGCCCGCACCGACCTGCCCACGAAGCTGCGCGGCTTCGAGCTCGGCGCGAGCGACTACGTGCCCAAGCCCTTCTCGCTCGACGAGCTGCTCGCACGGATCCGCGCCCGGCTGCGGAGCGTCGCGCCGTTCGCGGACGAGCACGTCCTGCGGGCCGGCCGGGTCGTCCTCGACGTGACGCGCCGGCAGGCGAGCGTCGGAGAGCGCGCCGCCGATCTCTCCGACCGCGAGTTCCGGCTCCTCCACCACCTGCTGCTGCACGCCGGCGAGGTGATCTCCCGCGAGCGCCTGCTCGCGGAGGTCTGGGGCTACGACTTCGACCCGGGCTCCAACGTCGTCGACGTCTGCGTGCGGCGGTTGCGGCAGAAGCTCGGCCCCGAAGCGCGCATCGAGACGGTGAGGCATGCGGGTTACCGCCTGGCTTCGGCGTAACCAGATCGAGGTTCTCTGGGGCCTCTTCGCCGCCGCGAACTGGGCGGCGATGGTCTGGTGGCCGAGCTGGGAGACGATCCCGTTCCACTTCGTCTGGATCAGCCTGACGCTCGTCTACGGCTTCCGCGTCTGGTCGCCGCGGGCGACCTACGCGGTGCTCTCCGTGGTGATCCTCGCGACGGGCGCGAGCATCCTCGGCGACGCGTTCGACGGCCTGCAGCTCTGGGGCGAGCTGTTCGAGGTGCCGCTGATGTCGGCGATGTTCCTCGCGATGGTCTGGCACGCGCGGCGCCGGCAGGCCGTCCTCTCCGAGCTGCAGGGCGTCGCCGAGATGCGGCAGTCGCTGCTCGAGCGCCAGGCGCGCTTCCTCCACGACGCCTCGCACGAGCTGCGGACGCCGGTGACGATCGCGCGCGGACATCTCGAGCTGTTGCAGCGCGAGCAGCCGGACGCGCCCGAGCTCGAGGTCGCGATCGACGAGCTGGGCCGGATCGAGCGCATCGTCGAGCGGCTGCTCCTGCTCGCGAAGGCGGAGTGGCAGGGCTTCGTGCGCGAGGAGATCGACGTCGAGGCGTTCCTCTCCGACGTGTTCATGCGCTGGTCGGAGGTGGCGCCGCGCGCGTGGCGGCTCGACCTCGACCTCGTCGGCGGGATCCACGCCGACCCCGACGGCCTGCGCGAGGCGCTCGACGCGCTGCTCGAGAACGCCGTCAAGTACACCGAGCCCGGCGACACGATCGAGCTGGCGGCGCGCGCGGAGGGAAGCGGCGTGCTGGTCGAGGTCTCCGACTCCGGCTGCGGTGTCCCGCCCGAGGCGCTGCCTCGCATCTTCGACCGCTGGGCCCGGGCCGACGGCGCGCGCACGCGCGAGCGCGGCGGCGCCGGGCTCGGACTCGCCATCGTGTCCGCGGTGGCGAGGGCCCACGGGGGCCGCTGCTCCGTCCACCCGCTCCCCGAGGGGACGGCCTTTCGCCTCCATCTCCCGGTGGCCGGCGCGGAGCTTGCAGCGCCGGCCGCGACGCCGGCACTGGGTGAGGGGGAGGAGGCCGGCGCCGCGGCTGGGCTGGCGCTGTCGTAGGCGTTCGCGCCTGGGAGGGTCGAGGGAATCGTCGCGCGCGAGCGTGAGAGGAAACTGAGCGGGACCTAACTCTTCGCTAAGAGTCGATCGCCGCGCGCAGCGAGCCGACGAACTCGCGCAGGGCGCCCGGGCCGTCCTCGGCCGCCTGCACCGCCCGCGAGCCGACGACGACGCCGTCGGCGAGCCCGGCCGCGGCCCGTGCGATCTCGGGAGTCGAGATCCCGAAGCCCGCGTAGACGGGGACGTCGCTGAGCCCGTGCACCCGCTCGACGAGCGGCGGCAGCGCGGGGGAGAGCTCCGGGCGGGCGCCGGTCGTCCCCGTCACCGAGACCGCGTAGAGCCAGCCGTCGGTGGCCTCCGCGGCGGCCCGGATCCGCTCGTCGGTCGACGTCGGCGCGACGAGCTGGATCCGCCGCAGTCCGGGCGCCGCCTCCACCGGGAGGTCGACGAGGATGAAGCTCGAGGCGCCGCGCCCGCGCGCGTCGGCGGCGAAGCGGTCGTACCCGTATGCCTCGAGGATCGCGGCGTAGGTCATCGGCACCAGCGGCGTGTCGGGCAGCAGCTCGCGTGTGCGCGCCAGGACGTCGAGGCAGGCGCCCGTCCGCATCCCGCGCGCGAGCGCGCGCTCCGACGCGCGCCGGATCACCGGCCCCTCGGCGAGCGGGTCGGAGAAGGGGAAGCCGAGCTCGATCACGTCCGCGCCGCCCTGAACGGCCGCGGCAGCGAGCTCCGGCGTCTCCGGCTCCGCCACCAGGTAGACGACGAGCGCCTTGCTCACGCGACGCGGAGCACGCCGATGATGTGCTCGCCACAGCTGCGGCAGCCCGGGTCGTACGCGAGGCGCTCCTCGAACTCCTCGAGCAGCGAGCGGATCTCCGGCTCCTCCACCTCGAGGTGCGGGAGGACGCCGGCCGCGGCGCCGTCCACCACCTCGCCGTGCGGGGCGAGCAGCGCCTCGAGCTCCTCCCACAGGTACATGCGCATCGCGAGGTGGCCGTAGCCCTCGCCCTCGGGCAGGAAGCCGGTCCGCGCCACCTCGAGCGACTTGGCCGTCCCGTCGCGGCGGGCCAGCTCGACGATGATCGGCGCGAAGTGGACGACCGCGCCGCCGAGCCCCATCACGCTCACGAGCACGTGGCCGCCCGGCCGGGTGACGCGGGCGAGCTCGGCGACCGCCTGGCCGGCCCGGTCGAGCACGTAGCTGAGCGGCCCGCCGAAGCAGACGGTCACGTCGAACGAGTCGTCCGCGAACGCGGACAGGTCGGTGACGTCGCCGACCTGCGCCTCGACGTCGGGCACCCGCGCGCGCAGCAGCTCGAGCTGGCCCGCCGAGAGGTCGAGGGCGGTGACGTGCGCGCCGAGCCGCAGCAGCTCGAGCGTGAAGCGTCCGGGCCCCGCGCCGGCGTCGAGCACCCGGTCGCCCGGCTGGACGTAGCCCTCGAGCATCCGCGTGTGGATCGTCATGCTCGGCCCGGGCGTCGTCCCGTTCTCGAAGCGCTCCCACTCCTTCTCGCCGTACTCGTCGAAGTACCGCGCCGTCCGCTCGGGATCCCAGGTGCTCACAGTCGCGCGAGCGCCTCGGCGAGATCCTTGTCGCCGCGGCCGCTCAGCCCGACGAGGATCAGCTCCGCGTCGAGGTCGCCGGCGCGGGCGAGCGCGTGCGCGGGCTCGAGCGCCGGGATGATCCCCTCGCTGCGCGCGAGGTCGCGGAAGGAAGCGAGGGCGTCCTCGTCGGTCGCCGTCCGGTACTCCGCGCGGCCGCTGTCCCGCAGGAACGCGTGCTCGGGGCCGACGCCGGGATAGTCGAGGCCGGCGGAGATCGAGTGCGCGTCCACGATCTGGCCGTCCTCGTCCGCGAGCACCGACGAGCGGGCCCCGTGCAGGACGGCGGCGCGCCCGCTGCCGAGCGACGCCGCGCCGGCCGCCTCGACGCCGACCAGCCGCACGTCCTCGTCGGCGAGGAAGCCGTGGAAGATCCCGATCGCGTTCGAGCCTCCGCCGACGCAGGCGACGACCGCCTCCGGCAGCCGTCCCTCCGCGTCGAGCATCTGCTCCCGCGCCTCGCGGCCGATCACCGACTGGAGCTCGGCGACGAGCTCGGGATACGGCGCGGGCCCGACGCACGAGCCGATCAGGTAGTGGGTCGTCTCGACGTTCGCGATCCAGTCGCGGATCGCTTCGCTTGTCGCTTCCTTCAGCGTCCTCGTGCCGAAGTCGACGCCGCGCACCTCCGCGCCGAGCAGCCCCATCCGCTCGACGTTGGGCCGCTGCCGGCGCATGTCCTCCTCGCCCATGTAGACGACGCACTCGAAGCCGAAGCGGGCGCAGACGGTCGCCGTCGCCACGCCGTGCTGGCCGGCGCCGGTCTCGGCCACGATCCGGCGCTTGCCGAGCCGGCGGGCGAGCACGGCCTGGCCGAGCGCGTTGTTCAACTTGTGCGCGCCCGTGTGGAGGAGATCCTCGCGCTTGAGGTAGATCCGCTTGCCGGGCGCGAATCGCTCCGCGAGGGTGAGCGGCGTCGGCCGTCCGGCGTAGCTCGTGAGGAGCCCGTGCAGTTCCCGCTGGAACGAGTCGTCCGCGAGCGCCTCGCGCCACCCGCGCTCCAGCTCGTCGAGCGCCGGGATCAGCGTCTCCGGAACGTAACGGCCGCCGTAGTCGCCGAAGTTCATCGCGCCTCGCGCACGAACGCGCGCACCTTCTCGTGGTCCTTGACCCCGGGGGCGGATTCGAGCTGGGACGCCGCGTCCACCGCCCAGGGCCGCACGGTGCGGATCGCGGCGCGGACGTTGTGCGGCCCGAGCCGGCCCGCGAGGACGAGGCGGCCGTCGCCGCGCGCGTTCTGCCAGTGGTCGGGATCGTCTCCTTCCCACGGCAGGTCCGCGACGCGCGCGACCGCCTCGCCGTCGCGGAGCAGGACGGCGTCACGCCCGCGCACGCTGCCTTCCTCCCGCTCGTAGAGCTGGACGAGGTCGCTCCCGCGCTCCTCGGGCTCGCCGACGAAGACGGCGACGCTGAGCGCGGTCTCCGGCACCGGCAGGAGCTCCGCGGCCTGCCGCGGCGAGCCCTCCGCGAAGATGAAGCCCAGCAGGTCGGCGCCGGCCTCGACCGCGGCATCGACGTCCTCCTGGCGCGTCAGCCCGCAGACCTTGACGAGCGGGCGGGAGACGAGCTCGCGCAGCTTCGCGCCCGGGTCTTCGGCGCGCATCAGCGAGGTGCCGACGAGGATCGCGTCTGCGCCGGCCAGCTCCGCGGCGGCGCCCTGCGCCCGCGTGTGGATCGCGCTCTCGGCGACGACGATCCGGTCGCGCGGCGCCTCGGCGACGAGCGCGAGCTGGGCGTCCCGGTCGATCGCGAAGGTCGAGAGGTCGCGCGCGTTGATGCCGATCACCGGTGCGTCGAGCGCCTCCGCCCTGCGCAGCTCCTCCGCGTCGTGCGCCTCGACGAGCGTCCCCAGGCCGAGCCGTTCCGCCTTGCCCAGCAGCCGCCGCGCCGTCGCGTCGTCGAGGTCGCGGAGGATGAGCAGCGCCGCGTCCGCTCCCGCCTCGCGCAGCTCCTGCAGCTGCGCCTCGCTCGTGAAGAAGCCCTTCGCGAGCAGCGGCGTCTCCGTCGCCGACCGCGCGGCCCGCAGGTCGGCGAGCGAGCCGGCGAAGCGTTCGTCGACGAGGACGGAGATCGCGCTCGCGCCGGCGGCCGCGTAGGCCGGGACGACGTCCTCTACGCGCGCGTCGGGGCTGATGTCGCCGAGCGAGGGCGAGCGCCGCTTGAACTCGGCGATCGCGCCGAGGCCGGGCTCCGCGAGCGCGTCGGCGAACCTCATGCGCGCGAGAACTCCACGAGCTCTTCGAGCCGCTCGACCGCGCGTCCCGAGTCGACCGCCTCGCGCGCGAGCTCGAGTCCCTCGCGGAGGCTCGCGGCGTGCCCCGCCGCCGCGACTCCGCCGGCGGCGTTGAGCAGGACGGCCGAGCGGTGGCCCTCGGAGCCGCCGCCGGAGACCACGTCGCGCAGCGCGGCGGCGTTCGCCGCGGGATCGCCGCCTCGCAGCTCCGCGGGGTCGCAACGCTCGATCCCCAGCTCGCGGGGATCGAGCTCGTACTCGCGGACACGGCCGTCCTCGACCTCGCAGACGAGGTTCGGCCCGCAGGGCGAGAGCTCGTCGATGCCACCCGCGCCGTGCACGACGTACGCGCGCGTGGCGCCGAGCCGTACGAGCGCGGCGGCGAGCGTCCGCGTCAGCTCCGGCGAGTACGTGCCGAGGACGAGCGCGCGCGCTCCGGCGGGGTTCGTGAGCGGACCGAGCACGTTGAACACCGTACGCGTCGCGAGCTCGCGCCGGACGGGCGCCGCGTGACGCATCGCGGGATGGTGCGCCTGCGCGAAGAGGAAGCCGAAGCCGAGCTCGTCGATCGAGCGCTCGATCCGCGCCGGCGGCTGCTCGAGCCGGAAGCCGAGCGCCTCGAGGACGTCCGCCGCGCCGCTCGCGGACGACGCCGCGCGGTTGCCGTGCTTCGCCACCGCCGCTCCGGCCGCCGCGGCGACGAGCGCGGCCGCGGTCGAGATGTTGTACGTGTTCGCGCCGTCGCCGCCGGTGCCGACGACGTCGACCAGGTCGTCCCGCCGCGGGCGCACGCGCAGGACGTGCTCGCGCATCGCCTCGGCGCAGCCGGCGATCTCGTCCGCCGTCTCTCCCTTGGCGCGGAGCGCGACGAGAAAGCCCGCGATCTGGGCGTCCGTCGCCTCGCCGGCCATGATCTCGCTCATTGTCGCCCTCGCCTCGTCGACCCTGAGGTCGTGCCCGTCCAGCAGCCGCGACACGATCTGCTGGATCACAGCCTTCCCTCCAGGAAGTTGCGCGCGAGCGTCGGCCCGTCCGGCGTCAGCACCGACTCCGGGTGGAACTGGACGCCGACGGCGGGGAGCTCGCGGTGCCGGACCGCCATCACTTCGCCGTCGTCCGCGAACGCCGTCGGCTCGAGCGTCTCGGGGAGCCTGGTCGCGGCGAGCGAGTGGTAGCGCCCGGCGTCGAACGGATCCGGCAGCCCGGCGAACAGGCCGTCGCCGCCGTGGCGCACCGGGCTCGCCTTCCCGTGCACGAGCTCGTGCGCGTAGCCGACCTCGCCGCCGCAGACCTCGACGAGCGCCTGGTGGCCGAGGCAGACGCCGAGCGTCGGCGTCGTGGGCAGCAGCCGCTCGAGGATCGCGCACGTCGCGCCCGCGGCGGCCGGCCGGCCGGGGCCGGGGGAGACGACGAGGTGGGACGGCGCGAGCCGCTCCGCCTCGTCCGCGTCGATCTCGTCGTTCCGGCGCACCACCACGTCCGCTCCGAGCGCGCCGAACAGGTGCGCGAGGTTCCAGCTGAAGCTGTCGTAGTTGTCGACGAGGAGGATCACGGGACGGCGTCCTGCTCCGACTCTGCCAGCTCGATCGCCGCCTCCAGCGCACGCAGCTTGCTCAGGCACTCCTCGTGCTCGGCCGCGGGGTCGGAGTCGGCGACGATGCCGCCGCCCGCCTGCAGGTGCGCGACCCCGCGGCGCAGCCAGAGCGTGCGGATCGCGATGCACGTGTCGAGCGTCCGCTCCGCCGGCAGGCAGTAGCCGACCGCGCCGGCGTAGATGCCGCGCCGGTAGCCCTCGAGCTCCGAGATCAGCTGCATCGCGCGGACCTTCGGCGCTCCCGAGACGGTGCCGGCCGGGAAGCACGCGCGCAGGAGCTCGAACGGCGTCACGCCGTCGCGCAGCTCGCCTGCGACCTCCGAGACGAGATGCGTCACGTGGGAGTAGCGCTCGGCCTCCATGAACCGCTCGACGCGCACCGAGCCGGGTACGCAGACGCGCGAGAGGTCGTTGCGGCCGAGGTCGACGAGCATCGTGTGCTCCGCGCGGTCCTTCTCCGAGGCGAGCAGGGCGGATTCGTCGCCCTCGCCCGGCGCGATCGTCCCGGCGATCGGGTTCAGCTCGGCGCGGCTCCCCGCGCACTTGACGACCGTCTCCGGCGAGCTGCCGACGAGGGCGAGATCGTCGAGCTCGAGCAGGAAGAGGTACGGCGACGGGTTGACCCGTCGCAGCGCGCGATAGAGCTCGACCGCCGAGGCCGAGGTCGGGCGGGTCGCGCGCTGCGCGACCACCACCTGGAAGACGTCGCCCTCGCGGATGTGCTCCTTCGCCCGCTCGACGCGGCCCAGGTGCTCCTCGCGCGAGGGCTCGCGCTCGAGCGGCCCGCGCGCCCCGTCCCCGCGCGGGACGTCCGGCTGCGGCCCGGCGAGGTCGGCCGGCTCCCCGCGCAGCAGCTCGGCGATTCCTCGGGCGTGGTCGAAGCGGAGCAGGACGTCGGGGACGAGGAACGAACTCGCCGGCACGCCCGGCCCTTCGGCCGGCAGCGGCACCGTCGGCTCGAACTCCGCGACGGCGTCGTAGCCGAGGTAGCCGACCACCGGCTCGCCGAGCGTCTCCGCCTCGCCGAACGGGACGAGCCGCGAGCCCGCGCCGACGAAGCTGAAGCGGCCGAGCCGGCCGCGCTCGACCGACTCGAGCAGGAAGGCTCCGCGCGCGCGCTCGCGCAGTCGCAGGTACGCCCCGAGCGGGGTCAGGAGGTCGGCCGCGAGCTCCATCGCCGCAGGCTCGCCCGCGGGGCCGGGAACGTCAAGCTCAGAGCACGTCGACGATCGGGAAGCGCGCGTCGGCGTCGAGGCACGCGGCTGCGAAGAGCGCGGTGCCGACGTCCCCGGTGAAAAGGGAGTAGCGGCGGCGGCGGCCGTTCGCTTCCGCGAGCCGATCGGCCTGGGCGAGCGCGTGGACGGCAAAGCGGCGAGCCCGCTCGAGCCAGCGTTCGTCATCCGTGCGCGCGAACGCCTTCAGGAGCGCGAAGCCGTTCCCCGAGGTGCCGTGGCAGAGGGAGTGGCCCTTCTCGTCGCCGTGCGCCCCGGCCCGCCAGACGAGCTCTGCGCCGGCGAGCACGAGCTCCTCGTCGAGGTACTCCCACGAGCCGGCGAGGACGCCGGGCGCGCCGGTGCACCACTGGAGGCAGATGGCCCCGTCGCGCGGCCGGACGAGCGGACGCCCGGTGGCCCCGGGCCAGTTCGCGAGATCTCCCTCCCGCACGGCATGACGAGCGAGGATGGCCGCGGTCTCGGAGGCGAGCGCCGCGTCGGGCTCGACGCGGAGCAGCGCGAGCGTGTTGCCGGCCGCCCCGTGCAGCGTCCCGAGACCGCGGTAGTCGTCGTCCTGCCTCCAGAGCCCGTCCTCGCCGCGGCGGGCGCGCAGGGCGGTCGCCGATTCCTGCGCGACCTCCAGCCAGCGCGCCTCTCCCGTCGACTCGTGCAGCCCGAGCGCCACGAGGAGCGTGCCCGGCGCGCCCCAGCTGATGTCGTCGGTGGGGTTGTCGACGTTGCCGCGGAGGAGTACGTGCAGCTCGTCGGCGAGCGTCGCGTCGGAGCAGAGCCTGGCCGCCACGAGGAGCGGTCCGGTCTCGCCGTCCATCAGCGAGCCCGGGCGGTAGTGCTCGTCGTCCGTCCCGTCCGGCACGGAGCGCTCGAGCTCGAGCGTGCACCGGGCGGCGGCCGCGAGGTCGAGCGACGTCTCGGCATGACCGCGGCGGCGAAGGGTGTCGAGCGCCCAGAGCACGCCCGAGGCCCCGGCGTAGATGACCTTCGCGGGCTCGCCTTCGTGGTACTCGTCCCAGTCGTGGGCCGGCCAGAGCGCCTGCGCGTCGAAGGCCGTGTCGGCATCCGCCACGATCGCGGCGATCGCCTGGCGGACGCGCGCCTCGTCCCAGGGCCTGTCGGTCAGGGGCTCGAACTTGTCCGGCTCGTAGAGCACGGCGGTCAGGCCGCGAACACGTGGCCCGCGTCCTCGAGCGCGTCGGCGGCGCGGCCGAGGTCGGAGGAGCGGACGAGCACGTAGTCCGACTCGAAGGTCGAGATGACGAAGATCGGCACGTCCGCCTCCGCGAGCGGCACGACGAGCGAGGCGACGACCCCGGTGAGCGAGAAGTCGAGCGGCCCCATCACCTCAAGCACCGTCCAGCCGCGCTCGGCGCTCTCGCCCTCCGGCACGTCGTGGTCGCGGCACACGACCGAGACCTCGTGCTCGGTGCGGGTGACCGACCGGAAGGGGCCGATGTCCACCCACTCGGGAAGCTCGGAGCCGGGCTGGAGGCGGACGACGGCGTAGCTGTCGGGGAGGGTCTTCAGCTGCACGCCGGGACGCTAGCGCGGAGTCGTACAAGCGGGCGCAGGTCAGTACGCGACCGCTAGGCTCCGCCGCCGTGCCGCCGGTCCCCGAGCTTCTCGAGCGCCTCCTCACGACTCCCGGCCCCTCGGGTCAGGAGCGCGCCGCCGCAGCCGTCTGGCGCGAGGCGGCCGAGCCGGTCGGCGAGGTCGGGCACGACGTCCACGGCAGCTCGTGGGTCCGTGTCGCAGGCGCCGGCGGCGGCCCCTCGCTGGCGATCGTCGGCCACATCGACGAGATCTCGATGGCGGTCACCTACGTCGACGACGACGGCCTCGCCGCGGTGCGTCCCGTCGGCGGCTTCAACCCGCACGTGATGGTCGGGCAGCGGGTGGAGGTCCTGACGCGCGACGGCGCGCTCCCGGGCGTCGTCTCGGCGCGCCTGCAGAAGCGGAGGCGCGGCAGGGGAGAGGAGCGCAAGGCCGTCGAGTACGAGGACCTCTTCCTCGACGTCGGGGCGAAGGACGGCGACGAGCTGCGAAAGCTCGTGCGTCCCGGAGACTCGGTGCTCTGGCGCGGCGAGCCGCTGCAGCTGCGCGGAGCGCGCCTCGCCTCGCGCGCGCTCGACAACCGCCTCGGCTGCTACGTCGCGCTCGACGTCGCCCGCCGCGTCGCGGAGCAGGGCGGCGCGCAGGGAGACGTGATCGGCGTCGCGGCCGTGCAGGAGGAGGTCGGCGACTACGCCGGCGCTCGCTCGGCAGCGTTCGCCACCGAGCCCGACCTCGCGATCGCGGTCGACGTCACCGGTGCGACCGACGTCCGCGGCGGCGACCCGGAGGAGGACGGCGCCGTTCTGCTCGGCAAGGGGCCGTGCATCACGCGCGGCGCCTCCCTCCACGTCGACGTCTTCGAGCTGCTGGAGGAGACGGCGGAGGCGGAGAAGATCCCGTTCACGCTCGAGGTCACGCGCGGGACGACGTACACGGACGCGGACGCGTTCTACGTCAGCCGGCGCGGCGTCGCCACGGGGCTCGTCTCGATCCCGCTCCGCTACATGCATTCGCCGATCGAGCTCGTCGACCTCGACGACGTCGAGAACACGGTGCGCCTCCTCGTCGCCTTCGCGCTCCGTCTCGGGCCCGAGACCACCTTCCACAGCTAACTTGGGCGCGTGAGCCGCTCGGTCATCGTCTCGGCCGTCCGCACGCCGTTCGGCAGGCTGAACGGCGGCCTCGCCGGCTATCGCGCCACGCAGCTGGGCGCGATCGCGATCCGCGCCGGTCTCGAGCGCGTCGGGCTCGAGGGCGGCGAGGTGGAGTACGTGATCATGGGCCAGGTGCTGCAGGCGGGCGCCGGGCAGGCGCCGGCGCGCCAGGCGGCGGTCGAGGCGGGCATCCCGATCGACGTCCCGTCGGACACGATCAACAAGGTCTGCGCCTCGTCCATCCGCGCCGTCCAGATCGCCGACTCGATGATCCGCGCGGGCGACGTCGAGCTCGTCGTCACGGGCGGGATGGAGTCGATGACGAACGCGCCGTACGCGCTGCCGAAAGCGCGACAGGGCTACCGCATGGGCGACGGGACGCTCGTCGACCTGATGATCTGGGACGGCCTGCGCTCGACGTTCGACGAGCTCCACATGGTGCAGCAGGCGGCGAAGGTCGCCCGCGAGCTCGGCATCTCGCGCGAGGAGCAGGACGGCTGGGCGCTGCGCTCCCACGAGCGCGCCGCCGCCGCGCAGGACAGCGGCCGCTTCGACGACGAGCTCGTCCCGGTCGGCGACGTCACGGCCGACGAGTCCGTGCGGCGCGACACGACCGCCGAGAAGCTCGCCGCGCTCAGGCCGGTGCTGGATCCGGAGGGGACGATCACGGCGGGGAATGCGCCCGGGGTGAACGACGGCGCCTCCTGTGTCGTGGTCTGCTCCGAGGAGCTCGCCCGGCGCCGCGGGCTCGAGCCGCTCGCCACGGTCGTCGCGCAGGGGTACGTCGCGGACGAGTTCGCGTGGCTCGCGCGCACGCCGGCGAACGCCGGCGCGCAGGCGCTCGAGAAGGCGGGGAAGTCGATCGGGGACGTCAAGCGCCTCGAGGTGAACGAGGCCTTCTCCTCCGTCGCGCTCAATTCCGTGAAGATGCTCGGCGCCGACCCGGAGACCGCGAACGTCAACGGCGGCGCGGTCGCGCTCGGCCATCCGATCGGCGCGAGCGGCGGCCGGATCCTGGGGACGATGGTGCACGAGCTCCGGCGCGAGGGCGGCGGCCTCGGGCTCGCGGCGATCTGCTCCGGCGGCGGCCAGGGCGACGCGCTCCTGATCGAGGTCTAGCGCCGGTCCAGCCTTCCGGCCCTGGACTTCCCGTGTGACGGGAAGCACAATCCGGCCTCACGCGTCTGGGGTAGGTGATGAGAGGACATCGCCGTACGTGGCTGGTGACGGTCGTCGCGTTCGCCGCGCTGGCCGCCGTGCCGAGCGGGAGTGGTTCGATCGGGCCGCCGCCACCGACCTTCACGGTCACCTCGACCGCCGACACGAGCGACGCCGATCCCGGGGACGGAGCCTGCGCCGACATCCTCGGGCACTGCACGCTCAGGGCGGCGATCCAGGAGGCGAACGCGAAGACCGGGCTGAAGGCGATCCACTTCGACATCCCCGGCACGGGCGTGCACGAGATCTCCATCGCGTCTGCGCTACCCGCCGTCACCCAGCCGCTCGAGATCGACGGCTACAGCCAGCCGGGCTCCAGCCAGAACACGCTCACCACCGGCGACAACGCGGTGCTCGACATCCAGCTGCAGGGACCGAACACGCTCGACTTCGACGGCCTCGACGTCGACGCCGGGGGCTCGACCGTGCAGGGCCTCGTCGTCAGCGGCTTCGCCAACCAGGTCGAGATCGCCGGGGATGGCGACCAGGTCGACGGGTGTTTCCTGGGGACGAACGCGACCGGGTCGGCAGACGGCAACGACGCGCACGCGGACGTCATGGTCGCGGGGAACGGCGACATCGTCGGCCAGGACATCCCCGGCCTACGCAACGTCATGGGAGGCGACGTGAGCCAGCTGGCCGCCGGCGTCGACGTGACCGGACAGGACGCGACGGTGCAGGGCAACGAGATCGGGGTGAACGCAGCCGGCACCGCGCCGCTCTCGATGGACGAGGCGATCCTGGTCGATGGCGGCAGCGGCGCCCTGATCGGTGGGCCTGCGACGGGCGACGGGAATGTCGTCGGCTCCTCCTGGAATCTCGAGAACTCCGGCACGGTCGTCCTCGAGTCCGCGGCCGGAAACACTGTCCAGGGCAACCTGCTCGGAGTCGACGCGACGGGAACGGCCGGGCTCGAGAGCGATCCCTCCATGCACGGCATGGGGATCGACGTGTTCTCCTCGCCGAACAACACGATCGAGGACAACGTGATCTCGGACGTCTACGGGGCGGTCTTGATCGGCGACGCCTCGTTGGCCGACACGGCGTCGAGCGGAAACACGATCCGCGGCAACCTCGTCGGGACGGACATCACCGGCAAGACTGCGATTCCGAACGTCGTCGGCATCACGGACTTCTACGCGAGCGGGGTCGTGATCGGCGGGCCGGACCCCGGAGACGGGAACGTCGTCGCCGCGGGCTCGAGCACGTACGCCGCGATCTGGGTCGCCGGCGAATCCGGTGCGCGCGCGGACGGGGCGGTCGTGGAGGGGAACCTCGTCGGCACCACCCTCGACGGAACCGCGGCGCTCGGCAACAGCGGCCCCGGCGTCCTGCTCCAGGGCACGACCGGCAGCCTGGTGAAGGACAACCTCGTGTCCGGCAACGACGGCGACGGCATCCAGCTGACGACCGGCGCGAGCGGCGCCACCGTCGCCGGGAACAAGGTCGGCACCAATGCAGCCGGAACGGCGGCGCTCGGAAACTACGGCAGCGGGATCTACGTCGACAGCTCTCCCGACAATCTGATCGGTGGCACGGGCGCCGCCGACGCGAACCTCGTCTCGGGAAACGGCCACTCGTCGCAGTTCAACAGTGCGGGGATCTGGCTGACCGGCTCGAGCGCGAGCGGGAACCAGGTCGAGGGGAACGAGATCGGCACGAACGCCGCAGGCGACGCTGCACTCCCGAACGTCTGGGCAGGCGTGATCACCGTCAACGCTCCGAATACGGCGATCGGCGCGCCGGGCGCCGGCAACCTGATCTCGGGCAACGGGAGCGCGGGCGTCTGGCTCTTCGGCTCGGGCTCCACGGGAGAGCACGTCATGGGGAATCAGCTGGGGACGAATGCCTCCGGCACGAGCGCCGTCCCGAACGGCGGCGACGGCGTCTTCGTGCAGGGCGCGTCCGGCGCGACGGTCGGCGGGACGGCGGCGGGCGCCGGCAACCTCATCTCCGGCAACGACAGCAACGGCGTCGACGTGCAGGCCGACGGCACGACCGTCCAGGGGAACCTGATCGGCACGGACGCGTCCGGGAGCTCACCGATACCGAACACCCACAAGGGCGTCTATGTCGCGGGGTCGAACAATCTGGTCGGCGGAACGGACGCGGGCGCCGCCAACACGATCGCCTTCAACCTCGACCACGGCGTCGACGTCATCTCCGGGAGCGGCGACTCGATCTTCGCGAACTCGATCCACGACAACGCCGTGCTGGGCATCGACCTCGGCGACGACGGCGTCACGCCGAACGACGACGGCGACGGCGACACGGGGCCGAACGGCCTGCAGAACTTCCCCGTCGTCACCTCCGCGACCACCGACACGCACAGCGGGACGACCGTCGTCGAGGGCAGCCTCGACGACACTCCGGACACGGGATTCACGGTGGAGCTCTTCGCGAGCCCCTCGTGCGATCCGTCCGGAAACGGCCAGGGGACGACGTTCCTCGCGCACTTCGCCGTGGCCACCCAGGCCGACGGGATCGGGACGTTCTCGCGGACGGTCGACGACGTCCCCGTGGGGGACGTGATCACGGCTACGGCGACCGACCCGGCCGGCAGCACGTCGGAGTTCTCCGGCTGCTTCACGGTCACGGAGGCGGAGTACACGCTCTCGGTCACGAAGGCGGGCGGCGGCTCCGGGACGGTCACCGGCTCGCCGGCCGGGATCGATTGCGGCCCGACGTGCGAGGCCGAGTACACCGATCCCACGCAGGTGACCTTGACCGCCGCCGCGGCGGCGGGATCGACCTTCGCCGGCTGGAGTGGCGCCTGCTCGGGCACCGGCGCTTGCACGGTGACCATGGATTCGGCGAAGTCCGTCACGGCGAGCTTCGACACGATCCCGAACTACACGCTCCTCGTGGCGAGGGGCGGAACTGGCTCCGGGACGGTGACGAGCTCGCCGGCCGGCATCGAGTGCGGCGCCTCGTGCTCGAACAGCTATCCGAGCGGGACGAGCGTGACGCTGACCGCGACGCCGGCCTCCGGCTCCACGTTCGCCGGCTGGAGCGGCGCGTGCTCCGGCACGACCGCCACGTGCGTGCTCACGATGAGCGCGGCCCGGGCGGTGACGGCGACGTTCGGGGAAATCACCTCCGTCCCGGCCAGCTTCGAGCTCTCGGTGGCGAAGGCAGGAGGCGGCTCGGGCACCGTGACGAGCTCGCCGGCCGGGATCAGCTGCGGAACCGCGTGCTCGCAGAGCTACGGGAGCGGGACGAGCGTGACCCTGACCGCGGCGCCCGCCGCAGGCTCGACGTTCGCCGGCTGGACGGGCGCCTGCTCCGGCAGCGGGGCCTGCACGGTGACGATGAGCGGGGCCAGGTCGGTGACCGCGACCTTCGAGCAGGCCGCGGCGGCACCCGCCTGCGTCGTGCCGAAGCTGGTCGGGAGCAGCCTCGCGGCTGCGAAGCGCTTGCTCAGGACGCACGGTTGCCGCGTCGGAACGATCACGTACACAGCGTCGAAGAAGGGCAAGGCAGGCCGAGTGCTCCACCAGAAGCCGAAGCCGCACACCCGCCTGCCCGAAGGGGCCCGGGTCGCGATCGTCGTCGCCAAGAGCAGGCACAAGCGGGGGCGTTGACGCCGGCGGCTCCGCGCGCGACGATGCGCACGAGGAGGCACCGGTGCTGGAGAAGGACGAGCTGCTGCGGCTCGAGTACGAACACGCTTCGCGGCTGCTCGGCTCGCTGACCGAGATCCGCTTCAAGCTGCTCGCGCTCGTCCCGACCGTGACGGGAGCGGTCGTCGCGCTCGTCTCGCCGGGGCGCACCGGCGTCGAGCTCCTGGCGATCGGCGCGCTCGGACTCGTCGTGACCTCCGGCGTCCTCACCTATGAGCTGCGGAACGGGGAGCTGCGCCGTCGGGTCTCCGGGCGCGTCCATCGGATCGAGGTGGCGCTCTTCCCAGACGGGCCGCTCGCCGGCGGCCGAGGAGGTCGCACGCCGAGGCTCTTCGGCCTCATCCCTGCGTCGCACCGTCTCGGCGTGGGGCTCGTCTACGGCGCCGCGCTCGGGGGCTGGGTCTACCTCCTGGCCTGGGGAGCGCTCCTCGCTGCGGGCGCCGGGCATGCGCAGGCCGTGGGGCTCGCGATCGGCGCGGTCGCGGCGTTCGGCGTCGTCTGGGAGGTCGTCTCGGCGCAGCGGCCGGAGCCGGAGCCCGCGGAGGCTACTCCGGCGACTGCTCCCTGAGGAAGTCGAGCAGCACCTGCGCGACGAGCTCCGGCTCGCGCAGCGTCACGTAGTGGTCGGAGTCGAGCTCGACGTGGCGGGCGTCCGGCGCCTCGCCGGCGATCAGCGGTCCGATCTCCCGGAAGCCTTGCGGGTCGTGCGTGGCGGTGACGACGAGCGTCGGTACGGAGAGCTGCGCGAGTCGTGGCTTCGCGTCGCCGCCGCGCGCCGGCCGCGGCTCGACGCCGTCCGGCAACGGATTCGCGTCGGGCGTCGCGGACCACAGCCGCCGGATCCTCTCGTCGACTCCGAGCGGTGCCCAGACCTCGAAGTCGATCTCCATCATCGTCGTGAGCTTCTCCTCGTCCGGCGCCGCTTCGTAGCGCGCCTCGTGCGCCTCGGTGTAGGCGGCGCCGTCGTGGCCCGACAGTCCCGGCGCGACGAGCGCGAGCGCCCAGAACCGCTGCGGCGCGTCGAGCGCGAGCTCGAGCGCGATCCTGCCGCCGAGCGAGAGGCCGACGAGCGCCGCCCGCTCGATGCCGAGCTCGTCGAGCGTCGCGAGGACGTCGTCGTGCCACGACCAGGGCGCCGCCGGGCCCGCCGAGCGGCCGTAGAAGCGGAGATCCGTGCGCAGCGCGCGGAAACGCCCGGCGACGAGCGGGACGACCGGCTCCCAGAGTCCTGAGTCGCCGAGCCCGCCGTGCAGGAAGAGCACGGCCTCGCCCTGTCCCGCCTCGTCGTACCAGAGTCGCGCGCCGTTGACGTCCACGATGGGCATCGGGCGACGATAGCCTCCGCGCCGTGGAATTCCCACACGTCCTGGTCGTCGGCGCGGGGCAGATGGGCGGCGGGATCGCGCAGGTCGTCGCCGCCTCCGGCCGCCGCGTCTCGCTCCACGACGCCGCGCCCGGCGCGACCGAGCGCGGCCTGCAGGCGATGCGCCGCAGCCTCGAGAAGCTCGCGGAGAAGGGCGGCGCCGACCCCGGCGAGGTGCTCGCGCGGGTCGAGCCGGTCGACGAGCTCGTCCCCGCCGACCTGCTGATCGAGGCGGTCGTCGAGGACTTCGCCGTCAAGGCGGACGTCTTCCGCCGCGCCGACGGGACGCTGCCCGAGGGCGCGATCCTCGCGTCGAACACGTCCTCGATCCCGATCACCTCGCTCGCCGCCGTCACCTCGCGGCCGGAGCGGGTGGTGGGCATGCACTTCTTCAACCCCGTGCCGGTGCTGAAGCTCGTGGAGGTCGTGCGCGGGCTGGAGACCTCGGACGAGACCGCGGCTGCGATCGTGGCGCTCGCCGGAGATCTCGGCAAGACGCCGGCCGAGGCGCGCGACCTTCCCGGCTTCGTCTCGAACCGGATCCTGATGCCGTTCGTCAACGAGGCGGCATACGCGCTGCTCGAGGGCGTCGCCGAGCCGGAGGCGATCGACACGATCGCGAAGCTCGGCTTCGCGCATCCGATGGGGCCGCTCGCGCTCGCCGACCTGATCGGCCTCGACACGTGCGTCGCGATCATGGAAGTGCTCCACGAGGGGCTCGGCGACCCGAAATACGCGCCCTGCCCGCTGCTCCGCCAGTACGTCCAGGCGGGCCGCCTCGGCCGCAAATCCGGCCGCGGCTTCTACGAGTACGCCTGAAATTACATCGCTCGTATGCGCGATCGGCCTAAAGTCAGAGTCGCCGTCAGTCGATCCACCCCTCGAAAGGGGGGAACGTCAGATGAAACACCGGGAGCGCCTGCGGCTCCTGCTCGTCGACGACGAGCCGGCTCTGCGTGAGTTGCTCCGGGTCACGTTCGAGGGCGCAGACGTCTCCGTGGTGGAGGCGGGCTCCGGCGAGGAGGCTCTGGCCGAGGTCTCGCGGGAGCTTCCGGACGTGATGGTGCTCGACCTCCGGATGCCTGGGATCGAGGGATCCGACCTCTGCCGGCGGCTCCGCCGGGAAGAGGCGACGCGAGGGCTGCCGATCATCGTCCTCACCGGCGCCGACGGGCCCGAGCTCGACCGGGCGAGGCGCAGCGGCGCGGACGAGGTCGTCCGCAAGCCGTTCAGCCCGCTCGAGCTGCTCGCGCTCGTCGAGCGGCTGACGGGAAGCACGTCGCGCATGCGCAGCGTGCCGCGCGCGGCCGCGGAGCACGACGAGGAGCTGCTGCTGTACGCGCGCGACCTGCAGCACCTGATCGCGGTGGAGCGGGCGCAGCGGCTCGAGCTGGAGGACTCGTACCGGACGACCGTGGTCGCGCTCTCGGGCCTGCTCGAGTCCAAGGACCTCGTCACGGCACAGCACTCCCAGCGCGTGCGGGCGTATGCGACGACCCTGCTCGAGAAGATCGCGGCGGGCTCGGTCGAGCGCGACCCCGGCATCGAGCACGGCTTCCTCCTGCACGACGTCGGGAAGATCGCCATCCCCGACGCGATCCTCAGCAAGCCCGGGCTCCTGACGCGGCGCGAGCGCCTGCGGATGCAGGAGCACACGGTGATCGGCGAGCGGATGCTCGTCGGGATCCCGTTCCTGGAGGGGGAGGGGCTGCGCGTCGTTCGCTCCCATCACGAGCGGTGGGACGGCGGCGGCTACCCCGACGGGCTCGAGGGCGGCCGGATCCCGCTGGCCGCGCGCGCGTTCGCGGTCGCGGACGCCCTCGACGCGATGACGAGCGACCGGCCCTACCGGGAGGCGCTCGACTGGGAGGCGGCGCGGACGGAGATCCTCGCGCAGTCGGGGCGGCAGTTCGACCCGCTCGTCGTCTCGGCGTTCGAGGAGTGCGAGGAGGAGCTGCTCGCCGCCCACCACCTCGCAGCGGCGTAGCGGCGGCCGCCCGCGCGTACGATCCGGGCGTGGACTTCGAGCTCTCGGCCGAGCAGAAGGAGATCCAGGCGCTCACGCGCGAGTTCGTCCGCGCGGAGATCGAGCCGCACGCGGCGGACTGGGACCGCGAGCATCGCTTCCCGCGCGACGTCTTCGCGAAGCTCGCCGAGCTGGGGCTGATGGGCGCCTGCGTGCCGGAGGAGTACGGCGGCGCCGGCGCGGACTTCCTCTCCTACGTGCTCGTGCTCGAGGAGCTTTCGCGCGGCGACGCGGGGGTCGGAGTCACCGTCGCCGTCCACACGAGCGCCGTCACGCTGCCGATCCTGCGCTTCGGCAGCGACGAGCAGCGAGCGCGCTTCGTCCCGCCGCTCGCGCGCGGCGAGCTGCTCGGCGCGTTCGCGCTCACCGAGGCGGAGGCGGGCTCCGACGCCGGCTCGCTGCGGACGTCGGCGACGCGCGAGAACGGCGGCTGGCGGATCTCCGGCGCGAAGCAGTTCATCTCGACCGCCGAGCACGCCGGCACGTTCCTCTTCTTCGCGCGCACCGACCAGGAGACGCCCGGAGCCCGCGGCATCTCGGCCTTCGTGCTCGACGCCGACGACGTCCGCATCACCGGGCGCGAGGAGAAGCTCGGCCTCAACTCCTCGGTCACGAACTCGCTCGCGGTGGACGCGCTCGTCGACGGCGACCGCCTGTTGCACGAGGAGGGCAAGGGCTTCCACGTGGCGATGGCGACGCTCGACGGCGGCAGGATCGGGATCGCCGCGCAGGCGGTCGGGATCGCGCAGGCCGCGTACGACGTCGCGCGGGAGTACGCGAAGGAGCGGCGGGCGTTCGGGCGGCCGATCGGCGAGCTGCAGGCGATCCAGCAGAAGCTCGCGGACATGTCGCTGGAGATCGACGCCGCCCGCCTGCTCGTCCACCGCGCGGCGTGGCTGAAGGAGAACGACCGGCCGCACACCGAGGCCGGCGCCAAGGCGAAGCTGTTCGCCTCGGAGATGGCGCGGCGCCAGACGGCGGAGGCGATCCAGATCCTCGGCGGCTACGGCTACACCAGGGAGTTCCCCGTCGAGCGCTACTACCGCGACGCGAAGATCACGGAGATCTACGAGGGGACGAGCGAGATCCAGCGGCTCGTGATCGCCCGTTCGATCCTCGGCCTGCACGAGCGCTCCGCGGTCAGGTGACCAGGAAGCGCGACGAGCCCGTCCGCCTGACGCGGATCTACACCCGCGGCGGCGACAGGGGGGAGACGAGCCTCGGCGACGGCAGCCGCGTCTCGAAGCTCGACCCCCGCGTCGTCGCGATGGGGGACGTGGACGAGCTGAACTCCCTGCTCGGCGTCGTGGGCGGCCTCGAGCGAGTCCAGAACGAGCTCTTCGACCTCGGCGCGGACCTGTCCGTCCCCTACGCCGAGGCCGACGGGCGGCTCCGGGTCGACCCGGCGGCGGTCGAGCGGCTCGAGCAGGAGATCGACGCGGCCAACGCGGAGCTGCCGGAGCTGCGGAGCTTCGTCCTGCCCGGCGGCAGCGACCGCGCAGCGCTGCTCTTCCTCGCCCGCGCGGTGTGCCGCCGCGCGGAGCGCGCGACGCTCGCCGTCGAGGACGCCGACCCGGCGGCGGCCGTCTACCTCAATCGCCTGTCGGATCTCCTCTTCGTGCTCGCGCGCGCGGCGAACGCGGAGGCGGGCGGCGGGGAGCCGCTCTGGCGGCCGGGCGGCGCGCGCTAGCGCGCGACCGCGCGCCAGACGAAGGTGATCGACGCGGACTGGTGCTGGGCGGCGTTGCCCGCGCTCGCCGGCAGGTAGAGCTCGATCGTGTAGCGGACGGTCCTGCCCGGCTTGACGGTGACGAGGCGCGTGAAGCGGTGCGTCCAGAAGCCCAGCGGCGGCAGCGGCGTGGGCGACACCTTGCCCGTGCGCCAGACGCCGAGCTCCAGGAAGCCCCACAGCGGCGTCTGCGTCCCCTTCGCCTTGAAGGAGAGCCGGAAGCGCCGCTTCGTCGTGTTCTTGATCCTCAGGTGCTCGAGCGTGCCGTAGCCGGGCGCGCCGTTGAGCACGGTGATCCGGCAGTGCGGCAGGTCGCTGGCGATCGAGATCCCGCGCTTGCCGCACCGGCCCCGCACGCGAAGGTGCTTCCGCTTCCGCTTGTGCCGGTGCTTCCGCACGTGGTGCTGCTTGGCCTTCGACGGCTGGACGTGCGAGGTGCCGCAGGCCGTGCCGCCGAAGCCGGAGTTGGCGCAGGGCACGGGGCTCGGGCTGGGAAGCGGCGGCTGCGGTGTGCGAGGGCTGGTGGACGGCGTCGGTCTCGGCTTCGGCTTCGGCTGCGGCAGCGGCGGCGGGCCGCCGAGCACGCGCACGTACGAGTCGACGTTTCCGCCGGCCAGCGCCGCGAAGAGCTCGAGCGCGGAGCGCTGCCGGCTGCCCGAGAGGACGAGACCTCCGGCGGTCAGCGCAAGTCCCCCGAGCGGCGGCGTCTCGAAGCCGCCCCAGTCGTCCTGAGACCGATAGCGGAGGAAGTCGGAGTCGCGGACGGCAGCGTCCACCGCCGCCGGCTCGAGCGGCGAGAGCGTCGCCGTGCCGCCGCCGGCGGCCGGGAGCGGCTTCGCGTAGTCGAGGCTGAGGTTCGTGAGCAGCGGGTCCGGACGCCCCGGCGCGGGCGGCGGCGATCCGCCGGCCGCAGCGGATGCCGCGGCGATGCCGACGAGGGTCGCGAGGGCGACGAACGCCTGCAGCCGCCTCATAGCTTCTGCCCGCGCACGAATCTCGCCCAGAACGTGGCGAGGATGAGTGCCGTGCAGAGGAGCCCGATCACCGCGTAGATGGCCACGGTGCGGCCGACCGAGGCGCTGTCGTCGGGCAGCGACACGCCCAGCACCGCCTCAGCCGTGTGATCCACGATCAGGCGCCCGAGACGCTCGCGCTGGCCGCCGTAGGCGTAGCGCGTCGCGACCGCCCCGCCGCCGAGCACGCTCTGGGCCACCGAGGGGTCGAGCGGGCTCGGCCGGAAGTCGGCGGTCGTGTCGAGCGGCGCGCCCTGCGCGTCGTACGCCGTCAGGTCGGCGCCGACCTCCTGCGAGAGCCGCCCGAGCACGTACGAGAGCGGCGTCATGGCGAGCACCGCGCCGACCGGCTTCGCTCCCTCCATCACGGGGCTGATCGTCACCAGCGTCGCGCCGCTCCGGAAGATGACGACCTGGCTCAGCCGCCCGCCGCGCGGGCCGCGCGCGTGCTTCAGAGACCAGGCCAGCGCGGGCAGCCCCGCGCGCGTCGCCGCAGGAGCGGGCGCACCCTTCGAGCGCACCGCGAGCAGCACGAGCCCGTTCGGGAGGACGACGTCCAGCATCGGCACCGTCGAGTTCGCCTGCAGCGGAGCGACGAGCCGGTTCAGGGCCGGCTCGTCTCGGGCGGCCAGATCCTGTGCGACTCCTTGCGTGAACGAGATCTCGCGCGCGAGCGCCAGCTGCTCGGACTCGACGTCGACGACGCCGGCATCGGTGCCGGCACCGGCCTGCAGGAGCCGCGCGTCGAGCACGGCGCGCGCGCCGTCCGTCGCGCGGGCCGCGGCGAAGGCGACCGTCAGGCTCGCGACGATGACGCCGAGCAGGAGGTGGAGCTCCCTCCGCCGGTAGAGCGGCTCCGGAGGGGCGACCTGCGTGCGGGTGGGGCGCTCGGCGACGGTCATCGAATCGGGGCTATGAGAAGGTGCCCGTCGCCACGCACAGCGACGTCGTGCACTGGGGCACCGATCCGACGCTCGAGCTGACGATCGCGCCTCCGGCAGCGGGGGTGAAGGTCGCGGGGCCTGAGAAGCTCACGGCGTTCCCGACGCCGCTCTTGCAGCTCTGCACCGAGATCACGATGCTGTTGCCGCTGGCCTGCACCGGCGACGCCGTGCAGTCGTTCTCCTTCGTGTCCGAGCTGGAGACGCCGATCGTGCCGATCGTCGCCGTACAGGAGCTGGAGTTGCCGAGCACGATCTGGTTCTGGCTCGGCAGCATGCAGACGTAGATCGTCGTGCTCGCCGGCACCGTGACGCCCTGGTTGTAGACGATGGTGATCGTGGAGGTGCCGCCCGTGATCGGACTGGTCGAGGCCCCGGAGACGCTGGTCGGCACCAGGCCGAGCACGGTCGCCGGGAAGCTCGCGGTGGACGTCCAGCTCGATCCGGAGCGCGTGCTCGCCAGCTGGTAGCAGACGTAGTGCCCGTTGACCCCGGAGCGCGGGTTGTCCACGGACGTGCTCGAGTCGGTGTACGTGCTCGTGGCGGCGGCCAGCGTCGCGAGCGACGTGCCGCTCGCCGGGCAGCTCGCGCTCGTTCCGTTGTCCACGCCGTACAGCTGCTGGCCGTCCAGCCCGTGCGTCGCGGGCGACCAGGCGAGCACGCCGTTGTAGCCGCTCGGCGTGACCGTCAGCCCCGTCGGCGCTCCGACCCAGCCGCCGGCGAACGTCGCCGTGGTGTTCTCCGTCTCGGCCGTGAACGACGCGAACGTGCTGCCGCCGGCGACGAGCCCGGTGGCGAAGAGGAGAGCGGCCGCGGCGAAGACGTACGGCGAACGCCAGAGCCGCCGGCCGCCCCGGCCGCGGCTCATACCGGCTGACCCGCTCGCCGGCCGTCCCAGATCTCCCACACCGTGATCAGCGCGAGCAGCGCCGCCGGGATCAGGAGGAGCAGGAGGCGACCGTAGGTGGACTGGATGTCGAAGAGCGCGTAGCCGACGACGGGGACGTGCCACACCGCCTTCCAGCCGGTGCCGACCGCGGGAACGCGCCAGGGATCGGGATCGCCGTTCGCGTCGCCCTTCGTGACGAAGTACTTGCCGCTGCTGCCGCTCTGGATCGCGTAGACGCGGTGCGTGATCCGCTCGTTCGCCTCGCCGGGCCGGTTGAAGAGGATGACGTCCCCGACCTTCACGTCCGCCGCCTGGATCGGCCGGTAGAAGACGACCGAGCCGGTGGGGATCGTCGGCGACATGCTGCCGGAGCGGACGACCAGCGCCTGGTAGTTGAACAGATGCGGCCCGATCGTGATCGCGGCGAGCCCGAGGATCGCGGCGGTGACGACGATCAGGGCCAGGGCTCCGACGACGCGCTTGGTCCAGCGCCAGCCGGCGCTGCCGCGGCGCGCCTCCTGCTCGGGAGGGGCGGGGGCGTCCATCACGGCTTCCATAGCAATTCCCTGCGTCCTTTCCTAGTCCTGTCGCTCGTCGTCAAGGCGGTCATCAGCTCTGCGCGTACCAGTGCAAGGTGAAGGCGGCGTCCGTGCCCTGGAGCGCGTTGGCCGCGCTGCTCGGGAGCTGGACTCCGATCTGGAAGTAGCGGGTGCTCGTGGCCGTCGGGCCGGCGCCGAGATCGAGGGCGGTCGCCGACGACTTGTGGCTGGTGAAGGCCCCGAGGTCGGAGGCGCCGCTGAACGTGCACGTCGTCGCGGTCGTCGGGTACCAGCACTGCGTCGCCGTGCCGCTCGCGTTCGTCTCCTGGATGTAGAGCTGCGCTGTCCCCGTGACGCACGGGTTGCCCGAGCCCGCGCCCGACGGAGGCGGGCCGGACGGCGCCGCGCCCGTGTTGTCCGCGTAGGACGTGACGGCGCCCACCGTCGCCAGCAGCTGCTCCCCGCCCTCGGTCGTCGAGCGGTAGATCTTGTAGCCGGTCGCGCCCGCGACGGCCGGCCAGTTGAGCGTGATCTGGTTCGTGCTCGTCCCGGTGGGAGGCGTGTAGCTCGACTCGCTTCCCGCGACGGACTCGCCGGCGCCCGTGACGGACGTGACCTCGTAGTAGTAGGTCGTTCCGCCGACGAGGTGCCCTCCGCTCGTCGAGGCGCTGCCGAACGAGGAGATGGACGGCGCGGTGGACGCGAACGGCGCGTCCGGCGTCACCGCGCGAAGACAGCTCGGCATGTAGACGAGGAGGTCGGAGGTCGCGAGCGAGCCGCTGTCGGTGATCGCCACGTTCGAGGTGACCGGCGTGCCGGGATAGCTCTCGCTGTCGGGCGCCCAGGCGAGGACGGCGTCGCAGCCCGTGTTCACGTTCGCGGTCCCGTTGAGCGACTTGCACGCCGGCGTCGTGACCGCCGCGCCCGAGGCGTGGGTCGCGGAGCTCGTCCCGTCCACCGCGCGGACGACCGTCCACGTCGTGGTTCCCTGGCCGCCCGTGACGAGCATCCGCTCGGAGTCGACGAGCACCGTGTAGGCGCCGCTGCTCGGGAAGCCCGAGGCCGAGGCGACCTTGACCGTCTTCTGGAGGACGCTCGCGCCGGAGGAGTGCGAGGAGATCGCGGAGCCGTTCGCGCCCCGCGTCACCGTCCACGTTCCCGTTCCCTGCCCGCCGGTGACCGTCATCAGCTCGTTGTCGACGCGGATCGTGTAGTTCCCGCTCGCGGGGAAGTTCACGAACGAGGCGACGCCGATCGTCGTCGGATCGACCGTCGCGCCGGTGGAATGCACGGCGGCCGTCGTGGAGTTCGCGGCCCGGGTGACCGTCCAGAGCGTGGTGCCCTGGCCGGCGGTCACCGTCATCTGCTCCGAGTCGACGAGCACGGTGTAGTTGCCGCTCGCGGGGAAGCCGGCCGCCGACGAGACGCTGATGCTGACCTGGGCCACCGCCGCGCCGCTAGCGTGCGTCGCGGCCGTCGTCCCGTTGGCGCCGCGGGTGACCGTCCAGGTCGTGGTGCCCTGGCCGCCCGTCACCGTCAGCTGCTCCGAGTCGATCGTGATCGTGTAGTTGCCGCTCGTCGGGAAGCCCGCCGCGGAGGAGACCGTGATCGTCGTGGCGGTCGTGGTCGTCACGGCCGCGGCGAGGGTCGTCGTCGGGAAGGCGGCCGGGACGTTCGCGGTCAGCTTCGTCTCCGGCACGGCGGCGGAGAGCGTCGTCGCGCCGACTCCGCCGGCGAGCGTCGTCGAGGCGCCGCTCGCGCCGTTCGCGTTCTCCATCGTGAGCGTTCCGCTCGCGATGCTGCCGCCGACGTTGCTCGACTGGCTGCTGAAGATGGCGAAGACGCCGTGCACGGTCACCGAGCCGATCGCGCCGACGGCGAGCACGGAGGCGAGGACCAGCTTGAGGGCGCGCCTGTTCACTGGTCGATGTGCCACGTGAGGCCGAAGGTGGACATGAGGCCCTGCAGGGAGTTCTGGGTGCCGGAGGACGGCACGTAGACGCCGACGTAGAAGACGCGCGTGTCGCCGCTGCTGCCGTGCTTCGCCAGCTGGACGCTCGCGCCGGCGTTCGCGGTGCCGTTGCCGGTCAGCGGCGGCATCGGGATCGCCCCGGACGAGGCGTGCGACGTGTCGAACGTCGTCAGCGTGCTCGACGGGTTCGACCCGTTCAGCGCCGTGAACGCACTCGTGTCCTTGACGGTCGCCGAGCTGTCGAAGGTCGTGGCGGCGCCGCTCGTGCTGCAGCCGTTGAGCGAGACGGACGTCGCCGTCATGTAGTACGTCGCCGCGGCGGCGCACGTCGTGGTCGTCCCGTTCTCCGCGAGCGTGACGGTGTCGCCGCTGCGGATGTTCCCCGCGAGCGCCGCCACCGTGAGGCTGTACGTCGTCTGGCCGGAGCTGTAGGTGCCCGACAGGGTCAGCGTCGTCGGCGTCCGGCACTGGCCGTTCGAGTCCTCGCCGCTCGGGCTCTGGTCGCCGAACGAAGAGCCGCGGCCGAACCAGCAGTAGTTGTACGTGCTCGCGCCGACCGTCGACTGCTCCTGGATGTAGAGCAGCGCGCTGCCGCAGAGGTTGTTCGCGAGCGTGTTGAAGTTGAGCTGCGTGCCGTACGTGGCGCCGGCGACCGGGGAGGAGGTCGTCTTCGCGTCGTAGCAGTCCGTGTTCGCCGCGCCGGTGTCGCTGCTCGTGTCCTCGAGCCGCGAGCCGACGGCGTAGGACGCGGACGCCGTGACCACCGTCGCGCTGACGACGGCGGCGCCGGAGCTGTGCGCGGCGGCGGTCGTCCCACCGACGCCGCGGGTGACCGTCCACGTGGTCGTGCCCTGGCCCCCGGTGAC
>Ga0070739_10001582_pt1 | contig 33425 bp, 34 predicted proteins | sample Coa_R1_7_FD_66445 | JGI IMG/M metagenome (GOLD analysis project Ga0070739, IMG submission 66445) | Surface soil microbial communities from Centralia Pennsylvania, which are recovering from an underground coalmine fire - Coalmine... | ecosystem: Environmental > Terrestrial > Soil > Unclassified ...
CGCCAGCTGTGGGACGCGATCATGCGCGCGACCTACGCCTACGCCGAACCCGGCGTCATCTTCATCGACCGCATCAACCGGAAGAACAACCTCTGGTACTGCGAGACGATCGGCGCGACCAACCCTTGCGGCGAGCAGCCGTTGCCGCCGTACGGCGCTTGCCTGCTCGGCTCGATCAACCTGGCGGCGCTCGTCGTCGAGCCGTTCACGCCGCGGGCGCGGCTCGACCTCGACCGGCTCAAGGGACTGCTGCCGACGGTTGTGCGGATGATGGACAACGTCGTCGACATTTCGCGCTTTCCGCTGCCGCAGCAGGCCGAGGAGGCGCGCAACAAGCGGCGTATCGGCCTCGGCGTGACGGGGCTGGCCGACGCGCTGATCCTGTGCGGGCTGCGCTACGGCTCGGCCGCGGCGGTGGCGGCGGTGGAACAATGGATGGGGGCGATCGCGCGCGAGGCCTATCTCGGCTCGGCGACCCTCGCCGCCGAGAAGGGGCCGTTCCCGCTGTTCGACCGCGACAAGTACCTCGCCGGCGAAACCGTGGGCGCGATGAACGACGAGGTGCGCGCCGCCATCGCCGCGCACGGGATGCGCAATTCCCACCTGACGTCGGTCGCACCCACCGGCACGATCTCGATCTTCGCCGACAACGTTTCCTCCGGCCTCGAACCGGTGTTCAGCTTCCGCTACACGCGCAACGTGCTGATGCCGGACGGCAGCCGCCGCGAGGAGGAGGTCAGCGACTACGCCTACCGCTTGTTCCGGCGGTTGAAGGGCGAGGACGCGCCGCTGCCGGATTATTTCGTCGATGCCCAGAGCCTCGGGCCGGACGACCACGTCGTGATGCAGGCGGCGGTGCAGAAGCACGTCGACTCCTCGATCTCGAAAACGATCAACGTGCCGGCCGACATCCCCTTCGAGCGCTTCAAGGACGTGTACGCACGCGCCTACGCGCTCGGCTGCAAGGGCTGCACGACCTATCGGCCGAACGAGGTGACGGGCGCGGTGCTGGAAGCGCGGCCGGAGGCGCCGCCGACGCCGGGAGCCCGCCCCGCGCCGCGCCAGGCGGAATTGCCGCTGCCGGCCCCCGCGCCGGCGCCGAGGCCGGCCGACGTGTACGAGGCGGGCGGCGTCGTCTACATGACCCAGCCGCTGAGCCGGCCCGAGGCGCTGCCCGGCCAGACCTACAAGATCAACTGGCCGGAGAGCGAGCACGCGCTCTACATCACGCTCAACGACATCGTGCAGGACGGGCGACGGCGGCCGTTCGAGATTTTCATCAACTCGAAGAACATGGAGCACTACGCCTGGACGGTCGGCCTCACCCGCATGATCAGCGCGGTGTTCCGCCGCGGCGGCGATGTCTCCTTTGTCGTCGAGGAGATGAAGGCGGTGTTCGACCCGCGCGGCGGCGCCTGGATGGGCGGCAAATATGTGCCCTCGCTGCTCGCGGCAATCGGCGACGTCATCGAGCGCCACATGATCGACATCGGCTTCCTCCCCGCCCCATACGCGCAGGAGGCGCACCGCGCGACGGCGCAATTGCACCAGCTGCCCTCGCCGTCCCCCGCTCTCGCCGGTCCCGCCATCGGCGGTCAACGCCTGCGGCAATGCCCCAAATGCGGCGAAGCCGCCCTCATCCGCATCGAAAACTGCGACCAGTGCACCAGCTGCGCGTATTCAAAATGCGGTTGAGGCGCAGGGAGGGCGGCGACACGTTCCGCCAAGCGGTGGAGGGGGCCGTCGGCGATGCCGAGTTCTTGGAGGTGCCGCACCGTATTCGCCAGGTAGTCGCGGCCGGTGCCGCGGTCGCCGGCGCAGACGGCGAGGATGCGGGCGACGTCGTCGAGCGGCAGGCGGCCGGCGTAGTCGCGGCTGTCGCGGCGCACGGTGAAGGCATGGGCGGCGACGCGGCCCTGCGGCGTCGTCACCGTCACCGGCCGCATCCGGTAGACGAACCCGGTCATCTCGCGCGACCACACCAGATCGATCGCCTCGGTGAGCCGGTCTTGCGGCAAGCGATAGACGACGCCGCGGCAGGCGCCGCCGCGATCGAGGCCCAGGACCAGCCCGGGCCGCTCGCGCGTGCCGCGGTATTCAGGCGAATAAAGGCAGAAGCTGCGGTGCCAGCCGCGCAATAATGCCGGGCGCCGCTCGGCGAACGGCATCTCCGGGTTCCACATCAACGAGCCGTAGGCGAAGATCCAGACCGGCTCCGCGCTCTCACGCAGCGCCGCGATCTCCGGCGGCATCGGGTCGATCGGGTAGCGTGCGCCGTTCATAAGGAAGATGGACGCAAGGACGCGAAGGGGCCAGTTCTATTCGACTTAGCGCCCTTCGCGTATCCTTCGCGGCCTTTGCGTCCAAATTTTTCTTATCGATCAGCCGTCCCACACCTGCTTCGGCATCGGCAGGTCGGCGAAGTCGGCGTCGGTCAGCGGGTAGTCGGCCTTGACTCCGGCCATGTCGAGCAGCATGACCCATTGCCGCGTGTGCTGCGCGACGTGCCACGTCGTGCGCTCCAGCACCTCGTGCAGTTTCTGCGGCCCGTAATAGGTCTCGATCGTCTTATGCCCGGATCGATCGGCGTGCCCTTGCCACCACGCGGCGACCCGCTCGCGCACCCGTTTCCCGTACGCAGCGAGCGCCGCCGTGGAGGCCATGTCGGCCGGATTTGGCACCGAGGTCGGCAGGCCCTGCGTCAGCACCGCGCCCGCATCGGCTTCGAGAAACGCCTCCGGGATGCGGAACATGTGGTGCGCCAGCGCGCGGTACTGGCGCGGCCGTCCGGGCGTCTCCGTGTCGAGGCGGTCGTCGGGCATTTGCGGAACGATGCGCAGCGCGGCGTCGAGAAACTTGTCGAGGCGACCGACGAGCTGCTCCGGCGAGAGCACCGGCCCCGCCCTCTCGTCGAGCTTCAGAAAGGCGACGACCTGCGCGATGTTCTGCGCGAACACGAACTCGTCGCCGCGCGACAGAATCGGCACCGAGCGCGCGCCGAGCCGCCGCAACTCCGCGAGGCCGGCCCCGTCTTCCAACACGTTGATCGATTCGAACTCGATCCCACGGACCGAGAGAAACTCTTTGAGTCTCAGGCAGCTGGTTCAGCCAGGCTGCCAGAACGCCTTGAGCGGCGCCGTTTCGGCCATTCTCCACCTCCGTCAGCGATGGTCACTCACTTACGACCGCGGCGGCCGCGCCGTCAACCTCGGCGCGCTCACCGGCCGGGCCGGAGCCTCTGGCGGCAACCACCGGCGCCGGCTATAACCCGCCGATGCGCCGCAAGACGCGTCTCGGCCTCGTTATCGGCCTCCCGCTGCTCGTTCTGTTCGGGCTTTACACCGGCTTCTGGTTCCTCGTCGCCGACCGCCTCCGGCAGGGCTTGGCCGACCAGGCGCAGCTGTTGCGGGCGAAAGGGCTCGACGTGACCTGGGCAAAGGCGACCGTCAACGGCTTTCCGTTCGTCTTCCGCGCGTCGCTGGAGGACGCGCGGGTCGTCGACGACGCGGCGAAGCCGTCGCCGGAGGTCACCGCCGAACATCTTTACGCCACGACGGCGCCGTGGGATTTCCGCCATTGGCGCCTGTCGGCGCCGCGGGGTCTGAAGGCCTCGTTCGTCGAGGCGGGACAGCGGCTGCCGATGACGCTGGCGGCGTCGGAGGCGACCGGCGAGGTCGGCATCGACGGCGGCGGTTCGACCTTTCTCGTGAATCTGACCGGCGTGACCGCCGCTGCGGCGGCGACAACCGTGACGGCGCAATCGGCGGAGGCCAAAATCGTGCTGCCGCCGCACCCGCCGACGGGCCACACCGAGCCGAGCGCCACTGCCACGATCGCGCTGCGCCAGGTGAAATTGCCGGCGGCGGTGCCGCCGCTGGGCGACACGGTGGACGATGTGACGGTGGCCGCCACCCTAATGGGCCCCTTGCCGAGCGGGCCGCCGCGGCAGGCGGCGGCGGCGTGGCGTGACGCCGGCGGCACGCTCGAATTGGACAGCCTGCACCTCGAGTGGGGACAGCTCGGCGTCACCGCCAACGGCACGGTGGCGCTCGACGGCGATTTGCAGCCGACCGGAGCGTTTTCCGGCGCCATTCAGGGCTACGACCAGGTCATGACGGCGCTGGCGGCGAGCGGCCGGCTGCGCGCCGGCGATATCGGCCTCGCCCGCATCGGCTTGGCGATGCTGGCCAAAGCCGGGCCGAACGGCCGTCCGGAAATCCGCACCTCGTTCACGATCGAGGGCGGCGAGATGCGGCTCGGGCCGGTTAAGCTCGGCCCCGCCCCCCGAATCAGCTGGGAATAGCGCCGAGAGCGGTTACTTCGTCAGCCAACTCACTCCGCAGATAGTCATGGCCGGGCTTGACTCGGCCATCCCCCCGGCGCCGCCAAAACGCCGGGTCCAGCCCGGCGATGACGCCAAAGAGCAAATACCAGCCTAACCCCGCCGGGGCGGCGGGTCGGCCATGCGCTGGGGTGCTTCGTCGCGATCGGTCATGCCGTAGTCGCGGACGATGGCGGCGACGCGGAGGCGGTAGTCGCGGAAGATGCCGCCGCGCCCGGCGAGCTGCGCCTCGTGGTGCTGCTGATGGCTGCGCCAGCGGGTGATCGCGTCCTCGTCGCGCCAGATCGACAGCGACAGGATCTTACCCTCGTTGGTCAGGCTCTGGAACCGCTCGATCGAGACGAAGCCGTCGATCTTTTCGAGTTCGGGGCGCAGCCGCGCGGCGATGTCGAGATATTCCTGGCGCCGCTCCGGTTCGGGTTCGACCTCGAAGATGACCGCATACATCGCCGCCTCACGCCTGTTTCGCTTCGATGATCGATCGCCGGATGGCGCGGGTGCGGGTGAAGCGGTCGAACAGCACGTCGCCCTCGCCCCAGCGGATCGCGCGCTGCAACGCCGTCAGGTCCTCGCTGAAGCGCTGCAGCATTTCGAGGACCGCCTCGCGGTTGTTGAGGAAGATGTCGCGCCACATGACGGGATCGGAGGCGGCGATGCGGGTGAAATCGCGGAAGCCGCCGGCCGAGAAGGCGATGACCTCGGATTTGAGGCTTTCTTCCAGGTCGGTTGCGGTGCCGACGATCGTGTAGGCGATCAGGTGGGGCAGGTGCGAGGTCATCGCCAGCACCTTGTCGTGGTGCGCCGGGTCCATCGTCGCGACGCGCATGCCCGCCGCCTGCCACAGCGCCGTCACCTTCTCCACCGCCTCCGGCGCCGCCTCGGGCAGCGGCGTCAGGATGCACCAGCGGTCGCGGAACAGCTCGGCAAAGCCGGACTCGGGGCCGGAATGCTCGGTGCCGGCGACGGGATGGCCGGGCACGAAATGAACGCGCTCCGGAATGTGGGGCGCAAGGGCACGGACGGCGGCGCCCTTGACCGAGCCGACATCGGTGACGATCGCGCCCGGCCGCAGCGCCGGTCCCATGCGCGCCCCGACCGCGTCATAGGCCGACAAGGGGGTCGCGACGACGACGAGATCGGCGCCCTCGACCGCGGCGGCCGGGTCGTCTGTCGTCTCGTCGGCGATCTCCAGCCGCCGCGCCGCGGCGAGGGTCTCGGCACGTCGGGCGCAGGCGACGATCGCGGTCCGCGGGCTGTCGCGACGCAAGACCCGCGCGAGGGAGGAGCCGATCAGCCCGATGCCGATCAGCGCGGCACGCTCGAATGAAGGCAAACTCATCGGCTGCTCATGAACTCCGACAGCGCCGCGGCCACGGCCTCGTTTTCCTCGCCGGTGCCGATCGTGATGCGCAGGTGCCGCGGCAGACCATAGGCATGCATCTTGCGGGTCAGGATGCCGCGCGCCTGCAGGAAGGCGAAGGCGGCGTCGGCGTCGCGCCCCGCACCTTCCGGAAACTCCGGCAGCACGAAATTGCCGACGCTCGGGGTCAGCGGCAGGCCCAGCGCCGCCAGCCGCTCCGACAGCCACGGCAGCCAATGTGCATTGTGCGCCTTCGCCCGCTCCAGCGCCTCGACGTCCTGCACCGCGGCAACTCCCGCCGCCAGTGCCGGCGCCGAGACGTTGAACGGCCCGCGCACCCGGTTCAGCACGTCGGCGATGGCGGGCGGGCAATAAGCCCATCCCAGCCGCAACCCTGCCAAGGCATAGATCTTCGAGAAGGTGCGCAGCATGACCACGTTCTCGGCACGGTCGACCAGCCGCACCCCCGGCTCGTAATCGTTGCGGTTCACGAACTCGGCATAGGCGGCGTCGATGCCGAGCACGACGTGCGGCGGCAGCCCCGCGTGCAGCCGCTCGATCGCCGCCATGCTGAGGTAGGTGCCGGTCGGGTTGTTCGGGTTGGCGATGAACACGACGCGGGTGCGGTCGGTCACCTGCGCCAGGATCGCGTCGACGTCCGCGGTCAGCGCCCGCTCCGGCACGGCGATCGGCGTCGCCCCCACCGATAGCGCGCCGATCGGGTACATCAGAAAGCCGTGGCGGCTGTAGAGCACCTCGTCGCCAGGACCGGCATAGCAGCGCAGCAAGAGGCCGATCAGCTCGTCCGAGCCGGCGCCGCAGACGATCCGGACGGAATCGAGGCCGTGGCGCTCGCCGATCGCGGCGCGAAGCTGCTCGGCGCCGCCGTCGGGATAGCGGTGGATGTCGGAGGCGAGGGCGCGGTAGGCCGCCATCGCTTTCGGGCTCGGGCCGAGCGCGCTCTCGTTGGAGGCGAGGCGGATCGGGCGCGCGATCCCGGCAGCTTTCGATTCCCCGCCGACATAGGGCGCAATGTCGAGGATGCCCGGCCGCGGCGCCGGGACGGTTGGCGCCGTCATAGCCTCAGCCCTTCGCTTCCGCCGCGCGGCGCTCGGTCTCGCCGGCACCGCGTACCACCTGCGGCTCCGGTGGCGGCACGGCATAGCCGCCGAACGGCAGCAGCCGGTGCAGCGCCTCCCCGAGGCGAAGGCGGAACCGCTCCAGCCGCGGGTCGGTGATCGGCACGAAGCCCTCCAGCTCGATCAGGTGATAGCCTCGCTCCGGATACTCGTAGGCCGCCAGTAAGGTGCATTGCAGATCGAGGCCCTTCAGCGTGTCGAACATGCGGTGGCGGCTGATGCCGAGCGCGTTTTCGGTGGCGATGAGGGTGCGGTCGCGGCCGGTCGGCTGCTGCACGCCGTGGCCGATCGCGAGCGCATCGCCGACATCCCGGCGCGCGTTGCCGCGCGGGCCGAACGGCAGGCGCGCGATGACCCGCAGCGCGTCGGCATCCTGCGACAGGAGGTGCCACCACCACGGGTCGGGATCGCTCTGCTGCGGCATCGGCAGCACGCCGACGGCGGCGTGGCCGTCGGCCATCGCGCGGATCACCTGACCGGTCGTGGCGTAGCCCGACATCGGCGCGTGGCTGCCATAATGGTCTCGCGCCAAGTCCCAGTAACCCTGCGCCTCGGGTGGGGCGTAGACCGCGACCGCGAACGGCCCTTCCAGCCGCACCATCGCGCCGATCATTTCGCGCCAGATGCGGACCAACGCCCCGGTCGGGAATTCGCCGCGGTGACGCTGGAGCAGGCGGCGAATGATCTCGGCCTCCCGCGCCGGCTGATGAAAGGCGACGCTGCCCGCGCGCTTGCGCGAGGCCACGTCGAGCACGATCCCGCCGCGCTCGATCAGAAGGTCCTGCAGCCTGTCGTCGATCTCGTCGATGCGCCGGCGCAGGTCTTCGAGGTCGGACGGATGGGGCGCCATGGCTGTGACCGCTGCGGAGGGCGGATAGTAGTAGAGTCAGCCCCCTGCAAAATCAAAGAAAACGTTGACAGGCCTCATCCCCACTCCCTAGCTACCACCCCGACCGATTGTCCGCTCCTCCATCGCCGGAGGGTTGCGGACGGTCGCGAGGCCGATGCCATCAGTCACATCGAAAACCCGCGCCGAACCGTCGTGCCGACCCTGACCTCATCGCGTCCGCTGTCTCGCACGGGCCAGCCCTGGCCCGGCCACTCGCTCGTCGTACGCGACAGGCTGCGGCTCGATTGCGGCACCGAATTCGGCCCGTTCACGATCGCCTACCAGACCTACGGCACGCTCAACGCCGACCGCTCGAACGCGATCCTGATCTGCCACGCGCTCACCGGCGACCAGTTCGTCGCCGACCCGCATCCGATCACCGGCCATGCCGGGTGGTGGACGACGCTGGTCGGGCCCGGCGGGGTGCTCGATACCGAGCGGTATTTCCTGATCTGCGCCAACGTCCTCGGCGGCTGTATGGGCACGACCGGCCCGAAGGACATCAACCCCGAGACCGGCGAGCCGTGGGCCCTGTCGTTCCCGGTCATCACGATCCGCGACATGGTGCGCGCGCAGAAGCTCGTGCTCGACCATCTCGGCATCGAGACGCTGTTCTGCGTCATCGGCGGGTCGATGGGCGGCATGCAGGTATTGCAGTGGGCGGCGAGCTACCCCGAAAAGGTCTTCGCCGCCATCCCGATCGCTGCGGCGGCGCGGCATTCGGCGCAGAACATCGCCTTCCACGAGGTCGGGCGCCAGGCGATCATGGCCGACCCGGATTGGTGCGGCGGCCGCTACCTGAGCCTTGGCCGCAAGCCGTCGCGCGGCCTCGCGGTGGCGCGGATGGCGGCCCATATCACCTACCTCTCGGAAGCGGCGCTGCACCGTAAGTTCGGCCGCAACCTGCAGGACCGCGGCGCGGTGACGTGGGGGTTCGACGCCGACTTCCAGGTCGAGAGCTATCTCCGCCATCAGGGCAGCACGTTTGTGGATCGCTTCGACGCCAACTCGTACCTCTACATCACCCGCGCGATGGACTATTTCGACCTCGCGCAGGAGCATGGCGGCACGCTGTCCGCTGCGTTCCAAGGCACCGGGTCGCGCTTCTGCGTCATCTCGTTCACTAGCGACTGGCTGTTCCCGACCCCCGAGAGCCGCGAGGTCGTGCACGCGCTCAATGCTGTCGCCGCCAACGTCAGTTTCGTCGAGATCGAGACCGACAAGGGCCACGACGCCTTCCTGCTGCACGAGCCGGAGCTGTTCGAGACATTGCGCGGCTTCCTCGCCGGCTGCGCCGAGCACCGCGGCCTGACCGCCTCGCGCGGCTAGTCGGAAATAGCCGGGCGAATGTTCACGGCGCACCATAACAACCCTCTCCCCCCGCCGGCCGGGGGGAGAGGGCAGGGGAAGAGGGGCCGCGCCGCTCAGCGGCCGGCTGAGCCATGAGCCGAAGCGCGGCGATCGGCCTCGAGACGACGCCCGAGTTGCCGGCGAAACAACCATCGGCGCCCGCCGACGACTTGCGCCGCGATCTTGGGCTCATTGCGGACATGATCGCGCCAGGGTCGCGGGTCCTCGACATCGGCTGCGGCGACGGCGCCCTCCTCGCCTACCTGTCGCGGCAGAAGGGCGTGGACGCGCGTGGCATGGAGCTGAGCCAGTCCGGGGTCAACGCCTGCGTCGGCCACGGGCTTTCGGTGATCCAGGGCGACGCCGACCGCGATCTCGAAGCCTATCCCGACGGCGCCTTCGACGTGGTCGTGCTGAGCCAGACGCTGCAGGCGACGCGGCGGCCGCGCGAGGTGCTCGCGACCCTCGTCCGCATCGGCCGCCGCGCGATCGTGTCGTTTCCGAATTTCGGGTTCTGGCGCATCCGCCTGTCGCTGCTGTTCCGCGGCCGCATGCCGGTGTCGGACCTCTTGAACCACCCCTGGTACGAAACGCCCAACATCCACTTGTGCACGATCCGCGACTTCGTCGCGCTGTGCGACGAGATGGACATCCGGATCGAGCGCAGCCTGTCGCTCGACCGGCACGGCCTGCCCTACCGCCTCGACCCCCGCGGCAGTCTCGCCAACCTGCTCGCCGAGCAGGGCATGTTCGTGCTGTCGCAGAAGGCTTCGGCGGCGATTCCGTAGAGCGGCTTGCGATCGGCTGCGATCGTTCTTCTCTCGTCATCGCCGGGCTCGACCCGGCGATCTCGGACGCCTGGAGATGGCCGGTCAAGCCCGGCCATGACGCCTTGTGCGCAGAGCGATTAGCTTCGAGCGGATACCGCTCTACCTACTACAACCCGTGCGGGGCGGGGGTGTAGACGAGGCGGCGGCGCGGGGCGCGGGTGACGGTCGGTTTGGCGTAGATCTGCTTGGTCGCCTCCACCAGCACGACGCCGGCGAAGCGGGGGAACCAGCGGCCGCCGATGCGCTCCCAGGCCGGCGCCGAACCGATCACCATGCGCCGCGGCACCGGCGGCATGAACAGCGCCGCCGTCGACCCGACGGGGGTGAACTGCTCGTCGCGGAGCAGCCGCGTCAGCTGCGACAAGGTATAAGGGCGCCCGGAGCCGAAGGGGGTGCGGTCGAGCCGCGCCCAGATGCCGCGCCGGTTGGGCGCCACGATCAGGAGGCGGCCGCCGCCCGCCAGCACGCGCCAGATCTCCTTGAGCATCGGCCCGACCTGTTCGCTCGTCTCGATGCCGTGCACCAGCAGCACCCGGTCGATCGAGTAGTCGGCGAACGGGAGTTCGCCCTCGTCGGCGAGACAGACGCGGTTGCGGTCGTCGAGCGGCCAGGGCAGCACCCCCAGGGTCGACGGCATGACCGCGACGGTGCGCTCGGTTTCGCCCGCCAGAAATCCGAGGAAGGGCGTCGCATAGCCGAGGCCGACCAGCCGCATCCCGTCGAGATCGGGCCACATCCGGCGGATCGCGCGCCGGATCATCCGCCGCGCGACCTGGCCGAGGCCGGTGCGATAGAAATCGCGCAGATCGACGACGTCGGATGACATGGGCGTTCACATTAACACGCGGAAGTCGTGCAGACCCGACCGCTGTTGCCCGACGCGCGGTCCGATCCGTCGGCCTGTTACACCAGCGGCAGTAGCACGTAACCCGTCATGCCCGGACTTGATCCGGGCATCTCTTCGGCCTGAGCCCCGCAAATCGAGGCCGCGGCGGTATGAGATGGCCGGGTCGAGCCCGGCCATGACGATGAGGTGAGGTCATCATCTTATTGTTGTTACCCTTGCTCGCGCGGCGGCAGGGCTTGGTGGATCGCCTCGCGGACTTCCGGCGGCTGGCAATCGACGGCACGGCAGAGGCGCGCCATCTGCCGGCGCAGGCTGTAGACCTGATCGAGCAGGCCGAGCACGAGCGGGACCGCCTCGTCATCCATCGCGAAGTCGCGCCGGATTTCGAGGATCAGCTCGACCCGGGCGACATCGACCTCGCGGAATAGCCAGTTGTCGCCGTGCCGCTCCGGCAGGACCCAGCGGTTCTCGACCCAGCGCACGATCTCGGCGCGGTCGAGGCCGACCACCTGCAGCAACAGCTGGTCGAGGCCGATCATCATGAGCCCATTCCCTGGCGCGGGTCGGTCTCGTGCTTTGCCGCCCAGCCTTCGAGAAAGCTCGCCAGCTCGGGATCGCCGGCCTCACCGATGACGACCTTCAAGGTCACGAACTGGTCGCCTTCTTTGCCGCGGCGGTGGATGCCCTTGCCGCGCAGGCGCAGCTGCGCGCCCGTGTCCGAACCCTTCGGGATCGTCATAGTCACAGGGCCGGTGATGGTCGGTACCGACACCCGGGCGCCGAGCACCGCTTCGGTCAGGCTCACCGGCAGTTCCATGCGGATGTTGTCGCCGTCGCGACGGAAGAACGGATGCGGCGCAACGTGCACCTCGATCAGCGCGTCGCCGCTCGGGCCGCCGCCGAGGCCGGGGCCGCCCTTGCCGCGCAGCCGCAGCACCTGGCCGTCCTCGATGCCGGCGGGAATGGTCACGTCGAGCCACTCGTCCGGCGCCAGCGACAGGCGCTTGCGGCCACCGGTCGCGGCCTCGACGAAATCCACCGTCATCGTAAATTGGCGGTCGGCGCCCGGCATGCGCAGCCCCTCGCCGGCGCGTCCCGCGCGGCCGCGGCGCGCTCCGCCGAACATCGACAATATGTCCTCGAGGTCCTCGACGTTCATCTCGCCTTCGGGCCGGTATTTCCAGCCCTGCGCGCCCTCGGCATGCGGCCGATAGGAATAGCGCGGCTTCTCGACGCCGCTCTCGTCGATCTCGCCGCGGTCGTAGCGCGCCCGCTTCTCGGGATCGGACAGCAGGTCGTAGGCCGCCGAGATCGACTTGAAGCGCGCTTCCGCCGCCGGTTTCCCGGGGTTGAGGTCGGGATGGTATTGCTTCGCGAGCTTGCGGTATGCCTTGCGGATGTCATCGGCGCTCGCGTCGGATTTGACGCCGAGCACCTGGTAGGGCGTTTCGGTCGCCATGCCGCAGCCTCAGCGCTGTTGCAGCCGCTGGCGGGGGCGGGTGCTCTCCGCCACCGCTTCCTGGATGCGCACCGAAATCTTGTGCTCGACGCCGCGGCGCTCGACGGTCAGCTCGACGTCGTCGCCGATGCGCGACAGCCCGATCGTGTTGCGCAGCTGCGTGCCGCTGCGCACCGGCGTGCCGTTGACCGCCAGCACGAGGTCGCCGCTCTTCAGTCCCGCCTTGTCGGCCGACGATCCCGGCTCGACGCGAGCGATGACGGCGCCCGTCGTATGAGTCGTGTTCATCGCCTGCGCGAGGTCGGGGGTCAGGTCCTGGATCGCGACGCCGATGCGCCCGCGCTTGACCTCGCCGTAGCGGATCAGCTGGTCCATGACCTTGCGGGCCATGTCGATCGGCACGGCAAAGCCGATGCCGACATTGCCGTTCCCCGGGGTCAGGATCGCCGTGTTGATGCCGACGAGCTGGCCCTGCAGGTTGCACAGCGCGCCGCCGGAATTGCCGGGGTTGATCGACGCGTCGGTCTGGATGAAGTCCTCGTAGCCCTCGATGCCGAGGCCGCTGCGCCCGAGCGCGCTGACGATACCGGACGTGACGGTCTGCCCGAGCCCGAACGGATTGCCGATCGCGAGCACGAAATCGCCGACCTGGAGCTTATCGGAGTCGCCAAACGGCACGGCGGTCAGATCCTTTGTCGGAATCTGCAACACCGCGACGTCGGTGTCGGTGTCGCGGCCGATCAGCTTCGCCTTGAAGCGGCGGTTGTCCTTGGTCGTCACCTCGATGCTGGTGGCGTGCTCGACGACATGGGCGTTGGTCAGGACATAGCCCTCTTTCGCATCGACGATGACGCCCGAGCCGGTCGCCTGAATCTCGCGCTCCTCCGGAGCCTGCTGCTGAAGGTTGAAGAACCGGCGGAAGAAGGGATCCTGCAGCAGCGGGTTCTCCTCGCGCACCGTGCCGCGCACCGCGATGTTGACGACCCCCGGGGTGATCGCGTTGAGCACCGGCGCCAGGCTCGGAACGATGCCGCCGCTCATCTCCGGGATCGGCGCCGCGGCGAACACAGGTGCCGCGACGGGCATACCGAGCGCCGCACCGCTCACCAGAACGAGCGCCGACAGGACCGCCTTCATCGTGTGAGACCTTGCTGCGGCGGCGCACCGAAGGCGCGCACGCCATAGAGTTTCAAGCGCTCTATTTAACCCTCTACCGCACCCCTTCAAGGGCGCCGCGAATCCGGGCGGGCGGCCAGCTTGGCAGCAGGCATCGATGTCGGCTGCTAATACGCTGACTTATTTACGTTTTCTCATTGCGACGGACCGCTTTTGGGGCCATCCTTGTTCATTCAACGGTTGGAGGACTGTGGAAAGGAACCGGCAGTGAGTGACAGAAGACAGGACTATCGGGTAACCACCGCCGAGATCGTCTATCGCCTGCCCGACCACCCGCTGTTGCTGCAGACGTTCATCTGGCAGAAGCTCGACCTTGCGCCGGACTACCCCGAGTTGCGCCGGTTCCTCGATTTCTGGAAGCAGAACCTCGAAGGCGAACTGCATTCGGTCAGGGTGGGGCACGTCATTCCCGCGAAAAGCGGGAATCCAGAGCCAAGTGCTCCCGCGGGGGAGACGGCAACTCGTCAGTGCAGGTTTTGCGACGATGGAGGGTGAAACGCTGCGAATCTGCCGCGGCGCTTGACGCTTGCGATCGGCGGCAGCGGGCATCACGTTCGCGGCGTGAAGACGAGCATGACGCTGGCGGCGCCGGCGCCGGCCTTGCCGCGCGCCGAGGCCGGCGACAATCTGAATGCGGTCGCGGCGTGGCTGTTGACGTGCTGCGCGATGATCTTCGCGATGGTCGTGATCGGCGGCATCACGCGGCTCACCCTCTCGGGCCTGTCGATCACCGAATGGGAGCCGGTGACCGGCGTCATCCCGCCCTTGTCGCACGCCGACTGGGCCGCCGAGTTCGCCAAGTACCAGCACATCCCGCAATACAAACTCCTCAATGCGGGGATGAGCCTCGGCGACTTCAAGACGATCTACCTGTGGGAATACGTGCATCGGCTGTGGGGCCGGCTGATCGGCGTCGTCTATGCGGTCCCGCTCGTCTATTTCCTGCTGCGCCGCCGGCTGCCGCGGCGCCTGGTCGGGCCGCTCGCGTTCATTCTGCTGCTCGGCTTCGGGCAGGGTCTGCTCGGCTGGTACATGGTCGAGAGCGGCCTCGCCAACCGGGTCGACGTCAGCCAGTACCGCCTCACGGCGCACCTCGCGCTGGCGCTCCTGATCTACGCCGCGATCCTCTGGGTCGCCCTCGGCATTCTGCGCCAGCCGCGGACATTCAAAATCGTCATGCCCGGACTTGATCCGGGCATCTATGCGCCGAATGGATCAGGCACCGCCCGTCCGAGCGCCGCAGATGGCCGGGTCAAGCCCGGCCATGACGGGCAAATAGCGCGGGGCTGGCGGCGGGCGGGCGAAGTGATCATCGCGCTCGTGGCGCTGACCATCACCGCCGGCGGCTTTACCGCCGGGCTGCACGCCGGCCTCGTCTACAACACCTTCCCGATGATGGACGGCCGCTTCGTGCCGGCCGGGTACGCGCAGCTCGAACCGTTCTTCCGCAACTGGTTCGAGAACGTGACGGCGGTGCAGTTCGACCACCGCCTCCTGGCGGAAACGACGGTCGCGTCGGTGCTGGCGGCGTGGTGCGTTGGCGCATGCACGGCACTCCCGCGCCCGGCGCGGGGCGCATTACACGCTCTCGCACTCGTCGCGCTGCTCCAGCTCACGCTGGGCGTCTCCACGCTCCTCTTCGTCGTGCCGATTCCGCTTGCCGCCGCCCACCAGGCGGGGGCCGTGTTGCTGCTCACGGCGGCAATCGCATTCCGCCATCGCCTGCGCCAGGCTTGAGACCAGCCGCCCGCTACAGCGTCTTGATCTCGACTCTGCGAAACTTGACGACCCCTTTGTCATTTTTGTCGACGCCGAGGCCATGCTGCAAAGCGATATGGCCGGTTTTGTGTGCGGGATCGTCGGCTTCGGCAGTCTTCACGCCGTTCAGCATGACGACAAAGTGCGATCCCCTCGCGGTGATCTCGTACGTGTTCCACTTGCCCGCTGCTTTCGGCATGGGATCGACTTTGGCGTGATTGACGATCGCGCCGGTGCCGTAGCTCGGATCCGGCCGTTTGTCGAAGATGTTGACTTCGTAGGCGGTGGCGCCCGCGACCTTCTGCGGGTCTTCGCAGCGGATGAAGATGCCGCTGTTGGCGTCCTCATCGACCCAGAACTCGGCCCGCAGTTGAAAATCGCCATAGGAGTTCTTGGAGACGAGAAAGCCGTTACCGCGGTTCGCGACGACGCTGCCGTCTTCAAGCTTCCAGTTCGCGTCGCCGATCTGGTTCCAGTTGTCGAGGTTCTTGCCGTCAAAAAGGACGGTCCAGCCCACGCCGGTCTGGCCGCCCGCGTCGCGACCGAACGACAATGCCAGCACCACAAGGCACAAGACCCCTGCCACGCTTCCGAGCAACCGCTTCATCTCGATCTCCTTCGTTGATAGGTTTGCTTCGGTGATTGGCCCTGGAGGTCGCAAGCCTCATGGTTGCTGCCCACAGCGTCAAGCCGCCGCTGTGGGTTTCCCGACCCGGACGCGCCGATCGCCCCACTGCCTTTCCTCCAGACCCCCAGGGTGACACCGCCGGACGAACGATCGCAGACGACGCGCGAGGATATTGACAGCATCCTTCATGCTTGGCCGGATATGACCCGGGTCAGCCGCACAGAGGGTTATGCCGAAGAGGCGGAAGCGCTGATCGCGCAGTACGAGAGCATCAGCTTTGCCCTGAAGCGGCCTGGGGTCAGCTGGACCCGCCTCGCATTTGCGAGACGCGCTGCCGAAGACATATAAGTTCCGGCAGGACTCGGGAGATCGTCATGGCGAAGCGCGGCAGATCGCCAACCGTAACGGAGCAGTGGCGGAAGCTTGCGGAGGGCGAGCTGCGCGGCAAGTCAGTCGAAAGCCTCGATTGGCAAACGCCCGAGGGGATTGCCGTCAAGCCCTTGTACAGCGAAGCCGATCTCGAAGCGATTGAACATGACGGGTTCGACTGGCGCAGCGCGGTCCCCGGTCTTCCGCCGTACCTCCGCGGCCCGCGCGCGACGATGTATGCGAACCGGCCGTGGACGATCCGGCAGTATTCCGGCTTCTCGACCGCCGAGGAATCCAACCGCTTCTACCGCGAGAATTTGAAGGCGGGGCAGATGGGCCTGTCGATCGCCTTCGACCTCGCGACGCACCGCGGCTACGACAGCGACCATCCGCGGGTCGTCGGCGATGTCGGCAAGGCCGGCGTCGCGATCGACTCGGTCGAGGACATGAAAATCCTGTTCGACGGCATCCCGCTCGACAAGATGAGCGTGTCGATGACGATGAACGGCGCGGTATTGCCGGTGCTGGCCGGGTTCATCGTCGCCGCCGAGGAACAGGGGGTGGCGCAGGACAAGCTCCAGGGGACGATCCAGAACGACATCCTCAAGGAGTTCATGGTCCGCAACACGTACATTTACCCGCCCGCGCCCTCGATGCGCATCGTCGCCGACATCATCGAGTACACGGCACGACACATGCCGAAGTTCAACTCGATCTCGATTTCCGGCTACCACATGGAGGAGGCCGGGGCGACCTCGGTGCAGGAACTCGCCTTCACGCTGGCGGATGGTCTCGAATACGTGCGCGCGGCATTGTCGCGCGGCCTCAAGATCGACGAGTTCGCGCCGCGGCTGTCGTTCTTCTTCGGCATCGGCATGAATTTCTTCATGGAGATCGCCAAGCTCCGGGCCGCGCGGCTGCTGTGGGCGCACCTCATGCAGCCGTTCGCGCCGCAGAACCCGGCGAGCCTCGCGCTGCGCACGCATTGCCAGACCTCAGGCGTCAGCCTCACCGAGCAGGACCCGCACAACAACATCATCCGCACGACGATCGAGGCGCTGGCGGCGGTGCTCGGCGGCACGCAGTCGCTGCACACCAACTCGTTCGACGAGGCGCTGGCCTTGCCGACGCCGTTCTCGGCGAAGATCGCGCGCAACACGCAGCTGATCCTGGCCGAGGAGACCGGCATTCCGCACGTCGTCGATCCGCTCGGCGGCAGCTACTACGTTGAATGCCTGACGCACTCGATCGCCGTCGCGGCGCAGGCGTTGATCGACGAGGTTGAGGCGATGGGTGGCATGACCCGCGCGGTCGAGGCCGGGATGCCGAAATTGCGCATCGAGGAGTCGGCGGCGCGGCGCCAGGCGGCGATCGACCGCGGCGAGGAAGTCATCGTCGGGGTCAACAAATACGCCTCGGGCGAGAAGACCGCCGTCGACATTCTCGACGTCGACAACGCGGCGGTGCGCGGCGCGCAGATCGCGCGCCTCGACCGGGTGCGCCGCAGCCGCGACAAGGCGCGCTGCGAGGCGGCGCTGGCGGCGCTAACCGCGGCGGCCCGGAGCGGGGAGGGCAACCTGCTGGCGCTGTCGATCGAGGCGAGCCGCGCCCGCGCGACAGTCGGCGAAATCTCCGACGCGCTCGAACAGGTGTTCGGCCGGCACAGCGCCGCGACCCGGTCGGTCGTCGGCATCTACGGCGGCGCCTACCAGGGTGACGAAGCCTTCCGCCGCATGCAGCGCGAGATCGACGGCTTTGCCCGCGAGGAAGGTAGGCGGCCGCGCATGCTGGTCGTGAAGCTCGGCCAGGACGGGCACGACCGCGGCGCCAAGGTCATCGCCACCGCCTTCGCCGACATCGGCTTCGACGTCGATATCGGGCCGCTGTTCCAGACGCCGGAGGAGGCGGCGCGGCAGGCGGTCGAGAACGATGTTCATATCGTCGGCGTCTCGACCCAGGCGGCCGGGCACAAGACGCTGGTGCCGGAGCTGATCGCCGCGCTGCGCCGCGAGGGGGCCGGGGACATTCTCGTCGTCTGCGGCGGGGTCATCCCGCCCAAAGATTACGATTTCCTGAGGAAGGCGGGAGTGGCCGCGATCTATGGCCCGGGCACCAATATCCCGCAAGCCGCGGCCGAAATCCTTTCGCTGATCCGCAAGCAGCGCCTCGCGGCCTAACACTGCCGCGTTCGTCTTCTTTGCCGCGTCAATACTGGCAGCTAAATTATTTACCGCAATCTCTATGCGCCGTGCTATTTCCTACGCCACAAAACGGCGACAGGGAGATGGCGATGGACGGAGAAAGCAAAAGCGGGCCGCATTCCCGGCTGGTGACCAAGATCGTTGCCAGTTACGTATCGCATCATAATGTCGGGCCGGAACAGATACCGGAGCTGATCAGCTCCGTTCACCGCACGTTCGAGCGGCTCGGCAAGCCGGTCGAGGCGGAAGGGGCGCCGACCCCGGCGGTGCCGGTGCGGCGCTCGGTCCAGCGCGATGTCGTCGTCTGCCTCGACTGCGGCTGGAAGGGCAAGATGCTGCGCCGCCATCTCAGCACGCGCCACGGCTACAGCGCCGAGCAGTATCTGAAGCGCTGGGGCCTCGCGACCGATCATCCGCTGACCGCGCCCAATTATTCCGAACAGCGCTCGACCCTGGCGAAGGAGCTCGGCCTCGGCCGCGGCAGGCGCCAGGGCGAGGGCGAGGGCGCGGGAGGGCGCGCTTCCGGCCGCCGCCGCGGCCGTGCCCCCGCTCGCCCCACGGCCGAGGCGTAACCGCAGGCGCCTCGGCACATCCCTTCGCCGTCATGGCCGGACTCGATCCGGCCATCTCTCGGGAGGCTTCCGAGATTCGCGGGTCGAACCCGCGAATGACGATCTTCTTTTTCTGCTTCAGCGGCGCCGCACGGCGGCTTCGGTGACGACGACCTGCATCGGCATGTCGAAGGGCTGCGGGTGGATCGTCTCCAGCCGGCACAACTCGAAACCGACGCCGATCGCGGCCGGGCGCGGCTGCAGCGCGGCGAGCGTGCGGTCGAAATAGCCGCCGCCATAGCCGAGGCGATAGCACCCTTCGTCGAAGCCGACGAGTGGGGCCAGCACGGCGCGCGGTACGACGATCTCGCGCTTCTCCGGTACCGGAATGTTCCAGACCCCGTCGACCAGTTTCTCGCCTGGCCGCCAGAGGCGGTATTCGAGCGGCCCCTTCTTGTCCACGACGACCGGCAACGCCACCGGCCGGCCTTCCGCGAGAGCCCAATCGATCAGCGGCCGCGGATCGAACTCGGCGCGGAACGGCCAGTAGACGCCAAGGGGCCCGGGCGGCAACTCGCCCACCACCCGCCGCAGCGACGCCTCGATGACCTCGCCCCATTGCCGCCGCTGCGGCGCCGGCACCGCCGTGCGCAGCGCCAGCAGCCGCTCGCGCTCGGCCCGCCGCCACAGCTTCAACGCCGCGGCGTCGATCCGTCTCGGCTCGATATCGGACCTATCCATCAGCCGTTCACGGCCCCTTAACCCGCCTGCGCATCCATTCGCCGGGCAGCGTTGAGACGGGAAACGCCTCGCATGTCAACGAGATTCAAAAGATCGGTATTCGCCGCGGCGGTTCTTCTCGGTTGTTGCCTCGTCGCGGCGGGCGGCACGATGGCGGAGGCCGAGCATGGCCCGCACAAGCATTTCTTCTGGAAGATCACCGGCGCGACGGGGGTCGTCTATCTGCTCGGCACGATCCACGCGGGCGTCGATGCGATGTACCCGTTGCCTGGGGTCATCGAGGAGAGCTTTGCGCGCTCCGACAAGCTGATGGGCGAGGCGGATCTCGAGTCCGGCTATTTCGCCCGATGGCTCACCGCTCACGGCGCCTACCTCAACGGCGATATCGTCACCAATCATCTCAGCCCGGAGACGCGAACGCGGTTGGCGGCCTATCTGAAGAAGACCGGCCTGCCGGAAAAGCTCGTTCTGCGAATGAGGCCGTGGTGCCTGAGCTTCGTCATCGGCGGCCCGGAGGCAAAGAAGATGGGCTTCTCCATGGCCAAAGGCATTGACGAGCATTTCCGCGAGGAAGCCCTCAAAACGCACAAGCCGATCGGCGCGGTGGAGAGCGCCGAGTTTCATCTCCAGGTGCTCGCCGGCCTGCCCGACGACCTGCAGGACCAGCTCGTGCTCGAGACGCTGCTGCAAGTGGACGACGAAGGCTACATGCACCGGCTATTGAACGCCTGGCTGGCGGGCGACCCGCAGGCGCTGGAAAAGGTCATCGCGCCGAGCGTGCGCGACTACCCGCTCCTGATGAAGAAGCTGCTGTTCGACCGAAACGACCTGATGACGGCGAAGATAGAAAAGCTCCTGGAATTCCCGAAGACGTACTTCGTCACGATCGGCGCCGCGCATCTGGTCGGCGCGCACGGCATTCTGAAACTGTTGCAGGAAAAGGGCCTTACGGTGGAACAGCTCTAAAGACTCATTCGGGGATGAGGTCCAGCACCTCCTCTCCATCGTGCAGGCGTTCCGCCAACTGCGTGTGGAACGCCCGCAGCCATTCCACTGCCTCCTCAGGCGTCTTGATCCGCCGTACGTCGCCGTATTCGTGGGCGATGAAGTCCATCGTCTTCCGCATGTTCTCCACCTCCACGCCGCCGAACGGGTAGTCGAACAATAGATCGTAGTAGAACTTGAACGAACCCGTTCGGTTGTTTGGCTTGAAACGAAGAACCTGGATTTCGTACAGCCAATTATCGACTTCCTTCCGGAAGTGTTGCCGGAGATCCGGCGGAAAATCGAACGCTACCAATTTAACGAGGTGTCGGTTGAGCGGGCTTTGCAGGCCGAGGATCGTGTATTCGACCAGCTTTCGCGGGAACGACATCACGTCGGCATCGGCGAGCTTCATCGGTTCGCCCCCAGGCCTCAGAACAGGCCGGTCACGCGGCCGTCTTCGGTCAGGTCGATGCTGTTCGCCGACGGCACGCGCGGCAGGCCCGGCATCGTCATGATCTCGCCGCAGATCGCGACGACGAACTCGGCGCCGGCCGACAGGCGCACCTCCCGCACGCCGATGATGTGATCCTTGGGCGCGCCTTTAGCGTTGGGGTCGGTCGAGAAGCTGTACTGGGTCTTGGCGATGCAGACCGGGAAGTGCCCGAAGCCCTGCTCCTCGAACTGCTTCAGCTGGTCGCGCACCGATTTGTCGGCCTCGATATCGGCGGCGCCATAGATGCGCTGCGCGATCGTGCGGATCTTGTCGAGGAGCGGCATTTCGCTCGGGTAGAGGAACTGGAACTTCGCCTTGCCGCTGTCCGCGAGCTCGACGACCGCGCGCGCCAGATCGACGGCGCCCTCGCCGCCGCGCGCCCAATGGTCGGCGACGACCGCCTTGACCCCTTCGGCGGCGCAAAGGTCGGTGAGGCGCTTCAGTTCGGCAGGAGTATCGGCACTGAAGCGGTTGACCGAGACGACCGCCGGCACGCCGAACGTGCGCAGGTTGGCGAGGTGCCGCTGCAGATTGGCAAAGCCCTTTTCGACCGCTGCGACGTTCTCCTGTTTAAGGTCGTCGCGCGCCATACCGCCGTGCATCTTGAGCGCGCGCACCGTCGCCACCACCACGGCGGCGTCCGGCCGCAGCCCCGATTGGCGGCACTTGATGTCGAAGAATTTCTCGGCCCCGAGATCGGCGCCGAACCCCGCCTCGGTGACGACGTAGTCGGCGAGCTTCAGCGCCGTCGTCGTCGCGATCACCGAGTTGCACCCGTGCGCTATGTTGGCGAACGGGCCGCCGTGGATGAAGACCGGGTTGTTCTCGATCGTCTGCACGAGGTTGGGCGCGAGCGCGTCCTTCAGCAGCACCGCCATCGCGCCCGCCGCCTGCACGTCCGACGCGCGCACCGGCTTTCGGGCGCGCGACTGGCCGACCACGATGTTGCCGAGCCGGCGCTTCAGGTCCGCCAGATCGGTCGCCAGGCAGAAGGTCGCCATGATCTGTGAGGCGGCGGTGATGTCGAAGCCGTCCTCGCGCGGGAAGCCGTTGGCGACGCCGCCGAGGGAATTGACGATCGAGCGCAGGGCGCGGTCGTTCATATCGACCGCGCGGCGCCAGGTGACGCGGCGCGGGTCGATCGCGGGCTCGGTGCCCCAGTAGATGTGGTTGTCGACCATCGCCGCGAGCAGGTTGTTGGCGGCGCCGATCGCGTGCAGGTCGCCGGTGAAATGGAGGTTGATGTCCTCCATCGGCACCGCCTGCGCATAGCCGCCGCCGGCGGCGCCGCCCTTCATGCCGAAGCACGGGCCGAGGCTCGCCTCGCGCAGGCACAGCATCGCCTTCTTGCCGATGTGGTTGAGCGCGTCACCCAGTCCGACCGTGGTCGTCGTTTTGCCTTCACCGGCCGGCGTCGGAGTAATCGCGGTGACGAGGATCAGCTTGCCGTTCGGCCGGCCCTGCAGCGACTTGATGTAGTCGAGCGATATCTTGGCTTTGTACTTGCCGTATTGGGAGACCGCATCCTCGGGAATGCCGAGCTTGTCGCGCGCCACGTCGGCGATCGGCCGCATCGTCGCTTCCTGCGCGATCTCGATGTTGGATTTCGGATTTCTATGCTGGTCCTCGCCGCGTGCCACGCGTTCCTCCTTCGCTCGAAACCTGCTTGCGGTCTTAGACCTGCGGCCCCGCCGCCGCAACCGCCTAGAGCGCGCAGGTTGCGGCTCGGCGTTTCGCAACGGGGACGTTGCGTTCGGCTGGTGACGTATAAAGCAGTCGATTATAGTGCTGCGGCTTTCTTGAGGGGGAGGTTCGGAAATGTTTACGGTGGGGAAACCCGGTTCCGTAGCGCGTTTTGCCGGGCCGGCGGCGGTTGCGGCGATGGCGGCAGCTGCCTTGGCAGCGGTGGCGCCGCCGGCCCAGGCGCGGGTGTTTTTTGGCATCGGCGTGCCGTGCTGCGTTGCGCCGGCGCCATGGTATTACCCGCCGCCCTATTACTATCCTCCGGCTCCTCCCTATTACCCGCCCCCGGCGGCCTATTACCCGCCGCCGGCCCCCGTGCCGGCGCCCACGGCGGCGCCGGCGGCGGTCGTGACGCCGCAAATCTCCTATACGAGCCGGCCGCCGTTCCGGAACGCCGCCGGCCAGACCTGCCGCGAGTACCGCACCTCCGGCGGCGGCGCCGGCACCGCCTGCCAGGATTCCGCCGGCCTGTGGCGCGTCGCGAAATGATGCCCTGAACCCGTCGCTTGTCGTCATGGCGGTGAGGGCTTGCATCGGCGGCACGTAGCGCTGGCTCCCGCCGCCAGTCCGGGCATAATAGGCGCGGCAACCCGCTGCCCAGCAGCATTGCAGGAGGATCCGCGATGGCGACGCAAACCTATGACTTCACGACCGAGGACGTCGAATATCTCCGCCACGGCAGCACCGGCCTGACCGCGAGACTGTACAAGCCCGAGGGTGCGGGACCGTTCCCGGCGGTTATCGACCTGCACGGCGGCGCCTGGAACCGCGGCGACCTGACCGGCACGCAGGGCCAGGACGAGGCGCTGGCGCGCAGCGGCATCTTCGTTGCATCGCTCAACTTCCGCCATGCCGGCGACGGCTACCCGACCTCGCTCGTGGACATCAACTACGCCACCCGCTGGCTCAAGGCGAACGCCAAGAAGTTCAACATCAACCCCAACAAGATCGGCATCGGCGGCGCCTCCAGCGGCGGCCATTTGGCGATGCTGTCGGCGATGCGGCCGAACGATCCGCGCTACGCCGCCGCGCCGCTGCCGCCAGGCTCGCCGGCGGTGGATGCCAGCGTGCAATGCGTCGCGATGTCGTGGCCGGTCATCAACCCGATCTCGCGCTACCGCAATGCGATCCGCCGCAGCCAGGAGGCGAACCCGCCGGAGTGGAGCATCGGCATGAAGGACCGCCACGACACCTACTGGAAGACCGAGGCGGCGATGATCGAGGGCAACCCGATGACGATCCTCGAGAAGGGCGAGAAGGTGCAATTGCCGCCGGCGCTGTGGCTGCAGCCGCGCCCCGACGACGTGCACGACTACCACGACCCCGAAGGCGGCTTCCCGGGCAACGAGCCGGAGCGCTTCGTCAGCAACTACCGCAAGGCCGGCGGCGACATCGAGATCGCCTACGTGCCGGCCGAAGGCCGCAACGGCCCCCTCGGTTACGACCGGGTGGTCCAGTTCTATCACAAGCACCTGGGGTAGCTGGCGGACCCCTCACCCTGTCCCTCTCCCCGCGCGCGGGAGAGGGAACGCAACGGCGTCCCCGATGGTGGACCTCCCTCTCCCCGCAGGCGGGGGGAGGGCCGGGGTGAGGGGCGGCGGCGCGCGCGCCGCCGTTAGGATCGAGCCGAGCCTCCGCCGCCGCGGACGGGGGCGTGGCCTCTCAAAGGAGGAAGCCGAACATGGCGCGGCCGATCGTGTATGGACCGGCGGGCAGCACATACGTGTGGAGCGCGCGGCTGACCCTGGCCGAGAAGGGGGTCGCGCACGAGCTCGTCGAGGTGCCGTTCGGCGCCCACAAGGAACAGCCGCACCTGTCGCGCCACCCCTTCGCCAAGGTGCCGACCTTCGAGCATGACGGCTTTGCGCTCTACGAGACGCAGGCGATCATGCGCTACGTCGACGAACGCTTCGAGTCAGCGCCGCTGCAGCCGATCGACGTGCACCAGTTCGCCCGCATGAACCAGATCATCGGCATCGTCGATGCCTATGCCTGGCCGAGCATCGCGGCCGGCGTCCTGTTCAACCGGATGCTGGCGCCGCGCTTCGGCCTGCCGGTGGACGAGGCGGCGATCACCGCGGCGCTGCCAGACGCGCGGCTGTGCCTCGCCGAGTTCGAGCGGCTGATGGGCGAACAGCCCTTCCTTGCCGGCGAGCGCATCAGCCTCGCCGACCTGATGGTGGTCCCCCTGCTTTCCTACTTCAGCCGCCTCGCCGAAGGCGAGATGGCGCTCGTCGAACACCCGGCGCTGACTGCTTGGCTCAAGCGCATGGAAACCCGCCAGAGCTGGTACGTGACGAAGCCGGCGGGGATTTGAGCCGGCTATCGCGTGACGTGCGCCGAGACGGCGAGCCATCGGCCGTTGCGGCGCGCCCAAACGTCGGTGTAGCGGCCCTGGTGCGGCGTGCCGTCCGCACCGGTGTAGCGGGTGCGGGCATGGATGATCGCGACATCGCCGAGCAGCCGCACGTTGACGTCTTCGGCGGCGAGACCGCGGATCGTGACCGGGCGCGCGGTCTGCGCAAGAAACTGCGCCTTGTCCACGAGCGTCCCATCCGGGTTCGAGCACAGGAAATCGTCCGCGAGAATTTGGTCGAACCGCCGCACGTCCCCTTCCTGCACCGAGCGGATGTACTCGCGGTTCAACTCGGCGAGGGTGGCAAGATCGGACGCGGTCGTAGCGGTCACAGCCGTCGCCATGGATCCTCCTTCATTTGATGAAATAGCCTGCAAGCTTCCAATCGCCGCCGTCCTTCATCTCGTCACCGTCTCGACCGCTTGCGCCTTGTTCTTGAAGCTCGTTGCGAACTGAAGAACCTCGTAGTCGCCGTCCGGCGTGCCGGGCAACGTCTTGGCGTGGGTCGCGCCCTTGTAGCGGCGAGACGTCATCGCTCCGAGCGGTTCGCGCGCCCCCTTGACCGCCTGAACCCAATTCGCTTCCGTGACGGCTGAGTGGAAATAGCTGCTCGCCGACTTCCAGCTCTCCTCGTATTGCCGGCGGTCGACCAGCGCCAGCCAGGCTTCCGCCGCTTGCTGCGGGGTCATGTCGGCAAAGCCCGGCAATGCCATCGGGACGGTCATGACGATAACCGTCATCAACGCAAGAATGTTCTTCATCTCAATCCTGTGAACAAAGGCTGCCGCCGGTTCGAAATGACGCGGCCTGGCCGCCTCTGCCGCCGCCCACGCTAAACAGTACCAAGGCTCGCGGCCAGCGCCTTCATAGTTCCGCCTCTGAGCGGAACCGGCCCAGGCTTCCTTTCCCGGCCATGACAATTTCGGCGAGATTGCGCTCAGCGGCCGTCGGGGCCGGCGACGATGCCCGTGTCGTGAAGCCGGGCGATCTCGCCTGAGGAAAGGCCGAGCACCTCCGACAGGACGGCGTCGGTGTGCTCGCCGAGACGCGGTGCGGGGGCTGTCGCCTCGCGCGGCGCGGCCCCGAAATCGAGCGGCAGGCCGGGCATCAAGTAGGGACCGATGCCAGGCTGCTCGACGCGCGCCAACAGCGGGTTCGCCGCGGAGCAGCGCGGATCGTGGCGCACCAGTTCGACAAAATCCTGAAACGGCCCCCACAGCACGCCGGTGCCCGCGAAGGCCGCGGCGATCTCGTCCAAGGGGCGCGCGGCGCACCACCGCGAGAGCAGCGCTGCGATCGCTTCCCGCGCCTCGTAGCGGCCGGCCTCCGTATTCAGATCGACCTCGTAAAGCTCGCCCACCGTCGCCAGCTTGTCGGCGAGGCCTGTCGCCGTCCCGAGCGCGCGCCACTGCCGCGGCGTCAGCGCTATGACCATGATGCGGCGGCCGTCGGCGGTGGCAAAATCGCGGCCAAAGCTGCCGTAAAGGTCGTTGCCGATGGCGGGACGCGCCGCTCCGTTGATCTCGACGTCGCCGATGTAGCCGAGGTGGCCGACCGCCGCGAGCATGACGTCGGATAGCGCCATGACGACCTCTTGCCCCTCGCCGCTGCGGCTGCGGTGACGCTCGGCGGCAAGCAACCCCATCGCCAGGTAGAGGCCGGCCGCGATATCCCAGGCCGGGAGGACGTGGTTCAGCGGTGCCGCCGCGCGGCCGACGGCGCCGGTCACGAGCGGAAAACCGCTGGCCGCGTTAACCGTATAATCGACCGCGGCGGAGCCGTCGCGGTTGCCGGTCAGCCGCAGCAGGATCACGTCGGACCTCGCCGCCTTGAGGCTCGCATAGTCGAGGCCGCGCGCCGGCGGCAGGTTGGTCAGGACGATGCCGCCGCCGGCGCCCGGCGCGGCAATCAGCGCCCGCGCCAGCTCGCGCCCCTCCGGCTTGTCGAGCGCCAGCGCCAGCGACCGCTTCGCCTTGTTGAGCCCCGCCCAGTAGAGGCTGGCCCCCTCTTTCGTGACGGGCCAGCGGTTCAAGTCGATGCCGCCGCCGATCGGGTCGATGCGGATGACCTCCGCTCCCATCTGCGCCAGGCTCATGCCCCCGAGCGGCGCCGCGACAAAGGCCGACAGCTCGACGATGCGCAGGTCCTGAAGCAGCCGGTTCATCGTTCTCTCCGCCGACGGGGCGGTGCTATTCAGCCGTATCGCGCCCGCCGCCGCAATTCGCTCCGCTACGGCTCGATTGGCAGTGGTTTCGGAGGCACAGCGGAGAGGTGCAGCCGTGGCCGGAATATGGCCGCCAGACAAAGCGGTCCGAACCAGGCGCCGCCGGCCACCGCCGCGGCATTGACGAGGCCGAAGCCGGCGAGCGCCAGGCTGAGGGCGGCGAAGACGCCGAACAAACCGCCCGTCCAGCGCAACGCCAAGTACCCGCCGCCCGCGGCGACGAGCAGCCGCGACAGCGCGGCCAGCAGCGGCCAGCGCATCTGGCCGGCGCCCTGCGAGGCGAAGTTGAGGGCGAGGCCGACGCCGAACAGCCCGTAAAACGGCCCGACCGTCTGCAGATACAAGCTGCCCACCGCAAGCATTGCCGGGTCGCTGTCGAACAGCGACAGCCAGGCGTGCGGGAAAGCCGCGGCGCACAAGCCGATCGTCTCGGCCAGGGCGAACGCTATTGCGGTGCCGATCCAGGCGCTCCGGAGGGCGCGCGCTGAATTGCCCGCGCCGATATTGGTGCCGACCATCGCCACGAGCGGGGCGCCAAACCCGAAGATCAGCGGCACCAGCAGGTATTCGAGGCGCGTTCCAATTCCATAGCCGGCAATCGCCGCCGCACCGAAAGAGCCGACCAACCCCGTCGTGATGCCGATCGTCAGGTTGGTCTGCAGCGTAATCAGCGCCGAGACCGCCCCGACGCGAAGAATGTCGTGGAACAGCCGCCATTCGAGCCGGCCGCGAAGCCGCGGGCGCACGACGCTCCTGCCGGCGAGAAGATACAGCGCCAACGCCATATTGCCCGCGGCGTAGAACAGCAGGAAGGACACGGCTCCGCCGGCGATGCCGAGCCGCGGGAACGGCCCCCAGCCGAGGATCAGCGCCGGTGACAGCGGCAGGAGAACCAGGGTGCCGATGCAACTGACCGCGGCGGGCACGATCATGTTGCCGCTGCCTCGCAGTACGTTGGCGAGCGCGTTGAAGGACCACACCAGGACCATCCCCGCGAACACGATATCGGAGTAGGTCAGCGCCGCCCGCAGCGACTCTCCGCTGCCGCCCATCGCGGCATAAAGGAAGGGGCCGCCGCCGAGCACCGCCGCAGAGAAGAACAGGCCGCATACGAACGCGACGGTGAGCGCGTGCAGCACCAGACGATCGGCGTCGCTGCGGCGTCCGGCGCCGAGCGCGCGGGCGACCGCTGCGGCAATGCCGTTGCCGATGGCGCCCGCGGACATCATCTGCATCAGCATGACGACGGGGAAGACCAATGCCATGCCGGCGAGGGCATCGGTGCCGAGCCGGCCGACGAAATAGGTCTCGATGAGCTGGACCGAGGACTGCACGACCATGACCAGCACGTTGGGCGCCGCCAATCGGAGCAGAGTGGCGGCAATGGATCCCTCCAGGAGGCGGCGCGTGCGCGGGTCGAGCGCCGGCTGCTCCGCCCGCTCCACTCCGGCCGCCGCTTGTTGCTGTGCTTGCGTCGGGGTCGCGGCCTGGGTCACATCGAGCGGCACGGTAGCCTCCGGCAATGAAGTAGGAGTAGATGCGCCTATATAGGCGTACATCCTCCTATGTCCAGACCAGAGTATCGGCGATGACGAAGACCGACCGATCCGACGCGCAAGAATGCAACTGCCTGGCGATCCGCCAGGCCGCCCGTCACGTCACGCAATTCTATGACCAGCTGCTCGCGCCGTCGGGGCTGCGCGCGACGCAATACGCGATCCTCGGCCGGCTCCGCCGCGAAGGGCCGATGACGATCAACGCTCTCGCCGCCGCGCTGGTGATGGACCGCACGACATTGGGCCGCAACATCCTGCCGCTGGAGCGCGACGGGCTGATCGAGATCGGGCAGGGCGCCTCCGACAGGCGGCGACGCGAGGTGCGCCTGACGGAGGCCGGGACTGCCCGCCTCGCCGCCGCGCGAGAGGGTTGGGCGGCGGCGCAGGAGCGGTTCGACGCGGTGTTCGGCTCGGCGCGCGCGGCTGAACTGCGCGACCTGCTGCGCGCCGTCTCCGACAGCGACTTCGCGGGAGCGGGCACGGCCGGTGCGGCAGCGGCAGAGAAGGGGGGCTGATCGCCGCTCGCGCGAGGCGCGCCGGCCTCGCCGCCTAGCGCGGCGCCGCCGCGAGGTTGCCGCCATCCACAGGCAGAAAACTGCCCGTCGTGTTGCGCGCGAGCGCCAGCGACACGAATCCGGCGGCCACGTCTTCTGCCGTGACCTCGCGCTTCAGCAGATTGCGCGACATGTATTCCGCTTCGGTCATGCCGTAGGCGGCGGCGCGCTGGGCGATGAACTCCGGTGTCATCAGGCCGCCGCGGATGCCATCGGCGTTGACCGCGTTGGAGCGGATGCCGGCCTCGGCATATTCCAGCGCGTACTGCTTCATCAGGAACAAGGTCGCGGCCTTGGGCAAACCGTAAGGGCCGGCGTTCGGCCCCTGGCTGACCGCCTGCCGTGAGACGTTGAACAACAGGCAGCCGCCGATCCCCTGCGCGAGCATGAGGCGGATGGCGCTCTGCGCCACCCATTGGTGCGCGAAGAAATTGAGCTCGAAGCTGCGCCGCAGGGTCTCCTCGTCCACCTCGCCGATGCGGCCTTGCCAGACGGCGCCGGCATTGGAGACGACGATGTCCACGCCGCCGAAATGCTCGGCGATGCGATCGAAGACATGCGAGACCGCGGCGCGGTCGGTGACGTCACAGTCGAGGCCCAGGCCGCCGAACGACGCCGCCGCGGTCGCGGCGTCAGCGCCCGGCCGGTCGATCAGCGCAATTTCGGCGCCGGCTTTGCGGAAGGCGCGCGCCGTCGCAAGGCCGATCGTGCCGGCGCCGCCGGTCACGACCGCGATATGGCCGGCGAGCGGCTTTTCCTCGGCTTGGCCGAGCTTCGCCTGCTCCGGCGACCAATACTCGATGTCGAACAGTTCCGCCTCGGTCAGCGACTCGAACCGGCCGATCGACTCTGCGGCGGTGACTGTCGCGATCCAGGACTCGGCGAGATCGGCCGCGATGGCGGCGTCGCGGGTGCTGCGCCCGAGGCCGAACAAGCCGACACCCGGAACGAGCGCGACCCGCGGCAGCGGATCGAGCTCCCGCTTCGGCGCCGCCGCGCGCGCATTGTTGCGCGCGAAGTAGGCGCGGTATTCGGCCATGAAATGCCCGACGGCGGCGCGGACCTCGTTCGCGAACGCGTCGAGCCGCCCCGTCTCGGGCGGCGGCACCAGCAGCGGCCGGCCCTTCGTGCGGATCGCATGGTCAGGGGTCGCCACGCCCGCCTCGGCATACCGCCGGAGGTCGCTGCCGTCGACGAAATCGAGAATGGCTGGCGTGGTGCGAAATGCTAGGACAAAGGGCATGAAAATGCCGTCTGCTTCCGGTCGGGCGCAGGCGCCGCGCAGAATTGGCGCGACGGCGGCGGCCGGGGCGATGGCCGCGGGCAGCGCGCGCGGCACGAATACGGGACTACGGCCCCGCGCCAGGGACTTCTCGGCCCGCGACACAACCGCCACCATGCGCTCATAGGCTTCGCGCGCTGTGTCGCCGAACGTGAACACGCCGTGCTTCAACAATATCAGTCCGATGACACTCGCATCGGCGTCGAACACCTCGGCCGCCGTCTTTGCCAAGAGAAAGCCGGGATTGACATACGGCACGAGGCCGATTTCGGCGCCGAGCGCCTCGGCGCAGCGCGCCGCGCCATCCGGCTGGTCGGCGAGCGCCAGCACCGCCGTCGCGTGCGTGTGATCGACGTAGCGGTGCGGCAGGAAGGCGTGCAGCAGGGTTTCCACCGAGGGGTTCGGCGCGGCGGGATCGACAAGGCCGGCCCGCAGCAGGCGCACCATCTCGTCGTCGCCGAGCGCCGCCCGCTCGCGCAGCCGGCGCAGCGGCGCCAGCCGCACCGCCGGCAGGCCCGGCGGCGCGATTGTCGCCATGTCCGCGCCGCTGCCCTTAATGTGCAGGATGTCGGCTTCGTCGCCGAACAGGTCCGGCGACCGGGCCTTCAGCGAGACGTTGCCGCCGCCGTGCAGGACGAGATCGCGCTCGGCGCCGAGCAGCCGCGCGGTGTAGACGCGCAGCGCCAACTCCCGGCCGGCCGCGGCAAACTCGCCGGCGATGCGTTCGGCATCGGCGTCTGACCACCGGCTACGCATCGCCGGCCGGCCACATCGCGCTGACGCGGAGTACGGTCAGTACACGCCTTTGAGCGGGGTCGCCGAATGGCTCTCGACCGCGGCGCCGCCGCCATTGTCCCGGTAGCTCAGCAGCTTGCTCGACAGGCTGTTGTCGCCGACCTCGGCATTGGGGTCGGGGCCGCCGCCAAACGGGATCGAGCCGCTGAAATGCAGCCCCACCGCCTCCTGCTTGCCTGGCTCGCCCGGTCCGGCCGTGTCGATGGCCTCGCGCGCCTTCGCCGAGGCGCTGACCTCCTGCGGCCGGGGCGCGCCCGGCTTCGGCGGCCGCAAGTCGAAATCGGGCGGCATCGTCAGCGGCGCGCGCGACTCCACCGCGAACTCGTCGGGGGACGTTTGTTCCAGGCCCACCGCCCGCTTCAAATTGGTGCAGCCCGACAGCGCGAGGCCAGCGCCAACGGCAACGGCGACAATCGAGAGAGCGCGGCACGCGGTCACGGCGGAAGATCCCCCCTTCGTTCTTCGCGAGGCGCCGCCCGCCGCGTCAGCAGGCTTTCCAGCAGCATCATCGCGACGCCGACGCAGATGGCGCTGTCTGCGATGTTGAAGGCCGGCCAATGCCACGCCCCGATGTGAAAATCAAGAAAGTCTACCACCCCGCCCAGCAGCAGGCGATCGACGACGTTGCCGACGGCGCCGCCGATGATCAGGCCGATCGCCGCCGCCATCCAGCCGTTCGTGACGCGCGCGAGCCAGTAGAGCAGGACCAGCACGATGGCTGCGGCCACTACCGCCAGGATCATCCCGCGCACGCCGGCGGCGCCGTTGAACAGGCCGAAGCTGACGCCGCGGTTACAGGTCAGCACGAGGTCGAAGAACGGGGTGACGGTCTTGTGCCCGACGCCGCAGCCGGCGGTGTCGAAGCTGCGCAATACCGCGTGCTTGGCGAACTGATCGACCGCCGCCACCGCTGCCGCGACGGCAAGACCGCGCCCCAGCATCAGCCGGCGTCCGCCATCGCCGCGCCCTGCATCCCGACGACCTCGGCGCAGCGGCGGCACAGATCGGCGAGGCCCTCGATGTGACCAACCTCCGGCAGCACGCGCCAGCACCGCTCGCATTTCTCACCCGCCGCCGACGTCACCCGCACGCCGACGCCGGGAACATCCGGCAGGGTGAATGAACCCGCCGGCGGCGATCCCGCCGCTACCGTGCCGGCCGACGTGATGCAAAGTTCGGCGAGATCCACGTCGCGCAGCACTGCAAGCATCTCGTGGGGCACAAACAGCTCGACCGCTGCCTGTAAACTCGACCCGATCCGCTTGTCGGCGCGCTCGAGTTCGAGCGCGCCGGTCACGACCCGCCGGATCTCGCGCAACCGGCTCCAGCGCTCGCCGAGCGCCTCGTCGCGCCACGACGCGGGAACCTCGGCGAAGGTTTCGAGGTGTACGCTCCGCTCCGGCCCGTCGCCGTGCCGGCACAGCCACGCCTCTTCAGCGGTGAAGCAGAGGATCGGCGCCAGCCAGCGGACGAGGCAGTCGAAGGTGCGGTCGAGCACCGTGCGCACGGCGCGGCGGGCCGCGCCGTCGGGGGCGTCGCAATAAAGCCGGTCCTTGCGGATGTCGAAATAGAACGCCGACAGATCCACGGCGCAGAAATTATGCAGGGCGGTGAAGATGCCGTGGAAGTCGTAGGCGTCGATCGCCTCGCGCACGAGGCGGTCGAGCTCCGCGAGCCGATGCAGCACCCAGCGCTCCAGCTCCGGCATCTGCGCCGGCGCGACGGCCTCGGCCTCGTCGTAGTCGGCGAGGGCGCCGAGCAGGTAGCGCAGCGTATTGCGCAGCCGGCGATAGGC
>Ga0070739_10001585_pt1 | contig 33413 bp, 28 predicted proteins | sample Coa_R1_7_FD_66445 | JGI IMG/M metagenome (GOLD analysis project Ga0070739, IMG submission 66445) | Surface soil microbial communities from Centralia Pennsylvania, which are recovering from an underground coalmine fire - Coalmine... | ecosystem: Environmental > Terrestrial > Soil > Unclassified ...
GGGTCGGTTAGTATCTTACCCTGTCATGAGACTAACCTTCCAAGGTGTCCAGTTTTAGGGGGATGGAGCACCGGCAGAAACCTGACTCAAGCCTCTGTCCGGTAAATGGGGTTCACTCCAAATCGAAGCTAGCTACGCGTCGCATCGTGGAGGTAGTCGTAGAGGGTTTCGGCGATGCGGGCGTTCATGCCGGGAGCGGCGGCCAGCTCTTCGAGGGTGGCCGCCTTCATCTTGCTGACGGAGCCGAAGTGCATCTGCAGAGCCTTGCGGCGCTTGGGACCGATGCCGGGGATGTCGTCGAGGAGGGAGTGGGTCTGCTTCTTGCCGCGTACCTGGGCCTGGAAGGTGTTGGCGAAGCGGTGCGCCTCATCGCGGATGCGCTGCACCAGATAGAGCGCCTGGGAGGTACGCGGCAGGATCACCGGGTCCGGCTCGTTGGGCAGGAAGAGGTGCTCGAACTGCTTGGCTAACCCGGCCACCGGCACGACCACGCCCGTCTCGTCCATAGCCGCCACCGCCGACGTGACCTGCCCTCGCCCGCCGTCCACGATCAGCAGATCGGGCAGGCGGCTGAACTTGGGATTGCCGGCTTTGGCCTCCGTGAGCCGGCGCGCGATCACCTCACGCATGGAGGCGTAGTCGTTCGGAATGGCGTCGTCGCGCTTGATCTTGAAGCGACGGTACTCCTGCTTGTTCATCTGGCCTTTTTCGCAGACGACCATCGAGGCGACCTGGTTCTCCCCTTGCGTGTTGGAGATGTCGAAGCACTCGATACGCTGCGGCGGCTCCGGCAGGCCCAGCGCCTCGGCCAGCTCGCCTAGAGCGCGCTCCGTGTTGCCCAGCTTGGCGCGCATCTCCGCCTTGATCTGATCCAGCGCGTGGACGGCGTTCTCGGTCGCCATCTCCACCAGTTTCTTCTTATCGCCGCGCACCGGCACCTGAATCTCGACCTTGCGGCCTTTCCGCTGCCGCAGCCAGCTTTGGATGATGGCGGTCTCGTCCATGTCGCACGGCAGCAGGATCTCCTGGGGAATGAAGTTGGCGTTCTGATAGTACTGCTTGACGAACTCCTGCACCACGTCCGACTGCGACTCCTCGCCGGTGCCTTCCACGAGGAAATGGTTCTGGCCGATCAGCTTGCCGCCCCGGATGAAGAACATCTGCACGCACGCCCCGTTGAGACCCGTATTGTCCTCCACGACCGCGATGACGTCCTGATCGATCATCTCGGTGGTGAGGACCTTCTGCCGCTGCAAAACCTCCTCCACTCCCTGCAGCCGGTCCCGCAGGCGGGCGGCACGCTCGAACTCCAGCTCTTCTGCCGCCTCTTCCATCTGCCGGCGCAGCTTCTTGACGATCTGTTCCTGGCGTCCTTCCAAAAAATCGGCCACGTCCTTGACGGCGGCGGCGTATTCGCCCTTGTCGGCCAGTCCGGCGCACGGCGCGAGGCACTGGCCGAGGTGGTAATAGAGACAGGGCTTCTGCACCGGGCGGCCGTCGAAGCTCTTGCCGCAGGAGATCAGGGGAAAGATGCGGTTGACCAGTTCCATCGTCGCATAGACGGCGCGTGAGTTGGGGTACGGCCCGAAGTAGCGGTTGTTGTCCTCACGGACGCGGCGCACCAGGAGCAGGCGCGGGAACGGCTCGCTCGTGGTCAGGCAGAGATACGGGTACTGCTTATCGTCCCGCAGCCGCACGTTGTAGTGCGGCTGGTGCTTCTTGATGAGCGTGCATTCCAGCACCAGCGCTTCCAGCTCGCTGTCGGTGACCATGATCTCCAGGTCGCGAATGTTGCTGACCAGCCGGCGCACCTTGGGGGTGTGGTTGGCCGACTTCTGGAAGTAGGAGCGGACCCGGTTGCGCAGGTTGATGGCCTTGCCGACGTAGATGATGGTCCCGTTGCCATCCTTATAGAGATAGCAGCCGGGCCGGGCCGGCAGCGTCTTCAGTTTTTCTTCGACCGCTTGTACAGGCATAATAAGAGTTAGTATTCGCGTATTAAAGCGAGGCTTGCGGCAGCAGATCGGCGACGGTGAGAGAGCTGGCAGGCGCGGCCAGAGGAGAGAGCGTCTCCGTTTCCGTGTGCCGCGTGATGCTGCGATAATGATGCCCGAAGGGCTGCTCGGCCATTTCTGCGGGCTGACGATGCACTTCCAATACCCGATCCACCAGATTGACGATCCAGTATTCCTCAATACCGGCCAGCGCGTAGAGACTGGCCTTCAGGGTCCTGTCCTGGGCGAGCGTCGTATCGGATACCTCCACCACCAGTGCGGCGCTGGTAGGATGCTCCATTTCGTAATCGCGGACAGTGCCCGAAACGACCGCCACATCCGGTTCCGGCTGGCTGCGCTCACCGAGCGCCAGGGGCATCTGAACGCGAACGTCGTAGCCCTCGGCAAAAATGCGGTTTAGCGCGTTCTCGACCAGGCGGATCGTGGTGGCATGGGGCGCTTTTTGCGGACTCATCTTCTGGTAGATTTCTCCTTCGATCAGTTCCAGCCGCTCTTCGGGTTTGAGGATGCCCACTTCCGCCGCAAGCATATATTCCGCGCGGGTAAAGCTGCGGCGCGGGGGTGGACAAGAGGCGCAATTCACGGGCGGTATGTCTATCATGGTCGTTAGCCTCGCCGATTCTGATGGGACAGACTTACTTCTGTCTGGTATATATGTTTAGTATACGCCGTGCAGCGTGCGCCGTCAAGCAATCGCAGCCGGTGGGACGGGCAGTTGAAACGGCGGCCCCTGGGGACTCCTGTCCCGTGCCCAGGTACCCTCCGGGGACTCCATCCTTAAGCTTTTCCGCCCGCAGGGCAACGGGAAGGGACCCGTGGGCCGAAGGACAGCCCGAAGGTTCGAAAGGGCCCCGCAGGCGGGTCTTTCAAGGTCCGGCTAGCGGCGGAAGAGTAGAAATAACGTAAAATAAGCAGGAGTTCCGAGAACGATAGCGAAATGGACCATTGGCGCGATTTTTTCATAGCGTGCCGATCCTTGCCGGTAGGGAGGAGGAATTCCGTGAAGCGATATTGGATAGCCAGTGCTCTCGTCATACCCGTCGGCCTGCTGCTCTATTTCTGGCATGAGCGTGCGGTAGACGCCTCTCTGACCGACGACTTTGCCACCTGGCCGCCCAGCCCTGCCGCCATTCTCGCCTCCGTTGGGCCGGTACCGGCGCATCCGGGCAAGGAAGACATTCACGACGCGCGCCATAAACAGTTTGCCGCCCTGTTCCAGAAACGCTACCGGGACCACACCCCTGCGGTGGCCGTCGGTCTGCATTTTCTCTCTCCGCACATGATTAAGCTGCTCACCCCGGCCCGAATGGAGACGTATAACATAGACCGGATCGCCGTTAGCGCCTGGCACGAATCCAAAGTGGCCTTCGGGCATGAGTTCGATATCGATATCTACGAGACGTTCCTCAGCCTGGCGCCGGTCAAGATCGGCACGCTGCGCCCCACGCCGAACAAGGCGGACCTCGCATCTATTAACTACGACTATCCTGCCCTCAACCGCACCCGCAGCCTACCACGCGGCACGGTGCTGGACTCGCGCAGCACGAATGATTGATCCACGCCCGGAGAGAGCTATCGCCCGCGCCGCAGATTTTCTCGGCGAGATCGTCGAGGCCAGTACCACGCGCTTTGTGGCGCAATGCCCTCCGGAGCGCCTGCATGCGCCGCCCGCCTTTGGCGCCTTCGTAAAAGTGGGTCCCAACGGGGCAACGCGTGCCGCGCCGGCCCCTCGGAACCGCGATCCCTTTGCCGACCCGACGCCCCCGGCGCCGCTGGCCTTGCCGGCGGGAACACCGGACGATACGCTCTATGCGCTCGTCTTCTCGGCCACGACCGGCAGCGCCGAGCCGGGCCGGCGGCCTACCGCTTACGGTTTGGACGAAGAGAGTTTGCGGCAGGAGCAGCCTCAGATCTTCGATCTGCTCTGCACGGAGTTTGCCGGCCTGCACGTCGGTTTTGCCCGAGACGAGCGTCTTCACCCCTATCTGCCGCCGCGTCCGCCGCGCCTGCATGCGCTGGTTTCCGAATGTTCTCCCGACGAGATCGTTGCGCTCACGGAATCGCTGGATTTTCTGCGCGCCCTGCTTCATGCGCCCGGCGAAGGAGATCCGGACGAGCTGATCGCCGCCTGCTTGCGCCATGCCTACGCGTGCCGCGACCGTGACTTCACCTTCCTGGTGCGCGCCGGCAAGCAGTTGGCCGCGCTCCTCCACGACGATCCCGACCGCCTGAACGCCCTGCTGCGCAAACTGGAACCAGGATAAAATTTCTTTTCAAAGGAGAGAGACATGTCGCTTTATCGGAGTAGTCTGATACTGTCTATGGTGGCGCTTGCCCTGCTGCCGATGATGGCAAGGGTGCAGGACACCGTCAAGATCGAACAGCACGTCCCCTATCTCGACTCGCCCAACAATATCCGCATGAGCAACGGGACCGTCGAGCTGATCCTCGCCACGGACTACGGCCCGCGCATCATGCGCTACGCGCCGGCGGGCAGCGGCGACAACGACAATCTCTTCGGCACGATTCCGGGCGTTACGCTTACCACGTCCCTGGGCGACTGGCGCATTCGAGGTGGGCACCGGCTCTGGCATGCCCCGGAGGACAACCCCGGCTCTTACGTGCCGGACAACTCCCCGATCACAGCGGAGATTGACGGCAATACGGTCAAGCTGATCCAGCCTGTCGAGCAGGCCACCGGAATCCAGAAAGAGATATGGGTCACGCTCGATCCGACCGGCTCGCACGTCACCGTCGAGCATCGGATGACCAATAAGGGCCAGTCTGCGGTGGATATGGCTTGCTGGGCCATGTCGGCGATGAATAAGGGCGGCACGGCGATCTTCCCGCAAGAGCCCTACCAGTCGCATGACGTCGCGCTGCTCCCCGCCCGCCCGGTGGTGCTCTGGTACTATACCGATATGGCCGATCCCCGCTGGAAGTTCGGCAAAAATTTCATCACCTTACGCCAGGACCCGAAGCGGAAGGAGCCGCAGAAGATCGGCATCCTGAACAAGCAGGGGTGGGCCGCCTACGCGCGCAACGGCGTGCTGTTCCTCAAGCGCTTTGCTTCTGAAGATGGCAAGACCTATCCCGATTACGACTGCAACAACGAGACGTTCACGAATGACGTCTTCCTGGAGCTGGAGACGCTTGGGCCGATGCATCATGTGGAACCCGGCCAGACCATCACCTACACGGAGAACTGGTGGCTTTTCCGCAACGTGAATCTGGGCAGTGGCGAAGCCGGCATCTCCTCGGCGCTGCAGCCGATCCTGGCGGAGACATCGGGCAGCAAGTGAGCGGGGGTAAGAACCTGCGGGAAGAGCGGCGGCGGCGCAGCCGGGAGCATCTGGCCCGGCACGCCGCCGCTTTGCAATGGACACCAGGGCTGCCCGCACCCTCGGCGCTGGCCTGGCTGGAGCGCCAGAGGCCCGCGACGCCCGGCGGCGTTTCCGACCGGGACGTGGCGCACGCGGCGATCGAGAGCCTGTTCGGCTCCGAAGATTTTCCGCCGGATTATGCCGACGAGGATCTTCTCTGGCTGCGCGATCCGCTGGGCAAGCCGTACATCGCCTGGCAGGGCGCGGTGGACGCGTGGGCGGAACAGCGCGGAAAGCAGAGCCGTCATTTGCATGTGTCGAACTCGCACGATGGCGAGGCCAGTATCGTTTTGGCCGTCTATTCCGAGGACCTTGCGGGGCTGGGAGTCGATCTGGTGCATCTGCCGCGCCTCGCCCGGATCGGTAAGGATAGGGATTACCTGCTTCGGTTCGCGCAGCGGTTCATGGCGCCGGCCGAGTGGGAGGCGTTCGTCGCCGCCGCAGCGCAGGATACTGAGGAGTCGCTGCGCCTGCGCGTGGCCGCCCATTTCTCGCTGATGGAGGCTACTTCCAAGGCGTGCGGGACGGGGCTGAGGATGGGCGCAGGAATCGGGAAGCCGGAGTCACTTTCCCGCTATGCGCTCGGCATCGAATGCCTCGCTCCGGAAGTCACGCTGCTCTTCGACGCCGATGCGCGCGCCCGACTGGAAGTGCTGGGCGCTACGCAGTACGAGGCATATTGGGGCGCGGACGAAGAATATCTTATCAGCGCCGTCCTGCTCCGAAAAAAGGGAATCGGATGAAACCGGATTGGGCGCTGGCAAAGCGTGGCTATGGCGTGATCGTCTTGCAGGCTAGCGCCGTTACGGTCCTGGAATTCAACGAGTTTTTGGGTCGGATCGCCCACGGACATATTCAGGCCAACGATGTGGTCGTCACCAGCGTCTTCACCGACGGCAAGCGCCGCCGGGTGGGCGATCTAAAACTCTATGCGATGGCACGCTCTGGTGAGCTGCGCACGGAGGACCTGCCCCGCCGCGTTCCCGGCGGTGTTCTGGCGACCGGGGAGGCGGCGCGCGCCCTGCTTCGCGCTATCGAAGCAAGGATTCCGGGGGATGCTGAGACCCTGATGCGCACGGCCTCCGCGCCTCAGCCCGCCGCTGTGCCCCTGGAGATGCTTCGCGCCGCCGCTTGCGCCCTTACCGCCGACCCACCCACCGAGCTTCTGCATATCCTGCTTCCCCACAAAGCTGATGGAGGTGGCCGCCCTTCGGGCGGGTGATCCGCCCTCGGCGGGGTGAGGTTTCACTTCCTCAGCCTTTCACCGGTAGGGTGACCTTGCTGCCCTCTTGCGTGGAGAGCGAAGCGGCGTAGACGATCTCCTGGACAGCGCGGGCGTCGGCGCCGGTGAGGCGTGGGGCTGCCCCGGCGCGCACGCAGGCGGCGAAATGCTCCAGCAGGTCCCGTATCTGCGCGACGTGCGCCATGCGCGGCGTCGCCGGAAAATGCGGCGCGTGGATCCTCTCCGGCCGCCGGCCCGGCCGCTGCCACAGCAAGAGGGGCGCGGGAGACGAGGATGCGCCGGCCCTCACCGTCAAATCCAGATGGCCCTGCGCGCCGTCCAGCGTATAGCGCTCGCCGGGCTGTTGGGAACGGGAGCGGGAAAAGTGCAGCGTGGAGCGGCCTCGCTCCTGCGTGAGGATGATATGGGCCTGTGCTCCGGCTGCAGCGTCCTGGCCGTCCGTTTCCGAAGTAAACCCGTCGGCGCTGATGGAGGCCGCCTCGCCGAGCCACCAGCAGCAGACGTCGGCGGTCTGGCAGGCAAGGGCCTGCAGCAGGCTGTTCCATTCCGCCTCCTGCACGTCCACACCACTCTCCAGGGCGAAGGTCCCGCTTACCGGAAAGCTCCACACGCAGCGCAGTTGGCGCACCGCGCCCAGCTCGCCCGCTTCCATGCGCCCGGCCACCTCCAGGAAAGTGGCGTCGAAACGGTGCGGCAGGGCGGGCATCAGCAGGAAACCCCTATCGGCGGCAAGACGCAATATCGCGTCCGTGTCGGCTAATGTAGGGGCGAAAGGCACTTCACACAGGACCGCCTTATGAGCATGTAGGGCCGCCGTGATATGCGCCGGACGGTCCGGCAGCGCGGAGACGATCAGCAGCGCGTCCAGGTCGGGGACGGCGGCCAGCAGGGCGTCGGGGGCAGCAAACTGAGGAATAGCGCCGCCGATCTCTCGTGCCCAGATGCGGGCGCTATGCAGGTCGGTATCCGCCAGGCCCACCACGGAGACGGACGAAGCGGCGGCCAGAGCGGCTCCGTAGCGGATACGTCCCGCCAGGCAGCCGGCGATTCCGAGGCGTAGGGGAGGCGAGGATTCAGGCCGGGCATCCGAAGGGCGTACCTCTGCGGGAGGAACAGGCATCGCGGACTCTCCACCACCGGGCTTGCGCGGCGCGATGGCGTGCGTACTGTGGGAGGAAGAACCGGCTTAGCGGCGCCGGGAGTCGCGCAGGGTGAGAAGGACAAAACGCGGCAGGAGCATCACCTTGCCGATCTTGCGGGGATTGGACAGAACGCGCCAGAGCCATTCCAGGCTGAGCCGCTGCATCCAGCGGGGCGCGCGGCGGGTCCGGCCCGACAGCACGTCGAACGTTCCGCCCACGCCGATCATGACCGGCACGCCCAGCGCCTCGCGATGCGCGGCGATCCATTTCTCCTGCCTGGGAATCCCCATTGCCACGCACAGCACGTCGGGATGGCAGCTCCGGATCTCTTCGAGGAGGGCCGGCGTCTCGGCCTCCGAGAAGTAGCCGTGCCGGGCGCCGGCGATCTGCGCGCCGGGATAGCGGGCGCACATCCGATCCGCCGCCTGCTCGGCCACGCCGGGCGCAGCGCCCAGGAAGAAGAGCCGGTAGCCGTGCGTCGCCGAGCGCGCGCACAGCCGCTCGACGATCTCGACGCCGGAGACGCGCTCCCGCAGGGGCGATCCGTGCCGCCGCGCCGCCCAGAGAATGCCCGTGCTGTCCGGGGTCACTAGCTCCGCCAGACCGATAATGGCCCGCAGCGCCGCGTCTTCCTGCGCCATGACCAGCATCGAGGAGTCGGCGGTGACGACGTGGTGCGGGCCTCCCTCCTGGATGAAGCCCTCCAGAATCTCCAACGCGGTCTCCATGTCCACGTTATGGATCGGAGCGCCTAGCAAGGAAAGCGAAGGAAGCGGAGAGGACGGAGCGGACACCGTCATGGCCATGGAAAATTCACCTCGGCGCGCATAGCTCACTTATCATAATCAGTCGTGCTATTGGTTCCGAAAGTTCCCGCGTTCGCCGGGCCGTTCACGACCCGATGCGCCGGGCACGGAAGTACCCGTCTGGGGGGCGGCTACGCCGCCAACCGTCCTGCCGGACGGAAAAGCCCTGATACTACAGGCTATGATCCGACTTTCGGGCGTATAGGGAACAGGCGGGCTACAGACCCACTTTAGTATACCTGAAATGCCGGAGACCCGATATTAGTCCGCCGGTACGGTGTATAGACTGTATCGAGACCGATAGGAGCCTCCCTCTACGCGCCCTAACGGTTCGCATGCTTTGACTCCGTTCTCTCTTCCTAGACGGGTTCCGGGCCTTTTCGTTCCACTCCTTCTCAAGCGAGGGAGGAACTGCGGCCTCTTCTGCGGAAACATTGCGCGGCCTCGCTGCGTCAGTCAAAAGCAGGGAAAAGGGAAGAGGGAAAGAGGGGGAGCGGATTTTACTTTTCCCTTTTCCCTTCCATCTTTTCCCTTGTGGGGAGATCGGCATGCTCAGTGCCCGCCGTGTCGCGCGCGAATGGACGCTCAAGATCCTCTATCAGGTGGATGTCGGAAAAGTGCCGCTGGCGGACGCGCTGGAGGGCGCTCTGGACCGGCTGCGCCTGGAGTTCGTCCATCGCGGCTCGCGTACAGCCAGCGGCTCGCGTGCCGAAGAGATCTGCCTGGATGCGATCACGCGGCATCTGCAGGATGTACTGCCCATGCTGCGCCAGCCGCTGCAGCGGGCCCTGACCGCCATAACCGGCAGCCTGTTCGAGGAGGCGCCTTACTGGCAGGAGGTTCGCCTGGAGCGCGCCTTCCGCACGCACGCGCCGGGGCTGCCGCTCGTGCCGCCCCGCCTGCTCGCGCCGCTGCCGGACACGGCTTTCCTGCCGGCGCAGGGCCCTGCGTCCAATGGCGCGGCGGGACTGACACCGGAAGAGCGCGCAACGTGTACGCGATTTATGGCCTGGGCGCGCGATGAGCTGCCGCGCCTGCTCGATCCCGAGATGCGCGCGACCGCTCGCGCCTTTGCCAAAGAGCTGGCGGCGGACCGCCCCCTGGGCGCGTCTCCGGCGGAATTGCAAGCCTATCTGCTGCGCCGCCGCCAGGAATTCGTGCGGGCTGCGGAGGAGCGGTGGCGCAAGGTCGGGGCGATGGTGCAGAAGCAGATCCACGACTGGATGCGCACTGCCGCCTTTACGATCGCGCTGGTCACCGGCATCGCGGAGCACCGGGAAGCGCTTGATCGGACCCTGGAGGGTCTCTCCTCCGGCTGGCGGCTGGACCGGCAGGTATCGGTCGATCGGAACATCCTGCGCATGGCGGCCTTTGAGATGCTGTACCTGCCGGGCATCCCGACCAGCGCCTCCATCAACGAGGCGATCGAGCTGGCGAAGAAATACAGCACCGCCGAGTCGGGCCGCTTTGTCAACGGCGTGCTCGGTGCCCTGGCCGCGCGGGTTGGCGATAAGCTGGCCCCGGCGGGAGCGGACACCGAGAGGGAAGAGGCAGACGAGCTGGTAGACATTTCCGTTTAGGGAAAAGATGGAAGGGAAAAGTAAAAGACCGCTTCCTTTCTTTTCCCTTCCATCTTTTCCCTTTCTGGAGGGAGAGGATGACATCGCAGGTATCGGAGGAGCCGACCCGCACGCCGGGAGGCGCCGTGCTTTTGGACGGAACGGCGACGGCCCGCGCGATCCGCGCGGAGGTCGCCGAGGGTGTGGCTGCCATCAAGGCGGCAGGCGGGAGAGCACCGCGTCTGGCTGCCGTCCTCATCGGTAACAATCCTGCCTCCGAAGCGTATGTCGGGATGAAGCAGAAGGCGTGCAAGTGGGTCGGCATGGAGTCGTCGCTCCATCGCCTGGGAGAAGACGCTACGCAGGAGCAGGCGGAAAGCCTCGTCGAGCGCCTCAACTCCGATCCGAGCGTGACCGGCATCCTGGTCCAGCACCCGCTGCCGAAGCATCTGCACGAGCCGACGGTCCTCGATCGCGTCTCTCTTCAAAAGGATGTGGATGGTATCAGCCGCATGAGCCTGGGCGGCCTCATCAACAGCGAGCCGGCCTTTCCCTCCTGTACGCCCGCCGGCATTATCGAGCTGATCGATCGGTATCAGATCCCGATCGAGGGCAAGACGGCCGTGGTCGTGGGGCGCAGCATCATTCTGGGCAAGCCGGTCGCCATGATGCTTTTAAACCGCAACGCCACGGTCACCATCTGCCACTCCCGCACGGCGAATCTGGGCGAGGTCACGCGGCAGGCCGACATCCTGGTCGCGGCCGTGGGCCGCGCCGAGATGATCACCGGAGAGATGCTCAAGCCGGGCGTCGTGGTCATTGACGCCGGCTACAATCGGGTGGAGGGCCGCTCCGGCGACGTGGGAGACGTGGAGTTCGAGTCGGCTTCCCGCGTGGCCGCCTATATCACGCCCGTCCCCGGCGGCGTCGGCCCGATGACCATCGCCATGCTGCTGCGCAACACGCTGCGCGCCGCGCAGGGCCATATCGGGTGAAGTACCTCGCTTCCTTCGTAAGGAGCGGGGAGATTTTAAAGGAGAGAGATGATTGGGTATGTATGAAGAGCCGGTCAGTCCCCTCACGCGATTGTGGTACGGCGTGCGCAAGAAGACCGCCGATACCGTCGGGCGCCAGGCCGTCGGATTCGTGCGCGGCCGGGTCGCGGGAATGTCTCTGATCGATGCGGAGGGCAGCTCCGTCGTGGAGGCCGGCCAGGTCGTCGATGACGAGGTGATCGCGCGGGCGGAGGAGGCCGACATCCTGGGCTCGCTGGTGGCGTCGGTCATTATCGGCCAGGCGCAGGACCTCACGGAAAAGGCCGCCGGACACCTGGGCCGGACCGCGATCGGTCAGCAGCTCTGGGCGGAAGGAACGGCAGGCGAGTACGCGGAGGCGCTCAACTACACCGGCTATGTCACTGCCGACGACGTGACCGACATTCGCGGCAACGTCATTGTGCCGGCGGACAAGAAGATCGACGAGACGGATATTCAGGCCGCGCGAGCGGCGGGGCAGTTGTCCGCGCTGCTCTATTCGGTCAAGCAGGGGGGACCGGGCCGAAGCGCTTCTAAGAAAAAGTCTTCTGCGGGGCGATTGCCCCGCATGCATAAAAACGAATTTGTCGAGGATATTCCGGACAGCGAGTTAATCGGGGAGATCGCGCCGCCGCCGACCGAGGCGGGCAAGCCGGCGGTGCGGGCACGGGAATCGGGGCGCCCCCCACAAGCGCCTCCTACCAGGCCGCCATCCGACCTTCCCGTATGGGAGCCGCCCAAGGAGTTGGAGGGGGCACCTCTGGCGTCTGCGCCGCCCGCGCCCTCGGAAGCCGCGCGCCCCGCATCCGTTACTCCGGTACGCCGCTCCGTCCCGCTGGTGACGCGACCACCGGCCAAGAAGGAGGACGGCGACGGCTTCGCCGTCGAGATGGTCACGCCCCGCTATGGCAAGGAGGCCGAAGCGCAACCGCTGGTCGTCATCCGTAGGGCCTCCCTGGAGGACGCGCCGGAACTGGCGCGCCTGCAGTGGGATGCTTCCGTCGAGGACGTCGAGATGAGCAGCTACGGTTTCAACTCCTACGCTGCCGAGTTCAAGTTGTTCCTGCGGGAGGCCATCAACCGGGACGAGTGGACCATCTGGGTGGCCGAAAATGAGACCGAGCATCGGCTGGTGGGCAGTATCTACCTCCATGCCGTTCTGAATATGCCGCAGATGGGCCTCTCCAAGCGCCGGCACGGCTTTATCGCCCATGTCTATATCGAGCCGGGCTACCGGGATCGAGAAGTAGGCCAGAACCTGATGGACGCCGTGCTGCGCACTGCGCAGGAACAGGGACTGAACTTCATCATCGCCATGCCCGGCCGGCGCAGCGTCGAACTGTTGCAACGCACCGGCTTCACCACCAGCCAGGAAGCCATGATCTACCGTTTTAGGAAATAGAGCATCGTAGGTGAGGTATCGTAAGTTATGGTATCAGCTTCTGGTGGGGATCGATCCAATCCCGGTGAATAAACTTTGGGTCTAGATGATCGAAGTCTTTATCGGTCGTCAGTAACCTGGTGCCCGTAACGCGGGCTGCCGCTGCGATCCACATATCGTTTTCACCGCGCGATCCCCCGACTTGCCGGCTGTAGGCATCGATGTCTGCGTAAGCTTCTACAAGACCAGGAAAGTCTAATGGGATGACCACGCAATCATTGATGATTTGATCCAACTGCCCTCGCTTTTCACCTCCCCATCCAAGCTGAAGAGCGAGGGAGCGCAATTCCCCTGCAGTGACAATGCAGATAAGCGGTGCAGCCGGAGACGCTCTTAGTTGAAACCTGTTTTCTATCCAGTGAGACAGAGCATCATTACGTACATAATGAACCAGGATATCCGTGTCCAGCAGATAGCGCGGGGGCTGTGTCGGAAGCATTGGACGCTAACTGATCTCCTCCAAGGCTGCCTGCATCTGTTCGTCTGTCTCGTCGCCCGGCCATCGGCCGATGATACGCTGCATGCCATTGACTTCTGGAGGTAAGGGATTGTTGGGTTTCAGGCCGCTTAGGGGGCGAGGATGTGAGCGTGGAAGATGCTCCCAGATGCTATCTTCCGGAGATGCCTGCTGAATATGGCTGGCTTCAAACCTGGCTATCTTTCCCGAGGGTTGGAAGGTTATGCGTCCATCCACCACCACTTTCTTTCCTACTAGTTGGCGATAATCGTTAAGATCGTCGTTAGAAGGCAAAAGACCACGCAGTTTCTGACCTTCCGGCAACTGCAAAGTGAAGGAGCGCGTGCCGCCGGACAACCGATCAAGGATACCCGATACGATCACCTTCTCTCCGTCAGGCTGTGGCTCCGTTTTCCGCGATCTCCTTGCAAACGGAGCCACACCGGCCTGAGACGGCTTTCCTTCGGCAGAAGGATACCGCCGTTCGATCTCGGCATCCAGCTCGGCCTGATGGGCATAATAGTAGGCAAGGGCAGCGTAGACCTGTGCTCTGGATAGGTGTGGCAGTTCAGTCTGTAACTGCTCTGGTGTCAGCCCGGAAGTCTCTTTTGCCACAGCGACCTCGATGACTTTGGTGGTCGTTCCTTCGATATAAGCGACCCCATTCTTATCGACAACTATTGGGATGTTTGGAACTGCTGCCATTTCTCTTTCCTACGGTTTAGGTATCGCCATAGCTTATTCTACCGCGTTTGGCTCGCTACGCCAAATCCAATCTTCTGCCCGTAAAGCATCCAGTATAGTGGGAAGATCATCGCTCATAAAATGACTCCAGCGTTTTTCTATCTGTTCAGAAAGGCTGCTTATATCTGATTCCTCCAAGTCCTTGGATGTCAGCCAAGCGCGGGTAACCAGTCGATTCCATTGCGGATTTAATTTGTTTCTTGTGCTTTCATGATACATGGATAGCTTGCTCGACGGAATCGGGCAGTTAAAACTGCGGCCCCTGGAGCCCCTACCCCATGCCCGAAGTCCCCTGCGGGGACTCAGCGTGCCGTGATTTCCCACTCAGCTTGGGGAGTGTTGGCGTGATGATGGGCTTCTTGGTTCAGAATGTAGTGACGGACACGCGGAACGTCCGATTTTGTTATGGTGAAGGCTCCGTAGCCTTCTTGCCAGCGAAAGAGACCATCATGCCCCACTTTATGGGTAATCATATGGGAGGAGGCTCCTTTGATCTGCTTGACGAGCATCGCGATTGAAACGGTAGCGGGAATCCGCAGCCGAATGTGGACATGATCTTCGATTCCTCCCATAGCCAGTACGTCGGCTTTGAGGGCTACACATTCCGACTGAAGGCAGGCATAGACAGCGTCCCTGATTTCTCCCGTCAGCAGGGGCAGCCTTTCCCAGGTGGACCAAACCAGATGCAGATACAGTTGGGTATAAGGCTCACGCACCTTTGTCCTCGCTTGCGTTGTTGCTTGGATTTTGAGTCCCCGCGGGGGACTTCGGGCATGGGGTAGGGGCTCCAAGGGCCGCAACTTTAGTTGCCCGTTCCCCTAGAGAATTCCCTGGCTTACCCTATCGCCCATTCGAGAGCTCCTTGACGATTTCGCCGACGAAGGCTTTGGCGTCACCGAAGAGCATCAAGGTCTTGTCCATAAAGTAGAGCTCGTTATCGATGCCGGCGAAGCCCGAGCTCATGCTGCGCTTGATGACCATGACCGTGTGCGCCTTGTCCACGTCGATGATCGGCATGCCGTAGATGGGGCTGCCCTTATCGTGGCGAGCGGCGGGATTGGTGACGTCGTTGGCGCCAATGATCAGGGCGACGTCGGTATGCGATAGCTCCGGGTTGATCTCGTCCATCTCCGCCAGCCGGTCGTAGGGAATATCGGCCTCCGCCAGCAGCACGTTCATGTGGCCCGGCATACGGCCTGCGACCGGATGGATGGCAAACCGCACGTCTACACCGCGTTTCGTGAGACTATCGTAAAGCTCCCGCACCTTATGCTGCGCCTGCGCCACCGCCATGCCGTAGCCCGGCACGATCACCACGGACGAGGCCGATTCCAGGATCTGCGCCGCCTCCTCCGGCTGGGCGCTGCGAACCGTCTTCTCCTCTCCCGGTCCCAACTGCTTCGTCGTCACCTGCCCGAACGCGCCGAACAGCACGTTCGTAAAGGAGCGGTTCATCGCCTTGCACATAATGACCGAGAGAATGAATCCGGATGAGCCGTCCAGCGCGCCCGCGACAATCAGCATCTTGTTGCCCAAAACAAACCCCATTGCCGAGGCCGACAAGCCGGCGTAGGAGTTCAGCAGCGAGATGACCGTCGGCATATCCGCGCCGCCGATGGGGATGATGAGCAGCACTCCGAATGTAAGCGCCAGCAGGGCAAAGATCGGGAAGAGAATCGTCTTGGAGGGATCGACGGTCAGGTAGACGCCGATGGCGACCGCAATCGCCAGCAGCGAGAGGTTGACGAAGTTTTGCCCGCGATACGTAATAGGCCGCGTCGGAAGGATATCCTGCAGCTTGCCGACGGCCATCATACTGCCGGTGAAGGTCAGGAAGCCGAGCAGCACCTCCAGGGCCAGCACGCCCATAGTAAAGTGATTGAGTCCGCCCGGTTGGCCGAAGGGCTTGACGACCCGCAAATAGTACTCCGCCGTGCCCACCGCGCCGACCGCCAGGCCGCCGAACGAGTGTGACAGCGCGGTCCGCTGCGGCACGGCGGTCATCGGCATCAAGAGCGCAATAGGTATGCCGACGGCGGTCCCCACGAGCAAGGTGAGGATGATCCACTGAAAAGACTTGATCTCCGGCAGGAGCAGCGTGCCCGCAATAGCGATGATCATGCCGATCTCGCCCGCCCACACGCCGCGCCGGGCCGTCGTCGGCGCGTTCAGCCACTTCAGGGACAGGATGAACAGCGCCGTTGCGACCAGATAGCTGACCTGGGTGAAGACCGGCACGTTCATGGCTTCGGCTCCCGTTTCTTGAACATTTTGAGCATGCGGTCGGTGATGAGGAAGCCGCTGACGACATTGATCGTCGAGGCTGTGACGGCGACCGCGCCCAGCACCGTCGAGAGGGTCGTCTGCTGTCCGCCCAAAAGCACGATCGATCCGACCAGGCTGATGGCCGAGATCGCATTCGTGAGCGACATGAGCGGCGTGTGCAGCAGCGGCGAGACCCTTCGGATCACTTCCAGGCCCAGGAAGGTCGCCAGAAGGAAGACGAACAGACTATTCATTAAATTATCCATAAGTACGGTCCTCCAAATCGGATTGGATAAGAGGTATTCGCTCTGACTGCATTTCCGTCCGCAGGACGGTTGGCTTCCTTAGCATTCCCCCTCTCGCCCGCGAAGCGGGAAGACGGGGAGAGGGAGTGAGGGTGGCCCGGCTATGCGGGCGAAGCGAGTCCGAGAAGCTCCCGCACCCGCGTATGAACGACCTCGCCGTCGCAGGTAAGCCGCGTCTCACGGGCGATCTCGTCCGCCGGATCGATCTGAAGCTGACCTTCCTTCGTCAGATGGATCAGGAAGGTGGTGATATTGCGGGCGAAGAGCTGGCTGGCGTGATAGGCCAGCGTCGCAGGCAGATTGAGCGGTCCCATGACGGTCACGCCGGCATGGACGATGGTCTCGCCGGGCTGCGTGATCTCGCAGTTGCCGCCGCGCTCGGCGGCGATATCGACGATGACCGAGCCGGGCGCCATGCGCTCGACCATGCTGCGCGTGATCAGGATAGGCGCTTTCTGGCCGGGAATGGCGGCGGTCGTAATGACGACGTCGCTTTCCGCCAGCACGTCCGCCATCAGCTCGGCCTGCCGGGCGTAGAATGCCTCGTCCATCTTCCGCGCGTAACCGCCCGTGTCCTGCGCTTCCTCCGCCGTCAGCGGTAGTTGCACGAAGCGCGCCCCCAGACTCTCCACCTGCTCTTTGACGGCGGGACGAACGTCGTAGGCGCTGACCACCCCGCCCAGCCGCCGCGCCGTCGCGATGGCCTGCAGCCCGGCCACGCCCGCGCCGACCACGAAGATTCGGGAGGGTGTAATGGTTCCTGCGGCGGTCATCATCATGGGGAAGATTTTTGCCAGCGTGTCGGCGGCCAGCAGGACCGCCTTGTAGCCGGCCAGGTTCGCCTGGGAGGAGAGCACGTCCATCGCCTGCGCGCGTGTGATGCGGGGAATCAGCTCCAGGGCAAACGCCTCGATTTTCCGGCGGGCAGCCTCCTGAATCGGTTCCGGCGCGCCCAGCGGATCCATCATCGCGATCAGGACCTGTTTCTCGTGCATCAGAGCCAGGTCTGCCTGCCAGCCGTCCGGATTGGCGCCGAGGGCACGGACCTGAAGGAGCACATCGGCGCTGGAGAAGACTTCGGCGCGCGAAGGGAGCAGCGCCGCGCCGGCCTCCTGATAAGCGGCGTCGGGAAACCCGGCCGCCACTCCAGCGCCTACCTCCACGCAGGCCTCGATCTTGGCCTTCTTGAGGGCTGCCAGCGCCACCGGCCCCAGCGCCACGCGCCGCTCGCCGGGAAACGTCTCCTTAGGAACTCCTACCCGCATCGCACACCTCCCGATTCTAGTGAGACACTGGTTCGCGACCAATGCTCTACATTCCTACCGGACCGGCAAACTTTTTTGCCGAAGAAAAAGCGGCGCTCCCTGCTCAACAGGGGAGCGCCGCCGATGATCTCACTTTCTGTGGCTTTTGCCGGGCTAGTGATGCGAGCTGCCGGACGGAAGGACCCGCATCGTCTTGATACGGTCCCCCTGATGAATCTTATCCAGCACGTCCAGGCCCTTGACGATCTTGCCGAAGACCGTATACTGGTTGTCCAGGCGGTGGTTGGGCACGAAGTTCAAGAAGAACTGGCTATCGCCGCTGTTGGGGTCCGAAGCGCGGGCCAAGCCCAGCGTGCCACGATCGTGCGGGAGGGTGGCTTCCAGGGGCACGGTCTGGCCGGAACCGCCTTCGCCGAGATGGTACTTCTCCCCCGCCTCTTGCCACGGAATGTCGGCGATTTTCGCGCCGTCCACTTTCTTGGAGGCCGGATCGCCCGTCTGTGCCATGAAGCCGGGGATGACCCGATGGAACAGGACCCCGTCGTAAAAGTGCCGGCGTACCAGGCTCAGGAAGTGATCGACCGTCTTCGGAGCGGCTTTCGGAAACAGTTCCAGGATAATGGTCCCCCGGTGTTCGATGACCATGCTCACCCGCGGGTTCGCGGTTTTAGGCGAAGACGCGGGCGGCCCAAGAGCCAGGGACGCCTGCGCCGCCGCCAGCAGCCCGCAGAGGGCCAGAGCCAGAACGGCGGCAGGGCGAAGAGACAAGCCGGGCAAGAACACCTGCCCGAGAGATCGCTGCCAGGGCATTCTAGGAAACTCCTTTGAAGGGAATGCGCGCGGCCCCTCCTTTCCGCGGGAGGGGCCGGGAGAGCCTGACGCGCGGTTAGGGCACGGTCAGGCTCTGGATGCGGTCGCCTTGCTTGATATTAGGCAGAATGTCCATACCCTTGACCACCTGGCCGAAGACGCAGTACTGGCCGTCCAGCGAGGAGTTGTCCGCCAGGTTGAGGTAGAACTGGCTGTCGCCGCTGTCCGGGGAGCCGGAGCGCGCCAGGCCGATGGTATTGGGCAGATGCGGCAGGTTGGCCTCCAGGGGAACGTTATGCCCGGAGCCCCCGTTGCCCAGGCCATAGTCCTTAGAGACCTGTTCGGGCGTGATGTCGGCGATCTTCGCGCCGTCCACTTTCTTGGAGTCCGGATCGCCCGCCTGGGCCACGAACCCGGGAACGACCCGATGGAACAGGATGCCGTCGTAGAAATGACGCCGGCAGAGGTCGACGAAGTGGGCGACGGTCTTGGGGGCCGCCTTCGGATAGAGCTCCAGCTCCAGCGTGCCGCGGTTTTGGACGATCATGGTGGCATGCACCGCGCCCGCCTTGAATTTGTCGATCTTATGCAGGCGATCGGGGTTGTTCTTGGCAGCCTGCTGTTGTTGCTGTTGCTGCTGCTGTTGTTGCTGCGCGGTCGTATCCTCCTGCTCGTCAGGAGGCAGGGCGCCGCCCGGATGCATGTGGGAGGCGAAGGCGGCCAGCCCGATGGCGACCACGACAAGCGCAAGGATGGCAAGAATGGCTCGCATTGTCCAGACCTCTCCTTAAGATAGTAAAATCGTGATGGATCAGCTTGTATACGGAAAATCCTCCGGTATTCTACGCCCATCCGGAGCGTTTGTCAATGCTGAACTCGTGTGATATAATGTACCCACGCATGTTAGCACGGCGAATCATCCCCTGCCTGGATGTAAAAGCGGGCCGAGTCGTCAAAGGCGTCCACTTCGTCAACCTGCGGGATGCCGGCGATCCGGTGGCGCTCGCCGCCCGCTACGACGCCATGGGCGCGGACGAGTTGGTGTTCCTGGACATCACCGCCAGCCACGAGCAGCGCGATGTGATCGTGGACGTGGCGGCGCGGGTGGCGGAGCAGGTGTTCATCCCCTTCACCGTGGGGGGCGGCATCCGGACCACCGAGGACTTTCGCAAGATTTTGCGCGCCGGCGCCGACAAGGTCGCGGTCAATACCGCCGCCTTGCGAAATCCCGGCCTCATCACGGAGGCGGCGGAGCAGTTCGGAAGGCAGTGCGTGGTCGTCGCCATCGACGCGCGCCGGGTCGCCACCCAACCCGGCGAGACGCCGCGCTGGGAAGTGTTCGTCGAGAGCGGGCGCACGCCGACCGGCGTGGACGCGCGGGAGTGGGCGCAGCGGGCCGAAGCGCTCGGCGCGGGCGAGATCCTGCTGACCAGCATGGACTGCGACGGCGCGCAGACCGGCTACGACATCGGGCTGACGCGCACCCTGGCCGAAAGCGTCTCGATTCCGGTCATCGCCTCCGGAGGAGCGGGCTCGCCGCAGCACTGTCTGGAAGCCCTCACCGAAGGGCAGGCGGATGCGGCGCTCATCGCCTCGATCGTGCATGATGGCCACTATACCATCGCCGATATCAAGACGTATCTGGCCGAGCGGGGTGTGTGCGTGCGAAAAAACGGACCGTATGAACCCGAAGGCTCGATGCGCAGGTGAATGGGCGAGAAAGGTGCCCGATTTTAGGGGAGGGGGAACTCGATTGAAAGCTAGAACCCTCTCCCTAAAGCTTCTCTTGCAAGGAGGCAAAGATAGAAGCTAGCGCATTAGCTCCCCTCTCCTTACGAAAGAGGTGAGGGAGAGTCGGGGGTGAGGTCTCAAGGGGAGGAGTGCGTGCAGGTTCCGAAGGGATTGAAGTTCGACGCCAACGGCCTCATTCCGGCGGTGATCCAGGATGCCGCCAATGGCGACGTGCTCATGGTCGGCTACATGAACCAGGAGGCGGTCGAGCGCACGCTGGAAAGCGGGCGCGTCACCTTCTGGAGCCGGTCGCGCCAGCAGTTCTGGGTGAAAGGCGAGACCTCCGGCTTTACCCAGCAAGTCCAGGGAGTCTATGTGGATTGCGATCAGGACTGTCTCCTGGTCCAGGTAGAACAGGTGGGCGCTGCCTGCCATGAAGGCTATCGTTCCTGTTTTTTCCGCCGGGTCCGCGCCGACGGTGATGGGCTCGATGTCGTTGCCAAGCCACTGGTCGACCCCTATTGATTGAAAGCACATGTGCCTTGCACTAAATCGGGAGGAAAGCATCTCCATGTCGATTCTGCGTACCGTCTTCGGTCTCCGGCAGACCGCGTTCTGCCTGGCAGGCAGTCTGAGCCTGCTGACGCTCAGCCTTGTCGCGTCGCCCGCGCAGGCAAAACCGCCCCGCTATCCGGATGTCCTGCCCCTCAGCCAGGTCAAGCCCGGCATGACGGGATACGGGCTGACCACCTTTAAGGGGACCACGATCTCCCGATTTCAAGTCACCGTCATCGGTATCCTCAAGAAAGAGAACGCCGGCCACGATCTTATCCTCATCCGCATGAAGGGCGGCCCCATCACCGAGCGCGGCGCCAACCTCATCCACGGCATGAGCGGCAGTCCCATCTACATCCACGATAAGATCGTCGGCGCTTTCTCCATGGGCGAGAACTTCCCCAAAGAGCCGGTCGGCATGGTGACCCCCATCGAGGATATGCTGGAAGCCTGGGACCCGGACATCCCGCAGGTCCCCTCCTATTTCCAGCCCGCCGAGAAGAAGGCGCTCTCCGGAAGCAAGCCGGGCGCGCAGACCGGAGCGCGCTGGCAGCCGGACAACCGGGAGCGCGTCGCGGTCCTGCCGCATCCCATCGTGGTCGGCAATCGCCGCATTGATAAGCTGGTTCTCAACGCCCGTCCGGACGATCCGCGCCGCTCCACCGGGAATGTCGCCGTGCTGCACCGCGCCACCTCGCTGCTCTCCGTTTCGGGCATCAGCGAGCGCGACCGCGTCTGGCTGCAGAAACTGCTGGACGAGCGCGGCTATGCCATTACGGTGGCGGCTGGCGCGGGAAGCGCAGGCCGCGCCCCCGGCTTCAAGGGAGTTCCGCTGCGGCCCGGCTCCGCCTTCGGGACCTGGCTGGCGACCGGCGACGTGGAGGTCGGTGGGACCGGCACCATCACGTACCGGCGCGGCAACCGCATCCTGGGCTTCGGCCATCCGCTGCTGGGCCTGGGCGCGCTGGAGGCGGCCATCACCTCCTCCTATATCGTCGACGTCTTCTCCGGCTACGAGACCTCGCACTACATCGCCGTCGCCGGGCCGGTCGTCGGCACCCTGCGGCAGGACCGCGACTTTTCCGTCAGCGCCGAGGTCGGCCATCAGCCCCACCTGGTTCCCTTTGACATTACCGTTCACGACGCGACGACTCATCGCACGAAGACCTTCCACGACGACGTCTTCCTGCATCCGGACCTGACCGCCGTGCTGCTGCGCCTGGTCGCGCGGGAGGCCATCAGCCGCGCGCACGACGTGCCGGGCGATGTCATGGCCCGCGTCACCACGACCGTCGATGCCGGCGAGGTCGGCAAGGTCACCCGCACCAACACCGTCTTCGATGCCGACGATATCGCCAGCACCGCCACGCAGGATCTCGGAGACATCACCAACATCGTCAGCGGCAATCCTTTCTATCCCCTGCCGATCCACAGCGCCAGGATGACGGTGGACATCAGCAGCGGCCATAACACGGCTACCCTGGAGCGCATCTTCCTCAAGCAGGGCCACTACGAGCCGGGCGACACGCTGGATATCGGCGTCGTCCTTAAGCCCTATCGTCAGGACCCGGTCCTCAAGACGGTGTCGCTCAAAATCCCCGCCGACACGCCGACCGGCCGCTACCAGTTGCTGGTCCGGGGCGGCACGGCCACGGTGGTCCATCTCGGCCCCTTCATCATCGCCGGCGGCTCCCCGGAGCCGGAGACGCCGCCCGTCAACGTCGGACAGATGGTCTCACGCCTCAATCAGCGCGAAACCAACACGGACCTGGTGGCGCGGCTGATCTTCAACAGCGTGGCGCCGGCCATCGAAGGCGAGAAGCTGTCGCAGTTGCCGCCCAATCTCTCGGCGCTGATGCGCTCCGACCGCAACTCCGGCGTCCGCCTGGAGCGCGACGAGGTGCGCAGCACGCTGCCGGCGGGCTACGTGGTGAGCGGCACGCAACAGTTGTTCGTCTCCGTCGTGCGCAAGAGCACGCAGGAGGTAGGCAACGGCTCCCCGTCTCCTTCCACGACGACGCTGCCGGGTATCCCGCCGCCGTCGCTGCCCGGCGGCGCGAGCATAAACGATGCCAACACCGGCGATGATAATGACCCGACGACCGGGGATGCTGCTGGGTCCTTAACTACAGAGAGCATGGCCTGGCAGTCCGGCGGGCAGAATCTACCGCCCGCCAAAGAGGCCGGGAAAAGGGAAAAGGGAAAAGGGAAAAGAGAGAACAGCAAGGGCAAAGCCGGCGCGCCGCCTGCAGACGCAGACAAGGCCCAGGCGGCGGCGGCCACGGCCCCAACGACCCCGCCGCCATCTGCTGCCGAAGATAAGCCGGTCGGGCCGCAGTTGCAGTCCTGGCGGCAGACGGCGCGTGCCGACTTCAGTTCCGGCAAGTTCTCCGGCGCCAGCGTCACCGCCGAGGGGGAGTTGCGCCTCACCTCGTCCCTGCGCCGTCTGGCCTCGACCACCGAGACCTACATCTGGGCGCTCGTTCCCGACAGCCAGGGCGACCTCTACGCGGGCACCGGCACGGGGGGCAAAATCCTGAAAATCGACCGGCAGGGCAAGATCGAGACGTTCACCACGCTGCCGGTGGTCTCTATACAGAGCCTGGCGCTCGGCAAAGACGGCACGCTCTGGGCCGGGAGCGGAGTGCAGGGTCGGCTCTATCGCATCCAGCCCGACGGCTCCTTCACTCTGGCCGCTACGCTGCCCGAAAAGTACCTGATGGCCCTGGCGCAGGACAGCAAGGGTGATCTCTTCATCGGACCGGGCGACGGCGGCACCATCTATAAGCTGGGCGGCAAGGACGCCAAGCCCGTGCCCTATTTCAAATCGAGCGCCGATCGCATTCTGTCTCTGGCGGTGGATGCGCAGGACAACCTTTACGCCGGCACCGGGCCCGAGGGCATCCTCTACAAAATCACGCCGGAAGGCAAGAGCAGCGTGCTCTTCGACGCCAGGGAGAACAGCATTACGGCGCTGGCTGTGGACTCCGGCGGCGCGGTCTATGCCGGCACCGGCCCGAAAGGCATGCTCTATCGCATCGCTTCGGACGGCACGGCCACCACGGTATACGACAAGGCGTCCGCGTTCTACACCGCGCTGCGAATCGCGCCGGACGGGAGCCTCTACGCCTCGACCGTGAACGCGATCTACCACATTCTGCCGTCTTCGGCGGAGCCGGACCATCCGGTCGTCCAGCCGCTGGACAATCCCAGGGAGGTGGACTTCCTGACCCTGGCCCTGCTGCCGGACGGCACGGTGGCGGCGGGCACGGGCAACGTCGGCGAGATCTATGCGTCGTCCGTGGAAAATAGCGCGCCGCGCTCCGGCACCTACGAGTCGGTCGTGCATGACGCCAAGCTCAAGAGCCGATGGGGCAGCCTGCGCTGGGATGCCACGCTGCCGGCAGGATCGGGACTTCGGATCGAGACGCGCACCGGCAACGTGGCGGAGCCGGATTCCACCTGGAGCCCCTGGACCCCCGTACAGCCGGATCCCGACAGCACGACGGAGGGGACCATCGCCAGCCCGTCCGCGCGCTTCATTCAGTACCGGATGACCCTGGCGGCGGGGCCGGGCGCCGCGCAGCCTGCCGTGCGCGAGGTCACTATCGACTACATGCCTCGCAACGCGCCGCCCACGGTCACGCTGCAAGCGCCGGTGGGTGGGGAGCGCTGGTCCAAAACGCAGACTATCCGCTGGAACGCCAGCGATCCCAATAACAACACGTTGACCTACACGCTGTTCTATTCGAGCGACGGCGGCGCGACCTGGAAGCCGCTGCCGACGGCAAAATCGGACGCCAAATCGGACGCGGCCAAGTCTGCTGCTCCCGCTCCGGCAACCTCGGTGGAGACGCTCTCGCAGCAGCTCGACGCCAAAACCAGCAACATGCCGCCCGCACTCAAGCAGATGATCCTGGACAACTATCGGCGCCGGCTGGAGGGCGGCGGACAGGGGGCCTTAAAGGAGACGTCCAAGAGTTGGGATACCACGGTGCTGCCCGACGGCGCCTACCAGATCAAGGTCGTCGCTTCCGACCGTCTCAGCAACCCGACCGACCCGCAGACAGGAGAGACCATTTCGGAACCGTTCCTGATCGTCAATTCGACGCCACAGATCAGCCTGCCGGCCTCGCCGATCATCGGGCCGGATAAGAGCGTGGCTATCGCGGGCGACGTCACGCAGGCGCTCATCGCCGTCACCGCCGTGCAGTATCGCATCGATGGCGGCGACTGGATCGCCGCTACCGCGAAGGACGGGCTGTTCGATTCCTCACATGAGAGCTTCGCGTTCGTCACGCTGCCGCTGCCTTCGGGCAAGCACACCGTCGAGGTGGAAGCCTTCAATGCTGCAGGCGCGAAGGCGACCCAGAAGGTGGACGTGCAAGTGCCTTAAAAGCCGGGACTGGGGACTAGGGATTGGGGACTGGGAAAAAGCCGGTATCGAAGGCGTACACCTTCGCAGTAAGGTCTTTCCCTAGTCCCTAGGCGCGCAGCGCCGAAGTCCCTAATCCCCAGTCCCTTTATTCCGATGGGGTCTCGCTATGGGTAAGGATCCACAGCTTGTCGTTCTGAGCGGCCTCGTTGATGGCCCGGCTGGCCTGGGTGTCCAGCCGGAGCGTCTGGTTGAGGAGAAGCAAGTAGGCAAGCATGAGGACCGCAATAGAGGGGAGGGCCATGCGGCGCAGGCCCACGGCCACGCCGGCCAGGGGAGAGAGGCGCTGGGTGAGCGCCCAGACGCCGGCGACCAGCGTGATGGCGAGCGGCAGTGCGGTACTGAGCAGCGCTAGCTCCAGCGCATCGGTCGGCGTCGCGGTGCGCGTGCTATCCATCAGGTTGGTCAGCAGCACCGCGACCGGATGCAGGCCGCTCAGCACAGGCCGCAGAAAATAGAGGATCCCCAGGCTCGGTAAGAGCAAGAGCGCGATCAGCCACAGCGTCCACTCCAGGTCCCAGCGCGCTTCCACGCTCGCTTCTGCAGAGATTCCTCCGCGCTTCCCGGCTTCCTCGACCTTGCCGGTCGCCGCGAAGCTTCCTATTCCTTCCCTTTTCCCATTGCCGTCGTCGCCCTGGGGTTCCAGCGCCCTTCCCTTTTCCCTTTTCCCTTTTCCCTTTTCCCTTCTTCTTGCGGCCAGGCGCTGCATCAAGACCACCAGCAGGGCTGTGATTCCGCATAGGAACACGACGGCCGTGCGCGGGACCGGCATGCCGAAAAAGAGCAGGACGGCGCTCCCACCGATCAGACCGACAAGCAGGGCGATGCTGAAGGTGCGCGCCGGGCGGGAGAGGGGCCGCCTGCCGCTCAGATGCCGGTACAGGAGCGTCACCAGCAGCGCGGCGGCGCCCAGCGACAGCATCTGCTGCAGCAGGCAGATGCCCGCCATCCAGTCCCCAAACAGAGGCATCAGCGGGATGCCCGGCGGGATTCCAGGATAGGAGACATCATATCGCGCCGCATCCACGCGCTGGCGGAGATCGCAACTGCGTTTGACTTGCTGGCGCAGCCAGGGAATCTCGACGGCGTATTGCGTGCCGCGCAGTTTGCTGAGGTAGCCGGAAGCGGCCTGCTCCCACTCATGCTCATTCCGAATGATGCTGGGGTTGACGGTAGAGGTGCTGTCCATGCTGGCGATGAGCACGAGATCGGTGCCGTACAGGGCCTCATACGCCCACTGGGCCTTATCCCGCATAATCTGTCCCAGCGTGGCGATCTCGTGGCGAATGCGCACGGCGTCTCCGAGACGGCCCTCCGCGGCATCGCGCTCCGCGTGCCAGCGGGCGATCTCGGCCATGCGCCGGATCTGCAGCAGGTGGGGAAAGGCCACCAGCGATAACGGCGCAATCTGCTGCGCCGCGCCGTTATCTCCATAAGCGGCCGAATAGAGCCGCCACTTGCCCAGCACCTCCTCGTAGATATAGGCGTCCCAGTGCATGTTACTTCGGAGCTGATCCAGGGCCTGGAGTCCCTCTCGATCCCGCAGCGCCGCAAAATAGGTGGTGGCCAGCATCGCCGGCCAGAACGCATTGTCCGGGTCGCGCGCCTTGCCGGAGCGCAGCGCCCACTCCATGACACGCACTTCCTTATGCCTTGCAGGGATCGAATGCTGGAGCTTATTTCGGGCTGCGGTGGGCAGGTGGGTCTGCGAGGCGAGATCGGGCGGGGAGGACTGGGCCTCGGTCCGCTGAATGCGAACCCGGTCGGCCATCAAATAGCGCGCCAGGTGCGCGTAAGCGCCCGGTGTGACCGGCAGTTGCTGCGCCAGGAGATAGAGCCGATAGAGGGTGCGATCGCTCTCCTCACCGGCAGGCGTCGGGCCACCGAACTGCATGCTGCCGACATCGGCCAGCGCCGTGGCGCGACCGACCTGCAACAGGTAGTCGTTCGACGCCTCGGCGGCGACCGCATTCAGGCGCGGCGCCTCATGCAGATTGTGGCGCGTATCCAGCGCGCGCATCCAGGGCACGTTCTCGGCGGCCAGCGCAAACTGCAGCTGCGCGCCCAGCGTGTAGCGCACGCGTGGAAACGTCCACAGGCCCAGCAGGACGCCGAACGCGATCCCCACCAGCCAGCCGGACCAGCGAGGCAGCATACGCGGCGGCACATCGGAGACAAGGTCGCCGCCTCCGGTTGTCGCTTCCTTCCGTCCGGGAGACAGCAAGAATGGCTCCTCTTGCAAGGAGCCATCCCAATCCGATTCCGCAGCAGAGGCCCTATTCTCCCCGGCTTCTTTCTGCCCGTTAGGAACGATGGTCCGATCCTCCGAGGCTTGCGAGGACGGCTCTGCCAACGCGCGACCGCTGCGGGCTTCCTCTTGCTCGCGAGGCAGGCGCTGTTCCCTCCCATCCGCAGGCGTCGGCTCCGGCACAGAACCGCTCATCCGTTGCCTTTCCGCTATCCCTTAGCCCGGCAGCATCGAGGGCGCCAGCCCGCCATGCTGCTGGGGATCCTCCGGAGCAGGGGACGGCATCATGCGGTGATTAGGACGCGGCGCCAGGTTCCGGGCCGGAAGCGTGGGCGCGGAGGGCCGAATATTCGCCGCAGAGGGGGTCGTCCAGATCCAGGCCGCGCGCGGTGTCTGGGACTGCAGCAGCGCCTCCAGGGGCACCGGCGCTTCGGAGGGACCTGTGCTGAGCAGGGAGCGCTCGGCGGCGGGCCGAGCGTCCAGGGCCGGCGCGGTCGCATGGGTGGCGGACTGCAGGCACAGCGCCGTCAGCGAGGCGGCCACCAGGGCGCCGCCGGCTACCTGGGACAGGAAGGCAAGGGGCAGCGCGTTCCAGCGAGCCTGCACCCAGCGCAGCCCGATGTCGGTCAGCCGCATGGGGGATCGCGCCGCCCGCAGCGCGGCCAGGACCCGGTTATCGAAGACGCGTGCCGCCTCCGGGTCCGGAACACCGGTATGAATGCCCATGACGGCGCGCAGGGCGCTGTCGGCGCGCTCGGCGGCTCGGCAGCGCGCACAACGCGCCAGGTGATCGTCCAGCGCGCCCCACTGCTCCACCGGCAGCGCGCCATCCGCGCGCTGCGAAAGCCTGCGCCTCCAGCTCCGGCACCGATCAAACATGATTGGCCTCCTCGTGCATGGCCAGCCACCTGCGCCGGAACTGCTCCCGCGCGGTGTTCAGTCGCGAACGGACCGTACCGACCGGGATGTTCAGCACACAGGCGATCTCGGAATATTCCAGCCCCTCGACCTCACGCAGCACTAACGCCGCGCGCATCGGCGGGGTCAATGAGTTTAAAATCTGTTCGACGGTCAGCCGCTTCTCCATGTCGGGCAGTTGGGCCACACAGCAGGGCGGCGCGCCCTCCAGAGGCATTTCGGCGGTCGCGGACTTGCGCCGCATCCGATCCAGGCACAGATTAATGACGATCCGGTAGAGCCAGGCGTAGAAACCGGACTCGCCCCGGAACTGCCCGATCTGTTTGAACGCCTTGACGAACGCTTCCTGCGCCACATCCTCGGCCTCGCGCGGATTATGCAGCACGTGCGCGGCCAGCCGTACGACCCGGTCCCGATAGCGATGGAGAACCCAGCGGATGGCGCGCTCGTCCCCTTCCGCGCAACGGTCCAGCCAGGCGCGTTCTTCGCGGCGCTCGCTGGCGTCGACGGCGCCACCTACTACGCCTGGCGCCATCAACGTCTCTGCTAGTTTCCAGACGTTGGTTGTCATCTCTGCGTGCCTCTCATGGGATACCGACGTGTTCATGGGTTGTAATCGTTCGCCGTGCGATCCAGGGCGGCGTGCGTTGCCAGGGAGAGAACCTTCCTCTTGATTCTACTGCCCTGCGCCGCCTCTGTCACCGGCCATCGGTTCCCTTTGTTTATGATACCCCTCACTTTCGACACATATTGCAAAGATTCCTTCCCACTGCATCGTATTTTTCTTCTACGGTCCTATTATGAAAAGTTCACCCGTTAAAGGGTATAAAAAGGGAGACGGCAGAACACTGCCGTCTCCTCTTGTTAACAGGTGCTCGATTATTACTGTTCGTACCGATGGGAGAGGATGACTCCCGTGAACCGGTCAATGACGTAGTGAGGGCCACCGCCTTTGAGTTGGAGATCTTTCAGTTCATAATCCACATGCCAGCCGTCCGGCTCCAGTTCCAGGCGAATTCGGTACAGGGAGAGATCACGATACACCTGGGCAGCATCCGCCTGCGCGATGCCTAAAGCGCGCTCTGCGGAAAGTGCTGAAGCTTCGGTTGATTCTGTCATGGCTCACGCTCCAGTGAACGGATAAGCCGCCCGCCAGAAAGAAAATCCATCCCTTTTTCGTTAGAGAAGCTGCACCGTAACCGAGGGAGCTTTACTGGCAGCTTGACCGGGCATGTCCCGGTCGAAAGTCAAAATGACCGCCGGCATGCTCTGTTGCAGCTCCTCCGCAAGCGCAATATAGATACCGTCTGCCGAGCGACTGCACCCGTAACCACTGCTGATCTGCTCGGCGCGTTGGATCAAAGCTGAGTCTCCTCTGGGAGGCGGCAGTACGGTCGCCATCGTCCGCTGAAATACGGCCACAGCGGTTGCATAGTCGGTCGGACTGAGCGAACCGCTCTTAAGTTTCCCACATAGCACATAAAGAGTTTCGGCAATGATGACGCCAGGAGCGAATAACGGATACCCCATACTGCCATAGCGGGCGATCTCGGCAGTAGCTAAAGCATCTCGGCCCGCTTCACTAGAAGCAAGAGCAATAACGACATTGGCGTCCAGCACGACCGCACCCGGACTAGGGGTTGGAATGGTCACCGTACATAGCCCCGGCTCTTGCCTCCTCAAGCAAACGATCGGTTTCCTCGCCATCGGTGGGCTTCATCTTAGCTTTCATCGTGGCGATCTCGCGCAGCATCGTAAAAATTTCCTCATTAGGCGTTGCGGTCGGTTCTGCCTCTTCTGGCGAAATCGCGATCAGGCGAAATCGCTGATCCGGATGTTGCGCAAGGTAGGGCGCGAGCTCTTTTGCCGTTCCTTCACGGATGCGTTGCTGTGTCATTTGTCTTCCCTCCAGTTTGAGTTCATTATAGCACGAGTCATCCTCCGGCATAGGGGAATCGACACTACGTCCAGACGAAAGGAAGGAGGCAGCAGATTACTGCTGCCTCCTTGATGCACTGGATCGAAAGCCCGACCGGCTACTTTTTGCCTTTGCCGTCCGCTTTGGCTTTGCCCTTGCCGTTGCCGGCGGCGGTGACTTCGAGCTTTAGCTGTCCCTTCGCGGCCGCTTCGGCTTCCTGCTCTCGCGCGGCAGCGGCGTTGGCGGCTTCTTCCGCCTCCTCCGTAGAGATCAGACGCTCGATGGTCGCCACCCGGTCGCCGTCCGTCAGGTTGATCAGCTTGACGCCCTGGGCGCTGCGGCCGGTAGAGCGGATTCCCCGGATGTCCATGCGGATGGTGATGCCGCTCTCGGTCAGGACCATCAGCTTATCGTCCGGCTCGACCACCGCCGCGTCTATGATCGGGCCGGTGCGCGGCGTGACGTTCATAGTGATGATGCCCTTGCCGCCGCGCGACTGCGCCCGGTAAGAGGCCAGATCGGTGCGCTTACCGTAGCCATTCTCGCTGGCGACCAGGAGCTGGCTGGTCGGGCTGACCACGTCCATCGCCACCACCCGATCCTTCACCACTTTGGTCTTGGGGTCACGCATCTCGATGCCCCGCACGCCGCCGGCCGTATAGCCGCGCTCCGGCACGTCGCTCTCTTTAAAGCGGATCGACATGCCGTTGCGGGTGATCATGATGATCTCCTGCTTGCCATCGGTATGCTTGACCCAGTTGAGGTTGTCACCTTCCTCTATATCGAAGCATTTCTTCCCGTTGACGCGCAGGTTGGCGAACTCGGCAAGCGCCGTGCGTTTGACCTCGCCGTTCTCGGTCGCCATCAGCAGATAGCCTTCACCGCCCAGATCCTTGATCGGCAGGATGGCCGTCACCTTATCGCCCGGCTCCAACTGCACGAAGTTGTTGATATGCTGGCCGCGCGCCTGCCGCGAGGTCTGCGGGACCTCATAGGCTTTCAGGCGATAGACGCGCCCCCGGTCCGTGAAGAACAGGATGTAGTGGGTCGTCGTCGCCACGAACAGGTGCGCAAGCTGGTCCTCTTCCTTGAGGTTGGCGGCCTGCACCCCGCGCCCGCCGCGCTTCTGCGTGCGGTAGGTATCCAGCGGCACGCGCTTGATATAGCCGTCGCGCGAGATCGTGACCAGCGTCTCCTCTTCGGGGATCAGGTCTTCCTCGTTGATCTCGTCGGCTTCGGTCGGCAGGATGCGCGTGCGCCGGTCGTCGCCATACTTGTCCTTGAGCGCCTTCAGCTCGTCCTTGACGATCCGGATCACGCGCGCCGGGTTGACCAGGATGTCCTCGTAGAAGGCGATCTGCTTCAGGAGGTTCTTGTACTCGTCCTCGATCTTCTGGCGCTCCAACTGCGCGATCTGGCGCAGCTGCATGTTCAGAATGGCTTCTGCCTGGATCTGCGTGAGACCGAACCGCTCGACCATCTTCGTGCGCGCCACCTCGCTGCTGGACGCGGAGCGGATCAACGCGATGATCTCGTCCAGGAAGTTCAGGGCGATCTGGTAGCCCTCGCGGATATGCGCGGCGGCCTTCGCCCGGCCCAGCTCGTAGCGGGTACGCCGGACGACGATCTCCTTGCGGTGCGCCAGATAGAGATGGAGCACCTGCGCCAGGTTGAGCAGCTTCGGCTGGCCGTTGACTAGGGCGAGCATGATGACGCCGAAGGTCGAGCGCAGGGCCGTGTGCTTCAGGAGGAAGTTGACGATCCGCCGGGGCATCACGTCGCGGCGCAGCTCGATGACGATGCGCATGCCGTGCTTGTCGCTGTAGTCGGCGATGTCGGTGATGCCTTCCACCTTCTTCTGGCGGACCAGATCGGCGATGTTCTCGATCAGGCGCGCTTTGTTCACCTGGTAGGGCAGCTCGGTGATGACGATGGCGTTCTTGCCGTTGTCCATCGGCTCGATCTGCAGGATCGCCTGCATGATAACGCGCCCGCGCCCGGTGCGATACGCCTCTTTGATGCCCTTGGTGCCCAGGATCATGCCCGCCGTCGGGAAGTCCGGACCGTGCAGGAACTTCATCAGGTCGTCGGGAGTCGCCTCCGGATGGTCCAGAGCGTAGGTGCAGGCATCCACGACCTCCCGCAGATTGTGCGGGGGCACGCTGGTGCTCATGCCGACGGCAATGCCTTCGCCGCCGTTGCAGAGGAAGTTCGGGAACTTGCCGGGGAAGACGCGCGGCTCCCGCTTCGACTGGTCGTAGTTGGGCATCCAGTCGATGGTGTCGCGCTCGATGTCCTCCATCATCTCCATCGCCAGCGGCGTCAACCTGCACTCGCTGTACCGCATCGCCGCCGGTGGATCCCCATCTATGCTGCCGAAATTGCCCTGGCCATCTACCAACGGATAGCGGAGACTGAAATCCTGAGCCATCCGCACGAGCGTACCATAGATCGCCTGGTCGCCGTGCGGGTGGTAATTGCCCATGGTTTCGCCCACGACCTTAGCCGACTTGACGCGAGCGGATCCGGGGCCGACGCCCAGCTCGCGCATGGCGTAGAGGATACGCCGCTGCACCGGCTTGAACCCGTCACGCACGTCCGGCAGCGCCCGCGAGATCAGTGTCGAGACGGCATAGCCGAGATAGGAGCGGCGTAGCTCCTGCTCGATGTCGATTGTCATCAGGCTGCCTTCGCCGTTGGGGCTCTCGCCGTCCTGGGGGCCGTTGGGTAGGTTGTCGTTTGCCAACGTTTTCTCCTGGGAATTCACATGCAGACCGGCGACTCAGAAGCCGCCCGGCCTGCGAGAAGAAAGGCTCTTCTGCTTCTCAATTACTGTGCTTATTATACCATTTATGTGTAAATTTGTCAACTGCTACGAGGCATGCCGAAGAGGCGGCTAAACGGCGAATCGACCCCTTTCCTGAGACGTTAGCGAGGGCGAAAAGCGAACGCGCAAAAGCCGGTTATGGAAGGTGTTGGTGGCTCGCCTCATCCTGCTTTCAATGCCTGCCCCTGGCACTAAATAACGTGAGTTCGGGTTAAGCCGGTAGTCTCAGGACGGCCGTTTTGAGAATAGACGGCTTGTTGGGTCGGTGGCAGTAGGCGATCAAGCCGGCCACCAGATGGGCCAAGGCATTCA
>Ga0070739_10001586_pt1 | contig 33405 bp, 30 predicted proteins | sample Coa_R1_7_FD_66445 | JGI IMG/M metagenome (GOLD analysis project Ga0070739, IMG submission 66445) | Surface soil microbial communities from Centralia Pennsylvania, which are recovering from an underground coalmine fire - Coalmine... | ecosystem: Environmental > Terrestrial > Soil > Unclassified ...
TCCACCGCCTCCAGTATCTGCGCCGTGGAGGGGTTCATCGACTGACCGCCGGCCACCACCTCGTGGACGCCGAGGGAGCGGAAGATGCGACGGATCCCTCCGCCGGTGGCCACCGCGACGACCGCCGTGGCCGGCGGCGGCCCCGACCAGGCCGACTCGGGCTCGGCCGCCCCCGCCTCCCTCACCCAGCGCTCCTCCTCCACCTGCTCGAGGAGGTCCGTCACCCTGATGTTGCGGGGCCGGCCGCAGTCGAGGGCCGCCTCCACCGCCGCCCCGATGTCGTCGGTGTGGATGTGGCAGTTCCACAGCCCCTCGCCCCCGACGACGACGATCGAGTCCCCGACCCCGGCCCACACCTCCTTGAAGGCGGATATGGAGTCGTCCGGCGCCTCCAGCAGGTACATGACCTCGTAGCGCAGGCCGGAGACGTTCGCCTCGTCGGCGCCGGTGGAGCCCCGCAGGTGCGGGGCGGTGGCAGCCACCTCGGGCTCGGGCAGCGGCCGCCCGTCGATCACGCTCAGCAGGGCGTCGTAGAGCAGGGCCAGGCCGGCACCGCCGGCATCGACCACCCCGGCTTCCTTGAGCACCGGCAGGAGCTCGGGGGTGCGGGCCAGCGACGCCGCCGCCTCGGCCCGGGCCGCCTCCAGCACACCGACCAGGTCCCCGCCGGCTTCGGCGGCGGCGACCGCCGCCCCGGCCGATTCGCGGGCGACGGTGAGGATCGTCCCCTCCACCGGGCGCATGACCGCCTTGTAGGCGGCCTCCCCGGCGCGGGCCAGGGCGGAGGCGACCTCGGCCGCCCCGGCGCAGTCGAGCCCGGCGAGCGGCTCGCACAGACCCCGCAGCACCTGGGAGAGGATCACCCCGGAGTTGCCCCGGGCACCCATGAGCGAGCCGTGGCTGATCGCCTTGCACACCGCCGCCATGGCCGGGACACCCCGGTCGAGAGCCCCGAGCTCCGTCACCACCGACTCGATGGTTAGGGCCATGTTGGTGCCGGTGTCGCCGTCGGGCACCGGGTAGACGTTGAGGCGGTTGATCAGATCCTGGTGGGAGCGCAGGGCGTCGCGGTAGGCGTCGACGGCGGCCACGAGGTGCTCGGCGGCCAGCTGCTCGAGCGCCTCCATGAGCCCGGATGCTAACGTCTGGGTCGTTCCCCGAGGTTCCCCTGAGAGGTACGCGTCATGGCATCGGTCTGCGAGGTGTGCGGCAAGCATCCCTCGTTCGGCATGAGCATCAGCCACTCCCACCGCCGCACCAAGCGCCGGTGGAACCCCAACGTGCAGCGGGTGCGTGCCCGGGTCAACGGCGCCCCCAGGCGGCTCAACGTGTGCACCTCCTGCCTGCGGGCGGGGAAGGTCGAGAAGGTAGTCAGGTAGTCCCCGGACCGCCCCGGCGGTCCCCCGTCCCGGACCGTCAGACCACCCGCCAGGGGTGCTGGTAGCCGCCCGGCGGCAACGCCTCCCCCTGCAGCGACAGGCCGGCCCCCGCTTCCACGCAGCATCCGATGTCGACGGGCTCGTCCAGCCCCATTCCCCGGAACCGGTCCAACGCCGCCCGGGCATCGGGGGCGGCGAAGACCAGCTCGTAGTCCTCACCCCCGTGCAGGGCCTGTTCGAGGGTGGCCCCGGAGGCGACCGGCACCTCCCTCAGCGCCGCTCCCACGCCCGAGGCCGAGGCCAGCCGGCCGAGGTCGATGGCCAGGCCGTCGGACACGTCGATCATGGCGCTGGCGCCGGCCAGTCGGGCCGCCTCACCCTCCGCCAGCCTGGCCCGGGGCCGCCGGTGGGCGCTCGGATTGGGCCCGTCCCGCCGACCGGCCCGCAGCTCCTCGAGCCCCGCCGCCGACCGGCCCAGGGCGCCGGTGAGGAAGAGGCGGTCCCCCGCCCTGGCCCCCGAGCGCAGCACCGCCGGGCCCTCCACCACGCCGGTCAGGGCCACGCTCACCATCAGGGCCGGGGCCCCCGACAGGTCCCCTCCCACCACCGCCACCCCGTAGGCCAGGGCCGCCTCCGATATGCCCTCATAGAGGAGGGCCAGATCGGTGTGGGGGGGCCCGGCCACCGTCACCAGGGCGTAGGCCGGCCGCCCGCCCATGGCGGCGATGTCGCTCACGTTCACCGCCACCGCCTTCCAGCCCAGGTCGTCGAGGCCTACCAGGCCGAGGTCGGCGTGCACCCCCTCGACCACGACATCGGCGCAGAGGAGGAGCGAGCCGGCAGGCCCGTCCACCACGGCGGCGTCGTCGCCCAGCCACGTCTGGCCGGCCGGAGCGGCGGGCAGATGGGCGGCCAGCCAGTCCAGCGCCCGCTGCTCGCCCCCACCCTCCACGGCCGGAGGTTACCGGCGAGCCTCCGGGGCGGATTGGGAGCCTGCGGCCGGGTCGTCATAGCATCGTTGGCCACCCGGAGCACTCCGGCCCAGGCGGAACGACCCCGACCCGCGCACCGTGGCGTGGAGGAGGCAGGCAGTGAGCGTGGCACCGACCAAGCACCGACGTCTGATCGATTGGGTGGAGGGCTTCGCCCGGCTGACCCGGCCCGACCGGATCGAGTGGTGCGACGGATCGGCCGAGGAGTACGACCGGCTGGCCCAGCTGCTGGTCGACCAGGGCACCTTCACCCGCCTGTCGGACGCCAAGCGCCCCAACAGCTACTGGGCCCGCTCCGACCCTGGTGACGTGGCCCGGGTGGAGGACCGCACCTTCATCTGCTCGGCCAGCGAGGAGGACGCCGGCCCGACCAACAACTGGCGGGACCCCGCCGACATGCGCCGTACCCTCGAGGGTCTCTTCGAGGGCTCGATGCGGGGTCGCACCCTGTACGTCGTCCCGTTCTCCATGGGTCCGCTCGGTTCACCCATCGCCCACATCGGGGTGCAGCTCACCGACTCGCCCTACGTGGTGGTCAACATGCGCATCATGACCAGGATGGGCAAGGGCGCCCTCGAGGTGCTGGGCGAGGACGGCGAGTTCGTCCCCTGCCTGCACTCGGTCGGGGCCCCCCTCGAGCCGGGCCAGGCCGACGTCGCCTGGCCGTGCAACCCCGACCACAAGTACATCGTCCACTTCCCCGAAACCCGCGAGATCTGGTCCTACGGCTCCGGCTACGGCGGCAACGCCCTGCTCGGCAAGAAGTGCTTCGCCCTGCGCATCGCCTCGGCGATGGCCCGCGACGACGGCTGGCTCGCCGAGCACATGCTGATCCTCAAGCTCACCTCCCCCACCGGCGAGGTCCGCTACATCACCGGCGCCTTTCCCTCCGCCTGCGGCAAGACGAACCTGGCCATGCTGGTGCCGACCCTGCCGGGGTGGAAGGTCGAGACCATCGGCGACGACATCTGCTGGATGAAGTACGGCGCCGACGGCCGCCTCTACGCCATCAACCCCGAAGCCGGCTTCTTCGGCGTCGCCCCCGGCACCTCGGACCAGACCAACCCCAACGCCATGCTCACCCTCGATGCCAACTGCATCTTCACCAACACCGCCCTGACCGACGACGGCGACGTGTGGTGGGAGGGCATGACAGAGCAGCCGCCGAAGCACCTGACCGACTGGAAGGGCAACGACTGGACCCCGGGCTCGGGCGTGCCCGCCGCCCATCCCAACGCCCGCTTCACTGCTCCCGCCTCCCAGGACCCGGCCATCGCCCCGGAGTGGGAGGACCCGACGGGGGTGCCCATCTCCGCCATCCTGTTCGGCGGCCGACGCGCCTCGGTGGTGCCCCTGGTCTTCGAGGCCTACGACTGGCAGCACGGCGTCTTCCTGGGCTCGATCATGGCGTCGGAGACCACCGCCGCCGCCGCCGGGGCGGTGGGCAACCTGCGCCGCGACCCCTTCGCCATGCTGCCCTTCTGCGGCTACAACATGGCCGACTACTTCAGCCACTGGCTCGAGGTCGGCCGGGCCGCCCCCCGGGCCGATCTCCTCCCCCGCATCTTCTACGTCAACTGGTTCCGCAAGGGGCCCGACGGGCGCTGGTTGTGGCCCGGCTACGGGGAGAACAGCCGGGTGCTGGAATGGATCTTCCAGCGGGTGGCGGGCACCGGCGAGGCCGCCGATTCCCCCATCGGCCGCATCCCCACGCCCGGAGCCATCGACGTGTCCGGCCTCGACGTGTCCGAGTCCGACATGGAGGAGCTGCTGCGGGTCGACCCGGCCGACTGGAAGGCGGAGGCGGACCTGATCGACGAGCACTACGCCCGTTTCGGCCAGCGCCTGCCCCGAGCCCTGCGGGACGAGCTCGAGGCACTGAAGAAACGGCTGTCGGAGTAGATTCATCCGCTCACCGGGCCCTCCCCAGGGCCACGGACAAGGAGGACCGAGTGGCCGTAATCGCCTACGTTCTCATCCAGACCGAGGTCGGCAAGGCCGCCCAGGTCGCCGGTCAGGTGGGAGCGATACCCGGCGTGGTCTCCGCCGAGGATGTCACCGGGCCCTATGACGTGATCGTGCGGGCCGAGGCCAACTCGGTCGACGAGCTGGGCAAGATGGTGGTCAGCAAGGTGCAGATGGTCGACGGGATCACCCGCACCCTGACCTGTCCGGTGGTCAACCTGTAGGGAGCCATCGGCCCCCGCCCGGGGCCGGTCCGCTCAGCTGGTCGGCTGGGGCCGTCAGCCCTGGGCGCCGCTCATGGCGGCGGCGGCGGCCTCCGCCTCCCGCTGGGCCTCGGCGGCCACGTCGACCAGCTCGCGGATCTCCGTTTCGGAGAAGCCGGCCATCTGCCGGAAGCGCCGGGCCAGGTGCACCGGGTTCTCGTCGCCTTCACCACGGAAGCCGCCGAAGCTGAACAGCTTGTCCACCGTGCGCTGGAAATCGAGCGCCTTCTTCTGGCGCTCCTTGTCGTCGGCGGTGATGCGGCGCAGCCAGTCCGAGCCCATCTTCACATGCGTGACCTCGTCGGCCAGCATCCAGTCCTCACAGAAGTACAGGATCGGATCGGACACCGCGTCGCCGTACTCCCGCATGGAGTTGAAGACGTCGATGGCGAGTCCCTCGAGGGCCCGGTTCACCCCGGTGAGGCGCAGGACGGGGTCGGCGTTGCAGGCCGCCTCGAACAGGAAGATGTTCTCGCCGAACTCGCCCAGCTCCGAGCCCATGTGCTGGGTCAGCTTGATCGAGATCTCCACGTGCCTGGCCTCGTCCCAGCACTGCCTGGCCATGTCGAGCTTCATGGCGAACGGGACCTCGTCGGGACCCGTCCCGGTGTCGTAGTCGAAGCAGGTGCGGCCGGCGCCTTCGAGGGCCTGTATCTCGCCCACGAAGATGCTGTGCATCAGACCGCGGGCGGCGTCGGGCGACTCCGGAGAGGTGGGGAGGAAGGCGTTGTCACCGCGGGCGTCGGCGGCGGCGTTGCGGGGGTCGAACACCACGTCCTCGATCCGGGTGCGCACGAACCGGGCGTCGCGGGCCAGTTCGGTGGCGCTCATCATCCGCTTCATCGTTCCCCCTGTCAGCTGGACCCCGTTCCGGGGCCGGGTTCGCCTGTCAATGTTACCCAGAGGGATGGGTGGCCCAACTCGCCCAACTCGGGCGGAAGGAACGCCCCGATCCCCCGAGTCCGCTCAGAACGCCTCCTCGAGGATGGCTCTGGCGTCCTCGGCGCTCACCGGCCGCGGGTTGGCCGCGACGCTGCGGTTGGACCCGGCAGAGCGGGCCACGGCGTCGAGGTCCTCGGCCGTGACCCCCAGGGCTGACAGCCCCGAGGGCAGTCCCAGCCGCTCCCGCAGCCGGTCGACCGCACCGGCGGGGTCCTCCTCGTCGCCCAGGGCCCGGCCGATGCGGACCGCGGCCGGTCCGATGGCCTCGAGGTTGAAGCGCACGGCGGGGGCGAGGATCAGGGCGTTGGCGATCCCGTGGCTGACCCCCGTGCGCCCGCCCACCAGCTGGGCCAGGCCGTGGTGGACCCCCATGGAGGCGTTCTGCAGGCACCGGCCACCGAGCACCGCCCCGGTGAGCATGGCCGTGCGGGCGGTCAGATCGAGGGGGTCGTCGACGACTTCGGGCAGGTGGGCGGCCACCCGCTCGATGCAGGCCAGGGCCACCGCCTCGGCCTCGGGCGTGGCGACGGGCGAGTAGGCGCACTCGACCCCGTGGGCCAGGGCGTTCATGCCTGTCTCGGCGCTGACCCGGGCGGGGGTCCCGATGGTGAGGAACGGGTCGTACAGGGCGGCGAGGGGGGCGGTCGTCGGGCCCCCCGCCCCCTGCTTGGTTCGGGTGGCCTCGTCGGTCATGCCGAAGAACGGCGTCAGCTCCGCCCCCGAGTAGGTGGTGGGGATGGACAGGTGGGCCACGACCGGCCGGTCGACGTAGGAGGCCCCGGGGGTGCCTCTCTCCTGCTCGGCGAAGAAGCACACCGCCTTGCCGGCGTCGGCGCAGGAGCCCCCGCCGAAGGAGACCACCGTGTCGATGTCCTCCGAGCGGGCCAGCTCGACCCCCGCCCTAACCACCGGGGTGGGGACGTGGGAGCGGACCTCGCCGAAGACCGCCACCAGGGCCCGGCCCAGCAGGCCCCGCAGCTTCTCGCCCTCCTCGGACTCGAGACGGCCCGGGGTGGTCACCAGCATCACCCGCCGGCCGCCCAGCTCCTTGACCACGGCGGCCACCCGCTCCAGGACGCCGTTGCCGAAATGGATGCGCTGGGCGTAGCCGGTGTGCACCCAGTCGCGATGCACCCGGTCGGCGCTCACCGGATCAGGCGACCGCGCCGGCGGCCCGCAGCTTGGCGATGTCGGCCTCATCGAGGCCCAGCTCGGCGAGGATCTCGTCGGTGTGCTGGCCGGCGTGGGCCGGGGGCCGGTCCACCGAGGGCTCGGTCCGGCTGAAGCGGGGGGCGGGGGCGGGCTGGACCACCCCGCCCACCTCGACGAAGGTGCGGCGGGCCTGGTTGTGGGGGTGGGCGGGCGCCTCCGACAGGCTGAGCACCGGGGCGAAGCAGACGTCGGTGCCCTCCATGATCGAGCACCACTCGTCCCTGGTCTTGGTGCGGAACACCGCCGCCAGGCGCTCCTTGAGCGCCGCCCACTGGGAGCGGTCCATCTGGTGGGGCAGGTCCTCGCCCTCCAGCCCGGTGAGGCGGAGCAGCTCGGCGTAGAACTGGGGCTCGATGGATCCGATCGACACGAAGCGAGCGTCGGCGGTCTCGTAGACGTCGTAGAAGTGGGCCCCGGTGTCGAGCAGGTTGGTGCCCCGCTCCTCGGTCCATATCCCCGAGGCGGTGAAGCCGTGGAACATGGCCGCCAGCACGGCGGCCCCGTCGACCATGGCGGCGTCGACCACCTGCCCCTGGCCGGTCCGGCCGGCCTCAAGCAGGCCGCATGCCACCCCGAAGGCCAGCAGCATGCCGCCGCCGCCGAAGTCGCCCACCAGGTTGAGGGGAGGCACCGGAGGGCCGCCGGCCCGCCCGATGGGATGGAGGGTGCCGGCCAGGGCGATGTAGTTGATGTCGTGCCCGGCCATGGACGCGTAGGGACCGTCCTGGCCCCAGCCGGTCATCCGCCCATACACCAGGGCCGGGTTGCGGGCCAGGCACTCCTGGGGCCCGATCCCGAGCCGTTCGGCCACCCCGGGCCGGAAGCCCTCGATCAGCGCCTGGGACCCCTCCACCAGGCGCAGCACCGTCTCGACCCCGTCGGGGTTCTTGAGATCGACGCCGATGGAGCGCCGCCCCCGGGCGAGGACGTCCATGGGCGGCCGGGCCGGATCCCCGCCTCTGACCGCCTGGGCCCGGTCCACCCGGATCACCTCGGCCCCCATGTCGGCCAGCATCATGGCGGCGAACGGACCGGGGCCGATGCCGGCCACCTCGACGACCCTGACCCCCTGCAGGGGCCCGCTCATCGCCGCCGCCGCCTGGCGTTGGCGACGATGGCCTCGATGATCATCGGCCAGGCCCCTTCGGGCAGGTCGTGGCCCATGCCAGGCACCATCAGCAGCTCGGCCCCGGGCACGGCCCGGGCAGTGGCCTCGCCCCCGCTCGGGGTCACCAGCGGATCCACGTCGCCGTGGATGACCAGGGTGGGCGCCTCCACCTTGGCCAGGTCCGGGGTGCGGTCGGGGGAGGCCATGATGGCCAGCACCTGGCGGGCGAAGCCGTCGGGGTAGCTGGACCGGCGGAAGGCGTCCTCGGCCCGGCGCCGGATCCGCTCCTCGTCGAGAGGGAACCCCTTGGAGCCGATGACCCGGCTCACCTGCAGGCTCAGCTCCCCGGCCTCCTCGGCGGTGCGGGGCCGGGCCGAAAGCAGGGCCTGCCCCGCCTCGGGGCTGGGCTGGCCCACCGAGCGGTCCCCCGTGGTCGACATGATCGAGCACAGGCTGAGCACCCGCTCGGGGTGGCGGATGGCGATGGCCTGGGCGATCATCCCGCCCATCGAGGCGCCCACCACGTGAGCGGCGTCGATGTCGAGGCCGTCGAGCAGGCCGGCGGCGTCGTCGGCCATGTCCTCGATCAGGTAGGGGGCCTCGATCCTGCCCCCCTGGGCCGCCTCGGCCAGGGTGGCGGCCAGGTCGGCGGGGGCGCCGCCGCCGTCGATCTTGGTGGACAGGCCGACGTCGCGGTTGTCGTAGCGGATGACCCGGAAGCCGGCGTCGGCCAGGCGCCGGCAGAACCGCTCGTCCCAGCTGGTCAGCTGGGCCCCCAGTCCCATCACCAGCAGCAGGGCCGGATCACTCGAGCTGCCGAAGGTCTCGTACTCCAGCTCGATCCCGTTGGCTCTAACAGTCCCCATGCCCCGGGATGCTGGTCCCGCCTTGACCGCCCGGTCAAGACCATCGCCGGGTCGGCCGGCGCCCTGGCCGCTCCCCGCCCCCGGCGACCGGGGAGGGACCGGGCCGGCGCGGCTGGCAAGCTACGACGCCGTGTCCCCCGCCCGCGACCACTCCGGCCGGCCGGGGAGGGTGCTGTACCGCTTCGCCGCCCCCCCGGGCTGGGCCGCCGGTGACTTCTGGCTGAGCCGGCGGGCCCCCGAGGTGTTCGCCGAGGCGGCCGCCGCCGCGGTCGCCGCCGCCCCCGCCTGCCGTCGGTGGGTGACCATCGATGCCCTCAACTCCTGCGCCCTGCGCGCCTACCTGCTCGGTCCGGGGCCGTCGGGGCGAGGCCTCGACGTGGCCGCCACCGTGCGCAGCCTCGACAACCTGCTCACCGCCCACGTCCTGGCCTACGACGCCATCCACCGGATTCAGCCCGACGCCGTCGTCGGGGTCGGCACCCACGGCCTGTCCGTCTACGAGGTGGACCGGCTGGCCCTGGACGTCCTCCTCGCCCCCTCGGCCGGCGTCGACCGGTACCGGCTGGGGCCGTGGCTGGCCGGGCGCCGGCGCCGGCACTACGCCTTCCTGGGCCTGCCTGGTGCCCGGACGTGGGCCGAACGGGGACTGCGCCGCCTGGCGGCGGCCGCCTTCCCGTTGGAACAGGCCCTCCCCCGGGCGACCGACGCCGTCTACCGCCGCCGCCGCGGCCGATGCGTCGACCTGGTGCAGGTCGACCTGCGCCACCCGATCGTCGCCGACCACCTCCGGGTGGTGTCCGGCCCCGGTCCCCTGCGCTGGCGGATGGCCACCGACCTGTGGTCCGAGGGGCCCGGCGGCGAGGACGCGCCCGCCTTCGAGGCGCACCCGCCGGCGGCCGGGGTGGAGGTGTGGCTGGCCGGCCCGCCTGGCGGCGACGGGTGGTGGACGGAAGCCGCCTACCGCAGCCTGACCGCCGGGCTGGCCCCGGCCCACCCGCTGGGCGCCGGCCGCAGTTGAGCGCGGCGGGGTCAGGGGCGGTCGATCCCGCCGAGGGGCCTTCCCCCTCCGGCGGGGGCGGCGCCCGGCCGCCTTCCTGGTACCGCCAGGATCCGCTCGGCGGTCCCCCGGTGATGGTCGTCGGCGACCGCCAGCACCGGCCGCTGCTGCCGCCGTCGGGGTGCCCGTTCTGCCCGGGCGGGCTGGAGGCGCCGGCCCCCTACCGGGTGCGCTGGTTCGCCAACCGGTGGCCGGCCATGCCTGACGAGCGCTGCGAGGTCGTGCTCTACAGCCCCGACCACCGGGCGTCCCTCGCCACCCTGGGCCCGGCCGGCTGCGCCGGTGTCGTGCAGCTGTGGGCCGAGCGGACCGTCGCCCTCGGCTCCCGCCCGGACGTCGCCTATGTGCTGGTGTTCGAGAACCGGGGCCCGGCGGTGGGGGCGACCATCGACCACCCCCATGGCCAGATCTACGCCTACCCCTCCGTGCCTCCGGTGCCGGCCCGCGAGCTGGACGCCTCGGCTTGCGCCCTGTGCCGACCGCCCGGCGGGGAGCTCACCGTGTTCAGCGCAGGGGGCTGGCGGGCGTGGGCCCAGCCCGCCCCCACCTGGCCCTACGAGCTGCTGATCGCCCCCGCCGACCACCTGCCCGACCTGCCTGCGGCGGCATCCACCGGCGCAGACCTCGGCGCCGTGCTGTCCTCGGTGGTGGCCCGCCTCGACGGCCTGTTCGGGGAGGCGATGCCCTACATGCTCTGGGTGCACCAGCGCCCGACCGACGGGGGGCGGTGGCCGACCGCCCACGTGCACGTGCACGTTGCCCCGTTCCTTCGCGCCCCCGGGGTGCCCCGCTACGTCGCCGCCGCCGAGCTCGGGGGCGGGGTGATGTTCAACCCGGTCGACCCGGCGACCGCCGCCGCCCGGCTGCGGGAGGCGGCGACGTGACCAGGGTGCTGGCCCGGGCACCGGGGAGGGTGAACCTCATCGGCGACCACACCGACTACACCGGCGGGTGGGTGCTCCCGATGGCCATCGAGCTGGCCACCACGGTGGAGTTCCGCCCCGGTGGGGCGGCGGTGACCCTCGAGTCGGACCACCAGCCCGAGGCGGCCACGGTGGCGCTGGACATCGACCTGGCCGCCGCTGCGACCTGCCGGCCCCGTTGGGCCCGCTTCGTAGCCGGGGTCGTCGCCGTGCTGCGCCCCGACACCGGGGGGACGGGGTCGGTCACGACCACCCTGCCCGTCGGCGCCGGGCTGTCCTCCAGCTCCGCCCTCACCGTGGCGGTGGCCCTGGCCCTCGGCTTCCGGGGGCCGCCCCTCGAGCTGGCCCGCCTGTGCCAGAGGGCCGAGCAGGCCGGATCGGGCGTGCCCGGCGGGATCATGGACCAGCTGTGCTCGGCCGCTGCCGAGCCCGGTGCCGCCCTGTTGATCGACTGCCGCTCGCTGGTCACCGCGGCCGTGCCGATCCCCGAAGGCTGCGAGGTCATCGTGGCCCACTCCGGGGAGGCCCGCGAGCTGTCCCGCTCCGCCTACGCCCAGCGCCGCCAGGAGTGCGAGCAGGTGGAGGCGGTCGTCGGGCCGCTGCGGGATGCCAAACCGGCCGACCTGGGCCGGATCGCCGATCCGGTGCTGCAGCGGCGGGCCCGCCACGTGGTCGGGGAGAACCAGCGGGTCGTCGAGGCGGCCACCCTCATGCGCCGGGGGGACGGCGCCGGGGCCGGGGCCCTGATGACGGCCAGCCACCGCAGCCTGGCCGAGGACTTCGAGGTGTCGACCCCCGCCCTCGACCAGCTGGTCGAGGTCCTCCTGGCGGCCCCCGGGGTGTGGGGCGCCCGGCTTACCGGGGCCGGCTTCGGCGGATGCGTGGTGGCTCTGGCCGAAGCGGGGGCGTGGGCGGCGGGGGCGCTGCCGGGCCGGGTGGTTGCGCCCTCGGGCGGGGCCACCGTGGAAACGCTCGAGGCCTGAGCGGGCCGCTCTCAGCGGTAGCGCTTGCGGGGGAATACGGCCGACGGCCCCGCCACCCGGTCGAGGAAGAGGCGGCCGTCGAGGTGGTCCATCTCGTGCAGGACGGCGCGGGCCTCGAAGGCGTCGACCTCCAGGGTGCGCTCCTCGTCCTCGGGGGTCCGGCCCCGGAGCACGAGCCGGGTCGCCCGGGTCACGTCACCGGTCAGGTCGGGCACGCTCATGCACCCCTCCCGGCCCCGTTCGGCGCCCTCGCTCAGGATGACGGCCGGGTCGAACAGCACGAAGGTCCCGTGACAGGAGCGGGCCTTCGGGTGCCCGGTCACGTCGACCACGAACGCCCGCAGCGGAACGCCGATCTGGGGGGCGGCCAGCCCCACGCAGGCCGGCGACGCCCGCATGGTGTCGACCAGATCGCGGGCCAGCGCGGCCGCTTCGGGGCCGAGGGGTCCAACCGGGGCGGACGGCCGGCTCAGCACCGGGGCCGGGAGCCGGACCACTTTCCGCACCGCCACCGTTCAGAGGAGGTCGGCGCCGGCCGGGTGCATGGAGCAGGCCACTCCGATCTCCGAGCCCAGCCGCTCGAGGCTGGCGGCCAGCGCCGGCCCGTCCACGCCTTCGGGCACCAGCACCTCGAGGACCATGGCGTAGACCGGGTCGTCCTCGGGGCCGATCACCCGGGTCGACAGGTCCACGATGTCGGCCCCAACGGCGGCGAGGACGGCGGTCACCCGGTGGACGATGCCGGGGTGGTCCGACCCGTGCACCGACACCGTCCACGGCTCGCCCTCTGGGGCCGCCGGCACCGACTCGCCCACCGGGTGCACCCACACCGCCAGGTCCAGCCGTTCGGCCACCGGGGCCAAGGCAGCCTCGACCTCCGCCGGTCCGACGGTGTCGGGGGCCGCCAGCACCAGGACCATGGCGAAGCGGCCCCGGAGGACCGTCATGGCCGTGTCCTCGAGATTGCAGCCCAGCTCGACGAGCTCGGCGGTGACGGCGGAGACGATGCCCGGGCGGTCGGCCCCCACCGCGCTCAGCACCAGATGGCCCATCAGCGCTCGGTCCGGTGCTCCTGCCGGCGCCGGTGGCGCTCGAGGGCCAGGCGCACCAGCTCGTCGATGAGCGCCGGGTAAGGCAGGCCGCTGGCGCTCCAGAGCATGGGATACATCGAGCCCGGGGTGAAGCCGGGGATGGTGTTGAGCTCGTTGACGATGAAGCCGCGCCCGTGCTCCTCGTAGAAGAAGTCGACCCTGGCCATCCCCTCCACCCGCAGCAGCCGGTAGGCGTCGACGGCCAGGCGGCGCACCTCCTCAACGGCCCCTTCGTCCAGAGGGGCGGGCACGACCAGGTCGGGCGATCCGTCGAGGTACTTGTCCTCGAAGTCGTAGAACTCGCGGCTGGGCCTGATCTCGCCCGGCACCGACGCCCGCGGCGCCTCGTTGCCGATGACCGCCACCTCTATCTCGCGGCCCTGGACCGCCTCCTCGGCCAGGACCCAGTCGTCGTAGCGCAGGGCGAGGGCCACGGCCGCCTCCAGCTCCCCGGGCCCGGACACCCGGCTCACCCCGACCGAGGAGCCCATGTTCGACGGCTTGACGAAGACCGGATAGCCGAGCTGCCCCACCGCCGACTCGGCGCCGGTGCCTTCCACCTCGGAGCGGTTGAGGACGACCGAGCGCACGACCGGCAGGCCGCCGGCGGCCAGCAGCTGCTTGCACATGGCCTTGTCCATGCACAGCGCGGACGCCAGCACGCCCGCTCCGACGTAGGGCAGGCCGGCCAGCTCGAGCATGCCCTGCACCGTTCCGTCCTCGCCCATCGGCCCGTGCAGCACGGGGAAGACCACCACCGGCAGGTCGCCGGAGCCGAGGCCGCCCACCTCGCCCGGGCTGAGGCTGGTGCCCGTGGTCTCCTCAGGCGAAGGCAGCGCCAGCGCCCCCGGCGGCAGGGACCCCAGCCCCTCGGCGGCGACCCAACGTCCGTCGCGGGTTATGCCGACCGCGGCCACCTCGTAGCGCTGCGGGTCGATGGCGCGCATGACGTGGAGGGCGGAGATGCAGGAGACCTCGTGCTCCGCCGACCGACCCCCGAACAGCACGACCAGCCGCACGCGCTCGGGCGACGGACGGGGCTCCAGTGCCATCCGGGCAACTGTAAGACTCCCCGGGTGCTGCTCCGCGCCAGTGAGGTCGCTGCCGCCGTCAACGGCAGCCTGTCCGGCGAGGACGTCGCCGTCCGCCGCATCTCGATCGACTCCCGCTCGAGCCAACCGGGCGACCTCTTCGTGCCGGTGGTCGCCGAGCGCGACGGCCACGACTTCGTCGCCGCCGCCGTGGCCGCCGGGTCCAGCGCCTACCTGAGCGCCCGCGGTCGCCTGGCCGGCGAGGTCCCATGGATCGCGGTGGACGACCCCGGCAGGGCGCTGCTCGCCATCGGGGCCCACGCCAGGAGCCGGCTGCCCGACCGGGTGGTGGGGATCACCGGGTCGGTGGGCAAGACCTCCACCAAGGACCTCACCGCCGGTGCCCTGGGCCGCCGCTACCGCACCGCCGCCAGCCCCCGCTCGTTCAACAACGAGCTGGGGGTGCCCCTCACCCTGGCCAACGCCGCCGACGACACCGAAGCGGTGGTGGTGGAGATGGGCGCCCGGGGCCCGGGCCACATCGCCGGCCTGTGCGAGATCGCCCGTCCCCTGGTCGGAGTGGTGACGGTGGTGGCGGCCGCCCACACCGAGATGTTCGGCTCCCTCGACGGGGTCGCCGAGGCCAAATCGGAGCTCGTCGCCGCCCTTCCACCGGGCGGGACGGCGGTGCTCAACCTCGACGACGCCCGGGTGGCGGCCATGGCCCGCCGTTCGCCGGCACGGGTGCTGACCTACTCGGCCGCGGGAGCGCCCGGAGCCGACATCAGGGCCCAGTCGGTCGCGGTGGACGAGGAGCTGCGGGCCTCCTTCGTCATCGAGTCCCCGTGGGGCCGGGTCGGCACCCGGCTCGGGGCCAGGGGCGCCCACGCCGTGGTCAACGCCCTGGCGGCGGCCGGGGCCGCCCTTGCCCTGGACGTCGACCTCGACCAGGTGGCCGAGGGCCTGGGGGCGGCGGATCTGTCGCCGTGGCGGATGCAGCTCCAACGCCTTGCCGGCGGCGCCGTCCTGCTCAACGACGCCTACAACGCCAACCCGACCAGCACCGAGGCCGCCCTGCGCTCGCTGGCCGCCCTGCCGGCGCAGCGGTGGATCGCCGTGCTCGGGGCGATGGCCGAGCTGGGCCCCTCGGCGGCCGAGGACCACCGCCGGATGGCCTCCCTCGCCGAGTCCCTCGGGATCGAGCTGGTGGCGGTCGACACCCCCGAGTACGGCCCGGCCCCGGTCGAGGGGGTGGAGGGGGCCCTGGAGGAGCTGCGCCACCGCAACGCCCTCGTCCCCGGCACGGCCGTCCTGGTCAAGGCCAGCCGGGTGGTCGGCCTCGAGCGCCTGGCCCAGGCCCTCCTGGGCGAGGGAGGCGGCCCGGCCTCCTGATCCTTCACCGCGCCGGCTGATCCTGGGGGCCGCCAGTCACGGGCCGGCGGTGCATCCACCAGCCCGTCACAGGCCGTCGATACCTTCCTCCGCAGTGGGAGCGGTGGACAGCCTTCTCGACGGTCTCAACGACGAACAGCGCCGGGCGGTGATCAGCGACGCCGCCCCGTTGTGCGTGCTGGCCGGCGCCGGCTCGGGCAAGACCAGGGTGCTCACCCGCCGGATGGCCTGGCGGGCCGGCACCGGGTCGGCCAACGCCGGTCACCTCCTCGCCCTCACCTTCACCCGCAAGGCGGCGGGGGAACTCACCGACCGGCTGCGCCGGCTGGGGCTGCGCGACCAGGTCGCCGCCGGCACCTTCCACAGCATCGCCTACACCCAGCTCCGCCGGCGCTGGGCCGACCTCGGGCTGCGCCCACCGGGGCTGCTCGAACGCAAGGCGGGGCTGCTGGCGGGGCTGATGCCCCGCCGGGCCGGTGCCGAGCTGCAGCCCGCCGACCTCGCCTCTGAGATCGAGTGGGCCAAGGCCCGCCTGGTGGGGCCAGCCGACTACGAGGCCGCCGCCAGCCTCGCCGGCCGGCGCCCGCCGCTGCCCGCCGGCGCCATGGCCGAGCTGTACCGCCGCTACGAGGAGGAGAAGCGCCGGCGGGGGATGGTCGACTTCGACGACCTGCTGCAGGAGTGCGCCACCGCCATCGAGGTCGACGCCGCCTTCGCCGCCGCCCAGCGGTGGCGCTTCCGCCATCTCTTCGTCGACGAGTTCCAGGACGTCAACCCCTCGCAGTTCCGACTGCTCACGGCCTGGCTCGGCGACCGCCTCGACCTGTGCGTGGTCGGGGATCCCAACCAGGCCATCTACTCGTGGAACGGGGCCGACCCGACCCTGCTCACCGACTTCACCCGGCGCTTCCCTTCGGCCGAGGTGGTGGACCTGGACCGCAACTACCGCTCGACCCCGCAGGTGCTGGCCGTGGCCGGGTCGGTGCTGGCCGGGGCCCGGGCCCGCCGGGGCATGCGGCCGACCCGCGACGGCGGCCCCGTCCCGGCGGTGCGCTCCTACCCGACCGACGCCGACGAGGCCAAGGGCATCGCCCGCCTGGTCCGCGACGCCCGCCGACCCGGTGCGCCGTGGTCCGACATCGCCGTGCTCACCCGCACCAACGCCCAGCTGAGCGTCATCGAGCGTGCCCTGCGCCAGGCCCAGGTCCCCTGCCGGGTCGCCGGCGGGGGGGCCTTCCTGGCCCAGCCCGAGGTCCGCTCCGCCCTGCGCCGTTTCCGCTCGGCCCCGGTCGGCCAGCCCTTCCTGTCCTCGGTCGGCGAGCTGGAGGCTTCCATTGGGCTGTGGGAGGAGGCCTCGGGGGAGGACCACGACGACGCCCCGGCGGCCGAGCGCCGCCTGCAGTTGGCCACCGTCGTCCGCCTCGCCCGCGAGTACGCCGCCGCCGACCAGGCTCCCACCGCCGCCGGCTTCGACGCCTGGCTGGCCACGACCATCGGCACCGAGGGGGAGGATGGCAGCGGCGACGCCGTCGAGATCGCCACCTTCCACCGTTCCAAGGGGCTGGAGTGGCCCACCGTCTTCCTCGCCGGGCTGGAGCGGGGCCTGGTCCCGATCGGCCGGGCCACCACCCCGGCGGCCGAGGCCGAGGAGCGTCGGCTCCTATACGTGGCGATCACCCGGGCCCAGCACCACCTGCACCTGTCCTGGGCCGAACGCCGCAGCTTCGGCGGCACCGCCATGCCCCGTTCGCCGTCGCCCTACCTCGACGCCGTGGAGGAGACGTGCCGGCAGCTGGCCTCGGGCGTGGCGCCCCTCGAGGTGGGAGCGGCGGTGGCCCGTCTGCGAGAGCAGCGCCGCCGGCTCGCCGGCACCTCGGCGCGGTCCTCCCGGACCAACGGCCCGGCGGCCACCGACGGAGCCGATCCCGAGGTGCTGGCCGCCCTGCACCGGTGGCGGGCGACCATGGCCAAGGCCTCCGGGGTGCCCGCCTACGTGATCTTCCACGACTCCACGCTGGCGGCCGTGGCGCGGGCCTGTCCCACCACCCCCGAGGAGCTGGCCGGCCTCCCGGGGCTGGGACCGGTGAAGACCTCCCGCTACGGCGAGGTCCTTCTGGCCCTGGTGGCCGAGCACCGCGCCAGCGCCTGACGAGCTCCGCGCCGACCCGACCAGGGACCAAAGCCCGTTGACGCAAGCGGTCCCCGGCGCGACAACTGAGGGGTGGCAGTCTTCATCTGGCCCGCAGAGGATGGTTGGCCCTATCCGGATCCGAGCCCGGAGATGGCCGATCCCGATGCCGACCCCGACGAGGACCTATTGTCGGTGAGGGCCTCGGGAGGGCACCTGCTCGATCATCTCGATTCGATCGAGAAGCAGGTGATAACGGCCCGGTTCGGTCTCGACGGCTCCGGAGCGCACAGCATGAAGGAGATCCAGGCGACAACCGGCCTGGCCCGCGAGGATCTCCGCCGCATCATGGGATCGGGCCTGTCGAAGCTGCGCGCCGACCTGCGCTAACCCGAAGCGGAGTCCCCCCCGCCTGCCTGGCGGGCGTCGAACAGCGCGGCGATGCGACTGAAGTCGACGGAGATGAAGATGGCTTCGGCCTCGGCCGTCATCTCCCCATCGAGCAGACAGCGGCCGGCGGTGAAGATCTTGCGCGCCTCGACCCGCACCAGCTCGCCCTCGAAGGTCAGCGGCGTGTGCAGCGGCGTCGGCCGGCGGTAGCGGACGGTGAGAGTGCCGGTCATGCCCGGGTTGCCGCCCATGGACTGGGCCATGCCCAGCACCTCGTCGAAGGTGGCCGCCAGCCAGCCGCCGTGGACGCATCCGGGCGGGCCTTCGTAGGCCGACCCGAAGGTGGCCCGGCCCCGCACCTTGCCGTCGGCCGGCTCCAGGATGACCGGAGGGGCCAGAGGGTTGGCGGCCCCCATGATCGGGCTGAAGTCGAAGAGCGCGCTGGGGTTGCCGGCGTTGGCCGATTCGCCGAAGGCGTCGTAGACCCGGCCCCGGGGGTAGCCCTCGAATCGGCCCACCACCTCGCCGACGGCGTCGGCGGCCTGCTTGAGCTGGTCCACCGACGCCCCGGTCCCCGTAAGCAGCTCGATCAGTCTGCGCATCTCGTCGCCCAGCCGGTGCAGCTCGGCCCGGCGAGGATCGACATCGGCGTCGAGGGCCGCTCTCATCATCTGCTGCCAGCTGTCGCTCATGCGGCGGCTCCGGCCACGTCGAAGTCGACCAGCACCGGGGCGTGGTCCGACGGGAGCTTGCCCTTGCGGGCGTTGCGGTCGATGAAGGCCAACCGGGCCCTTCGGGCCAGCCCGGCGGTGGCCAGCACCAGGTCGATGCGCATGCCGCGGTGCTGGTGGAAGTCCCCGGCCCGGTAGTCCCACCACGTGTAGAGCCGCTCCTCGGGACGGCACTGGCGGAACACGTCCACCAGGCCCCAGTCGAGCAAGCGGGCCAGGGCCTTGCGCTCGGGCCCGCTCACATGGGTGGCCCCGACGAAGCGGGCCGGGTCGAACACATCGCGGTCCTCGGGAGCGATGTTGAAGTCGCCGCACACCACCAGGTCGCTCGACGGGTCACAGCGGCCATCGAGGTGGGCGTGCAGCTGCTCCAGCCAGTCCAGCTTGGCCTGGTAGTGCTCCGATCCGACCGAGCGACCGTTGGGGACGTAGACCGACGCCACCTGGACGCCCTGGCAGCTGGCGGCGACGAAGCGGGTCTCCGCCTGCGGGTCGTCCCCCACGAAGCCGGCCGTCACCTCCTCCAGTCCGACCCGGCTCAGGATGGCCACCCCGTTCCACCGACCGCCCCCGCCGTGGTGGGCGCTGTCGTAGCCATGGGCCTGGAAGGCCATGGCGGGGAACGACGTGTCGGCGATCTTGGTCTCCTGCAGGCACACGACGTCGGGACAGGCGTAGTCGAGCCACTCCTCCACCCGAGGCAGCCGGGCCCGCAGGGAGTTGACGTTCCAGGTGGCCACCCGGAGAGTGCCGGCCGGGCGGTAACAGGCGTCCACCCGCCTGTTCTAGTCGACCGCGCCCGAGCCCCCGGACTCCCCGCCGCCCCCGGTCTCCAGTCCCGCCCCCCGCCTCGCCGCCGTCCTTCCCGTTGACGCCCTGGACGTCGTCTTCCTGGCCTGGGCCTTCTTGGCGACGCTCCTCGTGGCCTTCTCAGCGGCCGGGGCCTCGCCGGCCGCGGCCTCCCTGCCGGGTGCCGTGGTGGCCGCTGCCTCCTTGGTGGCGGCCTTCCTGGTGGCGGCCTTCTTGGTCGAGGCCTTCTTGGTGGCGGCCTTCGTGGTGGCGGCCTTCGTGGTGGCGGCCTTCTTGGCCGGGGCCTTGGTGGTGGCAGCCTTCTTCGCCGCGGTCTTCCTGGCGGCCGTCTTCCTGGCCGCTGTCTGCTCGGTTGCCGCCTTCCTGGTGGCGGCCGCCTTCTTGGCTGGGGCCTTCTTGGTGGCGGTCTGCTTGGTGGCGGTCTGCTTGGTGGCGGTCTGCTTGGTGGCTGCCTTCTTCGTGGTCGCCTTCTTCGCCGGCTGAGCCTTGGCGGCCGTCCCGGTGGCGGCCTTCTTGGCCGCGGCCTTGGAACCCGCCTTCGTGGCGGTCGTCGTGATGGTCCCGGCGGCTCTCGTCGCCGCCTTGGAAGCCGCCGTCCTGCCCCTCGCCGGGGCCTGGGCGGCTGACTTCCTGACCGGGGCCGTGGCTGCGGCGGCGGCCTCCGCTTCGGCCTCGACCGGGGCCATCTCCTCCCCCGTCACCCGCTCGGACTCCACACCGTCGCCGGCCGCCTTGGCCCGGCGCCGGCGCGATCGAGCGGCCCGATGTGCCGGTTCGGGCCCGTCCGGCCCCTTCTCCGACACGCTTTCGATCTCCGCCTCGACCGTCTCCTCCTGGGGCGTGCCCGACACGTGCTCGAAGCCGGGCAGGGCCAGCTCGATGCCCCGCCGGGGCGGATCCAGGGCCTGCAGGACGAAGGTGTGCCGGTCCCCCCGGTCGAGGACCTGGCGGGCACTGCGGGGGGGCGGGGAACCCAGGGCGGACAGCGGTATGTAGCAGCGGGCGCCGTCCACCGTCACGAAGGCGCCGTGGGACGAGAAGCTGTCCACCTCCCCCTCCAACTCGCTGCCGAGGGGGTGGGCGGCGACGAAGTTGATGAACGTGAGCGGGTCGTTGACCGCCTCGGGGGGCGGGCCACCCGGGCCCCGCCGGCGCCGCCGGCGCGAAGACCGGGGCGTGACCACCTCCTCGGTGGCGGTGGCGATGGCCTCCTTGATGCCGGCCGGCGCCCGGGGGGGAGGCGCCTTGGGCACGGGCATGGGCTGGGACGCCTCCTTGGATCCGACCCTGACCCGCGACCGGCGGGCGTCCCGCACCGACTCGCGGCTGCGTGGACCCCGGACCGGATTGCGGGGGGTGAAGATCCAGCCCACCCCGGGGATGGGCTTGCCTCCGATCAGGCGGCCCTTGGTGAAGAGCCAGTCGTACTCGCCGTGGAACTCCTGGAACGAGTCGTTCGACAGGACGGTGGCCCCCGACTTGTCGGCGATGCGCAGGAGGAAGGCGTCGCCCCTGCCGATGGCTCCGGCAGGAGGCGAGACCAGCTCGCCGTGGGCCTGGGCCTCGTCGAAGGCGGGCCGCTCGGAGGAGTCGATCCGGTGCCCGAAGGTGGCGTCGACCACCACGATCACCTCGACGTCGGGATGCTCCCGCTGGAACTCGCGTACTGCCTCGTCCAGCTGGGACAGGCTGGGAGCCGAGCGCCCCTCGGTGGCGATGTTCGAGCCGTCGACTACGACGCGGCTGAATGACATTTCGTTGTAGTCAAGCATCCGTCGGCCTGGCGGTGGGTGACCGGCCCGGCCATAGCATGGCGTGATGGACGCCACCGGCGAGGTCGTGGAGCTGCTCCAGCAGCTCATCCGGAACCGCTGTGTCAACGACGGCACGGCCGAGTCGGGCCACGAGGAGCGCAGCGTCGAGACCCTCCAGTCCTACCTCGGCTCGGCCGGGTTCGAGACCGAAACCTACGAACCGTCGCCGGGCCGGCGCTCGCTGGTCGCCCGCATCGACGGCTCCGACGCCGGGGCCCCCTCGCTGCTGCTGATGGGGCACACCGACGTGGTTCCGGTCTCGCCGGAAGGATGGGAGCGGGACCCCTTCGGCGGCGAGCTGGTCGACGGCGAGGTCTGGGGCCGGGGGGCGGTCGACATGCTCAACCTCACCGCATCCATGGCGGTGGCCTTCCGGCGCCTCGCCTCCTCCGGCTTCCGGGGCCGCGGCGGACTGGCCTACCTGGCCGTGGCCGACGAGGAGGCCCTCGGCGCCCACGGAGCGGGCTGGCTGGCCGAGCACCGGCCCGACGCCGTGCGGGCCGAGTACGTGATCACCGAGTCGGGCGGCATTCCGGTGCCCACCCCGTCCGGCCTTCGCCTACCTGTCGTGGTGGCGGAGAAGGGCTCGTTCTGGTGCCGGATCGTCGTGCCCGGTACGCCCGGTCACGCGTCCCAGCCCCTGCGAACCGACAACGCCCTGGTGAAGGCGGCCGAGGTGGTGCGCCGCATCGACGCCTACCGCCCCCGGGCCCGCATCCATGAGGCGTGGCAGCGCTTCGTGGAGGGCATCGCCCTGCCGCCCGATCTGAGCCGGGCTCTGCTCGACCCCGACCAGGTCCGATCCGTGTGCGAGGAGCTGCCGATGCTCGGCCTGGCCCGCCAGGCCCATGCCTGCACCCACACCACCTTCGCCCCCACGGTGATGCACGCGGGCACCAAGACGAACGTCATTCCCGACCGGGTGACCCTCGAGGTCGACATCCGGACCCTGCCCGGCCAGGGGGCGGACGAGGTGCGGGGGATGCTGGAGGAGGCCCTGGGCGACCTGGCCGGGCAGGTGAGCATCGACCCCCTCGCCGCCGACCCGTCTACCGCCTCGGCGGTCGACACCCCGCTGTGGGACGCCATCGCCGAGGTGACCGGGGCGTTCTACCCGGGCTCGGCCCCCCTGCCGTTCATGACCGCCGGGGCCACTGACGCCCGCTTCTTCCGGCGGCTGGGCTCCACCGCCTACGGCTTCGGCCTGTTCAGCCGGCGCCTGTCCTTCGACCAGTACAGCTCCATGTTCCACGGTGACAACGAGCGGGTCGACGTCGACTCCCTGCGCCTCTCCACCGACATGTGGGAGGCCCTGACCCGGAGGTTCCTGGGGTGAGCCCGATCAAAGCAGTGCTCTTCGACTTCGGCGGCGTGATCCTCTCCAGCCCCTTCGAGGCCTTCGCCCGTTACGAAAAGGACAACGGCCTGCCGTCCGGCTTCATCCGCCAGCTCAACGCCACCAACCCCGACACCAACGCCTGGGCCCGGCTGGAGCGCAGCCAGGTGGGCATCGCCGAGTTCTGCGACCTGTTCGAGGCCGAGGCCAAGGAGGCCGGGCACGCCCTCGACGCCCGCGAGGTCCTCACCCTGCTCCGCGGCGAGGTGCGCCCGGCGATGGTCGAGGCTCTGCGTCGTTGCCATCAGCGGCTCAAGACCGCCTGTCTCACCAACAACTTCGTAGGCGAGGATCGGGCCGACTCACCCCGGATGGTGAGCGGGGTGATGGCGCTGTTCGACGTGGTGGTGGAGTCCAGCCGGGTCGGGGTGCGCAAGCCCGATCCCCGCTTCTACGAGATCGCCTGCCAGCTCCTGGACATCGTGCCGTCCGAGGCGGTATTCCTCGACGACCTCGGGGTCAACCTCAAGCCCGCCCGGGCGCTCGGCATGACCACGATCAAGGTCGAGGATCCGGCCGTGGCCCTGGCCGAGCTGGAGGAGGCGGTCGGCTTCCCGCTCGGCTGAGGTGGCGCCCTACAGGCCGGCGAAGGCCCGGCCCAGCAGGTCCTGGTCCTCGAGGTGGTGATGGGCGGCGCTGCCCGAGGCCGGGCTGGCCGACTCGGCCCGGCTCACATGGGAGAGCACGAAGTCCTCCCGCAGCAGGCGGTGCAGGCGGCCGTGGACGAAGAACCACGCCCCCATGTTCTCCGGCTCCTCCTGCAGCCAGGTCACCTGGGACGCCCGCTGGTAGCGGGCGAGGATGGCCCCGATCTCCTCCTCAGGCCAGGGGTAGAGCTGTTCGACCCGCACCACCGCCACCCGGCCGGCCAGAGCACCGTCATCGTCGCGCCTGGCCATGGCCTCGTAGGCGATCTTGCCCGAGCACAGGATCACCCGCTCCACCCTCGCCGCGTCCTGCACCGCCGGGTCGTCGAGGACCACCTGGAAGCTGCCGCCGGTCAAGGCGTCGATGGGTGAGCGCGACTGGCGGGCCCGGAGGAGCGACTTGGGGGTGAAGATGACGAGAGGCACCTTCTTCTCCCGCACCACCTGGGCCCGCAGGACGTGGAAGTACTGGGCGGCGGTGGTGGCGTTGACGATGCAGAGGTTCCCGCTGGCGGCCAGGGTGAGGAACCGCTCGAGGCGCGCCGAGGAGTGCTCCGGGCCCTGACCCTCGTAACCGTGGGGCAGCAGCATGACCAGGCCGGAGGTCTGGCCCCACTTGTCCTCGGCGGCGGCGATGAACTGGTCGATGATCACCTGGCCGGCGTTGGCGAAGTCGCCGAACTGCGCCTCCCATGCCACCAGGGCGTCCTTGTGGACTACCGAGTAGCCGTACTCGAAGCCGAGGGCGGCGTACTCGCTGAGCAGGGAGTCGTAGATGAAGAAGCGTCCCAGGCGCCCGCCGTCCGAGCCCAGGTGGGCCAGGGGCACGTGCTCGTCGCCCGTGCGGTAGTCGACGAGCACGCCGTGGCGCTGGCTGAAGGTCCCCCGCCTGGTGTCCTGGCCCGCCAGCCGGACGTCGGTGCCCTCCAGGACCAGCGAGCCCAGGGCCATGGACTCGGCCATCGACCAGTCCACCTCGCCGGAGGCGTACAGGTCGGCCCGGGCCTTGAGCTGGCGCTCCAACTTGGGATGCACGGTGAAGCCGGCCGGGGCCCCGCTGATGGCGGCGGCCACCACGTCGAGCCTGGCCCGGTCCACGCCGGTCTCGACCGCCGGCAGGGGCCGCGGCTCGCGCAACTGGGTGGGAAGGGTGGTCGGATGGGGCGGGGCCGACGAACGGGTCTCGTCCAGGGCCGTCTGCAGCCGGCGGGAGAAGTCCTCGAGGGCGGACTCGGCGTCCTCGAGGGTGATGTCGCCCCGGCTCACCAGCGTCTCGGTGTACAGCTTGCGCACCGAGCGGTGCTGGTCGATGAGCTCGTACATGCGGGGCTGGGTGTAGCTCGGCTCGTCGCCCTCGTTGTGGCCGTAGCGGCGATAGCACATCATGTCGATGACGACGTCCTTGTGGAACCGCTGACGGAAGGCGACCGCCAGACGACCGACCCGGACGCAGGCCTCGGGGTCGTCCCCGTTCACGTGGAAGATCGGCGCCTGGATCATCTTGGCCACGTCGGAGGCGTACACCGACGAGCGGGCCGATTCGGGCCCGGTGGTGAAGCCGAGCTGGTTGTTGATCACCAGGTGCACCGTCCCTCCGGTGCGATAGCCGCGCAGCTGGGAGAGGTTGAGGGTTTCGGCCACCACCCCCTGACCGGCGAAGGCGGCGTCGCCGTGGATCAGAAGCGACAGCACCGGAAAGGCGCCGGGGTAGTCCTCGAGGTCCTGCTTCGCCCGGGTCATCCCCTCCACCACCGGATCGACCGCCTCGAGGTGGGACGGGTTGGACGCCAGGGTCACGGGCAGCTCGACACCGGAGAGCCCGGTGAACTTGCCTGTCGAACCCTTGTGGTACTTCACGTCCCCGGAGCCCTGCACGGTGTTGGGGTCGATGTCCCCCTCGAACTCACGGAAGAGCTCGCGGTAGGACTTGCCGATGATGTTGGCCAGGACGTTGAGCCGGCCACGGTGGGCCATCCCGAGCACCGCCTCGGACAGTCCCGCCACCGCCGCCTCGTCGAGCACGGCGTCGATGAGGGCGATCGCCGATTCGCCCCCCTCGAGGCCGAAGCGCTTCTGACCCACGTACTTGGTGTGCAGGAAGCGTTCGAAGGCCTCGGCTGCGTTCAGGCGGCCCAGGATGTGGCGCTGCTCGGTGCTGGACAGCTCGGGTGACACGCCCTCGAGGTGCTCCTGGATCCACTGCTTCTGGTCGGGATCCTGGATGTGCATGTACTCGACGCCGACGGTCCGGCAGTAGGCGTCGCGCAGCACGCCCAGGATCTCCCCCAGGGTGAGCACGTCGCGCCGGGCCAGGCCGTCGGTGAGGAACTGGCGGTCGAGGTCCCAGATGGTCAGCCCGTAGGTGGCCGGGTCCAGCTCGGCGTGCATGCGGGGCTCTTTGACGGCCAGGGGGTCGAGGTTGGCGATCAGATGACCCCGCACCCGGTACATGTTGATGATCGTCTGGACATGGACCTGCTTCTCGAGATGGGCCCGTTCGCGGTCCACCGGGTTGACGTCCTGGCGCCAGGACACCGGCTCGTAGGGGACGCCGATGGAACGGAACACGTCGACGTAGAAGCCGTCCGCCCCCATCAGCAGCTGGTGGACCCGGGCCAGGAACTCGCCCGACTCCGCCCCCTGGATGATCCGGTGGTCGTAGGTCGAGGTGACCGTGACCACCTTGCCCACCCCCAGCTCGGCGATCATCCTCGGGTCGGCGGCGGCGTACTCGGCCGGGTACTCGATGGCCCCGACCCCGACGATCAGCCCCTGTCCGGCCATGAGCCGGGGGACGGATAGGACCGTCCCGAGGGTGCCCGGGTTGGTGATGGTGACGGTGGTGCCGGCCAGGTCGTCCGCGGTGGCCTTGTTGGTCCGCACCCGCCTGACGAGATCCTCATAGGCCATCCAGAAGGCCCGGAAGTCGAGGGTGTCGGCCCCCTTCACGCACGGCACCATGAGGGTGCGGGAGCCGTCCGGCCTGGTCACGTCGACGGCGAGGCCCAGCCCGACGTGTTCGTGGCGGACCACGCCGGCCTGGGTGCCGTTGGAGGCGGGCACGAACGTCGCGTTCATGACCGGAACGTCCCGCAGCGCCCTCACCACGGCGAAGGCGATGAGGTGGGTGAAGCTCACCTTCCCGCCCCGCCCCCGGGCCAGGTGGTTGTTGATCATCCGCCGGTTGACCTCGATGAGCTTGGCCGGCACCTGCCTCACGCTGGTGGCGGTGGGCACGGACAGGCTGGCTTCCATGTTGGCCACCACCCGGGCGGCCGCCCCCCTCAGGGGCTGGGCGGCCTCACCCCCCGCCGCCGCCGGCGCTGGGGTGGGCGAGGGCTTGGCCGGCTCGGACCGGCTCTCCGGTGACGCCGGGGCCGCTGCGGGAGGCTCGGCCGGCGCCGGCCGGGGGACCTCGGCCGGGACGTCGGAGAAGAACTCCTGCCAGCTCTCGCTCACCGAGGAGGGGTCCCGCCGGTAGCGCTCGAGCATCTCGTCGACGAGCCAGGCGTTGGGGCCGAACGCCGTCGATTCCTCCGTCATGGCGCTTCGATGCTACCGGCGTCCGGGGACCATCCGGACCTTCGGGACGCCACCGTGCCCCGGCTACTTTGAGCCCGATGCCGGCTCAGTTCATTTACACCATGCGCCAGCTGCGCCGCTTCTACCCGCCGGACCGCGAGGTGCTGCGGGGGATCAACCTGTCGTTCTTCCCGGGGGCGAAGATCGGCGTCATCGGCGCCAACGGGTCGGGCAAGTCCTCCCTGCTGCGCATCATGGCCGGTGAGGACGACGGCTACCAGGGCGAGGCCCGCCTCACCCCCGGCTTCACCGTGGGGTACCTACCCCAGGAGCCCGCTCTGGACCCGGACAAGGACGTGATAGGCAACGTCACCGAGGGGGTGGCGGAGGCCCGGGCCAGCCTCGACCGCTTCGAGGAGATCGGCTCCCTGCTCGGCGGGGCCGAGGGTGACGAGATGGAGCGGCTGCTGTCCGAGTACGGCGAGCTGCAGGACCGCATCGACGCCCACGGCTGGTGGGATCTGGACCGGACCCTCGAGCAGGCCATGGACGCCCTGCGCCTGCCTCCGCCCGACGCCTCCGTGCCGACCCTGTCGGGCGGCGAGCGCCGGCGGGTCGCCCTGTGCCGCCTGCTGCTGCAGGCCCCCGACCTGCTCCTGCTGGACGAGCCCACCAACCACCTCGACGCCGAGTCGGTGGCCTGGTTGGAGCGGCACCTGCAGGAGTACAAGGGCACGGTGGTGGCGGTCACCCATGACCGCTACTTCCTCGACAACGTGGCCGGATGGATCCTCGAGCTCGACCGCGGCGCTGGCATCCCCTGGGAGGGCAACTACTCGTCGTGGCTGGCCCAGAAGGAGGCCCGCCTGGCGGCGGAGGAGAAGGCGGACTCGGCCCGCCGTCGGTCCCTGGAGCGGGAGCTGGAGTGGATCAGGATGTCGCCCCGGGCCCGCCAGGCCAAGGGCAAGGCCCGCCTCACCGCCTACGAGCGGCTGCTGGCCGAGGCTGAGTCATCCCCCGACCGCCCCGACCGCCTCGAGCTGTCGATACCGCCCGGCCCCCGCCTGGGGGACCTGGTGGTGGAGGCCGACGGGCTCGCCAAGGCCTACGGCGACCGGCTGCTCTTCGAGGAGGTGACCTTCCAGCTTCCGCCGGGCGGGATCGTCGGGGTCATAGGGGCAAACGGGGCAGGCAAGACGACCCTGTTCCGCATGATCGCCGGGCGCGAGACGCCCGATGCCGGCGAGCTGCGGGTGGGGCCGACCGTGCAGCTCGCCTACGTGGACCAGTCCCGCGACAGCCTCCAGGCCGACAACACCGTCTATGAGGAGATCACCGGGGGCACCGACCAGCTGGTGGTCGGCGGGCGGGAGATCCACGGCCGGGCCTACGTGGCCGGGTTCAACTTCAAGGGCTCGGACCAGCAGAAGAAGGTGGGCCAACTGTCCGGGGGCGAGCGCAACCGGGTCCACCTGGCCAAGCTCCTGCGCTCGGGCGGCAACCTGCTGCTGCTTGACGAGCCCACCAACGACCTCGACGTGGACACCCTGCGGGTCCTCGAGGACGCCCTGGTCGACTTCGCCGGCTGCGCCGTGGTCATCAGCCACGACCGCTGGTTCCTCGACCGCATCGCCACCCACGTGCTGGCCTTCGAGGGCGACTCGGTGGTGCGCTGGTTCGAGGGGAACTTCTCCGACTACGAGGAGGAGCGCCGGCGGCGGCTCGGCGCCGACGCCGACCAACCCCACCGAATCCGCTACCGCCCGTTGGTGAAATGACGCCGGTGGGCGGGCTAACGCCGGGGCCGGGTGCACGGCGGACGCACCCGAGCCCCGACGCCTAAGAACGATCACATCTCCGACGCCGCCCGTCAATGCCAGCATCCACCAGGCCGGACCGAGGTACGCCCGGAGTGGTGCAAAGGGCTCAGATCGCGAGGCGCGGGGCCGATCGAGATACCGTGGCCAACATCGTCGCCCAGAGCCGCGCCGTGGTGCGGACCATCGAACCCGGCAATTCCGCCGTATGCGCCCATTGCGGCGCTCCCGTCAAATTCGCCGCCCGGGCCCAGCTCCGGCAGGTGATCGCCAACGTGTACGTCGACGGGGTCTGGGACCGCGTCGAGCACTTCCACGAGCCCTGCTACAGCGAGGCCGGCAGCCCCCACGGTCCCGCCGCCTAACTACCCTTGGGGTGGTGAGGACCAGGGTCGTCCGCTCCTTCCGCTTCGAGGCGGCCCACCAGCTGCCTTGGCACCCCGGGGCCTGCCGCCGTCTCCACGGCCACAGCTACCGGCTGGAGGTGACCGCCGAGGGCCCCGTGGGGCCCGACGGCATGGTGATGGACTTCGCCGAGCTCGACCGGCTGGTCGTGGGCGAGGTGGTCGACCGCTTCGACCACCGCCTGCTCAACGACCTCATCGACAACCCCACCGCCGAGCTGGTGGCGGCCGAGGCGTGGAAGCGGATCGAGGCCGCCGGCGTTCGGCTGGTCGCCCTCCGCCTGTGGGAGACGGCCGACTCCTCGGTGGAGCTCGTGCGCGATTGACCTCCTCGCTGGTGGTGCTGTCCGGGGGTCTGGACTCGACCGTCTGCATGGCCATGGCCGCCAGGCAGGGACCCGCCCTGGCCCTGAGCTTCGACTACGGGCAACGACACTCCGTCGAGCTCGACCGGGCCGCCGCCGTCGCCCGCCACTACCGGGCCGAGCACCTGCTGGTGCACCTCGACACCCGTTCCTGGGGCGGGTCGGCCCTCACCGATGCCTCCATCGAGGTTCCGGTCAACGGCGGGGACGACGGCATCCCGGCCACCTATGTGCCGGCCCGCAACATCATCTTCCTGAGCGTGGCCCTCGGGGTGTGCGAGGCCCGCTCCATCGACGCCGTCTACATCGGGGTGAACGCCATCGACTACAGCGGCTATCCCGACTGCCGTCCGGAGTTCATCGACGCCTTCCGCCGGGTGGCGGAGGTGGGCCAGAAGCGCGGCGTCGAGGGCGAGCCGGTCGACATCCGCACGCCGCTCATCGCCATGACCAAGGCGGAGATCGTCCGGGCCGGCATCGACCTCGAGGCCCCGCTCGGCCTCACCTGGTCCTGCTACCGCGAGGGCCCGGCGCCCTGCGGGGGCTGCGACGCCTGCCGGCTGCGGGCGGCCGGCTTCGCCGGGGCCGGGCTCGAGGACCCCGCCCTGGTCGGCGGATGACGCGGGAGGGGCTGTTGGTGGCCGAGGTCTTCTCGGCCATCCAGGGCGAGGGCGCCCACGTCGGCCGGCGCCAGGTCTTCCTGCGCCTGGCCGGCTGCAACATCCGCTGCCTCTACTGCGACCAGCCCGAGGCCCTCGAGCTGCGGCCGGGCCCGTGCCGGATCGAGCAGCGGGCCGGACGGCGGGACTGGTCGGTGCGGTCCAGCCCGCTGGAGGACAACGAGGTGGTCGCGGCCGTCGTGTCCCTCTGGGACCAGCTGACGCACCACTCCATCAGCGTCACCGGCGGCGAGCCGCTCATGCAGTCCGAGCGCCTCGCCCGGATTATGCCCGCCCTCAAGGGCCCGGGCCGGCGGATACACCTCGAGACCAACGGAACCCTCGGGCGCGCCCTGGCCCGGGTCCTGCCGTGGCTCGACGAGGTGAGCATGGACCTCAAGCTCCCGAGCGTGGACGGCGAGGGGGTCGGACCCGCCGCCCAGAGCGCCTTCATGGCCGCCGTGGTCGGGGCCGGGGTCGCACTGTCGGCCAAGATCGTCCTCGGGGCCGGCACCGACGAGGCCGAGCTGGTGGCGGCGGTGAAGGCGGTGGCGGCGATCGCCCCCGCCGCCGGCGTCTTCCTGCAGCCGGTGACGCCCTTCGGCGCCGTCACCGAGGCGCCGTCGCCGGAGCAGGTCCTGGGCTGGCAGGAGCTGGCCCTTGCCCACCACCACGACGTCCGGGTCATCCCCCAGACCCACAAGCAGATCGGACAGCTGTAGGTGCGGGTCGCCATCACCGGCAGCCACGGACTGATCGGATCCGCCCTCGCCCGGCGGCTGCGGGACTCCGGTCACCAGGTGGTGTCGCTGGTGCGGGGGTCGCCGGGGCCGGCGGAGCTGTCCTGGGCCCCGGGCCGGCCGCCGGCGCTGTCGGGCTTCGACGCCGTGGTCCACCTGGCCGGGGCGCCCCTCGGGGAGCGGCGGTGGAGCGACGCCTACCGGGCCGAAGTCATGGCCAGCCGGAGGGAAGGCACGGCGACGATCGCCCGGGCGGTGGCCGAGGCCCCAGCCCCCCGCCCGGTCCTGGTGTCGGCCTCGGCCGTCGGCTACTACGGGTCCCGGGGCCCCGACCTGCTGACCGAGGACGCCCCCGCCGGCGAGGGCTTCCTGGCCGAGGTCGTGTCGGTGTGGGAGGCGGCGGCGGAGCCGGCCCGCCAGGCCGGGGCCAGGGTGGTCCATCCCCGCTTCGGCGTGGTGCTCTCACCCGCCGGCGGGGCCCTGCGGCGCCAGCTCCCCCTCTTCCGCCTGGGCCTGGGCGGGCCCATGGGCTCGGGCCGGCAGTACCTGAGCTGGATCGCCCTCGACGACGCCGTCTCCGCCCTGTGGCACCTGGTCGAGCGGGAGCAGCTGTCGGGGCCGTTCAACCTGTGCTCGCCTCTGCCCGTCACCCAGGCCGAGTTCGCCTCCCGCCTCGGTGCCACCCTGCACCGCCCCGCCCGCCTGCGGGCCCCGGCGGCGGCGCTCCGGCTGGCCCTCGGCCGCCAGATGGCCGACGAGCTGCTGCTGGCGAGCCAGCGGGCGATCCCCGCCCGCCTCGAGGCCAGCGGCTTCCGGTTCGGCCACGGCGAGCTGGGCGCCGCCCTGTCCTTCCTCCTGCGGTGACCTCCCCGACCGACAGCGACGTGGTGGTGGTGGGCGCCGGCCCGGCCGGGACGGCCGCCGCTGTGGTGCTGGCCCGTGCCGGGCTGAGGGTGACGTGCCTGGACCGGGCCGTGTTCCCCCGCGACAAGTGCTGCGGGGACGGACTGACCGCCTCGGCCCTGCATCAGCTGGAGGGGCTGGGCCTTAGGCCCGAGGCGGTGGCCTCCTGGTGGCCGGTGGCCGAGGTGGTTCTCGCCTCCCCCTCGGGCCGCAGGGTCGAGCTGACCCTGCCGGACTCCGGACTGCACGCGGCGGTGGCCCGCCGCTTCGACCTCGACGCCGCCCTGGTCGAGCTGGCCCGCCGACAGGGGGCCGAGGTGGTGGAAGGGGCGCGGGTGACCAGGGCCGAGGTCGACATCGACCGGGTCACCCTCACCACGGCTGACGGCCGGCGCTGGCGGGCCGGCTACGTCCTCGGGTGCGACGGGGTGTGGTCCCCCCTGCGCAAGCTGGTCTGCCCCCGCCCGGAAGCCCGGGCCTACCTGGGCGAGTGGCACGCCTTCCGCCAGTACCGCCGCTCGGACTCCCCCGAGGCCCGCCGGCTGTGGGTGTGGTTCGAGCCCGACCTGCTGCCCGGTTACGCCTGGTCCTTCCCGCTGGCCGACGGGTGGGTGAACTTCGGCTTCGGGGTGCCCCGCCGGCCCGGTGAGGCCAGCGGGCGGCTGGGCTCGGTCCTGTCCGAGCTGGCCCGCCGGCCCGGCATCGCCCCCGTCATCGGCAGCGAGGGCGCCGGGCACGCCACGCCCAAGGCATGGCCCATACCGGCGGCGGTGGCCTCGGGTCTGCTCAGCGCGGCGGGGGGCAGGGTGCTCTTCGCCGGCGACGCCGCCCGGGCGGCCGACCCCCTTACGGGGGAGGGCATCGGCCAGGCCCTGGAGACGGGGGCGATGGCCGCCACCGCCGTGCTGGCGGCCGGGGCCCACCGGCCGGGCCACGCCGCCGACCACTACCGCCGCCGGGTCGGGGCCGGCCTGGCCGTCGACAACCGGCTGGCGGGGCGGCTGTCGAGGCTGCTGGCCACCCCCCTCGGGGCCAGAGCCGCCCTGCGGGCGGCGGACGGGTCGGCCTGGACCAGGGCCAACTTCGCCCGGTGGATGTGGGAGGACTACCCCCGCGCCGTTCTGGTCACCCCGGGCCGCTGGCGGCGGGGGATGCTGCGGCCCTCGGGCGCCTTCGCCCCCGGGGCCCCGGCGGCCCTGCCGGCCTGAGCGATCAGGCGGTCGCCGGGGCCCGGCGCGACTCCGACCACGTCTTGCCCACCTCGACGTCGATGTCGTGGGGCAGGCCGAGCACCCGCTCGCCGATGATGTTGCGCTGGACCTCGGAGGTGCCGCCGCCGACGGTCAGGGCCGGGGCGAAGTTGAAGCCGTAGGACCACTCGCCGGCGTCGGCCCCCAGCGGACCGGCGGCGGACAGCATCCCGTGGGCCCCGGCGAGATCCTTGGCCAGGCCCATGATCTGCTGGCCGTGGTGATCGGCCAGCGCCTTGCGCACCGACGCCTCCGGCCCGGGCGGTCGGCCCTTTATGGCGGCGGTCACCGTGCGCAGCCGGATGAGGCGCAGCACCTCGGACTCGATGTAGAGCTGGGCCAGCCGCTGGCGCAGGACCGGGTCGGACACCCCGCCCCGCCCCCGCACCAGATCGACGAGGTCGCCGGCGGTGGGGCCGCGGCCCCACAGCGCCCCCTCACCGGAAAGGGAGACCCGCTCGTTGCCCAGGGTCACCTTGGCCAGCGCCCAGCCCTCGTTGGGCTCGCCCACCACGCTGTCGGCCGGCAGGCGCACCTCGTCGAGGAAGACCTCGTTGAAGCTGTGCGACCCGGTCATGTCGACGATCGGGCGCACGTTGATCCCCGGCGTGTCCATCGGGCAGAT